>ERZ824488.2085-NODE-2085-length-19075-cov-17.156204_pt1 | contig 19075 bp, 20 predicted proteins | sample MGYA00519936_ERZ824488 | MGnify/ENA primary metagenome ERZ824488 (study PRJEB31778, sample SAMEA3449153) | human gut metagenome | biome: human gut; feature: human-associated habitat; material: faeces | place: United Kingdom | collected 2010/2012 ... | reverse complement strand
CCCTTGCAAATCAAGGAAAAATCGAAGGAGAATGAGTATATATGAAATTAGGTATTGTCGGTCTGCCGAACGTCGGCAAATCCACTCTGTTTAACGCAATCACCAAGGCGGGCGCGGAAGCGGCGAATTACCCGTTCTGCACCATCGAGCCGAACACCGGCGTTGTCGCCGTGCCGGATGAGCGGCTGGATGAGCTTTCCGCCATGTATCACCCGAAGAAGACGACCCCGGCCGTCATCGAGTTTGTCGATATCGCCGGTCTGGTCAAGGGCGCGAGTCACGGCGAGGGCTTGGGCAACAAGTTCCTCTCCCACATCCGCGAGTGCGAGGCGATTGTGCACGTCGTTCGCTGCTTTGAGGATCCGGATATCATCCGCCACGCGGACAGCCTGAACCCGCAGCACGACATCGAGACGATCAACCTCGAATTGATCGCCGCCGACCGCGAGACGGTCGCCAAGCGCGCCGAGCGCGCGGCGAAGATGCTCAAGAGCGGCGAAAAGCGCTTTGCCGATGAGGCCGCGCTGGGCGAAAAGCTGCTGGCGCATCTGGATAATCTCCAGCCCGCGCGTACCTGCCCGATGACGGACAAGGAGCGCGAGATTGCCCGCGAGTGGTTCCTGCTGACCACCAAGCCGGTGATCTACGCCTGCAACATCAAGGAAGACGACCTCGGCAAGGACGAGGACAGTCTCCCCGGCGTGGCGGATGTGAAGGCCATCGCCGCGGGCGAGAACGCCAAGGTGCTGGTCATCTCCGCGAAGATCGAAGAGGACATCGCGCAGATGGACGACGAGGAAAAGGACATGTTCCTCGAGGAAATGGGCATCGGCAAGAGCGGTCTGGATCGCCTGATCGCCGAATGTTACGATTTGCTCGGGCTGATTTCCTTCCTGACCGCCGGCCCGGACGAGTGCCGCGCGTGGACGATTCGCAAGGGCACGAAAGCGCCGCAGGCCGCCGGCAAGATCCACAGCGACTTTGAGCGCGGTTTCATCCGCGCGGAGATCGTTTCCTTTGACGATTTGAAGGCGAACGGCTCCATGACCGCCTGCAAGGAAAAGGGCCTTGTCCGCAGCGAGGGCAAGGATTATGTGATGCAGGACGGCGACGTGACGCTCTTCCGCTTCAACGTTTAAGCGGGGGAGACATTGGGGCTTTGCCCCAAACCCCGGCCGGAAACGGCGTTCCCGATGCCTTCCGAATCTGTATCGCTGCGCGATACAGGGATGATGATAAAAGAAAAGACGCGGCTTGAAGAAAAAGCCGCGCCTTTTTATTTAGCCTGTACCGCGCAGCGATACAGAAGCGGGAAGTGCAGGAACCTCAGGCTCCTGCCATGGTTCGGGACAGCGTCCCGACGTCCCTTTCGTTACTTGCAGCCGCACTCGTAGGAGCCGCACATGCTCTCGTCGCTCTTGCCGGAATGGCAGTTGCAGTTTGCGCAGACGTTGATGCTGCGCAGTTCGCAGCGGTTCTGCGCGTTGTGGTGGCGGCAGGAAGAAACGGAACAGTTGATTGTCTGGTTTTCCATGATGCAATCCCTCCATGTTGGTTTGTGAGCCAATCGCTCGCGGCTTAGTATGGCGGAAAACCGTCTCAATATGCGCGAAAAACGCTTGCCAAAATGATCTGGACGTGTTATAATCTCGTCTAGTACAAATGTACTAAAAAATAAAAGGAGCGAGATACAATGAAAAAGATGATGTTTGCGTTGGTTTTGGCGCTGGCTGTGAGCGTGTGCGGCGCGGCGCTGGCCGAGCAGGGTGTGGCGTATGGCGTGTATAATCAGAGCGGCGAGCAGCCGGACAGCCTCATTCGCGTGACGATGAATTGCAGCGGCGAGCGCGTGACCGACGTGCATATTGATGAAAAATTGATTCCGTATTCCGCCAGCGGCGCGGAGGGCTGGGCTGAACTGGATGAAGAGACGGCGGCCAAGCTGGGCGACGCAGTGCTGACTGTGGGCGAAAAGAAATATCCGGCTTCTTTTGAACTGGGCGGCGTGGCGTTTGTCGGCACGGCAGGGGAAAACGGCGTTGTGTATACCGGCGAGGTGAACGGTGAAAACGTTGAACTGATGGCGTATGTCTGCACGGACGAAGGCGGCGCGTGGTATTATGAAAGCAACCCGGCGACGCTGCTGAACGCGCAGGGCGAAGCCGTGGCGGAAATTGAAATCGGCACGAAAGCGTCCATTGAGCATGGCGTGGCGTTCTGGCCGAGCGAGATTAAGTTTCCGGGCAACATTGAGCGGATTGAGGCTTATCTGTCTGAAAACGGCGTAAATTATACCGAGGATCAGATTGTTAAAGGCGAAGACGGCGTTTGGAACGTCGCGGACGTGACCACCGGCGCGACGCTGGCCGGTACGAAGAATTATCTGCTTATTGCGCAGCGCGCTTATGAAAACGCGCAGGGCAAGTAAAAATACAAATCAAAACGCTATCCGTTGTCTCGACCCAAGCGAGCGCGGATAGCGTTTTTTTAGGATTCGCGGATTTGACGGTAGGCGATTCGTCCCTTTTCGGATAGATAAGGATAGAGCACAAGCCAATGCCCGTGCAGAAACTCAGCCTTGCTCATGCCGGATGAATCCGAATTGCGAAGGGTTTGGTTCAGCCACGAAATATGGCTCATCAGCAGCAGACGAACCAGCGTATCGCAGACCTCAGGCGTAAAGGATTCCATAAAAAAACCATTTTTCGCCAGCGTGTTCAGGCCATCGATCAGACGGACACGGAAATGAATATGGTGTCTGCCGGAGGATAACGTCTTTAATTCGCTATCCAGAAAGAAAAAGGCGTATTGACACAGGGTGTCCAGCATCATGGAAAACAGGCGGTCAATCTGCGTCAACGATTCGACGGGCATATCCGATGTCGCCGTCATCTGCTCGAATACATCATCCATCAATGCGGAAACGATATCGCTCTTTTTGGCAAAATGGTACGTCAGATTGCCTACGCTGATGGAGAGCGCATCGGCAATCGCGCGCATGGTAACATGGTGATAACCCTGTTCGTTAAAAAGCCGCAGGGAGACGGCTAAAATTTTTTCACGGGTGGAATGAGCCATGAAAAGCCCTCCTTTGTTGGTCGTATCAACAGCTTACCGCGTTTTGTGCGCTTTTACAACCCCCGCCTTGCCAAGAAAAGCAAAAAACGCTATAATAGATCGTGAATCAACAGGTTTCAATCTTTTTTGCAAGCGTCAAGCAGAAAGACAGGGAGAGCGTACATATGGAATATACGACATTGGGCAAGACCGGCCTGCGCGTGTCGCGCATGGGCTTTGGCGGCATCCCGATTCAGAAGGTGGATGCGGCCGTTACGCGCAAATTGATGGAGCGACTGGTCGAACGCGGCGTGAATTACATTGATACCGCGCGCGGCTACACGGTCAGCGAATCTTTTTTGGGCGAGGCGCTGGAGGGCGGCCTGCGCGAGAAATTCGTGCTGGCGACCAAATCCATGGCGCGCACGCGGGCGGAGATGGAGCGGGATATCGAGATCAGCCTGCGCAACCTGCGCACGGATCACATCGACCTGTATCAGGTGCACAACCCGTCCCTCGCGGAGCTGGAGCAGGTGACCGCGCCCGGCGGCGCGCTGGAGGCGCTTTTGGCGGCCAAGGCGGCAGGCAAAATCGGCCATATCGGCGTGACGGCACACATGGCGGGCGTGTTTGAAAAGGCGCTGACGATGGATTGGGTGGAAACCGTCATGTTCCCCTACAACATCGTGGAGACGCAGGGCGAGGCGCTGATGCAGAAGTGCCGCGAGCAGAATGTCGGCTTCATCTGCATGAAGCCGATGGCGGGCGGCGCGCTGGAGGATGCGCGGCTGGCGATGCGCTTCATCGGGCGCAACGAAAATGTCTCCGTCGTGATTCCGGGCATGTACGATGTGCGCGAAATCGACCAGAATATCGAGGCCATCGAGGATGCGTCCCCGCTGACCGAGGCGGAGCGCGCGCAGCTCGACGTGATCCGCCGGGAGCTGGGCACGCAGTTCTGCCGCCGCTGCAATTATTGCCAGCCCTGCACGGCGGGCATCGCCATCAGCGGCATCTTCGTGCTGGAGGGCTATCTGAATCGCTACGGCTTGGGCGACTGGGCGAAGCAGCGCTATGCGGCCATGGGCAAGAAGGCCGGGGACTGCGTCGGCTGCGGCGCGTGCGAAAAGCGCTGCCCGTATCAGCTTCCGATTCGGCAGATGCTTGCGCGGTGCAAGGATGAATTTGGCGCGTAACGCCTTTTGCCATGGCCGCGCATGCCAATGGGAAATCCAGAAATCTCGGGTTTCTGGTGGGGTTTGGGGCAAAGCCTCAACCGTATTCTTTCAGGGAGGAAACATATGATCGATCGCATTGACCGCAAGCGCGAGGTGCTCGTGCACGTCGCGAAATATTGCTTTGAGGGCACGCTGGAGGCGCATAAGGAGTTCATTCCGCTGGAAATCGTGCCGCACGGCAGCCAGCCGACCCACCGCTGCTGCGTCTACCGCGAGCGCGAGGTGCTGCGCAACCGCGTGGATTGGGCCTGCGGCCGCGCGTCCGTGTACGACGGCGAAAACCACTATACCTTCACCGATCAGCCGGTCGCCGTTATGAACAGCGCCTGCGAGGGCTGTCCCCTGCAGCGCTACACCGTCACCAGCAACTGCCAGCATTGCATGGCGCAGCGCTGCCTGCAAGCCTGCCGATTCGGCGCGATTACCATGACCCATCAGGGCGCGATCATCAACCCGGACAAGTGCCGCGAGTGCGGCATGTGCGCGCAGGCCTGCCCGTACAACGCCATCGCCGACGCGCGCCGTCCCTGCGTGCGTTCCTGCCCGGTGGACGCGATCTCGGTGGATAAGAAGAACCGCCGCGCGTCCATCGACTACAACAAGTGCATCTCCTGCGGTAACTGCACCGTCGCCTGCCCGTTCTCCGCGATTTCCGATGTGTCGATGATTACCGACGTCATCGAGGCCATTCGCGACGAAAAGCAGGAGGTCTACGCCTGCTTCGCGCCCTCCATCGAGGGGCAGTTCGGCGGCGTGAGTGTGGGCGAGATGATTAAGGCGCTCCAGCGTCTGGGCTTTGACGACGCGATGGAGGTGTCCCTCGGCGCGGATGCGACGGCCTACTACGAGGCGCAGGAGGCCAAGGAGGTCGCGCGCGAGGGAGGCCACATGACCACGAGCTGCTGCCCGGCCTTCTACAACATGGTCGCCAAGCACTACCCGGCGCTGCTGGACAAGGTGAGCCACACCGTCTCCCCGATGGTGGCGACGGCGCGCTTCATCAAAAAGAAGCATCCCGGCGCGGTGGTTGTGTTCATCGGGCCGTGCATCGCAAAAAAGAGCGAGGTCAAGCGCTACAAGGACGCGGGGAAGATCGGCGCGGATTACGTGCTGACGTTCGACGAATTGTATGCCATGTTCGAGGCGAAGCACATCGACCCCGAGGCGATGGCCTCCGGCGATGTGCAGCAGGGCAGCAAATACGGCAAGAACTTCGCGGCGGCCGGCGGCGTGACGGCGGCGGTGCAGGAAGTGCTCGCCGAGGAGAAATTCGATATGCCGGTCAGCTGCGTCAAGTGCTCCGGCGCGGCGGAGTGCAAGAAGGCGCTGATGCTGCTGCGCGCGGGCAAGCTCAACGAGACGATGATCGAGGGCATGGTCTGCGAGGGCGGCTGTGTCAACGGCCCGGCGAAGATCACTGATCCGCGCGAGAGCCTCGGCATGCGCAGGCAGCTGATGCTCGGCGCGGACGACCGCAGCATTGCCGATAACCTTGAAATGAACGACTTTAAGGATATCGACATGAAGGACGGACGGATGTGACATGAAAACCCTCAAAAAGGCGCTTCCGGTGGCGGCGGCGCTGGTCTGGGCGCTGCTGCTCCTGCCGTTTTTCCTCGGCGCGGAGGCGGCGCACCCGGCGACGGATGATTTCACCTTCGCCGTCTATACGCACCCGACGTGGGTGCAGACCGGCAGCATCCTGCACGTGCTCAAGGACGCGCTGAGCTATACCCTGCGCACCTGGCGCGACTGGCAGGGCACGGTGACGGGCGTGCTGATTATGACGCTCAACCCGGCGGTGTTCTCCCTCGAGCACTACGGCGCGCATGCCGTTGCGCTGCTGGGGCTGATTCTGCTGGGCACAGGCGTTTTTCTGCGGCATTTTCTGCAAAAGCGGCTGAATCTGCCGTGGCGCGCCGCGTTTGCCGCGCTTTCCGCCGCGCAGCTCCTGTTTCTGCCGGATATCGTGGAGGGCGTGTACTGGTTCAACGGCGCGTGGTTTTACATGGGCGCGCAGGCCGTCGCGCTGATGACGCTCGCGCTGGGGGACAGCCTGAGCGAGCGCCCGGTTCGCGGGGCGGGGACGATTCTCGCCTTTGCGCTCTGCTGGGCGCTGCTCTTCGCGCTGGGGATGGATAATTACATCACGGCGATGATGACGGCGGCGGCGCTGCTGATGCTGGCGCTCTGGCGGGCGGCGGCGCATGAGCGCGCGGCGGCGGTGCGCACGGCGCTGATGCTTCTGCCCATCGGCGTGGGGCTGCTGATTTCGGTGATCGCGCCGGGCAACAGCGTGCGCATGGCGGCGGACGGCGCGCACGAGAGCGGGCTTGGCTATCTGCTGGCCTCGATCGGCTGGACGCTGCGCGACGCGGTGAAATACATCCTGCGGTTCATGCTCAAAACGCCGCTTTTGGCGCTGCTGCTGCTGGCGCTGCCGGCGGCGAGCCGACGCATGAACGAGCGCGGGGAGACGGGAGAAGGCCTGCCGCGGATCGGCTTTACGCTGCTGGGCGGCTATCTGATGCTCTGCGCGATGATTATTCCGCACATGTATTCCTCCGGGTACGCGGGGTCGGGGCGCGTCATCAACATGTATCACAGCTATGTGCTGCTGTTTGCGCCGGTCGTCTGCATGATGGCGCTGGCGCGCGTCAGGCCGGAAAAGCGCGCGGCGCTGGCGGCGGGGCGGGGAAAAATCGCCTGCTTCGCGCTGGCGGCGGCGGCGCTGGCGGTGTGTCTGTGCGGCGGTCAGCTCCGCAATTATGAAAAGCTGGTGAGCGACCAGCTTGACGGCACGCAGGATGCGTATATCGCGCAGTTTCAGCGCGAATATGCGCTGTGCGAGGCGGCCGGGGCGGCGGACGACGTGGTTCTGCCCGCGTGGACGGTGCAGACCGTGACCGGCAAGCCCACCGCCTACGAGGACGCGGCGTTCTGGACGAATGAGGCCATGGCGCAGTATTTCGGCGTAAAAAGTGTGAGGGTGGAGTAAGAAGAGATGCTGGAACTCAGAAAAATCGACAGAAACAACGTTTGGCAGGTGGCGCGGCTCAAGGTCAAGCGCGCGCAGGCGGATTACGTGGCCTCCAACATCGAAAGCATTTTGGAGGCGTTTGCGACCCGTGAGGCGGGTGGAATTGCCGCACCGTTCGCGCTGTATGACGGTGTGGCGCTCGTCGGCTTTGTGATGATCGGCTACGGCGACCTGCCGGGCGAGGAAAACCCGGCGATTTCCGCGGGCAACTACTGCCTGTGGCGGTTGATGATCGACGAGCGCTGGCAGGGGCGCGGCTACGGTAAGCAGGCGATTGAAAAGGTCGTCGAATACGTCCGCACCAAGCCTTTCGGAGAGGCGGAATACTGCTGGCTCTCCTATGATCCGGATAACCAGCGGCTCGGAAAGCTGTTCACGTCGTTCGGCTTTGCGGAGACGGGCGAGATGGATGGCGAAGAGGCCATCGCAGCGCTCAAGCTGTGAGCGGGGGACGGACAATGAAAATCTTGCGAGCTCTGCTGGCGCTGGCACTCCTTCTGATGCCCATGCGCGCGCTGGCGCAGGAAGCCAAAGCGCTGACGGCGGATTGCGTCATCACCTCCGGAAAGGTCAAGACCGCGGCAGTGCACGACGGCGATTATACGACGGCGTGGCGCAGCGAACGGGTCAGAAGGCCGTATCTGGAATTTGAGCTGCCGGAGGGCGAAACGGCGGGCTATCTGTACGTCTGCTTTACCGAAATGCCCCAGTCGTGGGCGGTGGAGGAGCGCGTGGACGGCAAATGGCGGGTCGTCGCCGAGGGCGGTACGGATTACCTGCACGCGCTGGTCGAGCTGAACGGACAGAACCATTTCCGCATCGTGGAAAACTCGGGCGTAACCACGCGGCTCAAATTCAACGAGGTCTTCGTCTTCGGCGAGGGCGAGCTGCCGGACTGGGTGCAGCGCTGGCGGCCGACGGCTGAAAAGGCCGATCTGCTCGTGCTGGCGACGCACCCGGACGATGAGCTGATCTTCTTCGGCGGCACGATTCCGACCTATGCGGTCGAGCGGGAGAAGAGCGTCGTCGTGGCCTACATGAGCGGCGCAAGCGCGGCGCGGCGGAGCGAGCTGCTCAACGGCCTGTGGCACATGGGCGTTCGCCAATACCCCGTGATCGGCCCGTTCGGCGACGCATATTCCACCAACATGGCCGTGATATACGACCAATGGGGCAGGGAAAGGGTGCGCAAATACGTCATGGGGTTGATTCGCCGGTATAAGCCGGACGTGGTCGTGACCCATGACAGGGGCGGCGAATACGGCCACGGCGCGCACAAAGTCACCGCCGACGCGAGCGTTTACTGCGTGGAAAACGCGGCGAATCCCTCCGTGCTCCCCGCGCTCTGCGAGGCATACGGCACGTGGACGGTCAAAAAGCTCTATCTGCACATGGGCGAGGAGAACGTGATCCGCATGGATTGGAACGTGCCGCTGTCCGCCATGGGCGGCAAGACGGGCGAACAGCTTGCGCAGGAGGCCTTCCTGCTGCACGTCACCCAGCAAAAGACGCGCTATGTCGTCACCGACGAGGGCAAGACGGGCAACGCCAAATTTTCGCTCGTCTATACGACCGTCGGGCCGGATATCGTCGGCGGGGATTTCTTTGAGAACGTCGAATAATACTAATTCTTGTTAAAATGGCTTAATCCGCGCACCATCTTTTTCGCTCTGACTTTGCCTCGTTCCGTTCAACGTACCTCCAGTACGCCTCACTTCACTTGGCTTCGTCAGAACAAAAAATCTGATGCGCTCTGTTAAGCATTTTAACTGCGAATTAGTATAAACAGGCGAAGGGCTGCTGCAAAAGCGGCTTTCCGAACAAAGAGAGCTTCCACCGAAAAACGGATAGAAAAAACGGAGAATACAAAAAGACCTCCCGTTGCGGCGTGGAAATGCGCTGTAACGGGAGGCCTTTCCAATTATTTAGGAAACTGCATAAAATCGCCCGCGTGAGCAGGCGTTTGACGCTTTGCAGCCTTCGGCGGAGGGGCAGGCGGAAATATATGGGAAGAAATGGAGCGGGTCGGTCGTTTTATATAAAGAATGTTCCTGAAAAGGAAGAAAAAAACGGGAGGAAGAACGGAATGAAACGAACGATGCTACTGTTGATGGCGCTGCTTGCCTTTGCACATGTGGCGCTGGCCGAGGATTTTTCCGCTTATGCGGTGAAGACCAACGGGTTTGCGGTTTTTGCGCCGAACCCGATTTTGGAAAACGGCGATATGTTTTTCAAAACATGGAGCGACCGGGTGGGCACGGTCGGCGACGGATATTTTTGGCATTTCGAATGGATGCGCGGCGGCAGCGTGTATCGCGATCTGCCGTATGAGGTCGCAGTCGATCAGAGCTGGAGTCCCCTCGAATTTATGCCGGTTGGCGGCGAATGCTATGTGATTGCGCAGACCGTTTTGCGGGAGGGCGAAGAAGGAGCAGACCGCGCGGTCACGGCCGCGGTGTATCGCTGGACGGACGCGGGCGTGGAGCAAATCGCGGCGATTCCGGATTACGGAGAGCGCACAGAGATCACGGTGCTTGGCGATGCGTTTTCCGTCTATAAAAGGGAAACCGGCATGATGCAAATCTACCGGTATGACGGAACGCCGCTGCAAACCTATCGGTTTGAGCCGGAAAGCACTGTCATGTCGGTTTTAAGGGCAAAGGACGATACGCTGTATGTGGTGAACAGCCGACGCTACGCCGGGGATGACGACGCAGATACCGTTTACGCGCTAAGGGACGGGGACGTCCTTTGGCAACGCGAATATCGGCATTATATCGGGATACGCTGTCCGGGGGACGGATATCTCTATGCCCTCCAAAAGGAAAGTGGAAAGAAATACAGCCCCATTCACATCGAACGTGTGGATGCGGACGGCAGCGTGCTGCTCAGCCGCACGTTGTCTGCGGACAGACTGGTGCTTTCCTGCGGCTTCGCTTTCCAGCCGGACAGCGGCCGGCTGATGATCTTCGGGCATGGCGTTGCGGTTTCGCGCGATCAATACAACGTGTTTGTCATGGAACTGGATCAGGATATGCGGGAAGTATCGACGGATGTGCGAAGGTTCTATTATCATGGGGATTACGGCTTCAGCGTCTGCCCGATGTCGGACGGACGTTTCATGGTGTTCAGCAATGGCACCGATATCCATCCGCAGGAATCGTCCGGCGAACCCGTTCTGGTTCCGTTTGATGTGCTGGAAAAGACGGATCGAAACGGTTTGACGCTGCGCTGACAAAACGCGCGGCCGAAGGAAGATAGGACAAGGGGTCTGTTGCAGAAAAACGATTCGGCAACAGACCCCTTGCGTATATGCTTTTTCAGCCCGCCTTACCGCTCGTCATACGGCTTAAAGACGACCTCCTGCTTTTCAAAATCAATGAAAAGCTGATAGGCGTAGTTATCCAGACTGGTATCCCAGATTTCCACAAACTTCGGCGTGACCTCGATCAAAATCTCCGTGTCCTCGTGGGAATACTTGTTGTAGCTGCCCCAGAGGTATTTCTTATAGAGGGTTTCGAACGTGCGCCCCGGCTCGTCAACGACGAGCCCCTTGTTTTCCGCGACGCCTTCGACCTGAACGCCGCTCCAGCAGAGCGCGACGTTCGGGTTTTCGAAAAGCTGCTGGGTCTTGCGGAAATTCTTATCCGTCTTGAAGTAGATCTTGTTGTTGTAGAACAGGCAGCTCACGTTGCGCACCATCACGTGGGTGCCGACCGCGCTGGCGAGCGCCATGATTTTGCTGTCGCCGAGCTTTTCAAACATCTTTTCGACGGCCTGTTCGAAGGTCAGGTTCTGTTCTTTGCTGAACTGCATACGATTTGCTCCTTTGCAATATAAATATTTTTTTATTATAGATGACGCTTGAAGGAAACGCGCTCCGCTGGGCTTAGGGGATTAGGGGGAAATTTCGATTTTTCCCCCTTAAATCCCCTAAGAACCCCATAACCCCCATTGAAACGAGCAGGGCTGCGGCCCTGCACCCGGGGCGATTTCAACGGATGCGCTGTTCCGATAAAACCATGCGAAATCAACCGATCATGGCGAATTTCTTGAGCGGGACGCTGATCTTTTTATACAGCAGCATCGCCAGAATCGAGGTCACGCCGAAGGAGATCACGTTGAACGGCACGATGGAGAACGCCACCATCGTCGGCACGTTGGTGATCCACGGGTTCACGGCGGTGCACATCTGCACAATCGCCGCCCAATCCATGCCGTAGAGCGCCATATAGGCCGGGAAGATCAGAAACACGTTGGTCAGAATCGCGACGATCACGCCGGCGACGGAGCCCAGCAGCAGGCCGACGGCCGCGCCGCGCTTGGTTCTGTGCTTCTGATAATACAGCACGGCGGGCAGGGCGTAGGCCGTGCAGAGCAGGAATTTCTGAATTTCGCCGGTGAACATGGACGACGTGCCCTTGAACACCAGCTTGAGCAGCACCTTGACCGCGATGATTTCCACCGCGCCGACCGGACCGAGCACAAAGCCGCCGATCAGATCCGGCAGAGCGGAAAGGTCGAAGCTCGCAAACGGCGAGAGCACCGGCACGGAGAAGCTGAAATACATCAGCACGAAGGAGACTGCGCCCATCATGGCGGCGAGGGTGAGGCGGCGGGTTTGGTTGCGTTTCATGGTTGTTTCCTCCCGAATGTAAAAAATTCCCGAAGCCAAAGAAGAAATTGGCCTCGGGAAATCCTTTCATTTCGGAACGGCATATGACCGCGCCGCAAAAAACGGATAACACAAACGTCTTTTCCCATCCGGACTGTCACCGTCGGTTCTGGAATTGCACCAGATCGGCCCCCGATCGCTCGGGGGTTCATGGACTATACCATCGGTAGGGATTTTCACCCTGCCCCAAAGACCATTCAGTTTTGAACTTCGTCTATACTGTACGCCCGTGTGAGAATTTTGTCAAGCCCATTTTTTGCGGGAAGATGCAGTTTTTGGATGGCATCTTTATGAAGGAACTATTTTTAGCGGACGTCTTTTTGAAGGGAGAGGCGTGTTTTATCGATGCCCCGGCGCGCCCGTTTTACCACGAAATGACCTCGTGCCCCGTTTCCGTCACCAGCACCTGAATCTCCCACTGCGCGGAGGGCATGCCGTCCTCCGTGTAGATCGTCCAGTCGTTGTCGGCGTCAACGTAGATGTCGTCCGTGCCCATGTTCACCATCGGCTCGATGGTGAACATCATTCCCGGCGCCATCACCATCTCCTGCCCGCGCTTGGTGACGTAGCTGACCCACGGCTCCTCGTGGAAGCGAACGCCGACGCCGTGGCCGCCCACGTCGCGCACGACGCTGTAACCGTTCTTCTTCGCCAGATCGTGCACGGCCTGCCCCATGTCGCCCAAAAAGCCCCACGGCTTGACCTGCTCCAGCCCCGCCATCACGCACTCGCGCGCAACCTCGACGAGCTTCTTCTTTTCCGGCGTGGTCTCGCCGATGATGAACATGCGGGAGGAATCGGAATAGAAGCCCTTGTAGATCGTCGAGCAATCGACGTTGATGATGTCGCCGTTGCAGAGGATGTCGTCCTCGGAGGGGATGCCGTGGCAAACCTGATCGTCGATGGACGTGCAGACGCTCTTGGGGAAGCCCTCGTAATTCAGCGGCGCGGGAATACCGCCCATCGCGGTCGTCTGCTCGTATACCCAGCGGTCGATCTCCGCCGTGGAAATGCCCGCGCGGATATGCGCCGCCACATAATCCAGCACCGCGACGTTGATCTTCGCGCTCTCACGGATGCCCGCAATCTGCGCTTCGGTCTTAATCATGTCGTGGGTGGGCACGACCGCGCCGCGGCGGTGCATGTCGTCGAGCTTCTCGTCAAAATCGAAATGGCAATGCTTGTATTTTTTGCCGCTGCCGCACCAGCAGGGCATGTTGCGATCCAGCTTATGCATGGGTAAGCCCCCTTTAGATTGTGTTTCGTTCGCTGACTATTGTATCACGCTTTTCGGGTCTGGGAAAGAGCGGAAATGGGCGCGCGCCGCAAAATGAGCGATAAAATGCCGCAATCGCCGGGGAACACTGGCGAAATCCGCGTGAATATGCTATACTGAACCCGTTATCGACAAAAAGATGAAAAACAGGGAAAAAACAGGAAGAATCCGGCATGCTCGTTCGTCTTGTATGCACAGGATAAAAGGGTTGGTGAAATGAAGTGAGGAAAACGAATAAATTGCTGGCGGCGCTGACGCTGCTGCTCACGCTGCCCGCGCTGGCGCTGGCGGCGGATTTCGCGGTGGTGCGCGGCGGCCGGCTCAATCTGCGCCAATATCCCAGCAGCTCGAGCCAGAGCCTCGGCAAGTACGACAGCGGCTCCTGGGTGGATGTGCAGGGGCAGGGCGCTTCCGGCTGGTATGCCGTGCGCACGATGGATGGCAAGACCGGCTACATGGCGGGCAACTATCTCACCTTCGCGCAGAGCGGGAGCATCGGCACGGTGGCCTATGCCAACGGCGGCTATGTCAACCTGCGGCGCGGCCCGTCGCTGGATTACGCGGTGGTGACGCGCGTGACCAGCGGAACGACCATCAGTATTCTGGATGCATCCTACGAGTGGAACTACGTCAGCGCGACGGTGAACGGCGCGACGTACACCGGCTACATGCACGATTCGCTGATTATCAAGAGCACGACGACGGCGACGGTCTCCACGCGGAACGGCGGCAAGGTGAACGTGCGGCGCGGCCCGTCCTCCGCCTACGGCAGCATCGGCTCGCTCAAATCCGGTACGCGCGTGACCGTGCTGCTCAAGGGCAACGGCTGGTATCAGATCACCGGCGGCGGGCTGACGGGCTTCATGTCCGCCGGATACCTGAGGAACATGGGCACCACGGGCGGCGGCTCGGGCACGGTGACGACCCGCACGGCCTACGTCAACAACCCGAGGAGCACACAGGTGCTGTATCTGCGCGAAACGCCGTCGCAGCGGGCGCGCGCGCTCGGCCAATACAAGAACGGCACGCAGGTGAAGGTCGTCTCCTACGGCGCGACGTGGTGCGAGGTCTATGTCGGTACACGCCACGGCTATATGATGACCCGCTACCTCAGCTTCAACAGCCATTACGTCACGCCGACCCCGGAGGTCATCTATGTGACGCCCGCGCCGACCCCGCAGATCGTCTATGTCACGCCGACCCCGACGCCGCTGGTGCAGTATATCACGCCCAAACCCGCCGTGCCCGGCGCGCCCGAATCCGGCACGACGATCACCCTTGCGGCGGCCTACGGCAGCGCCAGCAACACGATCAACGTCTATTACGATCAGGGGATGACCTCGGTGAGGGCGACGTACACCGGCGGCAAGCAGGCGACGCTGCTTAAATACGACACGAATGTCTGCATGATTCTGGTGGATGGCGTTGTCGCGTATGTCTCGACGTGGAACGTGAACTATTAAAATCAGGCCGCCGGGGCGACAACCGGCGCATATCTCAGCCATTCCCGCGCATATTATCCCCCGGAGGGATGATATGAAGCGAGGATGGCTGATTTTTTTCTGCGCGCTCTGCCTGTGCCTGTTCGGCTGCGCGGCGCAGAGCGGCGGCGGGGACAAGCCCGCCCTGCCGCAGCCGGAGAGCACCCCGAGCCGGACGCAGGGGACGAGCGCGGCGCAGCTTGTGCCGGAGCGGCTGAGCAAAAACGAATCCGGTGTGCCGATGCTCAGGGTCTACGACGTGAAAAGCGAGACGCTGGAAACCCTGTCCGTCGAGGATTATCTGCCCGCCGTGCTGGCCGGGGAAATGGCGGGAGATTGGCCGCTGGAAGCGCTCAAGGCGCAGGCGATTTTGGCGCGCACGTTCGTGCTGCAATTCGTCTCCCAAAAAGAATCCATGTACGACGGCGCGGATATCTCTACGGACATCAAGGAGGCGCAGGCGTATGACGCGGCGGGCGTGAACGCGCGCATCCGCGAGGCGGTGAAGGAGACGCGCGGCGAGGTGCTCAACGCGGGCGGCGAGCTGCCCTATGCGTGGTTCCACGCCCATTCCGGCGGGCTGACGGCGCGCGCTAAGGAGGGGCTGGATTACGAAAAGGCCGAGCCGAGCTACACCCAGTGCGTCAAGGGCATGGAAAATGACGAAGCCCCGGCGGAGGCGGCGCACTGGCAGGCCGATTTTTCCGCGGACGAGGTGATGGCGGCGGCGAACGCCTCCGGCGCGAAGGTCGATGCGCTGGAAAGCATCGCCGTCGGCAGGCGCGGCGAATCCGGCCGCGCCGAAACGCTGCTGATTTCCGGGCAGGAGGTTTCCGCCCCGGCGTTTCGAATCGCCATCGGCTCAACCAAGATGCGCTCCTGCCTGCTGGAAAGCCTGCGCGTGGAGGACGGGCGGGTGAAGATGAGCGGCAAGGGATACGGCCACGGCGTGGGCATGAGCCAATGGGGCGCGTATGCGATGGCCAAGGCGGGGAAAACCGCCGAGGAGATCGTCATGCATTATTTCCGGGGCGTGAGCATCGACCGGGCGTGGGAATGACTTGCAAATGGAAGATGCAGCAAAAATCTAAAAAGAGCCGCTTTCTGCGTTTTGTCGGTCAGAAAGCGGTTTTGTGATATTTGTTTATGGATTTTTCATCACTTGGATTAAATGACTGAGCGCCTCTTTCTGATGCGTGGAGAGAGATGACCACGCAGAAAACATTTCCCACTGTTCGGGCGTAAGCTCAACCATTTCGCCATCAGAAAAAAACTGCGCAAGCGTGATGCCGAAAGCCGAACAAATGCTTTCAAGCGTCGCAATCGAGGGCGTGGTATTTCGGCTGAATATGTTGGCGATTGTCGATTGAGAAAGGCCGGATGCAATAGCAAGCCGATATTCGCTCCATTGACGCTGTGCCATTAACTCCCGAATACGCTGTTTTGCATCCATGAAAAAACCTCCTTCATCTTTGAATTTATTTTATCTTTCAACTGAGTGATAAAATAGTGGGAACTTGTATTGCTATTATTACTCAAATGAGATATAATATAAATCAAGATACGGAAAGAGGGAGGAAAACGGAAGATGAAACAAAAACTTGGAAAAGCAACTCGATTGAGTGTGTTTTTCCTGACAGTAGCCTTTTTGCTTCAGTTGGGTCAGCTTATTTACCTGATGTGGAAGGCCGTCAACCTCATGGAGGGGGGAACACTCAGCCAAGCCATTGGATTGCTTCAAACAGAAACATTTGTCTTTATTTGCATGGCTGCAATGCCGCTCATCTACGACGGTCTTTTCATCGCTCAGTCAAGGAGGAAGAAAGGATCGCTGATTATTGGCTGCTTGGTCATGGCTGCCGTAATATACACGGATAATCAAGATGTTTTTCAATCCTTCGATATTTCAACAGAAACGATTGTAAACATTTTTGTTCCGCTCCTTGTTCTGCTGACGATTTTAATCGGGCGACGGTGGCTGGGCGTAATAATTTCGATTGTGGTAGCCGTTGCGACGTTATATCGTGTTCACGAAATACAGAACGTAGCGGGTATATTGACGTCTGACTCCAATGTAATGTGTATGGCGATTGGCGCAGAAATACTCTACGGCATGGGAATAATTATGGGTTTGGTTGGACTTCGTAAGAAAGAGGGAAATGAAGAATGAAAAGAATTTTTGCTGTCTTTTTCGCGATGTGCCTTTCTGTTTGCATGGTGAGCAGCGCGTATGCGATTGGTTTTAATCTGGGCGGTTTATCTGAGATTTTCGGAGAAAGTGCGGAAGAGGAAATTCCCTCGTTTGAGGATTCGTTTACCGGAGACACGGTAAAGGTGGATATTAACGGAATTAAGGTGAAAGTCCATCGCAATTTCAAGGATACGATGGATAAATACGAGGACTTCTTCGATGAGTATGCCGCGTTGATGACCAGTCCGTCTCCGGATATGATGCAATATGCGACCTTTTTGGCTCGCTATGCGGATATGATAGATGCGCTTGATTCGCTTGACGAAACGGAAATGGACGAGGGAGATCTAGCTTACTATACTTATGTAATGGCGAATATTTCGATTAAACTCTCGCTTGCGGGAGAATAAAAACAAATATAGAAATCGTATTATAACGAAAAGCGCTCGTTCCCGCGGAGGAAGGGCGCTTTTTTGATGTATGGAGAATTATGCCAATGCCCCGCGTGAGTAAGGCTGCGATGCTTTGCGGCCTTCGGTAGAGATGAAGGCGGGGTCATCTCATTTTTTGTTGTTTAATTTTTTAGGCTCTCCAGCGTTTTGTCCAGCATCGTCTGCCACTTTTCAAAATCCATGTTCGGCACATAGAAGGATTCCAGCTCGTCGTGGAGCTGCTTGGCCTGCGCCAGCGTGGCGCTTGCGCGGTGCAGGTGAAGCTGAATCCCCGCGCGCCCCTGTTCGAGCGCACATTCGTGGCGCAGCAGCGCGCCCTGTGGGAGACAGGCGGCAAAATCGAAGCTCTGTTCGGCGGCAAGCTGTTCGCCGGTGGTGACGAGCGTGGCGAGCGCGGGGATGGTCAGGTGCAGCAGCCGCCCCGGAACGAGGGGGCACAGGTGCTCCTCGACGCTGTAACCGGCGGCCTGAACGGCGGCGCTCAGTCGACGCAGAACGGGCGTGCCATCCATGCCCCAATGGAACAGCAGGCGGATCACGCGCGGCGGGGCGTTTTCGCCGATGAGGCTGATTTCGCCCTTGGGCGTGAGCGCGTCGGTGATGACGGGGCGGACGGCAGGTGCGGCTTCCTTCGGCGCGTCGCGGGAGAGGACGGCCTGAACGAGCGCCTGCGTCATCGCCCAAAGGCGCGCCTGATCCGTGGCGGCGAGCAGCGTGGCGGCGTTCGCCTTTGACAGCGCGGCGGCGGCGGCCAGACAGGCGCGGGCGCGGCGCGAACAGGCGGCGTGATCGCCCATACAGGCGCGGATATGCGGCAGGCGCGGCCGCATGGCCGGTTCGTTCAGACATTCGCCCAGGTTGATGATGCTGTCCCGCGCGCCGGGAATTTCGGGATCGACGATATGCGGTGCGGTGCCATCCAGAATCAGCAGCCCCGCATGCGGAACGGCCACGCCGTCGAGGCTGTCCGGGTCGCCGGAACAGAAGTAGAGCGTCGAGGGCTCGCCGTTTGCGCAGAGCGCGGCATGCACCCGCCGCATGAACGTCGATTTGCCCACGCCCGGCCCGCCCTTGAGAATCAGCTTGCGCCGCAGAATCGAATCGTCGATCAGGTGGTCAAAGCAGGAGATAAAGCCGTCCGGCCCCATTGCGCCGGGGAAAAGGGTTCTGGCGGTATTCAAAAGCATCCCTCCGATTTGGCAGACTTCCCTACACCTTATGCACGGCCAAAAGAAAAAAATTCGCCTCCCGCGAAAAACGGGAGGCGAAAGCGGATCAGTCGCGCTTCTTGCGAACCACGGCGATCAGCATCGCGATCACGATGAGAATCAGCGCCAGCAGCAGGAACAGAATGCTCAGCGGCACACCGTTGATCGTTCTGGCCATCAGCGGCGTGAGCGTCGGGGTGGCCGTGGGTTCAGGTGTGTCAGTCGGCGCCGGGGTCGGGGTAGGCGTGGGCTCCGGGGTATCAGTCGGAACCGGGGTCGGGGTAGGCGTGGGTTCCGGCGTGTCGGTCGGAACCGGGGTCGGGGTAGGCGTGGGTTCCGGAGTGTCGGTCGGAACCGGGGTGGGCGTAGCCGTGGGCTCCGGCGTGTCCGTCGGAACTGGAGTCGGCGTGGCCGTGGGTTCCGGGGTATCGGTCGGAACCGGAGTGGGGGTAGGCGT
>ERZ824488.2084-NODE-2084-length-19096-cov-2.494722_pt1 | contig 19096 bp, 18 predicted proteins | sample MGYA00519936_ERZ824488 | MGnify/ENA primary metagenome ERZ824488 (study PRJEB31778, sample SAMEA3449153) | human gut metagenome | biome: human gut; feature: human-associated habitat; material: faeces | place: United Kingdom | collected 2010/2012 ... | reverse complement strand
ATTATGATATCAACTGCGCAATGGATCTCGATGAATTTTTCGATATGTTTGATATCACGGATGAAACCGATTCATCGACCCTTAACGGCTGGGTTATGGAACACCTGGGAAGGATTCCCGATATCGGCGATAAATTCAGCGCGCACGGCCTTGAAATCACGATAAAGGCGGCGGACGGAAGGCGCGTTAATGAAATTAATGTTGTTCACACCCCCGCTCAATCCGAAAAGGACACGAAATAAAACGGGCCGGCGGTCAAATCAACATGAATTAAAATCGGAGGTAAAACCACAATGAAATATAAAAGGGTACTGTTAAAAGTCAGCGGCGAAGCACTTTCGGGCAAAACGCCGATTGATTTTGAAAAGACCACGGAAACCGCACTGCAAATTAAAGCGCTTCATGATGCGGGCTGTCTGCTCGGTGTTGTTGTCGGCGGCGGCAACATTTGGCGCGGACGCTCCGGCGGAACAATGGACCGAAGCCGCGCCGATAACATAGGCATGCTTGCAACCGCCATGAACGCACTTGCTCTTGAGCAGGCACTCATCGACCTCAACGTTCCCGTTCGCGTGCTTTCCGCTGTTTCAATGGATATGTTTATGGACAGTTATTCCGCACGCGAAGCGAACAAGTCCGTTGACGCCGGCACGGTTGTTATCTTTGCCTGCGGTTCGGGCGCGCCTTTCTTTTCCACGGATACGGCATCGGCGCTCCGTGCTGCTCAGATTCACGCTGACGCACTGCTGCTTGCAAAAAATGTTGACGGAATATACACCGCCGACCCGAATGTCTGTGCGGAGGCAAAGCGTTATGCCCGCATCAGTTACGATGAAGTCATTACAAAAAACCTCAAGGCAACCGACTTAACGGCAATGAGTTTTTGCCGCGAATACAGCATTCCGATGGTGCTTTTCAAAATGCACTCCGCAGAAGCCCTTGTTGCCGCCGTTAACGGCGAAAATGCCGGCACGATAGTTGATGCGCAGCCGGGATTCGAACTTGTTTAAATTAAACGCTGCTTCGGCGGCAGTCGAACTCATAAGCAGCATCAATCGGAGTTGCCCTTGCGCAGTCAATTTGCGAATTTTGCCGCAAAAATACAAAAAAACACCCCCGACTGCGGTTGACAACGCCGCGGCCTTAATATAAAATAATACAGTTAATTCATTCTTCAAGAGGAGGATTTACCATGGATATTATCGAAACCGCACAGGATAAAATGAACAAGACCATTGCAGTGCTCAACAGGGATCTCGGCTCCCTTCGTGCAGGCAGGGCAAACCCCAAGCTGCTTGACCGCATCATGGTGGACTATTACGGCACGCCCACTCCCATTAACCAAATGGGCACCGTCAGCTCACCCGAACCGCGCCTTCTGGTTATCTCGCTGTGGGATGCTTCAATGATCTCAGCCGCGGAAAAAGCAATTCAAAAATCCGATCTCGGCATCAACCCGTCGAACGACGGCAAGCTCATTCGCCTTGTTTTCCCCGAACTTACCGAGGAGCGCCGCAAAGAGCTTGTTAAAATCGTCCGCAAAAAAGCCGAGGAATCCAAAGTTGCTGTCCGTGCAATCCGCCGCGAAGCAAACGAAACCATCAAAAAAGACTGCAAGGACGGCACTATCACCGAGGATGATCAGAAGAGGCTTGAAGAAAAGGCTCAAAAGGCCACCGACAATGCCATTAAAGAAATTGACCGCATTGCAAGCGAAAAAGAGAAGGAGCTTCTTGCCGTTTGATGAACATACTCGGTTATCCGCTTGATCGGGCCGCTGCAATTCTTGAGCGTGCGGGCTACCGCGTTGAAACGGTCGAGGCACGTTCACGCAAGGGCGTTGAAGGCGACTCCAAACGTGTTGTGCGCTGCCTTCCCCTGCCCGGTCGCAGCATTCCGACAGTTCAGCTTGTGTTTTGTGAATTCAAAACAAACGTCGATTCCCTCCGTGCGGAGGATGCGGCGGACGCTGAATCAACCCATTGAGAATACGCGGCTGCTGCAGGTTCTCGGCTTGCAGCAGTCTTGTTATCGTATTTTTTGATGCTGCCCGGGCGTGGTGCATGTTCCGGCCGCCTTTATGTTTTATGAAGATTTATCCCAAATTCACAAATGAAGAACTTGCCGCACTTTCACTCGGCGGCGAACTGCCGCACCATGTCGGCATAATAATGGACGGCAACGGCCGTTGGGCAAAGAAACGCCTGCTTCCGCGCAGTGCGGGGCACCGTGCGGGAATGGAATCCCTGCACCAAATCGTCCGCACAACGCATTCCCTCGGAATCGAGGCTCTCACGGTCTATGCATTTTCAACCGAAAACTGGGCTCGCCCCGCAGCCGAAATCGATGCATTGTTCAAGCTCCTCTCCGAATATTTTTATAAAGAAATCGATGAGCTGAACCTGAACGGCGTCCGGATACGCACCCTCGGCGAACTTTCGGCATTTAAACCCGGACTCCGTTCCCTCATGGAGGATGCCGTTGAAAGAACAAAGCATAACACCGGCCTCTGTTTCAATATCGCCGTTAACTACGGCAGCCGTGACGAAATCGTTCATGCTGTCCGCCGCATTGCAGCGGAGGGCATTGCACCCGATGCCGTTACCGAGCAAACAATAGCAGACAGGCTTTATACGTCAGGACTGCCCGAACTTGATCTCATCATCCGCACCGCCGGTGAGGAGCGTTTGTCCAACTTTTTGCTTTGGCAGGCCGCATATACCGAGTTTGTTTTTTCAAAAACGCTGTGGCCCGATTTCACTCCCGAGGTTTACTTTGGTTGCCTGCGCGAGTTTTTGAATCGAACCCGACGCTTTGGCCGTGTGCTTTGATTTTGCGGAAGTTTTGTTCAGGTTTGCGCCGTTTTGCGGCTCCTTTCAGCGCAGCCGCAGAATAATTTTGATTTAAGGATTTTGTTTTATGAAAGATTTGCCTGTTCGCACTTTAATCGCCGTTCTGTTAATCGGTCTGCTCTGCCTCGTTGTTTGGTTCGGGGGCTGGGTTCAGGCGGCTGTTCTCGGACTTTTCACAGTTGCAGCTGTCTATGAAATGTTCACGATCTTTGTCAAAAGAGGAATTCGCCCCGCCGTGCTTCCGCAAATTCTGCTCGGCGGCTCAATGTTCGCCGTAATGTATAAATTCGGCGCAAGATTCATTCTTCCGATGGCGGCTGCCGCATTTGTTGCAATCATGGTTGAAAGAATCCTTAACGCGCGGCGCACAAATGAAGATCTTATCGCTTCGCTTGCGCTGCTTGTCTACCCCGTGTCTCTGCTTGCCTGCTTCGGACTTGTCGGGTTCGGCCGAAACGATATTTCGCGTGCAGCATTCCTTTGCATTTTTGCCGGTCCCTGCATGGCTGACAACACCGCATACATGGTCGGTTCACTGTTTGGCAAGCACAAACTCTGTCCCTATATCAGCCCTAATAAAACTGTTGAGGGCGCAGTAAGCGGCGTTGTCGGCGGTGCTCTCGGCGGCGTTATTGTCTATTTTGCTCAAAAACTCTGGGGACTTGACGTTTCTCTCGTTACTCTTATTGCAGTATGCTTCATCGCGGGCATCGTTGGGCAGTTCGGAGATCTGCTTGCATCCACATTCAAACGCTGGGCAGGTGTTAAGGATTACAGCAATCTTTTCCCCGGCCACGGCGGCGTGATGGACAGATTGGACAGCGCAATGGTCGCTGCGCCAATCGTTGCGGTCGCATTTGCATTTTTCATTTAATATGCATCAAGCGGATGCCGAACAGTCGGTCTGCTGATTGCCGCAGCCCGCTGCAAAGGCGGCTTGTCCGCTCCGTTGTTGTTTACGGATTTTTCCATTGGGCTCAGCTGCGGATTCGGCAGCTCGCAGAAAAACTTCTCGTTGTACGGAGGATTAACAAATGAAAAAAATCGCCGTTTTCGGTTCAACCGGTTCAATCGGAACACAAACTCTCTCCGTGGCGGGCTTTCACCCGGATGAATTCGAAGTTTATGCAATAGCTGCAAACAAAAACGCAGAGCAGGTGGTTCGCAGCGCAAATGAGTTTCACCCGAAGTTCATCGGCATGTATGACGAAGCCGCCGCACGCGAAGTTTCCGAACGCTGCCCCGGCATCACTGTTGTTTCGGGCGGCGAAGTAAACTCGCTTGCGGCTCTTTCCGAAGTTGACATTGTTGTGAACGGTGTCAGCGGCTTTGCAGGACTGTTCCCGCTGCTTTCCGCACTCCGTGCAGGAAAAACCGTTGCGCTTGCAAACAAAGAAAGCATTGTTTGCGGACACGTTGTTGTGAACCGCACTCTCGCCGAATTCGGCGGAAAAATACTTCCGGTTGACAGCGAACAGAGTGCAATTTTTCAATGCCTTGCCGCAGGCCGCAGTGAGGATGTTCGTTCGCTTATTCTGACAGCATCCGGGGGTATGTTCCGCAACGCCTCGGCCGATGAGCTTGCCCTTGTAACGCCGCAAATGGCACTCCGTCACCCCACGTGGAGCATGGGCGGAAAAATCACGATTGATTCATCCACGCTGTTCAACAAGGGACTTGAGCTTATGGAGGCCGGGTGGCTGTTTGATATTGAACCGAATCGAATCGAAATCCTTATTCACCCGCAGTCCGTTGTGCATTCGATGGTCGAATTTTGCGACGGTGCAGTGTTTGCGCAGATGAGCCCTCCCGATATGCGCCTTGCGATTCAGTATGCGCTCACCTACCCGCACCGCATCACATCTCAGCTTCCGCGGCTTGACCTTGCAGCTCTGCATTCTCTCACGTTCGAAAAACCCGACTGCACACGATTCCCCGCAATTTCTCTTGCATATGATGCTTTCCGCGACGGCAGCAGTCTGCCCATCGCCTACAATTCAGCCAACGAAACGGCCGTTGAGCTTTTCGTTCGCGGCTGCATCGGTTTTACCGACATTGCAAAATGTGTTGAATACTCAATGGAAAGAATTCCCCGTGAAAAAATCGGCTCCGTTGACGACATACTTTATCTTGATAAAGAAGCCCGCAGGTTGGCCTGTGAATGCTTCGGAAAGGAAACATTATGACAATTGTTTACATACTTCTTGCGATACTCATTCTTGAGCTGCTGATTTTCCTGCATGAGCTCGGTCATTTTACGGCGGGCAAACTGCTCGGTTTCCGCATACTCGGCTTTTCGCTCGGATTCGGTCCGGCTCTTTTAAAATTCAAAAAGGGCGAAACCGAATACTCTCTTCGTGCATTTCCCGTGGGTGGTTTGTGTCAGTTTGACGGTGAAGATGAAGAAGCCTTGGAGAACGACCCGCGCCGATTCAACGCTCAGCCCGTTTGGAAGCGTTTTATTGTTATTCTTGCCGGTCCGTTCATGAATATACTCACCGCCTTTCTTATCGCGTTCGTGTTCTATCTCTGCAAACCGATGCCGGTTTACGCTGTTGACCCTGTTACGCATTACGAGGTTCCGATCGTTGCTTCAGTTAAAGAAAACAGTCCCGCAGAAAAGGCCGGATTGAAAAACGGTGACGTCATCATTGCAATCAACGGTCAATATCCGACCGAAACGGCCGACACGGACATTTACTCCTCTGTTTCCGCACTTATCGGTGCCGCAGGCAATGATTTTGTTATGACTGTTGAGCGCAGCGGAGCGCAGCTGGATCTTGCCGTCGGCGACGCCTTCAACTCAACTGAAAACAGAACCGTTATCGGCATAACGATAAGCGGGCTTGTTGAGGACTACCGGCATTTGAACGTTCTTCAGGCGGCAGCAGGTTCCGGGGAATACCTCGTTCTAATCGTGAAAGCAACAGCCCAGGGCATTGCGGGCTTGTTCAAACACGGCATACACAGCGGAGATATTTCCGGCGTTGTCGGAACGGTCGGAATCATGGTTGATGTTGCGCGGGAATCAATGATTAATCTTGTCAATATCGCTGTGATCCTTTCGCTCAGTCTCGGGTTGTTCAACCTTATTCCGTTCCCCGCACTCGACGGCGGAAGGCTGCTGTTCCTTTTGATAGAAGCAATTATTCGCCGTCCGCTGAACCGCAAGGTCGAAGCAATCGTAAACGGTGTTGGACTCGCTCTGTTGTTCACACTTATGATAGTTGTTACAATCAGCGATGTTGTGGGACTTTTCAGATAGTGCGGATTGCAGTGCATTGTTCGTAAAGATTCAAAGAGGTCTGATATGAAACTTCTTATTCTTGTCGGCAGCGGTGCTGTCGGAAAGATGACCGTCGGGCAATCAATCATGAGAAAAACGGCACTGCGCCTTTTCCACAACCATATGATGATTGAACCCGTCATTGAGATTTTCGGCGAGTATAACCACTCCGTTGTTGCAAAACTTCGAAGAACGATTTTTGAAGAGTTTTTGAAAACCGAACGGGAAGGGTTGATTTTTACCTATATGTGGGCTTTCGATTGCCCTGAGGACGGCGATTACATTCGTTCCGTTGCGGAGCTTTTTCGCTCACAAGGCGCAGAAATCTATTGTGCAGAGCTTGTTGCGCCTCAATCCGTCAGGCTTGAACGAAACCGAACGGAAAACCGCTTGCGGCATAAGGCCTCCAAACGCGATTTGAATTTTTCTGAGGAAAGGCTGCGGCATGAAGACAGCAAGTACCGCTTGGTAAGCAATCCCGGAGAGATCCCGTTTGAGAACTATATTCGAATCGATACCTCCGAACTCAGCGCGGATGAAACCGCGGAAAGGATAATCGACGCATTTTCAATTCCGCAAACCTGTCAAACCGGCAAGGAATGATTCCCCGCTCGACGCATTAAATTATATATGGCGAAACAAATATCGGCAGCCCCTTAGACAGGGAACTGCCGATGTTTTCAGTTGCTTATGTATATATAAATCACACCGAGGCTTCGGCAGCAGTCGCTGCGGAACGCGCTGACCCGATTTCGGTAAACAGTTTTTTGAATGCCGTAACCCTGCTTTCTTTTTTAAAAATCACTGCATTCATCCCGTCCGCAACTGCGGTCACGGCATTTTTTGCGGTCAAAATCGGTATTTCCGGAAGTTCGCGGCTGAAACACTCCGCAAGGCCGAATTGCAATGCGCCGCCTCCGATCAGCGTTATTCCCGTATCAAGAAGGTCGGCGGCGGCCTCCGGCTGCAAAGCCTTCACGGCATCCTTAACAAAGCGAATGAGCGCCGTTTGCCCTTTTTGTGCAGCCGCCCGCAGCTCCACGCCGTTTGCGCGTACCGTTTGCGGCAAACCGTCGTCGGCCGAACGCCCCTCAATATCAAAGCTCAGTTTATTCAGGTTCTGTTTAATTATTTCCGCCATGCGCTCACCTATCAGCAGCCTGTGTTCATCACGGAACCAATTTTGAATCGCCCTGTCCACAGCCGCGCTGCCCTCATTCGAAAACCCCTGCCAAAGCATTCCGCCGTTTGCGAATGCAGCGCAAGTCATTGTTTCCGCTCCGATGTTCACAATCATATGTGCCCTGTCCGAAAACAAATCCGCATCAGCCCCTATTGCACCCATCAAAAGCGGATCATGCACCTGAAGCGCACGAAATCCCGCAAGACGTGCCGCCTGTTTGAGAGCATTTTGCTTCACCGTGGGCAGCATATGCGGTATCGCTGCATGCAGCTCAATCGATGCCGTTGTACGCTTGCCGGTTTTTTCGCATGCAAGCCGACCGAGCAGCATCGCAAGCATACGCGTGTTTGCCGCCGCACCATCGCGAACAGGCCGAATTACACCGCTGCGATGCAGAAGTGCGGCATTGCCCGCTGCGGCAACCGTGAGTTTTGCCCCTGCTTCAAGAGCGATTGCCGTTTCCTCCGCCGCAACTTGCCCCCGAGCAACACATTTAATGCATTTTGAACCTATATCCGCTGCAAAAACGGTTTTGAACATCTTTGAACGACCTCCGAAACAATTCCTTCTCGGCACGGGAAATGCATTCAGTCTTTGCACTCCCTGTCCCTATAAGAAATTATTCCCTTTTTTGCAAAGAATAACCCGTTCCGATTCAAAAATTTTCGGTTTTTTTGGCTTTTTACGGCAAAGCAAAGTGTTCCGCACCACCGGGTTGCCGCACACGGCAGAAACCTTTCTCACTTACTCTATTCGATACGTTCGTAAAAACCGTGTGGTAATATCCCTATTTTTTTAAGCATTTTGTACAGCACGGGAATCGGCATACCGATAACCGTGAAATAATTGCCCCGAATTTCGCGGACAAACATGCCGAACGGCCCCTGTATGCCGTAAGAACCCGCCTTGTCCAGCGGGTCGCCCGAATTCACATAATCCGTTATCTCGTCGGGAGACAGAGTTTCAAACGTGACCTCCGTAATGCTGCATTCAGTTTGAATTTCCGCTTTTTCCTGAATGCTGCATTCAGTTTGAATTTCCGCTTTTTCCCGAATGCTGCACTGAGCGGCGGCGTTTTCATCAGGGATATCCGCAATCACGGACACTCCGGTGAAAACTCTGTGGGTTTTTCCGGACAGCATTGAAAGAATGCGCACTGCATCCTTCGCATCTTTGGGCTTGCCGATAATCACGGGCTTTGTCTCCCCATCCTTTTGAAAAGCAACGACCGTGTCGGATCCAATAACCGCAAAATCCCGCCGCCCCGCCGCAAAAAGACGGTCAAACACGTCTTTCGCCTTGCGAAACGAAAGAGCACGAACAAAACTCTCCGGGTCATTTTCATCAATCGTTTCATCAGCATTGCTGACAATAATCTCATAGTCATATCCGCACATTGTCAGCAGCTCGCGCCTGCGCTGTGAGCCGCTTGCAAGAACAAGTTTCATAGTCATTTTCCTTACGTTGTATAAATTTCGGAATACTGTATACGCGGTTCGCACGTATTTGTCGCATTTTACATTTTATTGTCAAATCAGACTTTTTCAATACGTCTCGTTCTGCGTTTGCCTTCGGGCAGGGCTATAATACCAGTATTGCCGATGTATTTCAAGGGCTGATTCCCCGTTTTAAAAAAAGTTCAAAATTTTTTTCATTGAAGTGGTGAAAGGTGTTGATTTGTGGGGCGATTGATGATATAATCAGCATACATCCCACGATACGGGTAATGCATTACATAGTAAACGCCGAATCCGGCTTATTCTGCAATAAAGACCATGAATTCCGCGCTTTTTTGCAGAAATGCGGATTTTCGGTGTACTCAATCGAAATTAAGGCGGTGTCGACATGCTGTTGGGGCAATCCAGAAACAATTTGGACTCCAAGGGGCGAATTTTCGTCCCCGTTAAGTGGCGTCCCGACACCTCCGATCACGTTGTTGTTCTTATCGGATTGAATCCTGCCGATGTCAAAAAGGAAGAAAGATTCCTTCAGATTCTTCGGTACGAAAAGTTTGTTGAATTTGCAAAGGATCTAACCTCCTCGCGTCCCTCCGATTTATCCCTCATGCGTGCCAAGCGAAAGATCTTTTCAAGCGCGGAAGAGTGTACCCTTGACAAACAGGGACGCATACTGATTCCGCAATGGCTTGCAAAATATGCAAACCTTAAGGATGAGGTTCTGCTTTGCGGCGTTGAAGATCGCATTCTCGTTTGGAATCCCGATGATTTCGAGGCAGCGGAAGCCGACTACACGCTTAATGAGCTTTGCTCCGATGTTCAGAATTATTCCGATAAAACTCCCGGTAATTCTTCTGCGGCATCGCTCATATCATCCGCATTCGGAGGTTAATAAAAGATGCTCAATGATATAAACACAAGCTCTTATCACACCCCAATAATGCTTCCGCAGGTTCTGTCCCTGCTGCGTCCGGAACGCGGCGGAACATATGTTGACGGAACGCTCGGCGGCGGCGGTCACAGCCTCGGAATTTTGCGTTCACTCCCTGCCGGCGGCAGATTGTTCGGCATTGACCGCGACGGCGAAGCTATCGCCGAAGCCTCCGCAAGGCTTTCGGTTTTTCCGAATTTCACGGCTGTTCGCGGCAATTTTTTTCAACTTACCGAACTGCTCAATGCCCGCGGAGTCAACGGTGCGGACGGAATCCTGCTTGATCTCGGCGTCAGCTCGCATCAGCTCGACGATGCGGAGCGCGGATTTTCATACGGAAGCGAGGCGCGGCTCGATATGCGAATGGATAAATCCGCTCCGCTCAGCGCACATGATGTTGTAAACGGCTATGATACAGCTGCGTTGACACGAATCATACGCGACTACGGCGAGGAACGCTTTGCCTCACGCATTTCAAATGCGATCGGTGCGGCGCGTGCGGACAAGCCCATTGAAACAACAACCGAACTTGCCGAAATTATCAAAAATGCAATACCGGCGGCGGCAAGGCGCGACGGGCCGCATCCGGCAAGGCGAACGTTCCAGGCAATTCGAATTGAGGTCAACGGCGAGCTTGCGGGACTTGAACAAGCGGTGCGCGATGCAGTCCGCTTTCTGAATCCGGGAGGAGTAATTGCTGTCATAACTTTTCACTCTCTTGAAGACCGAATCGTTAAGAACGTTTTCAAGAACCTTGCAAACCCCTGCACCTGCCCGCCTAATGCGCCCGTTTGCGTATGCGGACTTAAGCCCGAGGTTGCAATACTTACCAAAAAGCCGCTTGTTGCGGATGATACCGAATTGGATTTGAACTCAAGATCGCGCAGCGCAAAACTCCGCGCAGCGCAGAAACTCATAAACACGACGGGGGACGAATAAAATGGCAAAGGATTCAAGATTTAACGGCAGAACTGTTGAAGAAATGCGTGTCTATGCGCCAAACAACGGCTCATTGGCATACAAAAGCGATTATCTTTACGACACAAGGCTTGCAGCGGCTCAACCCAAGCGCAGGCAGGAAACTGCCGCGCCCGCAGAAACCCAGCCAAAGATTCGCCCGCAGAAAACGCGCATTCCGCTTTCCGTCACGCTGCGTGAACGCAAAGTCGGAATTAAGCTGACTGCTTTCCTTTTTGTTGCGTTGATCGCAATGTCCGCGCTTTTGGTAGTTCTCCGTTTTGAGCGCATTGCCGGAGTTCAGCGCGACATCAACGAAATCAATGCCGGCATAGCCGCCGCCCGGCGCGGGTTCGGAGAACTTGACATGGATCTCAACTCCTCCATCGACCTTGAAGCGGCACGACTCGCTGCCGAAACCGCAGGCCTGCACCCGAAAAAATAGCGGTAAACGGCGGACGAAAACGCCTGCCGATAAAACGGAGTCCGCCGCGCGCACGCAAGCGGTGATCGGCAGAAAACGAAATATATCCTTTGTTCATTTTCTGAGCCGACCGGCGTTTGTCATATATATTCGGAGGTAATTCTGCAATGAGCATCACAGCCGTTCCCCCCGGCAAAAAACATCGCAAAAAGAATAAAAAAGCACAAAAAGCCCTGAAACCGCAATGGTCAACATACAAGCGGATTGCATGGCTTTTGCCTGTTTTTGCTTTATTTTTTCTCATCCTCCTTATTCGCATTTTCTGGCTTCAGGTTATTGACGCAAAAGAGCTTCAGCAAAAGGCATTAAGCCAGTGGACGCGCCCGACAACCGTTACGGCCGAACGCGGCATGATAATCGACTGCAACTGGCAGACGCTTGCCAAAGACGGCCCCGTTTACAAAATTGTGATATGGCCGAATTCCATTTCCGAAAGCGACAGAGTTCGTGTTGCCACGGAACTCAGTCGTGTTCTCGACCTTAACTATGAAAAAGTTCTTGAACGAGTTTCAAGCAAAAAACTTCGTGAATTTATTCTCAAACGGCAGGTGAGCAAAGAAGCCTGCGACGAAATCCGCAGTTTGCAGCTTGGCGGCGGTGTCGGAATTTCACCGGACACAAAGCGCTATTATCCGTTCGGCACTCTGCTTTCACAAACCATTGGGTTCACAAGCACGGACGGAACCGGGCAAAGCGGGCTTGAGCTGACATACAACAAGTATCTCACCGGCAAGGACGGCGAACGTATTGCCGAAACGGACAGCAGGGGAAACCAAATTGCCGACAGTATGATTCAGGAGTTTCCGCCCACGGACGGTTCAACACTGAAACTTACCGTTGATGCAAACATTCAAAGTTACCTTGAAAACGCGCTTGCCGAAGCTGTTCAGGTCAACAATGCAAAAAATGCACAGGGAATCATCATGGATGTCAACACCGGTGCCATCGTTGCAATTTCAACAAAACCCGACTATGACCCGAACTCCCCCCCGAGGGACGACATGCAGATGCTTGCCGAGCTTTCCCGCAATCGCATTGTAACCGATGCATACGAACCCGGTTCAACTTTCAAAATCCTTACCCTTGCGGCAGCACTCGATTCCGGAAGTACTCATCTTGAGGACAGTTTCTACTGCAACGGCGGTTATATTGTAAACGGCGAACGCATCAAATGCTGGAAACATGCCGGCCACGGCTCCCAGAACCTGACGCGCGCAACGGAAAATTCCTGCAACTGCTGTTTCATGAAACTCGCCTTGACAATGGGTACCGAAAAGTTTTATGATTATCTTTATGCGTTCGGCCTTGGGCAAAGCACGGGCAGCGGACTTGTCGGTGAAAGCGAAGGTATCGTAACTCACCAGAAATACGTTACCCAAAACGATCTTGCACGCATCGGCTTCGGGCAAAGCATTGCCGTGACGCCGATTCAGCTTGCAAGCGCAGTCTGTGCCGCAATCAACGGAGGCGAACTGCACACACCCTATATCGTTGACGAAATCATATCGGCCTCCGGTGAAACGGTATTCAAGGCCGATACGTCCCCCGTTCGCAGGGTCATCAGCGCGGAAAGCTCCGCATACGTTCGTCAGATACTACAAAGTGTTGTTGATAACGGAACGGGCAAAAACGCAAAGCTTGCAAACTACACCGTCGGCGGAAAAACGGGAACGGCGCAGAAATACGACGAATACGGCCGCGTATCCTCGGGAAATTATATCTGTTCATTCATCGGATTCGCTCCCGCGGACGAACCCCGTTATCTCTGCCTCATCCTTGTTGATGAGCCTCGGGTAAGTTCAATCTTCGGCAGCACGGTTGCCGCACCTTTCGTTCGCCGTGTGCTTGAAAATGTGTTGACGCTGAAGGAAGTTCCCGGATTAACACCGGAAACAAGCTATCAGACGGTTCAGCTGCCCAACCTTGTCGGAATGTCCGCGGCTGACGCTTCCGCACTGCTTGCGCAGTACGGACTTGAGGGCATTTTCGAATGCGATGCGGTTGTAACAATGCAGGTTCCGGCAGCGGGCCAAAGCGTTGTTATCGGCTCGTCCGTTCTGCTGTACACCGGACTTGAGGGTGTGAACACCGCCGAACCGACCGATGAACCGTATTATGTTACCATGCCGAGTCTAATCGGGAAAACCGCGCTCCAGGCGCATGATGAGCTTAAGCAGCTCGGGCTTACAATGATTGCCGACCCCGCCGATCCGTTCGGATATGTCATCGGACAAAGCATCTATGCGGGCACTCAGGTTGAATTCGGCTCATCCGTAACGGTTTATTTCGGCTATTCGACTACAGGCGGTTAATTTCCGCAACAGGCAGACTTTTTGCTGCAAAATCAATACTTGCTTTATAACAGGAGAAAAGCAATGCTTATAAGTGAACTGACAAAAAATACCGACTGCCGCATAATCGGCAGCGACTGCGACATCAGCAGAATCGAATACGACTCAAGAAAACTCACCGGCGGTGAGCTGTTTTGCTGCATCCGCGGCACTTTCAAAGACGGGCACGAATTTGCCGAAAGCGCAGTTGCCCGCGGCGCAGCCGCGCTCCTTGTTGAACGGGAGCTTCCTCTTTCCGTGCCGCAAATTATTGTGAAAAACTCACGTCATGCAATGGCCGAACTTGCAATTGAGTTTTACGGTCATCCGCTTGACGGAATCCCTGTCATCGGCATCACCGGCACGAACGGAAAAACGACAACAACATACATGATAAAAGCGATCGCCGAAAAGGCGGGCTATAAAGTCGGACTGATCGGCACGATTCGAAACCTTATCGGCGACAGAATCATCCCCACCGACCGCACCACACCGGAAAGCGTTGAGCTTCAGCGTGTGTTCAGGCTTATGCGCGACGAGGGTGTTCAGCTTATCGTGATGGAAGTCAGTTCGCACGCATTGGATCAGGACAGGGTTCACGGAATCGAGTATCTCATAGGCGGATTCACGAACCTTACGCAGGATCATCTTGATTATCACAAAACTTTTGAAAATTATCTTGCGGCAAAGAAAATTATGTTCACACGCAGCAAATTTGCCGTTATGAATGCCGATGACAGCCACAGTGCGGAGCTGCTTCGCGGAATCAATATCCCAAGCATCACATACGGCATTCGCTGCGAAAAAGCCGATGTTCGCGCCGCCGACATTGAAATCTGTGCGCGCAACATCGAATTTGAAATGCTGACGCCGAACGGAAACAAGCAAATCAATGTCTCTATCCCCGGGCTTTTCAATGTTTTTAACGCAATGCTTGCAGCATCGGTCTGCATGAAACTCGGAATTGATTTGGACACCATCGCGGAAGGGCTGAAAAGCGTGAAGGGCATTTCCGGCAGGATGGAATCGCTGCCTGCGGAAGGCTTTGATTTTTCCGTTATACTGGATTTTGCACACACACCGGACGGACTGTCCAACCTGCTCTCTGCCGTTCAGGGTTTTGCCAAAGGACGCGTCATTGCCGTGTTCGGCTGCGGAGGCGACAGGGATAATGCCAAACGTCCGATAATGGGTGCAACGGCGGCAAAACTTGCAGACTTCTGTGTTGTAACATCCGACAATCCGCGCACGGAAGACCCGACGCGCATCATCAACATGGTGCTTGAAGGTGTGCGCAGCGAAAAAACGGAGTACGTTGTTATTGAAAACCGCCGCGAGGCAATACGTTACGCACTGAATATTGCAAAGAAGGACGATGTGGTCGTTCTTGCAGGCAAGGGTCACGAGAACTATCAGGAAATCAACGGCATCAAGCATCCGTTCGATGAAAAAATAATCGTTGCCGAAATTCTTGAAGATATGCGCTGCGGGCGCAAATAATTCCGTATTCGGCGCAGTTTTGCGCATCGGGCCGTTTCGGTTCCGTGCAAAGAAAAAATATAAGAGGTTCGTATTATGCAAAAGATGATTTTCGCTTTCATAACCGCCGCAGCAGCGGTCATGCTCATTTCTCCCCTGTTCATTCCCATGCTCCGACGACTCAAGTACGGGCAGGTTGAACGTGCCGAGGGGCCGCACGCACATTCCGCAAAGGAAGGCACTCCGACAATGGGCGGCATTATGTTCATAATCGCGATCATTATTGCAGTTGCGGCATTCAGCATATACGGCATTGCATTCGATTTTTCGGTTCCTGCCGTGCTTATCATGCTTGCGTTCGGGCTTGTCGGCTTTCTTGACGACTTTATAAAAGTCAAGCGCAAGCGCAATCTCGGTCTCCGCGCATACCAAAAAATTATCGCACAGCTTCTTCTGTCCTTTGCGGCGGCGTACTATGCCTATAAAAGCAGTTTTATCGGCTCAACATTGTATGACCCGATTTTCGGCAGCATCGAACTCGGCGGATGGTACATTCCCTTTACGATGTTCATGATAATTGCCGTTGTCAACAGTGCAAACCTGACCGACGGCTTGGACGGTCTGCTTTCCGGCGTCTCGCTGATTTACAGCATTGCAATGGGTGTGCTTTTTCTCTATTTTGCAAAAGTTTTCGACGGCAGCTTCATTAACGAACCCCGTTTCGTTGCAAACCGCGACGGAATGCTTTGCATGAGCGTTTTTGCGTTTGCGGTCGCCGGAGGCTGCCTCGGCTTTTTGAAGAGCAACAGCTATCCCGCAAAAGTCTTTATGGGAGATACCGGCTCAATGGCACTGGGCGGCGCAATGTCCGCAATGGTCATTTACAGCCGTTCCCCGTTTCTCTTCCTGCTGATGGGCGTATGCATTGTTGCCTCCGCCGTGAGCGTTGTGTTGCAGGTCGGCTCGTTCAAACTGCGCCACGGCAAGCGCATTTTCAAAATGGCACCTCTTCATCACCATTTTGAGCTTTTGGGCTATCCCGAAACAAAAGTCGTTTCGGGATACATGATAGTGACCGCACTTGCCTGCGTTGCCGCACTCGCACTGTTCCTTTGATAGAGCAAACAAATAAAAGTCTGCTTTATTGTGCAGCATAACTCTGCATTACAGAATTCCCACAATGGGTTCCTGCGGTTCGGGTGAACCGTTTTGAACACAGAGCCGCCGTTCGGCGCCGAAAGTCGTGATTTTTGTTGGCACTTGGCACGACTGATAATGATACCGGGTTTTTAAGAAGGAGCATCGGCACACTTCTCAAAACCCCGCTGCGCCGAACGGCCGCATCTAAAAAGACTGCACTGCCGCAGATACGAATTTGTTCCGCAGGCAGCTTAATTCACCGAATAAAACCTATAAACAACGAAAGGACGCGATTCGATATGAAAAAAACCGCACTGATCGTCGGAATGGCAAAAAGCGGCATTTCGAGCGCAAAACTGCTTTACAGAAACGGGTATAACGTTATCATTAACGATATGAAACCTGTCATTCCCGGGCTTGAGGAAGCCCTTTCCGGCATTGAATACACCGACAAACTCGGCGAAGCTCCCGAAACACTTTTGGACGGAGTGGACCTGATGATTATTTCCCCCGTTATTCCGATTTTCGCTCCATTTGTCCGCAAGGCACAGAGCCGCGGCATTGAAGTTATCGGCGAAATTGAACTCGGTTATCGTTATTGCAGCAGAGGAACGCATTTTGTGTGCATCGGCGGCACGAACGGAAAAACCACAACCACTGCGCTTACCGGCGAAATATTCAAAGCAAACGGCGAAGGCCAAACGTTTGTTCTCGGCAACATCGGCATTCCAATTACCGAACATGCATCCGAAACGCGCCCGGGCGACACCGTTGTTGCGGAAACCGCCGCGCTCCAGCTCGAAAGCATCCGTGACTTTCATGCCGATGCAGCCGGGCTTTTGAACATCACCGAGGATCATATCAATCGGTTCGGCTCGATGGAAGCGTACATTGCGGCCAAAATGCGCGTTTTTGAAAACCAGACCGAACAGGATTTTGCCGTTCTGAATGCGGATGATCCAATTGTTTCGGCCGCGGAAACAAAAGCAAAAAAGCTTTACTTTTCAAGGCTGCATGAGGTTCGGGACGGCGCCTTTGTCCGCAGCGGCATCATCATCTTCCGCATGAACGGAGTTGAAACGCAGCTTATTCCCGCAAACGAACTCGGCATCATCGGCGCACATAATCTTGAAAACGCGCTCTGTGCGGTTTGCCTTGCTATGTCCATGGGAGTAAAGCCGGATGTCGTCTGCAATGTTTTGAAATCATTCAAAGGTGTTGAGCATAGAATTGAATACACGCGCTGCCTGAACGGAATCACTTTTTACAACGATTCAAAAGGCACAAACCCCGAATCCACCGTTAAAGCCGTTGAAGCAATGACAAAGCCGACAGTGCTTATGCTCGGCGTCGGTAATTATGATAAGCAAAGTGATTATCGCCCCGTCTTCCGCGCCTTCAACGGAAGAGTTAAGGCTGTTGTTGTAAACGGTTCAAACACCGAAGCTATCATGCGTGCGGCTGAAGAGGAAGGGTTTAAAAACATCTACCCCTGTTCGGATGATTTCCGCGCACTGATACTGAAAGCAGCATCCCTTGCCGAACCCGGCGATGCAGTGCTGCTCTCCCCCGCCTGCGCAAGCTGGGGCATGTTCGACAATTTTGAACAGCGCGGTGACATATTTAAGGAAATAGTAAACTCACTCTGAGGCGGTTCTGATTCCCGCCCATCGGGTTTGAGTTTCCGCCGAAAAATGCCGCATTCTGCCCGAAACGGTCCCTCCCGTTTCGAAATAATCGATAAGAGAGGTTGAGATGGAAAGCAACGCAACACATATTCATTCCGCCGAAAGGCGCGGCGGCAGTTCTCCCGCCGCTGCACCCATGCCGACAATGCGCCCGCGCAGACACGGCATGGACTACTTGCTTTTTCTTACAGTTGCGGCAATCTGCGCATTCGGCGTTGTTATGCTGTTTTCCGCAAGCTATTATTATGCCCAGTCCTTTCAGGGCGACGGGTATTACTACGTAAAAAAGCAGCTGCTCTTCCTTGCAATCGGTATTCCCGTTATGTTCGGGCTTTCGTTCGTGGATTACAAATTCTACCGACGCTTTGCATGGATGGCATATCTGCTTATAATCCTGCTCCTTATTGCCGTTCTTCTTTTCGGCAAAAACCTGCAGGGCGGACAGCGTTGGCTTAAAATCGGTCCGCTGCAATTTCAGCCTTCCGAACTTGCAAAGTTCATAATCGTTATTTGCATGGCAAAATACATGACGGATCATCATGAGGATATGCCGTCGTTCGTTCGTGGGTTTTTGCCGATGGCTGCACTGCTTGTCGTTCCCGCCGTGTTGATTTATTTTCAGCCGAACGTTTCCATGCTCATAATCCTTTGCATTGTGTTTGCTATCATGCTTTTTATCGGAGGAGCAAGCCTTAGTCAGCTCGGCATTGCGGCACTTATCGGCGGAGCTGCTCTCGTTGTTCTTTTGTTTGCTGCGTCATATCGCGAAAGCAGATTTACTGCATGGCTTGATCCTTGGGGCAACAAAAGCGATGCCGGCTATCAGATCGTTCAATCGCTTTATGCATTCGGCAACGGCGGGTGGTTCGGTCAGGGGCTTGATGCAAGCCGTCAAAAGCTCCTGTTTTTGCCTTATCGTGAAAGTGACTTCATTCTTTCCATCATTGCCGAGGAACTCGGCTTTGTGACTGTTGCACTGTTAATTGCGGCCTACTGCTTTATTATCTACCGCGGCATTCGAATTGCGCTCTCCGTTCGCGACAGGTTCGCTTCACTTGTTGCGGCAGGGTTCTCTTCCATACTTGCCGTGCAGGTTGCGGTCAACGTTGCCGTTGTTACAAATTCAATACCCGCAACAGGGCAAACGCTCCCCTTCATCAGCTCCGGCGGTACCTCGCTTGTTATATTCCTTGCCGGCATCGGCGTACTGCTCAATATTTCACGCTATACGGAACCCCGAAAATCACGCGGAGAATCATATGGAAAACACAAAAAACAGAAACAGCGGCAGCAATAACGAACCTGAGTA
>ERZ824488.2080-NODE-2080-length-19103-cov-6.848751_pt1 | contig 19103 bp, 13 predicted proteins | sample MGYA00519936_ERZ824488 | MGnify/ENA primary metagenome ERZ824488 (study PRJEB31778, sample SAMEA3449153) | human gut metagenome | biome: human gut; feature: human-associated habitat; material: faeces | place: United Kingdom | collected 2010/2012 ... | reverse complement strand
CCGAAGGCCGACTAGCGCCAGAAATGGCTGAAAGCCATGAAGCGCGTAGCCAAGCCCAAGCGCAGCGCAGGGCTTGGCCGCAGTGCATAGCGACGTGGGCCGCCTCTGGAGTCGCCGTGCCGCCAGCTTTCTTTGGTACTTTCTTTCGGCGCGAAAGAAAGTACTGCCCTCCTCGGGGCGGCAGTCCCACTACCCGCGCCGGAGTCGGCGCGTCAAGCCCCCAGCGGGATTTTTTACAACCAAGTTAGTGTATACCGCCGCAAGCAGGGGCTTTCCGCTCGCCCCCTGCGCCCCTTCGGACCGTAGTCGTTGATCTAATCGATTTTGATAAAATGATAGTGACTTTCCTTGAAGCAACCACTCAGCGCGGCCCGCACTGCCGTGCGCCCCGCTTGTTGTTTGCCAAAACATTCAGTTTGCTTATCGTAATAATTAAACGCTCCACGAGGTTGCATTCCCCCTTCCGCGCCGAAATCAGCGCCCCCCGGCAGGTGAAACCTTCCGCTAGAACTGCCGCTTACCGATGCGAACGAAGGCTTCTCAAAGGAGCTGCATCTCCCTTTCCCCCTTCCTACTCTTGACCTTCCGCTCAAAACAGGTTACACTACCTTTTGTTCTGGATTCTACCAATGATCTCACTGGGGAGGGAACAAACCATGAGCGAAGAGGCAAAGAAAGAAACGCCGAAGAAGAAACCATCCTCCATGTGGCAGCGGATCGTCACAGGCGCCTGCCTGATCGCCGTTTTGACGCTGGTACTCTGCCTTGGTGGCTGGTATTTTGCAGTAGCCGTTTTTCTGGCCACGATGCTGGCGATCCACGAGGAACTGAACGCTCTGAAGGTAGGCGGCCACCGCCCGGTCTGCTGGACCAGCTATGTGGCCCTGTGTCTGGCCGTCCCTGCGATGAGGTTCTATTCTTCGCTGGCCATTATCCCAATTCTGACCGTGCTGGGCTTTTTTGTGGTGCTGCAGGTCATGCGCCGGGAGGACCCTGACCTGATCGACATTCTGGTCAGCGTTCTGCCCATGATTACGCTAGTGCTGCCCTGTATGTGCCTCATCGGCCTGCTGGATTCCCCGGCGTCGCTGCAGAAAATGCTGCTGGTGATGGTCTTTGCGGTGGCCGTGGGCGGCGATACCTTCGCCTATTTCATCGGCAGCGCCGTGGGCGGCCCCAAGCTCTGCCCCCATATCAGCCCTCATAAGACCGTCGCTGGTTCTGTCGGCGGACTGCTGGGCAGCGTTCTGTGCGCCGTGGTGGTGGGACGGCTGTTCTCGCTGGGCGGCGCTGCGCCCTACCCTGCTCTGTGGGGCGACGTGCTGGTAGGTCTGCTGGGCGGCTTTGCCGGTCAGGTGGGCGACCTGTTCGAAAGCATGGTAAAGCGTCACTGCGGCATTAAGGATTTCGGCACCATCTTCCCCGGCCATGGCGGGATGCTGGACCGGCTGGACAGTATTTTCTTCACCTGCATCATCGTGTACAGCTACCGTGCGTTGCTTCTGTATATTCTTTGATCTTTTCGAACCCTCATATGTAAGGAAGGATTCTCATGCAGTCCAAGCGTAAACTCGCCGTTCTCGGCTCCACCGGCTCCATCGGCACGCAGGCGCTGCAGGTGGCCGCGCTTCACTCCGATCGTTTCCAGATCACGGCGCTGACGGCCAACCGCAGCAAAGAAAAGCTTTTTGAGCAAGTGCGCCAGTTCCGTCCCCAGCTGGCCGGACTGGTAGAGCCTATTTCAATGGAAGAAATTCCGGATGACCTGAAATTCTGCCAGTGGGTCTTCGGCCCGGAATGTCTGACGCTGGCCGCACAGACGGACTGCGACGATGTGCTGGTGTCCGTGGTGGGCATGGCGGGCTTGAAGGGCGTACTGGAAGCCTTCCTTCAAAACAAACGGGTGCTGCTGGCCAATAAAGAAGCACTGGTCACCGGCGGCCATCTGGTGATGGAAGCAGCCCGGAAGGCGGGCGAGCATTCCCTCCTGCCGGTGGACAGCGAGCACAGCGCCATTTTCCAGTGTTTGCAGGGTGCAGCGGGCAATCCCATCGACAAGATCATCCTGACCTGCTCCGGCGGGCCTTTCCGCACGTGGGATAAAGCCGCCATCCGCAGCGCCACCAAGGCACAGGCGCTGAAGCATCCCAACTGGGTCATGGGTCAGAAAATCACCATCGACAGCGCCACCCTGTTCAACAAGGCGCTGGAGATCATGGAAGCCAAGTGGCTTTTCGGCGTGGAGGACGACCGCATTCAGGTGGTCGTTCATCCCCAGAGCGTCATTCACAGTGGGGTTCAGTTCGCCGACGGTGCGCTGATCGCCCAGTTGGGCACGCCGGATATGCGCCTGCCCATTCTGTACGCCATGAGCTACCCGGAACGCCTGCCCACCGGCGGCGCGCCGCTGGATCTGTTTTCCCTGTCCGGCCTGACCTTCGAGCGGCCTGACCCGGAACGCTTCCCCTCCCTGCGGCTGGCTCATGAGTGCCTGCAGGCGGGCGGTGCTGCCTGCTGCGAGCTGAACGCGGCCAACGAAGCGGCCGTGGCTCATTTGTTACAACAACCGTTACAATCCGCAGGCGGGAAATGCATGACCATTGGTCGAATCTATGAAGTGGTGGAGGAAACCCTGAACCGTTTGGGCGTTCTTCCTGCCGGCTCGCTGGACGAAATTCTGGAGGCCGACCGCCGGGCCCGGGACGTGGCTGCGTCCCTGCTGACGGCGGACTGACCCTGTGAATCTGTCCATGCCGGGCCGCATATACTAGCTTTACGGGGACGCTTTTTTCCGTCCCCCGGAAAGGAAATCCGTATGACGATCCTGTATGTTCTGTTAGCCATTCTGTTGTTAGGCATCCTGATCATGGTGCACGAGTTCGGCCACTTTGCGGTGGCGCGGCTGTGCGGCATCGCCGTCAAGGAATTTTCGCTGGGCTTCGGCCCGGTCATCTGGCAGCACAAGAGCAAGAAAAGCGATACTACTTTTTCCATCCGTCCCATTCCGATGGGTGGCTACTGCATGTTCTACAGCGACACGGACGACGACCCGAACGGCAGCACGAAGGACGATCCCCGCAACTACAATAAGGCCCCCGTTTGGAAACGGATGCTCAGCGTCCTTGCGGGACCGGGCATGAACTTCGTGTTGGCCTTCGTCGTGGCCATTGCGCTGATGGGCGTTTACGGCGCGGTCGCCACCACCCCTGTGGTGCAGGAGGTCGAAGCCGGAATGCCCGCCGCCGAGGCCGGTTTGCAGGCCGGGGACGTTTTCGTCCGGGTCAACCAGACGGATGTGGAAAACGGCACCGTGCAGGATGTGAGCAACGCCATCGGCGCGTCCGGCTCCGCTGCGCCGGTGGAGATCACCGTGCTTCGAGACGGTCAGGAGCAGACCTTTACCCTTACGCCCCGGTACGACAGCGAACTGGAGCGCTACCGGGTGGGCGTGACCATTGCGCAGGGGTATGAAAAAATGAGCGCCAGCGCCGTGCTGCCCTCCGCCTGGTCGCTGTGCAAGCAGGCCAGCGTCGCCATCGTGGACGCTCTCGGCAAGCTCTTCACCACCGGCGAGGGGCTGAACGATACCGCCGGTCCCGTGGGCGTGGTGTCCATGGTGGCGCAGGAGACCCAGAAGGGCGGCTTTGAAATTTATCTCTATTTGCTGGTCATCCTCTCCATCAACCTGGGGCTGATGAATCTGATCCCCATCCCCGGTCTGGATGGCAGCCGTCTCATTTTCATGCTGATCGAAGCCATCCGCCGCAAGCCGGTCAATCAGAAGATCGAAGCGGGCGTTCACCTCTGCGGCTATGTGCTGCTGTTTGGCATCATGATCTTCTTCACCTTCAAGGACGTGCTTCGCCTGTTCGGCAAATAAAGCATATCAAAATGCCGGGAACCGTACTTTTACAGCGGTTCCCGGCGTTTTTTCTTTACTTCACAAACAGGATTCGGCAGGAATACCCTTCCAGCCCAAAGGTGAAGCCAACCTCCCGTTCTTCCAGCATATCCCGCGCCTGCGCGACCGGTTCCGGGAAGGAAACCGTCACCTTTTCCACAGGCTTTGCGGAAATATTGACCGCAAACGCCAACAGCTGTGGCGCGCCGGACAGATCGGTGTAGCGGTAATAGCTGATTCTGACCTTTTCATGATCGGCCCGAGCGTTGTTCGTCCAATAGGGCATCCATTCCGACTGCTCGATGGGGAACGCGCCGAAGACCTTCCATACCCGGCTCATCAGCTCCAACGGATGGTGAATTTCATTGGGCCGGGGCAGAATGCCGTGCAGCACAGCGCAGGCCAGCGCCTGTTCAAACGTCCACAGGGGACGGTTCTCATAGGCGATAAATTCCACCGGCGCGCCAATGTTCCGCCCCAGATACTCCGCCCGGAAGTATTCCAGATTCAGGTCTTCCGTGTCGCCGTGCATTCGGTCGAACTGCAGATTTTCTCCATACCAGTTCTGGTGAATGTAAGGAATCGTCATAAAATTCACATATCCGAAGGAATGGACGTTGATCTCCCCGCCCCGGGACTGGACGATCTCATACAGTTGGCGGAACATCCGCCGCAGCGTTCCAAGACAATAGCTGCCGTGCAGCTTTCCCCCATGGTCGTACCAGCCGCACCCGTGCTCTGTACTGTAGCACAGTCGCGGGAAGGTGATGGAATCCAGATAAACGCCGTCGATATGGAACTCGTCCATCAGTTTTTCCACGCCGCTTAAAAACAGCGCTTCATACTCGCTGTGGTAGCACACCACATAATCCCGCTGGAAGGGCACCCGCCACCAGCCGCCCTCCATCGCGCCTTTTTCGTCTACCACCTTCACTTTGTCCTGCAGCTCGCTCCATTGGGGAGCCATGGTGGAGAGCTCATAGCCGAAATAGGGCAGCACCTTGATGCCCCGCTGGTGGCATTCGTCTACGATCGTCCGCAGCTGGCGGGCGGTAAATTCGCTCAGCTCGAACCAGTTCTGGCACTTGTTCCATTTTTCGTGCAGGATGAGCGTGGTAACGCCCTTTTCCTTCAGCTCGTCATAGCGTCCCGCCAGCACGTCGATGTAGTTTCCCTTGACCTTGGCCCCGCAGTCGATATGGAACGCATTGTGAATGTACGGCTGTTTGGGGAAGGGCTTTACCGGCGTGGCCTGCAGGCCGAAGCGGAATGTCACGGGCTGATAGGCGTACACGCCGTCCGCCGGGTCAGCCGTCCACGTTTTGGGCTGGCTGTCCAGCAGGCGGACGCGCAGGATCAGCTGTTCGCCGTCCCGCACCAGCTCCATGGCCCTGTTCGGGTCTTCCGGCTGCCAGTTTCGGTCGTTTTCCGCATACCAGCCAAGGCCCCGTTCCTCATTGCCCAGCCACAGCAGGGCCTTGAAGGGCATGGCCGCGTTCTGCGCGGGGACGGCCCCGCTGGCGGACATGGTTCCCATGGGCCGCTCTGTTCCATCGGCCAGCGAGAGAACGCTGTTCGGGAACATATGGAACAGCGTGGCCGCCTCCGCCCGCAGGGGAATTTCCAGCCACAGCCGGTCCAGCCGGAACCGCATGGGCTTGGCGTCCGCCACGCCGAAGACCTGCGCCACCGTCCGGCCCCGGGGCATCAGCTTCAGGTCGATGTCCACGCCGCCGTCGTAGCCGATGCGGGTGCAGGTATCCACAATAAAACGGTCGGACTGCTTCGCGCCGCACACGATGACTTCCTCATCATTCCGCCGCTGAATGAAGCTCTCGGCCTCGTTTTCGGGGTAGTTTTCATCCCAATGGGACGGCTCGCCGTCCTCCACGGCCACAATCCGCACCGGCGCGGCCAGCAGCTCCACGCCCTGAGAACGAATGGAGCGGAGCATTCCGTCCGCGCCTACGGTATAGTCCCGGCCAATGACGTGAATCGTATGTTCGTAGTTCTGACTTTCCGCCCGCAGCGGCAGAAACGGCTGAGGAATCTTCATCCGGCATTCTCCTTTTTCTTTCTTGCGTTTTATGGGGAATCAGTGCATCCGAAAGTCCAGCGCTTTGGGCAAGGGGTATTTTTCATCCGCGGCACGAATCAGCTTCTCGTCGGCGGGGTCGTAGGGAACGCCCGTCTCTTTGGCGTACAGGCGGCGGTACAGCTCAAACCACAGATAGGAAACCGACAGCTCGCCCTCCTTCACATCGGGCATGACAAACGCCCGGTTCAGGATTTCGGCGGCTTCTTCCAACCGGCCGATGTGCAGCAGCGCCACAGCCCGCAAAAGCCGCAGCCGTCCGCAGGCCTGTAACTCCGGCGAAAGGCTGTCGTACAGGGCCAGCCATTGCCCGTCGCCGCCGTCCTCCGTCAGCTGCATGGCCGTTTCAACGGCCAGCGCCCGGCAGTCCGGCTTCAGCCGAAACGCCGCCAGCAGCAGCTCGCGGGCCTTTTCCGGCAGGTGATATTCACTCTTATACAGCATGGCCAGATTCCGCAGCGCCCACGGGTTTTCACAGGCGGCCAGCGACTGCTCCCACGCCTGTTTCGCCTCGTCCACGGAACCATCTCCGTAGGCGGCCATCGCGTAACGGATAACTCCCTGCTGCAATAGGCTATACCAGTTCTGCTCAGGCAGCGCCTCCAGCTTTTCCAGCCATTCCCGGCCCATGACATAGCCTGCCGGCTCCTCCACTGGGTCGGGGCAAGGAAAGTTTCCCTTTTCCAGCAGATCGAGCCAAACCGCGCTTTCCGGGTCGTTTGTCTTCGGGAAGGCCAGCGTCGCGCTAACAGGTTCGCCCCGCAGCATTTCTTCCACATGACCCCACCCGGAGCCTTCGCAGACCAGTTTCGTGTGGGTCACGGTCTCGTCCGCCGGGAAATGCATCTCGTCCGGGTCGCCTACCCGCTGTCTCATGCAATCCCTCACCGCCCGGACAGCCTCGCCATACTCGCCGTGCAGCACTTTCGGGTCGCCCTTCAGCAGCGTGTATGCCTCCTGCCACTCCCACACGGTGCGGCCCGCCATGGGGATGTGTTCCAGCTGAGTATGAGCCAGCCCGGCCTGAATTTCGATATAGGCGGAGCCTTTCTCGCTGAGCCACTCGTTCCAGTGCCTTCCTCCCTGCCCCATGCCCCATACAAACATTTTCCGTCCAAACAGGCGGCGGGTGGAGCATTGCAGCAGGCCATAGCCCTCTTCATTGGCGGATGCGATCCACTTGGGCGACGTTTTTGGAATCTGATAGAAGAAGTCCCGGGATGAAGGGATTCGAGTAGGATAGCTCACGTCCACGCCATCCGCCATTGGAATGGCCGTCTTGTCCAGAATATAGTGATCGGCGTTGTAGAAGCTCAAAAAAGACTGCTCCGCCGGGACGATCACCCGGGTGCCCGGCGTTTCCGGCACGGCGATGTTGGACCACCAGTACATGTGCTTCGTTTCGTCCGTGCGATTCTCGATCCGGCAGCGCAGGTACAGCGTGGGCGAATCCTCCTGCACCCACGCGCTGACAGAGTATACCACACCCCGGATGCGCTCGAACTCATACAGCCGCAGCACTTCGCCCTCGGGCGTTTGATCGACCGCCGCAAAGACCGGCGAGCAGGTCAGCGGATTGTGGCCCTTGATGCCCACGTTGAACTCGACGCCGCCGCTGAACCACGCGTTGCGCAGGCCCAGATTGCCCGGCTGAAACACCGGATTGACGTACAGCAGTTCCTTGCGCTCATCCTTGTTATAGATGGAATACAGCCGTCCGCCCAGCTCCGGCAGGAACACGGCGCGCACGTGATCGTTTTCCACCACGGCGGCCTGAAACGCCCGGGGCTTCTTTTCCCGGTCGTAGCCGTCCTGCAGCCGGTAGGGCAGCATGGTGGGGATCATGCCCTTGCCGATATATTTCTTTTCTTCCTCCGCCACCTTGTCCGTCATTTCATATCCGGCGTGGATATAGCTGACGTTCTTGATGTCCGGCATGGGGTTCAGCGGCCCCATGGACGCGGCGGGAATCTCGAGCTTTTCAAAATGGACCATAGGATTCTCCCCTTTGTACAAATACAGTTTTTGCCGGGAGGCCCCCGGCTGGCTATTCACTTCATCGCGTTTTTCATCCTGATCATTTTACCATGACCGCCGCCCCGCCGCAAGAAAAAACCGTCCTGTTTTCCCGGATTTTTCCGAAGAAAACAGAACGGCTTTTTCAATGTTCGTCTATATTTCCGCTTTTATTTCTCTTTCCGAAAATACTCTACGCCCAGGATCACCAATCCCAAAGTCAACGCCATCAGGGACGCGGCCATCGGTACGGCGACCCCCAATTCTTTGGCCGACGCCCAAAACCGGCTTCCATACCAGTCCATGACCAAATTCAGCTGCACATAAACACTGATGGCAATAGCCCATAGGGAACTGACCAGCGTCAATACGCTGCCGATCAGCACCTTCTTCATCCTATTCTCCTCCTTGCTCTTTCCTTGCCGCTTATCATATTCTCTTTTCCCCGGCGTGTCAATCACGCTCCTTCCCCATAGAAAAAGGCCAGCACGAACTTCCGTTCATGCTGACCTTTTCTATACAAACATCGGGAATCTGCACCAGACCCGCAAGCCGCGAGGCCCGTCGCCGAGCGGCGGCAACTCCACAGCCAAGCCACTTTCCCTCGAGCGTTCCCGCGCCCAAAGGGCGCGCAGTCCGGGGTGCAGGGCGGCGAGAGGAAGCGTGCATCCAGTGGATGCAACCGCCGTAGGCGGTTAGCGACCGGCAGCCGTCAACCGAAACGAGGATTTGGCACGGCAGTGCCAAAGACGATGATTGAGGTTGCGGATCACCGCCCCTGCTATTTGGCAAATTCGGTGCTGCGGGTCTCACGGATGACGTTGACGCGGATCTGTCCGGGATATTCCATTTCCTTCTCAATGCGCTTGGCCACTTCCTTGGCCAACACCTTCGTACCCTCGTCGGTGATGTCCTCGGGCTTGACCATGATGCGCACCTCGCGGCCGGACTGGATAGCAAAGCACTTTTCCACACCCTGGAACGAATTGGCGATTTCTTCCAGTTTCTCCAGACGCTTGATGTAGTTCTCCAGAGACTCGCGGCGAGCGCCGGGCCGAGCCGCGGAAATCGCGTCCGCCGCCTGTACCAGCACCGCTTCCACGGTCTGGGGCTCTACGTCGTTGTGGTGTGCCAGAATGGCATGGATCACGTCGGGGCTCTCGTGATACTTCCGGGCCAGTTCAGCGCCCAGCGTCACATGGGTGCCTTCGGCTTCGTGGTCGACGGCCTTGCCGATGTCGTGCAGCAGACCGGCGCGCTTGGCCAGCGCCACGTCCGCGCCCAGTTCCGCGGCCATCATGCCCGCCAGATGGCTGACCTCAATGGAGTGTTTCAGCACGTTCTGGCCATAACTGGTGCGGTACTTCAACCGGCCCAGCAGCTTGACCAGCTCGTGATGAATGCCGTGCTGATGGGTCTCGAAGACCGCCTGTTCGCCCGCCTCGCGGATCTGATTATCCACTTCCTTGCGGGCCTTTTCCACCATTTCCTCAATGCGGGCGGGATGGATGCGGCCGTCCATGATCAGGCGCTCCACGGCGATGCGGGCGATCTCGCGCCGCACCGGGTCAAACGCGCTGACGATGACCGCCTCGGGGGTGTCGTCGATGATGAGGTCGACGCCGGTAGCCGTCTCAAGAGCGCGGATGTTCCGGCCCTCGCGGCCGATGATGCGGCCCTTCATGTCGTCGTTGGGCAGGTTGATGACGCTGACGGTGCTTTCCGCCACGTGGTCGGCGGCGCACTTCTGAATGGCCAGCGCGATGATGTTCCGCGCCTTCTTTTCGCCTTCTTCCCGGGCCCGGGTCTCAATGTCCCGAACCATGGCGGCGGCGTCATGATATGCGTCCTTCTGTACCCGCTGGATCAGCATCTGGCAGGCCTCGTCCTGCGTCATGCCCGCAATGCGCTCCAACTCCTGCAGCTGCTTGTTCTTGCCTTCTTCCAGCTGATCCGCTTCCTTCTGCAGATCGGCGGCGCGCTGGGTCAGCGCTTCCTCCCGCTTTTCCAGACCGTCCTGTTTCTTGTCGAGGGTCTCCTCCCGCTGCAGGATGCGGCGCTCACTGCGCTGCACCTCCGCCCGGCGGTCCTTGCACTCCCGATCCAGCTCGGTCTTCAGGCGAAGCACTTCTTCCTTGGCTTCCAAAATGGTCTCTTTTTTCTTTTCATCTGCCTTGCGCTGCGCGTCTTCCAGCAAATTCTTGGCGTACTGCTCCGTGCGGCCGATCTTCTTTTCGCTGGCCTGCTTGCGGTACAGATAGCCGCCCGCCGCGCCTGCCACGCCGACCAGCAGCGCAATGACGATTCCCAAAAATACAGGCATTGGTTGCACTCCTTTCTCTCTGTCAGTTTTTCCGTTCAATGTCAATTTTCACCCGGGGATGCGGCCTTCCGCCGCGGCTTTTCTTCCGTGCAGTGCTTTTCTGGTTCGCCCTTTTCAGGGCAAACAAAAAAGCCGGGGAGCAAAAAATGCCCCGTCGGCTTTCTGCTGCTTTGTATTGCAAAACATTGCAAACAATGAGCTTATCCTGCGGCGAATTCCGGTTTGCTTTTGCAAACCCGGCGGCCCATCCGCATTCCAAACTCAAAGCATATACTCAAGAAACGTTCCCGGACGCTTCTGCGCCCCGAAACCTCTCCATACGAACAACCGACGTCCTCTTCCGCCGCTCCAATAACGAACCGACGCGGGAAAAAGCCAGTCACCAACGTATATCCGAAAACAGCCGGGTTCCTGTGCCTGCACAGGCTCTCCCATTCAGCCGACACTTTATTATAGCCCCGGTAGGACATACTGTCAAGCGCCGGCAAAGCCGTGAAGACCCGCGAACGCCTTCCTTCCGAAGCGAAAAAACCAAAAGATTTGACTTTATGGCAGATCAATGTATAATCGGGTCATGATACATTTCGTGGAAAGAAGGATCCCATGGCCAGACGTTACGACAGCAAAGACGCAAAGCGGCGCATTCTGGCCGCCTGTGTTCGGCTTTTTCTGGAAAAAGGCTACACCCATACTCGTGTGGCGGAAATTTTGAAGGCGGCGGATGTGTCCGCCGGTTCCTTTCAAAACATTTTCCGTACCAAGGACGGCGTACTGACCGAGCTGGTGGGCATCATGTTCGACCGTCAATTCGGCGCAGTCAGGACGGCAGCGGCGGCGCTGCCCTCGCCAGTGTATGTCTACGCCATGGAAACGGCCCTGCAGCTGGCGCTGACGGAAATGAACGAGAACCTGCGCGATATTTATGTGGAGGCGTACACCTACCCCGCCACGGCGGAAATGATCCACCAGCGCACGGCGAAGGAACTACAAAAGGCGTTCGGCAGCTACCTGCCGGACTGCGCCGAAAGTGACTTTTACGAGATAGAGCTGGGCACGGCGGGCATCATGCGCGGATATATGGTTCGAAAGTGCGACCCCTATTTCACGCTGGAAAAGAAGATCAGCCGCTTTCTGGAAATGAGCCTGAGCGTCTTTCAGGTGCCGCCCGAGGAACGGGCGCGGATTCAGGCCTACGTGGCCGCGGCGGATGTGCGCGCAGCCGCCCAAAAGGTCATGGGCTCGCTGTTTGCTTCCCTGTCCGTGACCTTTGACCTGACGGAATCCGCTTCCCAAATGGAGAACGTGAAGCAGTAAAAGAACGGCTGGCCGTTCCATGATGAAATCGTTCCCTTCCCTCTGACCGAGAATGACCTCAGCCTTTGCCCCGTGCGTCCTCCCTTTTTTCGCCCAAAAGCGCCGCAAATCTTGAAAAATCAACGGAAACCGCCATTGACATTCCCTGCCGGGCGGACTATAATAATTCGTATTCTCTCAAGCTGCGTTGCAACGTGCGGGCGCTTTTGGCGGGCCGAACGGTTGCGGCGCTGTGTTTATGAAGGGATATTCCGGCGGCATAGCGCCGGGAAAGCGCGGCATCTACCGGGGTTCAGCCCCCCGCGCATAGAGAAAGGGGTTTATCAAAGATGGCAGAAGAAAAGAAAGTCATCCTGACCCGCGAAGGCTACCAAAAGCTGGAGCAGGAGCTCAATTATTACATCAGCGTCCGCCGCAACGAGATCTCCGAGCAGATCGCGATCGCCCGCGGCTTCGGCGATTTGAGTGAAAACGCGGAGTACGACGAGGCCAAGAACGAGCAGAGCCGCATCGAGGCCAAGATCGTCGAGATGGAAAACACCCTGCGCAACTGCATCGTGGTGGAGGACGACGAAGTCACCACCGAGACCGTGGGCGTGGGCAACACCGTGAAGGTGGATAATCTGACCCTGAAGCGGGAACAGACCATCACCATCGTTGGTGCGAACGAAATCGACCCCCGCAACATGAAAATTTCTTCCGACAGCCCCATCGGCGGCGCGCTGCTGGGCAAGAAGGTCGGTCAGGTGGTGGACGTGGAGGTTCCCGGCGGCACCATGCAGCTGAAAGTGCTGGAGATCAGCCGCTGAGCCCCATTCATTCGATCAACAAAGGAGGCAGCCTCATGACCCCGGAAATTCAGCAGGTTCAGGACCTGAGCGAACAGGAGCAGATTCGCCGCGCCAAGCTGGCCAAGTATCAGGAAGAGGGCCGCGATCCCTATACCATCACCCGTTTTGACCGCACCCACACCTCCGCGCAGATCCTGGCGGATTTTGACGCGCTGGAGGGCAAAACCGTCCGCATCGCGGGCCGGATGATGAGCCGCCGCATCATGGGCAAGGCTTCTTTCGTCCACATGCTGGACGGCGACGGCCAGATTCAGGCCTATGTGCGCCGCGAGGACGTGGGCGAAGACGTATACGCGGACTTCAAGACCATGGACATCGGCGATATCATCGGCGTGGAGGGCGTAGTCTTCCGTACCAAAACCGGCGAGGTCTCCGTTCATGCTCACCAGCTGACGCTGCTGACCAAGTCCCTGCGGGTGCTTCCGGAAAAGTGGAACGGCCTGAAGGATCAGGATATCCGCTACCGTCAGCGCTACGTGGACACCATCGTCAACCCGGAGGTCAAGGATACCTTCATCAAGCGCAGCCAGATTTTGAAGGCGCTGCGCGAGTTCCTCGACGCCCGCGGATTTCTGGAAGTGGACACTCCCGTTCTGCAGACCATCGAGATCGGCGCCAACTCCCGCTCCTTCGTCACCCACCACAACGCGCTGGACATCCCCATGTACCTGCGTATTGAGACCGAGCTGTACCTGAAGCGGCTCATCGTGGGCGGCTTTGACAAGGTGTACGAGGTGGGCCGTATCTTCCGCAACGAGGGCATGGACACCCGTCACAATCCCGAATTTACCACCATCGAGCTTTATCAGGCCTATGCCGACTATCACCAGATCATGGATCTGGTGGAGGAGCTGTACATCTACGTCACCAAAAAGGTCTGCGGCACGCTGAAGATCCCCTATCTGGGCAAGGAGATCAACATGGAAGGCCCATGGGCCCGCATGACCATGGCCGAGGCCGTGAAGAAATACTCCGGCATCGACTACTACGCCTGGGAAAGCGACGAACAGGCCCGGGCGGACTGCGAAGCCCACGACGTGCATGTGGAAAAGGACGCGGTGAAGGGCCAGTGCCTGGAAGAGTGTTTCGACGCTTTCGTGGAGCCCAATCTGATCCAGCCTACCTTCATCACCGACTATCCTGTAGCGATCTCTCCGCTGGCCAAGCGCAAGAAGGACGAGCCGGAGATGACCGAGCGCTTCGAGTTCTTCATCAATGGCTTTGAGTTCGGCAACGCTTTTTCCGAGCTGAACGACCCCATTGACCAGCGCGGCCGCTTCGAGCGGCAGGCCGCCGCCAAGCGGGCGCAGGGCGGACACGCCGACGTGGACGAGGACTTCCTCTGCGCGCTGGAGTACGGTATGCCCCCCACCGGCGGTCTGGGCTTCGGCGTGGATCGTCTGGTCATGCTGCTGACTGACTCCGCCTCCATCCGCGACGTGCTGCTCTTCCCCACCATGAAACCCATCGGCATGCCCGCTCCCTCCGCCAAGGCGGCGGAAGAAATGGCTCCCGAGACGGCGGCTCCCGCTGCGGAAACCGTGGCCGAGCCAATCGACTTCTCTAAGGTGGAGATCGAGCCGCTGTTCAAGGATTATGTGGACTTTGAGACCTTCTCCAAGAGCGACTTCCGCGCCGTGAAGGTCAAGGCCTGCGAAGCGGTGAAGAAGTCCAAGAAGCTGCTTCAGTTTACGCTGGACGACGGCACCGGCACCGACCGCACCATTCTCAGTGGCATTCACGCCTATTACGAACCGGAGGAGCTGGTGGGCAAGACCTGCATCGCCATCGTCAACCTGCCGCCCCGTCCCATGATGGGCATCGAGTCCTGTGGGATGCTGATCTCCGCCGTCCATCAGGAAGAGGGCGAGGAAAAGCTCCACCTGCTCATGGTGGACGATCACATCCCCGCTGGAGCCAAGCTGTACTAAGGCCAATCAACAACATCCCTGCGGAGCTGCTTCCGCAGGGATGTTGTTTTAGCCTGGAAAATGCTATTGCCCTTATTCCCCTGAAAAAACGTATATGCCTTTGCTTTTCAACTCTTTATCGAAATATAAAAAGACCGCTCTTCCAGCTGTATGGAAAAGCGGTGTCTTTTTATCACAATTTCGAACCCCATCAGGCTTCCACGTTGGATTTCGTGGGCAGCGCACGCTGCACATTACCGCTGCGCAGGCAACGGGTACACACGTTCATCCGCTTCGGCTGACCATTCACCAGAACGCGCACATTCTGCACGTTGGGAGCCCAAACGCGATTGCTCTTGCGGTTCGAGTGGCTGACGTTGTGGCCGCTCATCGCGCCCTTTTCGCACACTTCGCAAAACTTGCCCATCATTACACCTCCTAACGGGATGTTTGGATTCATAACAGCTTGACTATTTTAGCACGCTTTTTCCCATTTGGCAAGGAAAATTTCCGTTTTCCCGACATTTTCCCTGAAAATGTTGTGTGAAGCCGTCTCCGGGTGATACAATAAACCCGGAAAAGAAAGAAAAGGAGAACGCTCATGGCCTTTGCCCATCTGCATCTGCATACCGAATACAGCCTGCTGGACGGCGCCAACCGCATCGGCCCGCTGGTCAGCCGCCTGAAAGAACTGGGCTTTACCCACGCCGCCATCACCGACCACGGCGTGATGTACGGCGCGGTGGATTTTTATAACGCCTGTCGGGACGCGGGCATTACCCCCGTCATCGGCTGCGAGGTCTATATCTGCCGCAACCGTTTTGAAAAAAGCGGCGCGGCCCGGGAATACAGCCATATGATCCTCCTGTGCGAAACCAACACAGGCTATCAGAACCTCATCAAGCTGGTCAGTGCCGGCTTCACCGAGGGCTTCTATTATAAGCCACGCATTGACTACGAACTGCTGAAGCAGCACACCGAGGGCCTGATCTGCCTGTCCGCCTGTCTGAGCGGCGACCTGCCCAAAATGCTGCTGGAGGGCCGCTACGACGACGCGAAGGCTTACGCCCTGCAAATGCAGGAGCTTTTCGGCAGGGATCACTACTACATCGAGCTGATGGATCACGGCATCCCCGAGGAAAAGACCGTGCTGCCCCGGCTGGTGCGCGTCGCGCAGGAGACGGGCGTTCCCATGGTGGTCACCAACGACTGCCACTACCTGAACCGGGAGGACGCGGCGGCGCAGGAGGTGCTTCTGTGCATCCAGACCGGCAAGACCCTGCAGGACGAAACCCGGATGCGCATGAACACCGAAGAGCTCTACGTCAAGAGCGAAGCGGAAATGCGGGCCGTGTTCCCCAACTTCCCCGAGGCCATTGAAAACAGCCAGAAGATCGCCCAGCGCTGTCAGGTCACCTTCGACTTCGGCCATCTGCACCTGCCCCGTTACCCCATCGACGACGGCGAAACCGCTGAGGAAATGCTCCGTCGCCTGTGCGGCGAGGGGCTGAAGGCCCTGTACCCGGACGAATGGGACGACCCGGCCTCCGAGCCCTGCAAACGGCTGGAATACGAGCTTTCCGTCATTTCCCACATGGGATATGTGGACTACTTTCTCATCGTATGGGACTTCATCAACTATGCCAAGAGCCACGGCATCATGGTAGGGCCAGGCCGTGGCAGCGGCGCGGGCAGCATCGTGGCCTACACCCTGCGCATCACCATGCTGGATCCCCTGAAATACAGTCTGCTGTTCGAGCGTTTTCTGAACCCGGAGCGGGTCAGTATGCCCGATCTGGACATCGACTTCTGCTACGAGCGCCGTCAGGAGGTCATCGACTATGTGGCCCGGAAGTACGGCAGCGACCACGTCAGCCAGATCATCACCTTCGGCACCATGAAGGCCAAGGCCGTCATCCGGGACGTGGGCCGGGTCATGGGCATGAGCTACGCCGCCGTAGATCAGGTGGCCAAGGCCATCCCCTTCTCGCTGGACATGACCCTCTCCAAGGCGCTGGAGGTCAGCCCTCAGCTGGCCGAACTGGTTCACAGCGACCCGCAGGTTCGCCAGCTCTACGACACCTCTCTTTTATTGGAAGGAATGCCCCGCCACGCCAGCACCCACGCGGCAGGCGTGCTCATCACCGCCAAGCCCGTCACCGAGTACGTGCCTTTGCAGACCAACGACAACGTCATCACCACCCAGTACCCCATGGGCACGCTGGAACGGCTGGGCCTTCTGAAAATGGACTTTCTGGGTCTGCGTACTCTGACCGTCATCCGGGATACGCTGGACATGATGCGTCAGGAAGGGGTGGACATGAAGCCCGAGGACATCCCCACCGACGACCCCACCGTGTACCGCATGATCTCCTCCGGGGACACGGACGGCGTGTTCCAGCTGGAATCCGGCGGGATGCGCCTGTTCCTGCAAAACATGAAGCCCTCCTGCTTCGAGGACATCATCGCCGCCATCTCCCTCTACCGGCCCGGCCCCATGGAATCCATTCCCCGCTACATTGCGGGCAAAAACGACCCAGAGACCGTCCACTATGAAACGCCCCTGCTCAAGCCCATTTTGGAGGTCACCTACGGCTGCATGGTCTATCAGGAGCAGGTCATGCAGATCGTGCGGGATCTGGGCGGCTATACCTTAGGACGAAGCGATCTCGTGCGACGCGCCATGTCAAAAAAGAAAGCGGCAGTTATGGCAAAGGAACGCCAGAACTTTGTATATGGAAATAAAGAAGAGGATGTTCCGGGCTGCATCGCAAATGGAATTGACGAAAAAACCGCAAACAAAATTTATGATGATATGACGGATTTTGCCAAATATGCGTTTAATAAGTCACATGCGGCGGCATATGCACTCGTGGCCTATCAGACGGCGTATCTGAAGTATTATTATCCGGTAGAGTTCATGGCGGCGCTGATGACGTCCGTGATCGACAATCCGCCAAAGGTGGCAGAGTACATCCTGACATGTCGACAGATGGGCATCCGGATCCTGCCGCCGGACATTAACGTCGGTGAGGCAGGCTTTACCGTAGATGGAAAAAATATCCGCTATGGTCTGTCTGCAATCAAGAGCATCGGACGTCCGGTCATCGATGCGGTCGTGGAGGAGCGCACCCTGGGTGGTTCATACCGCAGCCTGAAGGATTTTATTGAGCGTCTGACCGGGAAAGAAACGAATAAGCGGACGATAGAGAATTTCATCAAATCCGGAGCTTTTGACGGCCTGGGTGGGACAAGAAAGCAGTTTATGATGATCTATGCAGACATTATGGACCGCATCGCACACGAAAAGAAGAGCAGTATGACCGGGCAGATGACACTGTTCGATCTGATGGGCGAGGAGGATAAGCGCGAGTATGAGATTCAGCTGCCGAAGGTCGGAGAATATGACAAGGAGCAGCTTCTGGCTTTTGAAAAAGAGGTGCTTGGCATTTACGTCAGCGGACATCCGCTGGAAAAATACGAAGCGCTCTGGAAGCATGTGATCACAAATGTAACGTCAGACTTTGCGCTGGATGAGGAGACCGGGCATTCCAAAGTGATGGATGGCAACCGGGCTGTGATCGGAGGAATCCTCACAGACAAGCGTGTAAAATATACGAAGACGAACAAGACAATGGCGTACCTGACGGTCGAGGACCTGGTCGGGACGGTCGAGGTCGTCGTATTCCCGAAGGACTATGAGAAAAATCTGCAGTATCTCAATGTGGATGACCGTGTGTTTATCCGTGGCCGTGTCAGCAGCGAGGATGACCAGTCGAGCAAACTGATCTGTGAAAAAATTTTCCGGTTTGACGAGGTGCCACAGGAGCTGTGGATCCAGTTTGCAACTATTTCGGACTACCGTGCAAGGGAGAAGCAGCTGTTTGACCTGCTGCGGAATTCCGACGGGAAGGATTACGTTGTGATCTATGTGCGTGACGGGCGTTCCGTGCGCAGGCTCGGAGACAACTGGACGGTGCGCGCGGATGAATCGCTGCTTGGTGCGCTTTCAGAGGCGTTCGGGGCAGACAATGTACGTCTGACACAAAAGAAAATCTAGGACTGTTTCTTTACAAAAGGCACAAAAAGGATTAGAATGAAAAAAACGGATTTGGCAGGAGGTACAGTATGGCAAAGGAAGTTAAGACCATCGGCGTGCTGACAAGCGGTGGGGATGCACCTGGAATGAATGCGGCGATTCGTGCCGTAGTCCGTAAGGCGTTGTCCCAGGGGCTGAAGGTAAAAGGAATTAATCAGGGATATAAAGGCCTGTTAAATGAAGAAATCATTGATATGGATGCAAGGTCTGTATCAGATACGCTCGCCAAGGGCGGTACGATTCTGTACACAGCCCGTTGCTCGGCATTCCGCACAGAGGAAGGGCAGAACCAGGCGGCAGAGATCTGCCGGAAACATGGCATTGATGGTCTGGTCGTCATCGGTGGCGACGGTTCTTATGCAGGTGCGCAGAAGCTGGCTGCACGCGGAATCAATACGATCGGTGTCCCGGGTACGATTGATCTGGATATTGCCTGCACCGATTATACGATCGGCTTTGACACAGCGGTGAATACGGCGATGGAAGCGATCGACAAGGTGCGTGATACCTCCACGTCTCATGAGCGCTGCAGTATCATTGAGGTTATGGGAAGAAATGCCGGATATATCGCATTGTGGTGCGGTATTGCTAATG
>ERZ824488.2071-NODE-2071-length-19182-cov-7.912793_pt1 | contig 19182 bp, 24 predicted proteins | sample MGYA00519936_ERZ824488 | MGnify/ENA primary metagenome ERZ824488 (study PRJEB31778, sample SAMEA3449153) | human gut metagenome | biome: human gut; feature: human-associated habitat; material: faeces | place: United Kingdom | collected 2010/2012 ... | reverse complement strand
TCATAATTGTTTTTGTCATCCAAAACCAGAATACCATAAATGCCAGTGGCAGAATCGATTTTTTAATTACATCTTCAATCGTCATCTTTTTTCTCCCTCTGTCTGATTCCTTCCGCCACCTCCCGATTAAGGTTTGCCAATATTTCTCTAACCACAGGAGAATCCAATCGAAAGGTTTCCAGATCTTTCTCCGTAAGCTCCCTTCCGTTCGCATCATATCTTCGTACAATTTTTAAAGCCATACTTTCACTTCCTTCCTGCTGATAATCCTAATGCTTTCAGCAAATGTTTAAGCTTCTCTTTTTTCATCCGTTTAACACGTATCTTTTCTATCTTTTTTTGATAGACTTGTATTCTTCTTGCCACATCTTCATTGCTCATGCTTTACCCTCTCTTTCTGCCCAAGATGCCAGAAGCATAAATATAATTTCTTCCATCTGAGCCTTTGAATATGTCTCAGGGAAATACTGTTTCAACTTCTTTGCTGGAATTTGCACCTGAACTTTTTCAGTTCTTTCGTTCATACAGATTTGATCAATATCTGAATACGATAGTATCCGTTCCTTTGAAATCTGTTTCAGTTCCCTTGCCTGCTTCATGGATGGTACCATATTGTGATTGTTCATATACTGGAGTAATGTCTGCTGCTCTTCACTTTTCAAATAGGAAATTTCAACTGCTGTATTAAAAGGGAGCTTCTTATCATCTGCCATTTCCAACAAGTCTGGTAGCAATAATGTTAAATGAATATATCTTAAAATTTGTCTGGAACTATCTCCCGTATTCTGACTGACTTCCTCTGCCGCCAACTTCTTGCCAACTTGGCAAGAAGTTAAATCAGATCGCTTGCCCTGCCGCTTTAGTGCCTCATATTTCATCTTATAGGCAAATGCCTTTTCGCTGATCAGCAGTTCTTCTCTCTGAATGTTGGAATCTACCATAATCACTGTGGCTTCATCATCCGTAAGATCTTTAATAATAACCGGCATTTTCTTCAATCCTGCAAGTTCACAGGCTCTTTTTCTGCGATGTCCAGCTACCATCTCATATCCACCAGATGCTCTCATTCTCACTATGCCTGGAACCAAAACACCATATTCCGTTACACTCTCTGACAACTCAGACATCTTCTTATCATCTCTTACTTTAAAAGGATGATTTGGAAATGGATATAAACTTCCGATAGATACTTCGCTGATTCCATTAAAAGATTCATTTGATGTTCCAAATAATTCATCTAACGGCTGCAAAGATATCGGAGTTGCTTTCTTTTTAGATGCCATCAGCAAGAACCTCCTCTGTCAGATACTGAAATGCAGGTGCAACGATCCCATATGGATCATATTTTAAAATACTTTCTCCTTCTCGAACAGATTCTTTCATTCTGACCGAAAAAGGAATATAGCTGTGAAAAATATGAATCTGATCTCCATATACACTCTGCAACAGATTCATATTATCCCTTGCGTCCTTGGTTCTGGCGTTTACCATACTGAATAGAATACCGGCTATCTGAAGTTTCGGATTAATCTGCCTTCTCACTTTACCGATTGTTTTCAGTAATTGCTGTAATCCTTTAATTGGCAGGTAAGATGCCTCAACGGGAATCAAGACTTCATCAGACGCAGCCAGTGCATTGATCGTAAGCATTCCCAACGATGGCATACAGTCTATCAAAATATAGTCATATCGTTCCTTCACAATACTGATAACCTGCTTTAAAATAAATTCCCGGCTCATAGCATTTACCAGTTGAACTTCTACTCCCGCAAGTTCAATATTGGAACATATAATATCAAAACCTTCCTCATGATGCCGGATGAAACAATCCTCTGGAATTTTCTCATCTCGAAGTGCCAACTCCATCAGCGTTGTTAATGTCTCATCATTTTCATCGCAATCTCGATATCCGAAACTTGCGGATACATCTGACTGTGGATCTGCATCCACAATTAAAACTTTCTTATTCTTGTTTGCAAGTCCTGCAGCCAGATTTGCAGCACATGCAGACTTTCCGGTTCCGCCCTTCTGGTTCACAATAGAAATTACTTTTGCCATAATCTTTCCCTTCTTTCTTGTCAAATAAAAAGACTGAATCAGACAGCTGAGAAATAAATCTCATGCAAGCTAATTCAGTCCAAAATATATTTTTATTCAATTATCACCGCTTTCGTGGTATAGTAAATACATCTCAGCCGAGTTCTGAAATTCTATTACTTCTGCACTGTGTTATTTATAAAAGAGAGGCCTTTCCTTCATAAATTCGTTGATTGGTTACGAAATTTATTTAGGACTAAATCGCTAGAGCCCTTGTATTATAAGGGGTTCTGCCTTGTGTCATTATAATAACACAAGCACCCCCATTTAGGATATTCATCATCGGAACCGGCATCTGCTTTGCATTTACACCGCCAAGATACTGATACAACGGAATCTCCAGCGCATCTGCTGCTGCCCTTGCTGCTGCAAGAGACACTCCAAGCATTGCATTTGCTCCCAGATTGATCTTATTGTCTGTCCCGTCAAGCTCCAGAAGCACCCGGTCGAGCTTCGCCTGCTCCAGCACGTTCATTCCCAGAATTTCCCGGATGATCCGGTCATTCACATGCTCCACGGCGCGTCTGACACCAAGTCCCTGATAGCGGTGTTTTCCGTCTCTTAACTCAATTGCTTCATATTTTCCTGTCGATGCCCCGGAAGGAACCATCGCCCTTCCTGTAAAATGGCTCCCTGCAAGTACCTCTACTTCTACAGTCGGGTTCCCGCGCGAGTCCAGAATTTCCCGCGCAATAATATCTGTAACCGGTATATATTGTTCCATAATCCATCCTCCTTTTTTGTCTTTTAGTATGTCCTTTCGGGCGCTGAATCATGCACGAAAATCCCCGTATTTTCGTATCATCGTATACATTACGAAAATGCTCTAAAACGGTTGACTTCATACATTTTCGGCGTTACAATACCAACGGAAATCGGGTGATATTTTTCAGTATTTCATCCGTTTTCTAAAACTTTATGAATCAATCGGGGAATATAAAATGAGAGAAAAAATCGAAAATTTTATTGCAATGAGCGGAGCAACTCTGCTGATCGCAGTAGGGACTTATTTTTTTAAGTTTCCAAACAACTTCACATTTGGCGGAATCACCGGTCTTGCCGTACTGATTGCCAAAACCGGACTTATTTCTGCTGCCGACTTTTCATTCGTTGCCAACATGTCACTTCTGATTCTTGGCGCAGTGATCCTCGGTAAAAAATTCGTTGCAAAGACAGCCTACTGCAGTGTCCTGCTTTCTGTTGCGCTTTCTTTATTTGAACGAATCTTTCCAATGAACCAGCCATTTACCAATCAGCCTATGCTTGAGGTAATGTTTGCAATTGCACTCCCGGCACTCGGTTCTGCAATCCTCTTCAATATCGGATCTTCCAGTGGCGGTACAGATATTATTGCCATGATCCTGAAGAAATTTACAAGTGTTGACATCGGACGTGCACTGGTTTGCTCCGACATTGCGATCACCGTTGCAGGTTTCTTTATCTTCGACGTAAAAACAGGACTTTATTCCTGTTTCGGACTGATCATCCGTTCCTTCCTTGTAGACAGCTTTATTGAAAGTCTGAACCTTTCCAAATATTTCAACGTTGTCTGCAGTAATCCGGAACCGATCTGCGATTATATCGTCCACTCACTCGGTCGAGGCGCCACAATCTGTGAAGCACACGGAGCCTTTACCGGTGAACAGAGATACATTATTTTTACAGCGCTGAACCGTCAGCAGGCAATCAAACTCCGTAACTTTATCAAGGCAAATGATCCTTCTTCCTTTATTCTGATTTCCAACACCAGCGAGATTATCGGAAAAGGATTCCATAGCATTTAAAAGATTGTTATTTTTAAGACATTTTCCGTACTCTGTATGCTATGCACCTTACCCCAGATATGCTATAATAATATAAGCAACCAGAATAAAGAGGAGTAATCATATGGAGACACAACTTAACCTGATTCCGGCTTCTGAGCATCCGACTGCACTGGAATCACAGTGGCTAAATGCGATTAGTCCGGCTGATTTTATCAATAATAATAAGAACTTTGATGTTCTGATGATGAAGTATCGCTGTGCGATCCGCGAGATCCAGACAAAGCTTGAAGTCCTGGATGATGAGTTTTCTGCAGTAAACAAACGCAATCCAATCTCATCTATCAAATCCCGTGTAAAAAGTCCTGCCAGCATCTATGAAAAGCTGCGCAGACGTGATCTGCCATTTACAGAGGATAGTATCGTCAAGAATTTGGACGATGTCGCCGGAATCCGGGTGATCTGCCCGTTTATCAGTGACATTTATACAATTGCCAACCTGCTCACTTCACAGGATGACATTACTGTTCTTAAGATCAAAGACTACATAAAAGCACCAAAGTCAAACGGTTATCGAAGCTATCATATGATCGTTGAGATTCCGGTTTTCTTTACAGAGGGAAAATTTCCAATGCGCGCCGAAATCCAGATCCGCACGATCGGAATGGATTTCTGGGCAAGTGTAGATCATCAGCTTCGTTACAAAAAAACAATCGGTGCTGACAAAGATATCGAGGCTATCGAAGCCGAACTTTTAAAATGTGCACAAACTGTAAGCGAGACTGACTGCCACATGGAAGAGATCAAAGACATGATCGGCGACTTTGAAAAAATCTAACCGGAGAAAATTAAATATTCAAAAAGAGGAAGGTGTTCCATTCATCCGGAACCCTTCCTCTTTTATTTGCACCTGCTTTATCCTCTCTTTGTAAAAAGGATATCGTGATTGATCTGCGTGTAGAATGCTTTCTGCATATCCTGTTCTTCTCTTCCCATCAGCCACATCAGCTTTGTGATCACTGCTTCCAGCGTCATATCATAGGCTTCGATCATATTGAAATCCTGCTTCACTTTTTTCCCGACTTCATAGACCGTCATATTACTTCCCTCATTGGCAACCTGTGTTGTCATCACGACAAATTTACCCTTACCTGACCATTTTTCCATCTCCTGATAGAATTCCTGAACAAGCGTCTGCGGAATACCACCTACACCAAAGCTTTCAATTACCAGACAGTCATAGTGTTCAAACAGATAGGACAGAATATCCGGCTTCATTCCCGGGATCAGCTTTAATACATATACACTGTCTTTCATATCATAATAAAACTTAACTGCATGGCGGCACGGGATCTCCGGAATATACCGGACCAGGATACCATCCTGAATAACTGCAAGATACGGAAAATTGATACTCGAAAATGCATTGTAACTCTTTGCATGCTCTTTCTTTGCACGTGTTCCGACAATTACCTTTCCGTCAAATACAAGGTTGACCCCCTGGGAATCATCATCCGCCGCATAAATAAAGCTGTCCAGCAGATTTGTCTTCGCATCTGTCACATCCATATTGATTGGCTTCTGCGCGCCTGTAACAACAATCGGCTTGGCTGAATTCTGTATCATATAAGAAAGTGCCGCCGCTGTATATGCAAGCGTATCCGTGCCGTGGCAGATTACAAACCCATCATAATATGCATAATTGTCTTCCACTGCTTTTACCATCATTTTCCAGTGTTCCGGTGTTACATTCGTGCTGTCAAGATTACACACCTGCTTTGTCTGAACCTCACATACATTTTTTACAGCCGGAATATAAGATAAAATATCCTCCGGTGTCAGTCCCGGTGCCAGTCCATCCTTTGTCTGACGGGATGCGATCGTCCCACCTGTACCTAACATCAAAATCTTCTTCATCTTTGATTTTCCTCTCTTCTACCTCATTATTATCCAAAATTTTTGTCAATCAGACTACAGTATTCTGCAAATGCTTCCGTCTCTGCAAATGCTTCCCGTAATGCTTCTCTGACGCCTTTATAATACCATCCGATCGTTGCTTTGTCTTTCATTCGGAACCTGTTCCACAATTCCTCTCCACATACAGGATAATCCCGATCAATATCCCGCATATTCGACAGCTTGTCCGCAAGTCCGATCATCTGAACCTCAATTGGTGCTGTCTTAAGCCTTTCTATGGTTGCACTTTTTCTTTCCATCCAGGTCTTGGATTTATCTTCGCTTTCCTGTGATACGATTCCCGCAACTCTTGCTGAAAACATCTCTTTTAACACATTTGCATCCACACCCTCACAGTCCTCGATCGTATCATGCAGGATTGCTGCACTGATGATCTCCTCATCCTGTGTCATCGTGGATACTATCTTTCCTACTTCCATCGGATGTACAATATACGGTCTGTCGGTCCCCTTCCGATACTGACCTTCATGTACCTTGGTGGCAAAATCAATGGCTTTCTGTACCATGTTTTTCCTCCTCGCATCTGTATGACATTTTTTCAATATTTATCATAACACCAGCGTCTTTAAATCACAAGAAAATCAGTGTATAATATTGTCTGATTATGTAGAAAAAAATAACTGTAAAGTAATTCTTATAAATAGCAAAAGGAGTTTTTATAAATGAACAGAAAACAGATTCTTGTCACCGGCGCTTCCCGTGGAATCGGAAAAGCCTGCGCTATCCACTTTGCAAAAGAGGGATGGCATGTATTTTTAAACTGCCGCAAATCCATCAGTGAATTGCAGGCTACTGCTGATTTTATCACAAAGGAAACCTCCGGTTCCTGCGAAATCCTCCCAGGAGATGTAGGTGTTCCATCCGAAGTCGGACGTATCTTTGACCAGATTGAAATGTCCGGCTCCGGTCTTGACGTACTCATCAACAATGCCGGAATCGCATGGATGGGACTTCTGACGGATATGAGCATTGAAGAATGGAACCGAATGATTTCCACTAATCTTTCTTCCGCATTTTACTGCTGCCGCGCAGCACTTCCTTACATGATCCATCAGAAAGCGGGACGTATCATCAATATTTCTTCGATGTGGGGAACTGTCGGTGCTTCCTGCGAAGTCGCTTATTCTGCCACCAAATCCGGTCTGAACGGTCTTACCCGCGCACTTGCAAAGGAACTTGCGCCAAGCAATATCCAGGTCAATGCGATCGCCTGTGGTGTCATCGATACCGTAATGAATGATCTTCTGGATGCGGAAGAAAAAGCTGCCCTCGCAGAAGAAATCCCTGCCGGACGTTTCGGGACACCAGAAGAAGTCGCGCTTCTCGCATGGCAGCTTGCAAATGCCCCTGCCTATCTTACCGGGCAGATACTGGGTATGGACGGAGGATATATCTAACTCCTACTCCCAGATCTTGTCCCACTTCGCGTAAAGTGTAATACTGGATGCCGGGTATCTTTCGGATTCCCGGTTTTCCAGAAGCTTTGTCTGCTCCGTATATTTCTCATTCAGCTCATCTTCAAGTGTCCCATACTGCTCCTGTTTTGCAAGCTCTGCCAGTTCTTTTTCCTGCACAACTCCAGCATCAGTCCACGCATACCATCCTTCAAATCGATATCCGTCTTTCACTGCCGTTGGCATACATCCTTCACTTAACCGAAGACTCTGCCCATACACAGTATAGTCTGCCGCAAATTTTCTTTTGTTCTTCCCTTTATTCTGCCCGGCTTCAAGCTCTTCACCATTTCCCCTTGTCGCAAACAGCCTTCTTCCGCCTGCTGTTGCCGTACCGTAATTCTCGATCTCACCACCTGCCGCGTCATAATAAATAACCGTATAAGGTGCCCAGACATATGCCGTACCAAACTTTTCTGTCTCTGGCCCTGTCCCATTTCTGTCAAACCGGAATCCGTAATGGTATTCTTTTCCTTCATAAAAATAAGTGAAAAATCCTGGTATTCCTGCCGGGATCCCAACCTCCTGATTTACCGACTTGTGAAAATCAAACCGGATCAGCTCTGCTCCATCCGGTGTCTCCCCATCATCTGCGTAAACCGATATTCCTGCACTATTGCACGCCCAGACAATCACTCCACCCAACATCACCAGCAGCAAATACCGAACTATCATCGTCCAGATACTTCCAATCCGTTCCATACATGTCCCTCCTCATCCCAAAAGCTAAATTACCCATGTATATTTATATGCAGGCAGAATTTTATATATTCCCTCAAACAGAATCATCCACTATCCCTGAACGAAAAATTTCAAAAAAATAAACTGATCAGATTCCATCGCACAAAAGTGAATCTGATCAGTTTATTTTTTTACAATTTGATGTCGCAGCTTATCGGTCTCACCCCTACTTAAAATCCAGTTCCACCGGACAGTGGTCAGACCCAAATACATTTGTCAGAATCTTCGCATCTTCCAACCTGCTTTCCAGTGCTTTTGATGTACAGAAGTAATCGATACGCCAACCTGCATTCTTTTCTCTTGCCTTAAACCGGTAGGACCACCAGGAGTAAATTCCTTCTTTATCCGGATAGAAATAGCGGTAAGTATCAATAAATCCCGCATCCAGAAGTGCTGAGAATTTTGCTCGCTCTTCATCTGTAAATCCGGCATTCTTCCGGTTGGTCTTTGGATTCTTCAGATCAATTTCTTTGTGTGCCACATTCAAATCTCCACAGAAGATCACCGGTTTTGTCTCTTCCAGCTTCTTAAGATAAGCAAGAAACGCATCTTCCCAGGTCATACGGTAGTCAAGTCTTGCCAGTTCGCTCTGGGAGTTCGGTGTATACACGGTAATAAAATAAAAATCCTCAAATTCCAGTGTGATCACGCGCCCTTCCTGATCATGTTCTTCTATCCCAAGTCCGTAAGTAACCGATAACGGCTCTTTCTTTGTAAAAATTGCAGTCCCTGAGTATCCTTTTTTCACAGCCGAGTTCCAGTACTGGTGATATTCCGGCAGATCAAGTACAAGCTGCCCTTCCTGCATCTTTGTCTCCTGCAGACAGAAAATATCCGCATCTGCCTCTTTAAAAAAATCCACAAATCCTTTCTGCACACATGCACGGATTCCATTTACATTCCATGAAATAAACTTCATCTCTTCTCTTTCCTCCATTTCTTTGGTTTTTATTTTTCGCTGATCTTCTGTACCGCTTTTTTAAGCTCCGCTTCTGTATAAAAAACACGGCCTAAAAACAGTCCCTTCGCCGGTGCCGGAAAACCAGATTTCTTCCGGTCTTTCGCTTTCAGAATCTCCGGTATCTCTTCCGCTTTTATTTTCCCGACTCCCACATCCAGAAGCGTTCCGGTAAGTATCCGGACCATATGATATAAAAATCCATCTCCGATCCACGATAACGTAAGTGTATCCTTTTCATACACGATCCCGACCGCATAAATCGTCCGTACCGTATCTTTGTCCTCTTTCAAATCCGTAAAGGCGGAAAAATCGTGGGTTCCCATCAGATACTCTGCTGCTTTTTCCATCGCAGCGATATCGACCGGATGTGGAAAATGAAACCGGTATTTCCGATGAAATACTTCCATCTTGTCACGCAGATCGATCTGATACTCATAGCATTTCCCGACCGCACTCTTTCTTGCATGAAAATCCCGTTTTTCTCTGCTGATATCCAGCACTCTGATATCTTCCGGGAGAAGTGCATTTAACTGCTTCTTAAAACTGTCCATATCAATTTCTTGTTCCAGATACAAACTGCACTCCTGCCCTAACGCATGTACACCACTATCCGTTCTTCCTGAACCACTGACCACCGTCTTTTTCCCTGCAATTTCTGAAATCCGCCGTTCCAGAATTCCCTGTACAGTAAGTTCCGTATTCTCCTGTCTCTGCCATCCACGATACGCCGTTCCATCATAGGCAACTGTTATCCGGTAAGTATTCATCCTTTTATAAAAGGGGCGAAAACTTTATAAGTCCTCGTCCCTGTCACCTTTCTGTTATCTGTTTTTCCGGTAAATGATCAGAAGTCCTTTCAGGAGCAGATCGTCATCCAGTATGACCTCTCTCTTGCAGTACGGAACAATCTTCTTGGAAAGTCCACCTGTTGCGATTGCAGTCATCGGCTGTCCAATCGCTTCCTCAATCCGGTCAATAATTCCATCGATTGCCGCTGCACTGGAATAGAGAACACCACTCTTCATACATTCGATCGTATTCTTTCCGACAATCCGCTTCGGGGCTTCCAGACCGATTCCCTGAAGCTGGGATGCATTTTCCGTCAGGGCGTTCAGTGAAATATTCACTCCCGGATAGATCATGCCTCCGATATAATTTTTCTTTTCATCGATCACACTGACTGTTGTCGCCGTTCCCAGATCGAAAATCATCATCGGTGCTTTGTATTCTGCAATTCCAGCAACTGCATTTGCCACCAGATCACTTCCGAGCTGTGCCGGATTATCCATCAGGATATTGAGTCCGTTCTTCACGCCAGGTCCGATGACCAGTGTCTCTTTTTTCAGAATCTTTTCTGCCGCCTCTTTTACGACATATGTAATCTGCGGAACTACCGAGCTGATGATCGCTCCTTCCAGCTTCTCCGGTTTGATTCCGTGAATATCCAGAACCATCTTGATATCAATCGCATATTCCAGTTCCATCTTTGTCTTGATCGTGGAAAGTCTTTCGATAAAATAGGTTTTGTTGTCATCCACACATCCAAGTACAATATTTGTATTTCCTATATCAATCGCAAGTATCATTTTTTACACTCCTAATCTTTCCTGTACCCCTTTTTTCATCAGTGTTTTCCCAAGTACCAGCGTGATCACCGCCGCTACGATCGCCTCCGGAATCCCATTGATTCCGATAATGCTCAGAATAAATCCATATACCGCCTTTACGGTAATACCATTGGCTGCCGCATAATCATTTCTGAAAAATACAAAAATAAGATTCATGACAAGAAGCGTATTGGTCAGTGCTCCGGAAAGTCCTGCCGCAATCAGTCCAACAGAGGATACTCCATTGTTCTTTGAAAGCTTCTTAACCAGACGGTAAACATAAAACGGTACTACACCGATCAAAATACGTGGCACAAAACAGATGATCAGACTTCCGATCCCTCCACTATATTCACCCAAACTGTAAAATGGGGTAAATACGAATGATGTCAATGTCGGATTTATCGTATTATTGATAAAACTTGTAAGACCAAACACGCCTCCAAGCGCTGCACCCTTCTTCGGTCCAAGCATCAGAGATCCCATGATCACCGGGATATGGATAATCGTCGCCCTTGTAAATCCCAATGGGATATATCCGATAAACGGGGTGAATGCCAGCACTACAATAAGTGCTGCAAAGATTGCCATCTGTACGAGTCCTTTTGTTTTGGACATGGATGTAGTACGTTCATTGCCTTGATTCATTTTTCTTTTCCTCCTGTTACTATTCTCTTTACGAGATACAATACATTTTGGCTTTTTTATTTATTCATACACTCCAGAATCTTGTCCAGAATACAAGCTGCTGTCTCTTCCTTGCTGATCATTGGAAGTGCAGTCTCATCTTCCTTCGTGATCAGCGTCATCTGATTTGTATCGCCCTGAAATCCTGCTCCGGCAACTTTAAGATTATTTGCCGCGATCATATCCAGCTTCTTCTTTTCAAGCTTCTTTCTGGAATTTTCAACCATATTCTCGGTTTCCATCGAAAATCCACACAGGAACTGTCCGTCTTTTCTGTGCTCTCCGAGATATTTCAGAATATCGTCTGTCTTTTCCAGTTCCAGACTCATCTCACTGTCCGATTTTTTCACCTTTTCATCCGCAATATGCTTTGGCCGGTAATCTGCAACCGCTGCTGCTTTACACACAATGTCTGCATCTGCTGCCTCTTCCTTTACCGCCTCGAACATTTCCTTTGCAGTCGTGACCGGAACAATCTTCACAAACATCGGCTTTTTGATCTCTGTCGGTCCGGTGACAAGCGTAACATCCGCTCCTCTTGCCACAGCAACGCGTGCAAGAGCATATCCCATCTTACCGGATGAGTGATTCGTAATGTAGCGCACCGGGTCGATTGCTTCTCTTGTCGGTCCTGCTGTGACAAGAATTTTCTTTCCGGTCAGATCTTTCTCATAAGCAGTATCCCGGTAAATATATTCATACAAAGTCTCCGCTTCCGGCATCTTCCCGGCTCCGTTATCTCCGCATGCCAGATGTCCACTTGCCGGCTGGATCACTTCATATCCATAATGCTCCAGAAGTTTTAAATTATCCTGTACGACCGGATTCTCATACATTCTTGTATTCATCGCCGGTGCAAGGATCTTCTTACATTCGGCACATGCCATCACAGTCGTAGTCAGCATATCATCTGCAATCCCGTGTGCCAGCTTGCCGATCACATTTGCCGTGGCAGGTGCGATCATCACAATATCTGCCCATTTTGCCAGTGTCACATGCTCCACACTGTACTCAAAATTGCGGTCAAATGTATCGATCAGGCACTTATGCTGTGTCAGCGTCTCAAATACCAGCGGATTGATAAAATTCGTTGCATTCTGTGTCATCACAACTTTCACATCGTATCCTGTCTTTACCAGCATACTTGCCAGTGTTGCAATCTTGTACGCCGCGATACCGCCGGTCACGCAGAGCAATACTGTCTTTTTCCGTTCCATTTGTCTTTCCCCTTTTATTCTAATATTTTCTTCAGTTCATCCATGAAAGTATTCACGTCTTTAAATTCCCTGTATACCGATGCAAAACGTACATAAGCAACCGGATCCAGCTTTTTCAGGCTTTCCATAACAATCTCACCGATCTGGCTGCTCGGAATTTCTTTCTCTTCCCGGCTGAAAATCGCTGTCTCGATCGAGTCGATCGTTGCCTGAATATCTGCTGCCGCTACCGGACGTTTATAGCACGCCCGGAGTACTCCGCCTTCCAGTTTAGTACGGTCATACTGCTCGCGGTTGTTGTCCTTCTTGATCACGATCAGCGGTATGGTCTCCACCTTCTCATAGGTTGTAAAACGCTTGTTACACGCATCACAGGATCTTCTCCTTCTGATCGTCGTTCCGTCATCTGCCGGTCTTGAGTCGATGACTCTTGTATCAATGTTACCACAATATGGGCACTTCATCTTTTTTCCTCCTGCCTGGTTCTTGATTGATTCTACTGCCGAATCACGCACATTTTTAATGTCTATAGTATAAATCCTGTATACAGGGTTGTCAACAAATTCACACTTTATCAAAAAGCTATATAAGCCGGCTTTCCACTAGCTTCCATGCCTGTACGATCAGTGCTGCATGGTCACAGGCGATCCGGTCCGATTCTTTTACCTTATAATAAGTCTCTCTTACCAGTCCACTTCTTTCCTTTTTTTCAACGATCGCCGAAATTGTAAGCTCTGCTTCTTTATTTTCCAATGCCAGTCGATAAATGGTTCTCTTCCAATCTCCATCCTCCTTCACCGATTCTGTCTGACAATGAAGCTGCATCCACCTTGCATCCGCCGCATCGTCACCAGCCTGCACCTTTACCTGCCCTTCATCCACAACCGAAAGATATGCCGATGTAATAATCCGTGCCCTCGGATCACGGGTCACATTCCCATAGACTGCAAACTGCTCCATCGGAAGATCCGCCACGCCGGTCTCTTCGGTCAGTTCTCTTCTTGCCGTATCTTCCAGATTCTCATGAAGTTCAATAAACCCACCCGGCAGCGCCCACCAGCCAATGCTCGGATGATTCCGCCTTTTAACCATCAGAACTTTCCATTCTCCGTCCACTACCTTTCTTTTGCAGGAGAATATAACTGCATCCGTTGTCACACAAGGATTCTTATATTTATAAGGATCATACTCTTCCAGAAATTCTTCCAGCGTCTGTCCCTTTTCATTTTCGTTTCCGTTTCCCCGGAATGGCTCGATTTCTTTAAAAAATGCTGTCATTTTTCTTCTCTCCTTTGTCTTTTTACTTGTTCTCATTTATTTCACTAAGCAGTCTGTACTCTTCTTCCTCTTTTACTATTCTTATTTACACGGCTTCAGACATTTGTCCTCTTTAATTTCCACAAGAATAATATCCTCTCCAATCCTGCGAATACACTCAAACGGAATAATATACTCCGCATCATACCCAAGAAATCCACAGATTCTTCCCGGTCCCGGTACGATCAATGCTTCCACACACCTTGAACAGATATTGATCTGCAGATCTGCAACAAACCCGAGCCGCTTGCAGTCACATATGTTGATGACCTCACGCTCTTTTAATCCGCAAAATCGAATCCGTTCCTCTTTCATACTGCACCATCCATCGGACTTCTTATTATATTATATGAACATCTCCCCTTGTTGTCAGCATGTTTTCTAAAAATCCCCGTCCTTGTGCCATTTAGCTTCTGCCCACCAATAATTCCTTTTTATACTGTGCATTTTTGCCAACTAATGATTGCAATTTCCATAAAAAAATACTATAATTTTTATATATTTTTTATCGCTGTTGTCTACGTTATATGTTTTTCATACGCAGACAATTCAAATTCTGAGAAACAGAGGGATGTAATATGAAGAAAAAAGTTGTTGTTGCATTAGGACACCGCGCACTCGGAACCACACTTCCAGAGCAGAAGGTTGCCGTTAAAAAAACTGCAGTTTCCATTGCAGATCTTGTTGAAGAAGGATACCAGGTAGTAATCACACACAGTAATGGACCTCAGGTTGGTATGATCCATACTGCTATGAACGAATTCAGCACCAATCATCCGGATTATACCGCTTCTCCGATGTCAGTCTGCTCTGCTATGTCGCAGGGTTACATCGGATACGACCTGCAGAATGCGATTCGCGAAGAACTGATCGGACGCGGCATCTATCGCAGCGTATGCACCGTTATCACACAGGTAACTGTTGATCCATATGACGAAGCATTCTATACACCAACCAAGATTGTCGGACGTATCATGAACGCAGAAGACGCTGCCGCTGAACGTAAAAAGGGCAATTATGTAGTAGAAGTTCCTGGTCAGGGCTTCCGCCGTGTCGTTGCTTCTCCAAACCCGGTTGATATCGTAGAAGTTGATGCCATCCGCACCCTTACCGATGCAGGACATATCGTAATCGCCTGCGGTGGTGGCGGAATCCCGGTACTCCAGCAGAACAATCATCTTAAAGGTGCCAGCGGAGTCATCGAAAAAGATCTTACTGCCGGCAAGCTCGCTGAACAGATTGATGCTGATGAACTCATCATCCTGACCAGTGTAGAAAAGGTATGCTTAAACCACGGAAAAGAAGATGAAGAAGAACTCGATACTATCTCCGTAGAACAGGCTAAGCAGTACATGGATGAAGGACACTTCGGAATCTACAATATGCTTCCAAAATTCCAGGCATCCGTAGGATTCATAGAAAAGAAAGAGGGAAGAAGTGCTCTGATTACTTCTTTTGATACTCTGAAAGATGCTCTGAAGGGTAAAACCGGAACTGTTATTGAATAAATGTACAAAAGGGACGACATAAAGGACTCCGTTTTCTGTGGGTAGAAATGGTGAAGAGTCCGTAGAGAAAAAATGCACCAGTAATTTGGATACCGGGCTGATTCGCGGAATAATCCTGATGACTATTCCACTCAGCAGCCCTCTGGATTTCGTGCTTGTAGCACGAAACCAGATCCGAATTACTGGTGCATTTTTTCTAACGGACTCTAGCACCGTTTCTAATCACAGAAAACGGAGCTCTTTATGTCTGTGCGCTGGCAAACTTTTAATTTTAAGAAGCTCCTCACCAAGTATCCTATTATTCCTACCGCCTGTCATCTCCTCCACTCGCACCCACCCCATAACGGGGGCAGCCTCCAGGCGTCCCCCCGTGGAATACAGCAAGACAGGGACAAGTAAATTCTGTTTTTTTATGTTAGAAAGCGGCGATTAGAGTCCGTTGTAAAAAGGCAGCCGGTAATTTGGATCTGGTTTCGTGTTTCATACACGAAATCCAGAGGACTGCTGAGCCGAATAATCATCAAGATTATTCAGCGAATCAGTCCGGTATCCAAAATTACCGGCTGCCTTTTTACCTACGGACTCTTCGCCGCTTTCTCCTCATAAAAAAACAGAATCTACTTGTTCCGGCCTGTATGTCATCCACCAAACGCTTATCCCTGAACCTGTAACAGCTTCGCTTTCAATTCAGCTTCGATGCGCTGCATTTCCACCTCTGCCTGCTGACGTTTCTGGCGGCCTTCCTGTTGGATCTGCATGACTTCATCGAAGGTTGCGATCAGCGATTCATTGGTTGCTTTTAAGGTTTCAATATCTACGATTCCACGCTCGGATTCTTTGGCAGTCTCTACAGTAGCAATCTTCAGCTTTTCTGCGTTCTTGCGCAGGAGTTCATTGGTCATATCGTTGACCTCTCTCTGGGCTGCGGCTGCCTGTGCGGAATGTTCTACACCAAGGGCGAGTACCATCTGACTTTTCCAGAGTGGGATCGTATTGACGAGTGTAGACTGGATTTTTTCTGCCATCATTGTGTCGTTTCCCTGTACCAGACGGATCTGTGGTGCGGTCTGCATGGCGATTGTCTTGGTCAGTTCCAGATCATGCAGCTTTTTCTCAAAACGTTCACATCTGGAATCCAGATCTTTTGCTGCCTGTGCATCCTCGGCAAGTCCACTTGCCATCGCTTTATTCTTCAGTTCCTGTAGCTCGCCGTTTCTTGTCTCGGCAAGCTTCTGCTTTCCGGCAAGCACATACATGGCCAATTCTTTATAATATGTCAGGTTCACTTCATACATCTTGTCCAGAAGCGCAATGTCTTTCATAAGCTGCACTTCGTGAGATTCCAGTGCTTTGACAATATTGTTTACATTGGTTTCTGCTTTTGCATATTTGGCTTTCATTGCCTGGATCTTGTTTCCGCCTTTTTTGAAGATTCCGAGGAATCCTTTTTCCTCTTCCTCATCAAATCCTTTCAGTTCTGTCACCACATCACTTAACAGTGTGCCAACCTCTCCAAGATCTTTTGTTTTTACATTTTCCAGTGCTTTTTCTGAAAAATCTGCAATCTTCTTCTGGGTTCCGGCTCCGTACTGAAGAATCATGTTCGAATTGGCGAGATCAATTTTTTCTGCAAATGCACTGACCATATTCTTTTCTTCCGGTGTCAGGACGATCTCCGGTGTTTCCGGTTCTGTCTCCTGATAAATCTGCGGAGTCTCTTTTTTTTCTTCCTGGAACGGATCCAGCGTCAGCTCCGGTGTCACATTAAATTCTTCAAAATCGTTCATACTCTTCTTCCTCCTGCGACTTTATTTTTTCATTCCGTCCTCTTTCAGACCTTCCTGTGCAAGCATGGTATTCAATACGGAAATATCCGATGAGACATCCCACATGGTATCCTGAAACAGGTCATCCAAAAGCTTCTCAAACGCCGTATTTAAAGTATCGAGCGTTGCCTCAATCTCACGTTTTGCAGTCTGGATATTTTCTCCATCAACCGGCTGTCTGTCAAGCTGTTCATATGCTTCCAGAAGCTTGATCGTCGTCGGAAGATAATATTCCATCAGCTTACGAATATCCGAAACTGACTGTGGATTTTCTTCCACCCGGTCGAAGATCCGGTCTACCAGCATCTCCATCCGGCTGATCTTTGCGGAAATCTCTTCTCCCGGAATGGCTTCATTACACTCGTGGATCTTTCTGATAAAAGCATCCCCCTGGTCAATGATCTTCTGCACCTCCGGTGCCAGCTTTTCATTCTTTGCTTCTTTTTCTTTTGTATTTTCCTGTGTCTTCTCTTCTTTCTTTACCGGCTCTTCCGCTTTCGACTGCTGTCTGCGGGTTTCGATCTGTAAATATTCTTCATAAGCACGGTTTGACAGGATCAGGCATTTCTTCTCACCATCCATGTGCCCCTGACGGAACCAGCCTTTAGAAATCATTCTTTCCAGATCCTTTGTCACAAATTTTATGGATTTTCCGGAATTGCTTCCGATCTCCGAAATATTGCAATACTCTCTGCCTGCAATCCTGCGGCTGTAGTTCTTGAATCTTCCAACCTGTTTCAGAAGCTTAATGCCCCATCCTGTGATCATGCCACTTGCTGCCGTAAACAGTCCAAATACCGCTCGCATGATCCATAAAGCCCCAGGACTTTCCGGCAAAGAAGCAATACAAGATGCAAGGAACAGAATCAGAAATATAAGTGCTATGCTTCCGCCTGTTGCGATCATGACAATTCCGCCTGCCTTTGTTCCCGTCGTCGATCCATACAAGACAGGTGACTGCTGTGCATTGCTGTATCCATACCGGCTGCCCTGTGATTCCGCCTTATAGTCCTGCATATCCGGATTCCATGCTCTTCCATTTCCATCCGTTCCGCTCCACCTGTAAGTTCCAAACGGAGGTACACCTCCTCCAGGCGTTCTTCCCCATCTGTCAGCCCCGCCCATCTGTCCATATCTTCCACGCGGTCCTCCCGGACCTCTTCCCATATTTCTCGTTGCCTGATCAAACGCATTTCCAAAAGAACGCATGCTCTGTTCCGCGCCATTTACCGCACCGTTCACTGCCCGGTTGATCGTATCTGTGATCGTCTGGTTCAGCTTCCGGTAATCCTGCGAGTCTACAGCATCCTGCACGGTTCGTCTGATTTCTTCTCCAAATCTTTCCCAATCCTGCATTTTCAGCTTCTCCTTTATTTTGAAAACTTGATCCTGTCATCAATTCCGTGCGAAAGAACATAATCAAAAACGGTCTTTGGCACCAGATCATCCCACTTTTCATCTGCCAGGATCCTCTGCCGGATCTGGGAACCTGATACCCCTTTTTCCTCTTTGGTCCTTCTCCAGAGAACTTCCACCGGAATTCCAAGCTTCTCAAAACGTTTCTCATTGTTCGCAGTCCATTCATCACAGATACTCATAAAGCAGACCGCACCCTCCGGCAGATACTGCCCCAGATATTCCACTCTGTCAATCGGAAATGGGATGATCTCAAACTCTTCTCTCGGCACTCCGAAACTGAGCAACGTATCACGAAGCATCTCATAACGCTCAATATAAGTCAGAGGATTAGCGCTCCGTCTTATCCGGTAATTGTCTTCCTCACCCCCTGATACGTGCAGATCATCCGACATAGTGATTCCTATATAAAGCCTTTTGCAGCGCATCTTTGCCGCCAGAATATATTCCACATGTTTGAGATGCAGAATCTGAAATCTTCCATATACCAGCCCTTTTTCTATCATTTATACGTCCCTTGCTTTCTGTAATTTTATCTTTTCAATGATGTTGAGGCCAAAAGGTATTTTGACCCCTTTGATACCAGATTGCTACGTGCTTTGCACTCTCGC
>ERZ824488.2069-NODE-2069-length-19195-cov-3.250522_pt1 | contig 19195 bp, 16 predicted proteins | sample MGYA00519936_ERZ824488 | MGnify/ENA primary metagenome ERZ824488 (study PRJEB31778, sample SAMEA3449153) | human gut metagenome | biome: human gut; feature: human-associated habitat; material: faeces | place: United Kingdom | collected 2010/2012 ... | reverse complement strand
TGAAATCGGAAATGAAGTTCTGACCGTAGACGGAATCAGTAAAACCATTGACGGTGTGAAAGTTCTTGACAACATTTCCTTTATTGTCGGACACGATGACAAAATCGCCTTTGTCGGTGGAAATGAGCTTGCAAAGACAACATTGTTTAAAATTCTCGCCGGGGAAATGGAACCGGATGAAGGATCTTACAAATGGGGTGTTACAACAAGCCAGTCTTATTTCCCGAAGGATAATACTGCCATCTTTGATTCCGATGAGCTGATCGTCGACTGGCTGACCCAGTACTCCGAGATCAAAGACGCGACTTATGTCCGCGGTTTCCTCGGCCGTATGCTTTTTGCCGGTGAAGACGGTGTGAAGAAGATGCGTGTCCTCTCCGGTGGAGAAAAAGTCCGTGTCCTTCTCTCCCGCATGATGATCATGGGAAGCAACGTTCTGATCTTTGATGAGCCGACAGACCACCTGGATATGGAATCCATCACCGCATTGAATAATGGTATGATCAAATTCCCTGGTGTCATCCTGTTTGCCTGCCGTGACCATCAGGTCGTACAGACAACTGCGAACCGCATCATCGAGTTTCTTCCGGATGGAAGCATGGTAGACAAGGTTTCTACTTATGACGAATATCTCGAAAGTGATGTTATGGCAAGAAAACGTCAGGTATACAATACAACTGCAGATGAGGAGGCAGATGATTAATCTGTTACCCTCTGTCTGTTTGGTAAAAACAGGAAACCCTCTCTGCTGGTCTGTCCAGCAAAGAGGGTTTCCTGCATTTCGAAAACTCATTTTCAACTATTTTAAAACATATCTGTAAAAATATTTCCGCTGTTATAATTGTAATTATACGTGCCGTTCTTCGTATATGTATTGGATTTTGCGGCTTCTGACTTTGCATAGGACTCTGTCATGGCTGCCTTTGTTGCCACACTGTATGCATAGGAACCGGTTCCATTGAACAGGCTCTTTACTTTTTCTGTGTCTGCACCCTTAAACGTTGTCTCATCCACCGACAGCCTGCCGGTCTTTTCATCGACCGTAATTCCTATTTCCTTTAAGGGTTTCTCATTGTAAGAAGTCTCATTTTTCATAGAACTTATCGACCGGGAAATGCGGTTCGTCGATGACTTGCCGGCTGTATCCAGCATGGAGTTGTAATCATCCGCAAAACTCTTTACTGCTTTGTAGATCTTGTCCGTATCGTAGCTGCCCCCGGAATCCTTTGTAAACACCTTGTTGTTACTGCGGGTATACAATGCCTTGGCAGAGTCTGTCAGTTCCTTGGCATCGGACTCTATCGCAGCCAGCGTCTTGGTACTGTCTTTTGACGTTGATGTGGTCGTGGCCAGATCCTCGATCGTATTTTTGGTGCTGTCATCCGACTTCGAGGTGCCCTTCGTGGAATCCATTGAAAAATAAGAGCGCATTAATTTGCCATAAGAACCACTGCGAATACTTGCATACTCACTTAAATTGATTCCAAACAGGCCACTTCCTGTGCTTTTCGAAGAACCCAGACTGGAAAATAAAGTACTTACTGACGATGAATCATACATCGAAATTCCTCTCATAGTATCACCTCTTTCACACAATTCTTTCTTTTATCCTATCGCTTTTTCACTGTTTTTACAATACTTTTGTGGTATTTTTCCCTATTTTGGTTATAATTACGAAAAGATAACAATTTCTTTTCGTTTTGTTCATATTTTATTCACAATCAGATGCTATTATAAGAACATAAAAGAAAGCAAAGTTACTAACTTGTTATTTTTTCATAATTCGCCCCATTGTCCATTGGACAATGGGGCACTCCTCTTTTTATCAAGAAATTTCTTAAATGTCTTCTATCTGCCAGTCAATCGGCTCGATTCCATGTTCTTTTAGAAACTGATTTGCCTGACTGAAATGTCTGCATCCAAAGAACCCGCGATACGCGGAAAGCGGACTTGGATGCGGTGCCTTTAAGATCAGGTGCTTTGGATTTGTAAGCATCGGTATTTTGCTCTGCGCCGGACGTCCCCACAACATATACACAATCGGACGATCCTGCGCATTCACTGCCTGAATGATCGCATCCGTAAACTGCTCCCATCCTCTTCCCTGATGGGAATTTGCCTGATGCGCCCGCACCGTAAGCACGGTATTCAAAAGCAGTACACCCTGATCTGCCCATTTTTTCAGATAGCCGTTGTTTGGAATTTTACACCCCAGATCATCCTGCAGTTCTTTATAAATATTCTGCAGAGATGGCGGAATTTCTTTCTGATCCGGAAGGACAGAAAATGAAAGACCATGTGCCTGATGTTCATTGTGATACGGATCCTGTCCCAGAATCAGTACTTTTACCTCACTAAGCGGTGTAAAATGCAGTGCATTAAAAATATCCTCTGCCGGCGGATACACAACCGTGCGGCTATACTCTTCTTTCACAAACTGATACAGCTGCCGGTAATATGGTTTGGCGAATTCCTCACGGACTGCCGGAAGCCAGTCGTTTGTTATCATTGCCATAATTTCATCCACTCCTATCTACGCACGGAGACACCGCGGTCTGCCAGATAATTTTTCAGATCCATGATCTCCAGCTCCTTATAATGAAACAGGGACGCTGCCAGTGCTGCATCTGCATGTCCCTCTGTCAGGGCCTCATAAAAATGTTCTTTTGTGCCCGCACCACCGGATGCAATCACTGGAATGGAAACATTGTCTGCAATCTGTCTGGTCAGTTCAATATCATACCCTGCCTTTGTTCCATCGCAGTCCATGCTGGTCAGAAGAATTTCTCCCGCACCAAGTCTGTTAGCTTTCATTGCCCATTCTACAGCGTCAAGCCCGGTATCAATACGACCGCCGTTTTTGTAAACATTCCAGCCGCTTCCATCCTCTCTTCGTCTGGCATCAATGGCGACTACCACACACTGGCTGCCAAACTTGTCCGCTGCATTTCCAATCAGCTCCGGTGTATTGATTGCGGAAGAATTAATGGAAATCTTGTCGGCACCTTCCCGAAGCAGTACCTTAAAATCCTCCACCGTACGGATACCACCGCCTACCGTAAACGGGATAAACACCTTCTCTGCAACCTTACGCACCATGTCTACCACCGTTGCACGGTGATCGGAAGATGCGATAATATCCAGAAAGACTACTTCATCTGCGCCCGCCTTGTCGTAAGCTGCTGCGACCTCTACCGGATCTCCGGCATCTCTTAAATTCACAAAGTTAATGCCTTTTACCACACGTCCGTCATTCACATCCAGACAAGGAATAATTCTCTTCGTAAACACTATGCATTTCCTCCCTGCAGCTTTGCAAAATTTTTCAAAATCGAAAGTCCAACCGTACCGCTCTTTTCCGGATGGAACTGACATGCAAATGTATTTCCGGATTCTACCGATGCATGAATTGTCGTACTGTACTGTGTGGTTGCTTTCACTATCTGTTCATCCGCTGCTTTCAGATAATAGGAATGTACAAAATATACATACGGATTTTCCTCCAGCCCAGCAAAAAGTCTTCCGTCATTCTGTAAATGCAGAGAATTCCACCCGATGTGCGGAATCTTAAGTCCCGACTGATCCGGAATCCGCAGAATCTGTCCGTCCAGCACATGGAGTCCCTCTACACCCTGACTCTCATCGCTTCCCTCAAAGAGAAGCTGCAGTCCCAGACAGATGCCAAGAAATGGCTTATTTTCCGCTGTCACCTGATGAATCACCTTGTCCAGCTCGTATTTTTTCAATTGTTCCATCGCATCGCCAAATGCACCGACTCCCGGAAGAATCACTTTGTCTGCGGTCTCAATCTCGTGAAAATTACGTGTGATCACGCAGTCTTCTCCGAGAAAATGCAATGCTTTTTCCACGCTTTTTAAATTTCCAGCGTTGTAGTCTATTATTGCAATCATATAGGTCTTACTCCTAAATTAACAGTCTCCTGCCTTACTTTCTGCTATTTTTTTATCCCAGCCCAAGTTCTTTCAGCTTCTGATGCAATTTTACCGTATAATCATCCCGCTTTCTGGTCTGGTAGATATCCAGTGCCTCATCCCCTGTCATATCATAATCTTTCAGCAGTGCTTTGATAATCTTTCCTCCGATCTTCTCCAGCTGATCTTCACAGCCATACTCTTTGGCATTTTTCTGGTTCAGGTCATAACGCCCATATGCACATACCAGTGCATCAAGTGCATCAATTTTTGAACCGTAATTATCAAATACGAGATATGCCTGATACTTTTCCGAGACAGCAGCAAGAGTTGCCAGCTGATGATAAAGCTTTTCATCGCGCTCCTTGATCGAAAGCCCCTGCAGCTTACGGTATGCCTCCACATAAGAACCCTGCTCATATTTTTCCTTTGCCTGACTTAAGTTTGCCTGATACCCCAAAAGATTTGTCACAATCATGACAAATGCAAACAATGACACTGCCATAAGAACAATCGCAATCACCGGTCTCTTTGGCAGCGGCGGTGTGTTATCCACTTCCTTAGGTTTTTTCTCCTTTTTCGGTTTCGGCGGTTTTGGCTGTTTTGGCTTCTTTTCTTTCTTCGGTTTTTTCTCTTTTTTCGGTTTTTCCTTTTTCTTTTCCGGTTCCCTTCCGGCATCACCGCCTGTACCTTCAAGTTCCTTTAAGATCTTCTGGTTTTCCTCCGAAAGTTCACTGACATCCGCTCCCTGTGTATTTCCAATGTCAACCGCCTGCTTTTCTTCCTCATCATCCTCTCCGAAAATAATCCGGGAAAGTTTCTGCCAGAAGCCGCCTTCTTTCTCTTTTTTCTCTTTCTTATTCTTTTTCTTTTTTTTATTTTTCCCATTGGAAGGGGTTTCTTCTGCCTGTGCCGGTATGTCTTCCTGCTCTGTAAGTTCTGGAATCTTATCTGCCACTTCTTCCTGCGGATTCATTTCCGATCTTGCAAAATCACCGATGGAATCAGTTTCTTCCAAAGGTTTTCCATCTTGATCAGAAGAAAGCATATCCCCCAGATCCGATAAATCCTGATCTCCGGAAAGCATATCCATAAGATCCGAATCCGAAAGCCCTGACAGATCCAGTTCTCCATCCTCTTCTTTTGGCAGATTGCTGTCAAACGTTCCGACTGCATCATCAAGTGTATTCACCTCGAAATCATCCTCATCGGGTGGTATTGCAGTTTCCAACGGACTTTTCCCCTGAAAACCGGTTTCTTCTTCCTTTGCTGCATCCCCTGTCGAAAAATCATCCTGTGGAATATTATCGAGCAGATCATCCAGGGAAGCGTCAATCTGTGTGGCTTTTTCTTCCTGTTTTTTTTGATTCAGGCTCTCGGTATACTCCGGAATATCTTCCTTGAGCAGTTCTTCCTCAAACTCCCTCAAAAAATCTTCTTCATTTTTCGCTTTTGCCTTTTCCTTCGTTTCTTCTTCTCCAAACAATTGCTTTTCAAAATCATCTCTCAGAACCTGTTTTGCTGCCGGCTGTTCCTTCGGATGTTCCGTTTCTTCTCCATGCATGGAATTTAATAATTGATCCAGATAATTTTCCGATGAGTGGTCTCCCATGTGTTTTTCTCCATTCCATCTGTTTATTCCATAAACCTGCAAAGGGATGTGATGAAGCCATCACACCCCTTACTGTTTTGCCGGAATTTATTTGTTTCTCTTTGCAAGTAATTCATCAATGGCATCTACAAGACTTCCGATTTCAGGTTTGGTCAGCTGTGCATCTGCACCAAGCGACTCCCCTTTTCTTCTCATTTCCTCATTTACAAGAGAGGAGAAAATGATAACCGGAAGATGTTTCAGTTTGTCATCTGATTTGATCAGCTTCGTAAGACGATGTCCGTCCATCTGGGGCATTTCAATATCGGTAATGACACAATGAACGTTCTCGTCCAATGTCCCCGCCTTTTCAAATTCCTGAATCTTGTCCCATGCTTCCTGTCCATTACATGTAACAATCAGTTTTTCGTATCCTGCTTTTTTCAGGAGATACGCTGCCACCGAGGAATCTACGCCGCCGGACATTCCAACGACTACTTTCTTTTTTCCCATACTTAGTATTCTTCCTCTTCCTCGCCCTCGCTGATATCAGACTTCGGTTTTGCAAGACCTTCGATCTTGATGTGGTGTTTCTCTGCGTAATCCCAGAGTGCAGCGTGAATTGCTTCTTCTGCAAGCAGAGAACAGTGAACTTTGACCGGCGGAAGTCCGTCGAGTGCTTCCATAACGGCTTTGTTGGTTACTTCCAGAGCTTCCTGGATGGTTTTTCCTTTTACCAGCTCGGTTGCCATACTGCTGGTTGCAACTGCGGCGCCGCAGCCGAAGGTTTTGAATTTGCAGTCCTGAATGATGCCGTTATCGTCGATGTCAAGATACATTCTCATGATATCGCCGCATTTTGCATTTCCAACGGTACCTACACCGCTTGCGTTCTCAATTTCTCCTACATTTCTCGGATGCTGGAAATGATCCATTACTTTTTCACTGTACATTGTTATTCTTCCTCCTGAACTATTTCAAAGCAGTCCTCCTCCGGCACAGCTTTTACCTGAATTTTTCTGTACCGGCTTTCTGGATGGACTGTCTTATTTTTTTAAACTTATTTACCCTGCTGTTTTTTGATGTAATCCTCATACAGCGGGGACATGCTGCGCAGACGGTCTACGATCGCTTTAATCTGCTCTACAACGAAATCAACGTCCTCTTTTGTGATCTCCTCACTTAAAGTCAGACGTAAGGAACCGTGTGCTTTCTCGTGCGGCAGTCCGATGGCCAGCAGTACATGGGACGGATCCAGGGATCCGGAAGTACATGCAGAACCGCTGGATGCGCAGATACCTTTCATATCCAGCATGATCAGAAGGGACTCTCCCTCGATGAATTCAAAGCTGATGTTGCAGTTGTTCGGCAGACGTTTTACCGGATCGCCGTTCAGACGGCAGTTCGGAATCTCGGTTAATATGCGGTTGATCAGATAATCACGTACTTCGATTTCTTTTGCGGTACGCTCCGCCATAGTTCTTGCCGCACGCTCTGCCGCAACTCCATATCCTACGATGCCCGGTACATTTTCTGTCCCGGCACGGCGTTTTCTTTCCTGCGCACCGCCGTGTACGAAGGAGCGGATTTTCACACCCTTTCGGATGTAAAGGAAGCCGATTCCTTTCGGTCCGTTAATCTTATGACCGCTGGAACTGAGCATATCAATATTGCACTCATCCACATTGATCGGGATCTGGCCAAATGCCTGTACGGCATCTGTGTGGAATAAAATATTGTGTTCTTTTGCAATTCTTCCGATTTCCTTGATCGGCTGAATCGTTCCGATTTCGTTGTTTGCCGCCATAACGGAAATCAGAATGGTCTCAGGTGTGATGGCTGCTTCGAGTTCATCCAGATTGACAACGCCGTTCTCATCGACGCCGATATAGGTGATTTTCGCACCGCGCTCTTTTTCCAGATACTCACAGGTATGAAGAATCGCATGATGCTCGATTTTTGTGGTGATGATGTGGTTTCCTTTATTTTTATATGCTTCAAAGGTAGCTTTTAACGCCCAGTTATCGGACTCGCTGCCGCCGGCTGTGAAATAAATTTCCTCCGGTTTTGCGCCGAGCACGTTTGCGATCTGCTCTCTTCCTTTGGTGATGGCTTCTTTGCTTTTTCCTGCAATTGCATAAATACTGGATGGATTTCCGTAGTATTCGCTGAAATAAGGAAGCATAGCCTCGACAACTTCCGGGGCTGTTTTTGTTGTTGCCGCATTGTCCAGATAAATCATTGTTGTTCACTCCTTGTCATTTCTATCGCTGTTTCTGTTTTTCTCTAATTGCCGGCTCTGCTGAACCAGCTCTCCGAGGCTGATGGAATCCACAGCGTTCGTAATTCCCTCATTGATCCTCTGCCACACAAAACGCGTGACGCAGAAATCGGCCGCATCGCAGCCGCCTAGGCCTTCATTGACCGAGCACGTGACTGCCTCGAGTCCGCCCTCCAGCACACGGAGAACATCTCCTACCGAAATGGAATCTGCCGGTTTTGCAAGTACATATCCACCGCCTGCTCCCCGCACACTCTCAATGAATCCGGCTTTTCGAAGCGGACGCACCAGCTGCTCCAGATAGCTCTCTGAGATATTCTGGCGTTCTGAAATGCTGGCAATGGACACTGCACCCTCTTCTTCGTGACTCGCCAGATCGATCATGGCACGCAGACCATATCTTCCTTTGGTCGATAATTTCATTCCTGGTTCTCCTTTTTCCTGTGCTGTCGTTTTCCAATTCCGACAGTTTTAATCGGATTTATTTCTCACTCAGAATAGCACCTATCACGGGGTTCTGTCAAGGAGTTTTTTCGCATATTTTAGACTATCTGCGCAATGCCGTGAAAGGAGTCTATCCCATGCTGAAAATCACAAGAAAGAACACGCTTCTTCTTGGCACACTGATCCTGACCGCGTCCGGGATCATCTGCAGAATTCTTGGATTTCTCTATAGAATATTCCTGTCGCGCCGGATCGGTGCGGAAGCCTTTGGTATCTACCAGCTCGCCACACCACTCTACGCACTGATGCTCTCCCTTGGCGCAGGCGGCATGCAGACGGTGCTCTCGCGCTTTGTCGCATCGTACCTTGCCAAAAAGGATTCCAGACGGGCAAAGATCTGTCTGGCGGCCGGATGCGGCATTGTAGTGATACTTTCCTTCTCCGCCTCCATCTTTCTCTTTTTCAGCGCGGATTTTATCGGAACACGGCTTCTTTTTGAGCCGCGGACGATTCTGCTCCTCCGGATTTTATCACTCGGCATTCTCCCCTCCGGGATCCACAACTGTCTCTCGGCATGGTATCTTGGCCAGAATCAGACGGCACTGCCTTCTTTTTGCCAGCTTTTGGAACAGTTCGTGCGCATGGGCGCTTCCTACCTTGCCTGGCTTTTCTGTCTTTCCACAAGCCTCCCCTCTGCCGCTGTCGCTGCATTCGGTACTGCCGCCGGCGAACTCTTTTCGTGTCTCTTTCTGATGGCCTGCCTGTCCGTCTCGCACAGCAGGTCCCCTCAGAAACACCGCCCGATTTCTGTTTTTTTCAAAGAAAAGACCCTCTGGTACGATACCTTCCGAGAGCTTGCCGTTTTGAATCTTCCGCTTACGCTGAACCGTATTCTTCTGAATGTCCTCCACAGCATTGAAAGTGCTCTGCTCCCCGGCTGTCTGGTCACTTTCGGTCTTTCCCGGAAAGCAGCGCTCTCGCAGTATGGCATTCTCACCGGTATGGCACTTCCGATGATCTTTTTTCCATCTGCCATCACCCACGCGGTGTCCGTCATGCTTCTGCCCGGCGTAGCAAAACAGCAGGCCGACGGTACGCCGGAGCAAATATCAGACACGATCCGTTATACAATTTCTTTCTGTGTGCTGCTTGGCACTTCCGCTGTTTTTGCCTTTTTCTTTTTCGGTCCGTGGCTTGGACGTTTCCTTTTTCAAAACGAAGAAGTCGGCGTTTTTCTGCGTATCCTTTCATTTTTAAGTCCTTTTCTCTATCTGGAAACGATACTTGGAAGCATTTTAAACGGCCTTGGAAAAACTTCTCTCGTTTTTTTCCAGAACCTTGCCGGAGATGTAATTCGTATTCTTGCAATTCTTTTTCTCGTCCCGGTTTTAGGCATCCGTGGCTATCTCTATGGTATTCTTGCAAGTGAACTTACCATTATGACAATGGCACTTTTGTTCCTGCATCGGGAATCTGCAAACGGATTTGCTGTTCATTGATACCTTTTTTCTATCTTTTTTAAGAGAAACAGAATTTTCGCCGAAAAAATATCGACAATCTTCGCGTTATGTATTATAATTTATAGATAGTTTGCGACGGGGCACACAAGAACGCTCCTCTGTCCGCAGCTAGAAAAGAAGTGCATCTAAGATAAAGGAGAACGAAAATGAGCCTTGAATTTGTAAGAAAACTTCCCACCCCAACAGAGATCCGGGAACAATATCCCTTAAGCGCCCGCGCAACCGAAATCAAAAAACAGCGTGACGCTGAAATCGCAAAAGTCTTTACCGGGGATTCCGATAAATTTCTTGTTATCGTAGGACCTTGCTCCGCAGACAACGAAGACGCTGTTCTGGAGTACAATCACCGTCTGGCAAAGGTTGCCGACAAAGTATCCGACAAACTGATCATCATCCCGCGTGTCTATACCAACAAACCGCGTACCACAGGTGAAGGCTACAAAGGTATCGTTCATCAGCCGGACCCGGAAGGAAAGCCGGACCTGCTGCACGGCCTGATTGCCATGCGTAAAATGCATATGCGTGTAGTAGAAGAGACTGATCTGACTTCTGCAGACGAAATGCTGTATCCGTCCAACTGGAGCTATCTGTCCGATATTCTCTCCTATGTTGCGGTCGGCGCACGTTCCGTAGAAAACCAGGAGCACCGTCTGACTGTTTCCGGCATCGACATTCCGGCCGGCATGAAAAACCCGACCAGCGGTGATCTTTCTGTTATGATCAACTCCGTCATTGCCGCACAGGGCTCCCACTCCTTTATTTACCGTACCTGGGAGGTAAAGACAAGCGGAAATCCGCTGGCGCACACCATTCTCCGCGGTGCGACCAACAAGCACGGCAACTCCGTGCCGAACTATCACTACGAGGACATTCAGCTTCTGCTGGAGAAATACAACGAAACACATCTCGTAAACCCGGCTACCATCATCGATGCCAACCATTCCAACTCCGGAAAGAAATACGAGCAGCAGATCCGTATCGTCAAAGACGTTCTGCACACAAGACGATGCAACAAGGATATCGAAAGTCTCGTAAAAGGTGTTATGATCGAAAGCTATCTGGAGCCTGGCAATCAGAAAATCGGATGCGGAACCCATGTTTACGGAAAATCCATTACCGACCCGTGTCTTGGATGGGATCAGACCGAACGACTGATTTACGATATTGCTGAGGAGTGCTAAATTTTCTCAACACCCTAAAAACATCAAAAACCTTCGCTGCAGTTTTTCACCAGTCTGCGGCGGAGGTTTTTCTATCGTTTTACTTTTTTGTTCCACCTTTACTTTCTCGGATGTGCCTTCCGGTACACATCCCGGATCTTATTCACACCAAGGTGGAGATACATCTGCGTTGTCGAAATATCGGCGTGTCCCATCATCTCCTGGACACTCTTTAAGTCCGCACCGTTTTGCAGCAGATGGGTTGCAAACGAATGGCGCAGGGTATGCGGCGTAATATCCGCCGTAATGCCTGCGGATTTCGCATAGGATTTCAGAATTTTCCAGAATCCCTGACGACTCATCGGACCTCCGGAGCAGTTGACAAACAATACATCATCCTCCCGTCCATGCATCAGGGCTGCGCGCGCACTGCCCAGATACTGCTCCAACGCCTTTTTCGCCGGTCCGCCGAACGGAACGATCCGCTCCTTTTCATCGCGGCAGGTGATATAGCCCATCATAAGATTGACATCCTGTGTTTTCAAATGGATCAACTCACTGACACGGATACCGGTCGCATACAGCATTTCCAGCATTGCTTTGTCGCGGATACCCTTTGGCGTGTCGGTTTTTGGCTGGCGAAGCAGCAGATCGACCTCTGCGATGGAAAGGATCTCCGGCATTTTCCGTTCAACCCTCGGTGGCTGCAGTGCTTTCGACGGGTCAGATACCATTTTCCCCTCCTGACATGCATATTGGCAAAACATATGAATCGCCGCAATGCTGCGCGAGATCGTTGCCGGGGAAAAGTGTTCCCGCTCCAGATATAATAAATAAGAATTTAAAACCGTTGCATTCATCTGCTCCGGTTTTTCTATTCCGTGCTCCTTCAAAAAAACTGCCAGCTTTCGAAGATCGCGCTGATAGGAGACTTCTGTATTTTTTGACGCTTTCTTTTCCGTCTGTAGATAGTCCGTAAATGACTGTATCGTTTCCTGCATAGCTTTTTTCCTTTTTGCTTTTTTCTCCCTCTCACTGCCCGATAAAGGGTAACAATGCTTTTAATTATATACACGTTTTTTCAAAAATGCAATTCCCTTTTCCGACCGTTTTTACAGGATTTTCGCAAGAAACCACGGATTGACATAACTCTCAAGCAGAATACCCCACAGAAGCAGGATCAGTGCAAAGAAGTAGCGCACGCCAAAGCAAAAATATTCCTTTTTCTGTATGCCGCCGGCAAGGTGATTCGTCTCTGCCATCCGGCTGCACGCAGCAGCCATCAGAAATAACGCGGCAAGGTAGAGGAAAATCTGCGGAAAAAGAGCCAGAAAAAAGAATAAAAGACCTGCCATTCCGTTCTGCAGATAGGCAGCCGAGAGAAAGACGCCACACAGAAAACCATATGCCCAAACGGCAGCAGTGGCAAAATACGCACCGATTGCCGTCAATCCAAAGAGAAGTCCCGCAAATGCCGGTGCTAACCGTACCTTTAGAAGATAGGAAAAGCAGGCCTTTGCGGAAATTTTTCTTCCCAAAAACGCCTCCGCCTGAAAGAGGCGGACGCTATTTCCCTCCTTCATTCCCGTGTGGGATGCCGTAAGCAGCAGCAGTACACCGAGGGTCATACCGGCCGCAAACCAGAGGGCAAAAAAACGAATATATGCATTCTCATCCCGTTCTCTCATTTGCTTTTTGCGCCTCCTTATTTTCTGCCTTACTGTCAATGTATTCACGGTTCATAGACGATATACGTAAAAGAAGTGCCTGCTCCGCAGACCCCCATCTGCGAATGGCACTTCTTTCCTCTTTTCAGGGTCCCCCAATGTCTCACGCACCGAAATGTCCGATCATTTCAAACCCTGCTTTTTGTATATCCCCATAAGATATTTTTCACTTCTTTTATTTCACGACAAGATAGGTATCCAGATCATCGAACTGATCAAGGTAGCTGACTGCGCCCTCGTACATATTGGACTGCAGTACGATATTTACCGTGTTATAGATGCAGCGTTTCAGTTCTGCCATCGTCAGAGTTCCATCTGCAAGTTCTTTTTTGATGTTCTCGTGATCCTCCGGCAGACCCGGCATTACCATGTCATTTCCGGCTCTCATGCAGCCCGCTGCCGTACACTCGCCCTGGATCTGTACGTTGGTGGTTGTCCAGTCGGTCATGATAGCTCCTGCAAATCCCCACTCATCTCTCGCTGCTTTCGTGCAGGTATCGTAGCAGTTTGCAGCGTGCACACCATTGATCAGGTTGTAAGATGTCATAATGGACATCGGCTGTGCATCTTTGGCTGCGATTTCAAAACCTTTCAGATAGATCTCACGCAGTGCACGCTCGGACAGGATGGAATCGGAGCCCATACGGTTATCCTCCTGATTGTTGCATGCGAAGTGTTTGATCGTGGTTCCGCAGCCCGGTACCTTCTGTACACCGAGCGTCATAGCAGCCGCCATCATACCGGCAAGCAACGGATCCTCGGAATAGTATTCAAAGTTTCTTCCGCAGAGCGGATTTCTGTGGATGTTCATACCAGGTGCCAGCCACAGTGTTACGTTGAACAGTTCCATCTCATGGCCGATCATTTCGCCGACTCTCTTGATCAGTTCTACATCCCAGCTCTGTGCCAGAAGTGTTCCGACCGGAATTGCGGTACAGAACTGATAATAGGTTGTTCCGCGTTTTTCCTGCGGTTTGCTGAAGAATCCGCCTTCCAGTGCCGCCAGGAAATCGCTCGCTACGATCTCTCCGTTGTCTACCTGGTATTCTCTCTTCAGACGAAGACCTGCAGGTCCGTCCACCAGAGCAATGGTGGTTACATTCCACGGCTCCTCCGAAGCACACGGGGATGTCTCCGCTGCTGCTCCCGGAACAGAAATTCCTGCGGAGCCAAGCGCGTTGCCCTGTGCTCTTCCCGGATCACCGGTTGCAAGGAGTGCCAGCTGATCCACAGAAAGGGATTCCACAATCTTTCCTGCTTTTCCAGGAAGCTCTTCCGGTACCGGCTGGTAATCTACTTTCTCAGTTGGAATCTCAGATGCTTTGAGCTCGATCACGCTCATTCTCTTTTCTTTTACTTCCTTCTGCCATACAGCCTCTCTTGCCTGAACTTTTTCTGCATCAGGAACAATCTCATTCAATTCCTCTTTCATCGGGCAGATATTTTCACACGCTGTCATGACTGCTTTCTCGTCCAGCTCCAGCGCGCCGGAGAGAACAGATGTATTCAGATCATTTCCAATCCAGATACCATACATGCCCGGCTCCAGAATCCAGGATGCGCTTTCCTCCTCATAGGAAGTCAGCTGATACAGCGGGAAGGTGATGGTCATGGTCTGGGATTCCTTCGGAGCCAGCAGTTTTGTTTTTCCAAAGCCTGCCAGACGGCGGAACTCTTTCACCAGTCTGCCCTGCGGGCAGGAAGCGTAGATCTGTACAACTTCTTTTCCTGCATAAGTATCGCCGGTGTTGGTGACGGTAACAGTCACGCTTACTTTCGGATTCATCATACCGCGGCCGCTTACTTTGATGTCATCGGTTCTGATCTCGAAATCGGTGTAGGACATACCGTAACCGAAGGAGTAACGGACTGGTACTTCAAAGGTATCGAAGTAACGGTATCCAACGAAGATACCCTCTTCGTATTTTTCTTTCATGAGGTCGCCGCTCTTGTAGCTGTAAACCTCTGCACCCGGATAATCATAGTAATCTTTTGCCCAGGTATCTGTCATTTTTCCGGATGGGGTTACATCGCCGCTTACAACATCAGCAAATGCATTTCCGCCTTCCTGGCCTGCCTGTACGTACTGTAAAATAGAGCGGATATTGTCAAATTCTTCTACGAATGCCAGATCCATCAGGCCGCCGGTGTTGATAACAAGAACAACGTTTTTATAGCATCTGGAAACCTGTGCCAGAATAGCTTTCTCTTCTTTGGAGATGAAGTAGTCACCCTCCGTATCAAAACGGTCTTTGTTCTCTCCTGCGATACGTGCCAGAACGAAGAATGCGGTGTCTGCACCGTCGGCTGCTGCTTTCTCTTCATCGATTGGGTTTCCGGATGGCATAAAGAACGGGGTTGCAGAGTAAGCATCAAAGAATTTTGTGTCGTCTCCGTTCAATTTTGTGAAAATCTCATTTTTCCAGTCCAGTCTTGCCTGTACGTAGAGTTTATCGTAATCCTCCAGCCATTCACTGCTTGTTACGTCGTAGCCTGCATTTTTCATGCCCTGGAAAATATTAACGCTGTCACGCTCATTGACATCGCCGGAACCGGTGCCTCCTTTGATGGTGCGGATCGCACCTGCTCCGTAAAGACCTACCTTGCTGCCCTTTGCCAGCGGCAGGAAATGATCTTTGTTTTCCAGAAGAACGAATCCCTCTGCTGCTGCCTCGCGGGCAAGTTTGCGGTGATCTGTTTCACGCTGGGTTACTTCCGGAGATGTAGTTCCGTTAAAGGTTCTTACCTTTGCTTTCATGTCTTTGTTCCTCCCAAACTTTGTTTCGTACTAATGTCTCCATTATCTTCCCTTTTTCGTGTAACTTCTAGTTCCTTTCTTGTCCTTTCTCTGGTTGATATTGATATTTCGCCCAATTTCTGGTACAATATTCTTATCTTTTTTGATTATAATTGACGTATATTTCTATCACATCCTGGAGGTACTTATGGAATCCTGCTTTTACGAAACAATACACGAAACCGATCTGCTGCACGTCCGTTTTGAGCTGCAGGATGCGCCCGCTTTTGTTTTTCCGGCGCACTGGCACGAATATGTGGAAATTCTCTATCTGATCAGGGGACAGTTTTCCGCGATTGTCCAGGCAACGGAGTATCGGTTAAACGAGGGCGATCTGATTATCATCAACTCCGGCGACCTCCATATGACGCGTTCCAACACCTGTACATATCTTCTGCTGCAGATTTCCGCAAGCCAGATGCGCCAATATCTGCCGGACTTTGATACGATGCGTTTCGACACGATCATTCCCTGCTCGGAACAGCCGGCTCCGCTCCGCGCACTGCTCTCGGAGATGAACGAGATCCGGCAGAATCCTTCCGATTCATACCAGCTTCTCTTTACCTCACGACTGTACGAATTTCTGTACCATCTCTGCCGGTCGTATTCCCACCAGATCCCTTCGGCATCCCTCACGGGTTCACAGCGCGATCTGCAGCGCGTGACACACGTTATGAACTGGGTGAAAGTGCATTACCCGGAACCGTTAAGCCTCGAAACAGCCGCGGATTCCCTGGCGCTCTCGAAGGAGTATTTCTGCCGGCTCTTTAAAAAGTATACCGGACAGACCTTTCTCGAATATCTGAACGATGTGCGCACGATGCACCTGTACGAAGATTTACAGAATTCCGACGAAACGATCACGGTACTGATGGAGAAAAACGGGCTGTCGAATTACAAAATTTTTATGCGGACCTTCAAAAAGCTGTATGGCTCTACACCTCAGAAAATGCGCTCGAACCGGATACGGCACGTATAAATTCTTTTGAAATTTACTGTTCTTATACACACTGAAAAGGCTGTGGAACATGATTGCTCATGTCCACAGCCTCTTTTTGATTTCGTTATTAAATTGTTTCGTAGAAAGTCTTTTATTTCGCGTAATCCGTTACACGGCTCTCGCGGATAACATTGACCTTGATCTGTCCCGGATATTCCAGTTCAGCTTCGATCTGTTTCGAGATATCCCTTGCGAGCAGTACCATTTCAGAATCGGATACCTGCTCAGGAACAACCATGATGCGGACTTCTCTACCAGCCTGAATAGCAAAAGATTTTTCGACACCCTTGAACGAATTCGTGATGTCTTCCAACTGTTTTAATCTGTTGGTATATGTTTCGAGTGTTTCTCTTCTTGCACCCGGTCTTGCTGCGGAAATTGCATCCGCTGCCTGAACGATACATGCAATCAGAGACTGGGGCTCTACATCCCCGTGATGTGATTCTACTGTGTTGATCACAATCTGAGATTCTTTGTACTTTTTGCAGAGATCTGCACCGATCTGAATGTGAGATCCTTCTACCTCATGGTCGATGGATTTACCGATATCATGAAGCAGTCCGGCACGTTTTGCCATGCGGACATCGCATCCTACCTCTCCTGCGAGGAGACCGGAAAGCTGTGCTACCTCGATCGAATGCTTTAATGCATTCTGTCCGTAGCTGGAACGGAATTTCATTCTTCCAAGGAGACGGATCAGCTCCGGATGAAGTCCGTGTACACCGACTTCCAGTGCGGCTGCCTCGCCTTCCTCGCGAATATTCTGTTCTACTTCTTTGCGGGCCTTTTCTACCATCTCTTCGATGCGGGCCGGATGGATTCTTCCGTCTACGATCAGTTTTTCCAGAGCAATTCTTGCCACCTCACGGCGGATCGGATCGAATGAGGAAAGAACGACTGCTTCCGGTGTATCGTCGATGATCAGGTCAACGCCTGTCATGGTTTCGAGTGTACGGATGTTTCGTCCTTCACGGCCGATGATGCGGCCTTTCATTTCATCGCTCGGAAGCTGTACCACGGAGATGGTACTCTCGGATACGTGATCGACAGCACATTTCTGAATAGCTGTTACCACATACTCTTTTGCCTTACGGCCTGCTTCCTCTTTTGCTCTGCTCTCCAGCTCTTTGTAGAGCTTTGCTGTGTCGATTTTTACTTCGTCTTCCACAGATTTTAACAGATACTCTTTTGCTTCCTCGGAGGTAAAACCGGAAATTCTTTCCAGTTCCTGTACTCCTTTTTCGTGTAGACCGTCTACTTCCTTTTCTTTCTTTCTGACGCTTGCCTCTTTTGCTGCAATTTCGTTTTCACGACGCTCCAATACGTCCGCTTTTTTATCTACAGATTCTTCTTTCGATAAAACGCGCTTCTCATATTTCTGCAGTTCCGCTCTGCGCTCTCGGGTCTCTTTTTCTACTTCATTCTTCGTACGAAGAGACTCCTCCTTCGCCTCCAGCAGGGCTTCCCGTTTCTTAGTTTCGGCAGTTTTCAGTGCTTCATCTATGATGTTTCTCGCCTTTTCTTCCGCTGTGCCAATTTTCTCAGCATTCTGCTTGATTTTATTGTCCACAGCAATTTTCCTGGTAACAGGAACCGCAATAAGCAGCGTGACTACTACAGCAATGAATACCAGCAGAATTGTAATACCTGTACCCATTACCGGAGCACCTCCTTATTTAGTTTTCATTGCACATTTACAACACTACAATTTTATACTGTTTTCACAAATTTGTCAATGTTTTAAAAATATTCATGTAATTTATTGCACATAATTTCGCGGCATGTGGCGGAATCGCCGGGAATATTCAGGATTCTTCGTCAGCGGAATCTTGGTATTCTTCCAGTGCCCGACGGATTTCGGAACTGCCGAATCCCTTCCGCGTCAGAAAACCGGCGGCACGGCGGTACTCTTTTTCATCCAGCCGGTGCGGCGTGCCGAGCTTTGCGAAGGCGGCACTTTTTGCAAGTTCATACTCATCGCGGGCATCCTCCTGCTCTTCCAGGACGGATTCCACCAGTTCCCGGTCCACGCCTTTCTGTGCCAGCGCATAGAGGACTGCCTTTTTCCCTTTTTTCGCACCGCTGCCCGCAAGATACTGCTCCACGTATGCGCGGTCGTCGATATAGTGAAAGCTCTCCACGTACGAGACAGCCTCTTCAATGGCTCTCTCGGGATAGCCGTCTTTTCGTAACTTATCTTCCAGCTCTTTTTTCGTCCGCATCTGTCTGAGCAGCAGATACATCGCGCGGTGTTTGGCCCTTTTAGTCAGCACTTCCCCTGCCAGCTTTTCGTAAACCTCATCGGGAAGCTCCTCCTGCTCTTTGATGCGGGAAGCGCGGATTTCCCCGTTATAAAGAACCAGATCCTCTCCGTCATCGAAGAGGATCCGTGATTTCTTTTTATTCAGAGGACGAATCTCTGTCACAAACATTTATTCGTCGTCTCCTTCGGTTTCCGGAACTGCTGCTGTTTCTTCTGTGCCTTCCGGCGCTTCTTCCTTGATCAGGCCGTAAGCCACGCGCACTTTGTGCTCGATCTCATCCATGATTTCCGGATGCTCGCGCAGGTATGCTTTCGCATTTTCGCGTCCCTGGCCGATCTTGTCGCCGCCGTATGCGAACCATGCGCCGCTCTTCTGTACGATGCCGACGGAAGCTGCCAGATCCAGAACATCTCCTTCTTTGGAGATTCCTTTTCCGAACATGATATCAAATTCTGCCTCTTTAAACGGAGGCGCCACTT
>ERZ824488.2068-NODE-2068-length-19202-cov-3.429571_pt1 | contig 19202 bp, 14 predicted proteins | sample MGYA00519936_ERZ824488 | MGnify/ENA primary metagenome ERZ824488 (study PRJEB31778, sample SAMEA3449153) | human gut metagenome | biome: human gut; feature: human-associated habitat; material: faeces | place: United Kingdom | collected 2010/2012 ... | reverse complement strand
CGTTTCCTCTCAAGTATTTGCTTTCCTTCGAAAAGCCTCATGGGAAAGCTTTTTTCTTTCCCCCGGTAGAACCGGGGGGTTATTTCCTCGTCTAAAGACACCAACAAGGGGTGGAAAATCGTAAGATGATTTTCCACCCTCTGTGATCTTACGGCGGCAGCTTCGGCCTCAGCCGCTTTATTACAGATGGAACCGGTATTCGGTGGTATAATGGTACATTTCGCCGGGGGAGGTGAATCCGCCGGGAAATTCAGGATGGTTGGGGGTATCCGGGAAAAACTGGGTTTCCAGGCACACGGCGGCGTGGGCCGGATAGCTTTTTCCCCCCTTGCCCGGCACGGGGCCGGCGCTGTTGGCGGTAAAAAGCTGTACGCCGGGCTTATCAGTGTAAACATCCATCTGAATTCCGGTTTTCGGGGAGGACAGGGACGCCACCCGCTTCATGGTTCCGTCCCAGCTGTTGACGACGTAATTCAGGTCGTAGCCGTTGTTGGCCTTCAGCGCCGGGTCATCCGCGCCGATCTCCTGGCCGATGGCCTTGGGAGAGGTAAAATCAAAGGGAGTTCCCTTGACCGGCGCCAGCTCCCCGGTGGGAAGCAGCGCCTCGTTGACCGCGGAGATCACGAGGTCCTGCAGCATCTCGACGTCCTCGGGATCGACCGCCTCGGGCTTGATGGTGAGCGCGGTGATCTCCTTCTTGCCGTTTGCCGCAGCGCTGACGGCACCGCCGCCGACGCTCGCTGTGAAGGTGGCCTCCTCGACCTCCTGCTGAGCCTTCGCCATCTCCTGCTGCATCTGCATGAGCTTCTGCTGCATCTGCATCTGCTGCGCCGCCTGTCCCGCGCCGTTCGAGAAGCCGCGGCGCGCGCTGTAACCCTTTGCCATATCCGTATTCCTCCTGATGTTACTTGATGTTGAAGTTATCGAACTTGCTGCCCATACGCAGCAGGTCCTGGAATTTGTCGCGTTTTTTTCCGTCCTCCGGCTCGCCGACCACGAAGCGCACGGCAATCGCCTGACCGACACTCTGGCCCGTCACCTCGCGTAGCACCGCGGCGACCGCCTCGGTATCGAGCATGGCCTTCGTCACCGCCGTCGGACAGTAGACCGTCAGCACGCCGTTGGCGAGCCGTCCGTCCGCCTGACCGACGAACGCGCGCTTGTCGGGCGTGAGTCGGTTTTTGTAGCTCTCCATCAGCGCGAGCCAGATGTCGCTGTCACCGGTCGGTGCGGACGCTTCCGCCTTCGGCTCTGCGGCCTGCAGCGCGGGAGCCGGCGTCGCGCTCTGCGGACGTTCCGGCTCTGCCGGCTCGCCGTAGGGCGGGGGAGCGTCGTCAAAGGATCCGTCCGCCGACGCGGGCACGCTGTCCTCCCACGGGGGCGGCGCCTCGTCCTCCACGGCTGTCGGCTTCGCCGCAGTCTTTGCGGGAGCGGGCTTCTCCGCCTGCGCCGCGCCTTCTGCGGCGGCATAGCGCACGCCCGTGGCCATCTGCTGTTCGAGCCGTGCGAGCCGCGCGTTGATGGCGCTCAGGTCGCCGGAGAGCGTTTCGTCGCAGAGCTTCAGGAGACACAGCTCCGCATCCGTGCGGCGGTTGACGCTCACGTTCATGTCCGCCGCTGTGCGCTGGAGCGTGGTGCAGATGGCGATGAGCCGCGCGCTGTCGGCCTGCCGCAAAAGGCTGTCCATCGTCTGGCCGTCGTAGCCACCCGTGAGCAGCGCCGCGCCGCCCTCGGGAGCCGTTTTGGAAATGAGCAGGTCGCGTGCGAGCGCGGACAGCTCGCCGAGCACAGCGCCCACGTCCTTGCCGCTGCCGTAGAGCCGGTGGAGCAGCAGCAGCGCGGCCTTTGTGTCGCGCCGCAGAACGCAGTCCATCAGCTGCGCGGTCTGGAGGTTGCCCGCCAGTCCCAGCGCGTCGAGCACCGCCGCGCTGTCGATGGTCCCACCCGCCGCCGCACACTGGTCCAGAAGGCTCAGCGCGTCGCGCAGCGCGCCGTCGGCAATGTGCGCGAGCAGCTCCGCGCCGTCCGGCTGGAGGTCGATGCCCTCCTGCTCCGCGATGTAGTTCAGCCGTCCCACGATCTCGCGCGGCAGAATGCGCCGGAACGCAAAGCGCTGGCAGCGCGAGAGAATGGTCGCGGGCACCTTGTGCAGCTCCGTCGTCGCCAGAATGAACATCAGGTGCTCCGGCGGCTCCTCCAGAATTTTCAGCAGCGCGTTGAACGCCGCGATGGAGAGCATGTGCACCTCGTCGATGATGTACACGCGCTTTTTCACCTGCGCAGGGGAGTAGATGGCCTCGTCTCGCAGCGCGCGGACGTGGTCCACGCCGTTGTTCGAGGCGGCGTCGAGCTCCATCACATCGAGAAAGCCGCCGGACTCGATGCCGAGGCAGCTTGAGCATTTGTTGCAGGGGTTACCGTTCTCGGGGTGCTCACAGTTCACTGCCTTGGCGAGGATCTTTGCGCAGGTGGTTTTGCCCGTGCCGCGCGTGCCGGTGAAAAGGTAGGCGTGCGAGAGCCGTCCCTCTGCGACCTGCCGCTGCAGCGTTTTCAGTGACATGCTCCTGCCCGACCACGTCGGAGAAGGTTTTGGGCCGCCACTTGCGGTACAGCGCCTGATACATACCACATTGCCCCTTTCGTGAGGATAGAAAAGGTCCTCCGTATACAGCTGCGTGACCGGCGCCCTTGCGGCACATGACTGGTCCCGCTTAATGCTGCTCGGTTCCCCGCCTGACATGGTTCGCGGGCATTCATTGCGCAAGACCGATCCCGCAGCTGTATGCGGAGGACGGATAACAAAAGATATTATACGATACGGTTTTCGGAAAGGCAACAAAAATTTTTTGAAAAAAGCTCACTTGCAAAAGTAAATGCAAGTTTGTAAGAGTAAACGCAATAGCAAAATTCAAAAACTTCGATTCACTCTTACAAATATGGGGAAAATCTCTTTACAATGGCGTAGAATGTGTTAAAATCAATAGCATAAGGCAAGAAATCGGGAAAAAGGCAAAAAACTCCCAGAGGTCCGATTGCCGTTTACTTTTTTGTAAAGGTAAATCGCACCCCTGAAAGTTCTCTGTTCGACATCTGAAACGCAGGGTAATATGTGGGTTACTTCTTCAGCAGCTTCGGAGACAGAACAATGTCATTTGGCTCGATTTCGTGGATATTGAGTTTCGGCAAGATATCATTCCCGTAGATGAAGCTGAACAGTTGGTATGCGGACCGACTGTTCAGCTTTCCTCTTTTATACGAGTTGATATGAGAAAGCATCAGGTCAATATCCTCCTGCTGAAGGTCATCAAAAGATTTGCCTTTCGGCAAAACACGCCGAACCAGTTCGTGGGCTACTTCGACGCCGCCTTTTTGATAAGGGGCACTGGGATTGCAATAGAAAACAAGACTGCGAAGCTCACCGTTTTCATCCTGTTCGATGGGGACCGGATTGCTGAACTCACTGCCACGGTCAGTCAAAATAACAGGAAAGAGTCTACAATAGGTTTCCCGTCCAAACATGGCATAGAGGTCGTTGAACACATCCAAAACAGAACGGGCGGTATTGTGGTCACGCAGGAAAGCAAGAAGCAGATTGCTGTTCTGGAAGAACATAGTCAAAAGGACTTTTCCGCTCTTGTTTCCGATAACAGAGTCCATCTGAACGACAGGAACATCCGGGTTATCCGCAATGAAGCGCATAAAATCTTCGTAAGTGCGGCCTTCATAGCAGTGCCTGTCGATTTTCAGCTTTGGAGTGCTCCGCCTCGGACGCATCCTAACGATGCGGGGACAATCCATCTTGTCAGCGTCGAACAGACCAGCGTTCAGATAATTGTAGGCGGTCTTTTCGCTGACCATCAGTTCATCCGCGTTATTCATAAAGACATGGTGGATAGATTGTCCATTCTTGATAAGCGGTGAGACGACTTTATCGATGCGCTCCAGTTCCAGCGGGTCGATTGCCAGCCCCTTCCGGCTTTCGGAGAGCGTCTCCCGATAGGACTGGTCTGCAAGATTCGGCTGATACTCATACTTTCGTAGAGTACACCGCTGCTTGTTCTTGCATCCGCTACAAACGTACGGAGGCTTTTCCAGCTTTGAGCATTTCTGTTCAACAAAATCGGAACAGTTCGCATTGCATTCCTTGCAAAAGCAGCACCGTTTCCCGCTATTGTAGCAAGTAGAACAGACATGGGTCTTCTTGCAGGTCATACGGTTTTTACAGGCGTTGAAGCCACGACCATAAGAGCCAGTTTCCAAGGAAACCCGATGAAGTCTTACCTCTCGGGATATGGTACTGGGGGCCTTTTCAAGTTCTTCGGCGATTTGGGCAAATGGAATACCCTGATTGATTCTGGCACAGATAGTGCCACGGTCTTGCAATGTGAGGTGCGAGCGTTTGGGCATAGGCGGATTCTCCATTCTATGAGATTCCCCTTACTTCAGACGTCGTCGCACCATTGACCTCACCCCTTTCATGGAAAGGAACACATCCTGCCTGCCACATTGCAAACAGACATTCAGCAGCCCTTCAGAATAGGGTTATTATAACATACATTTGTTCGATAGAAAAGAACTTTTGGAAGCACACTGTGTGACTGGACATGTGTAGTCATTTTATAAATCAATGCTATAGCGGCATAGGAATGAAGTGAAAACTTGAAAGTTTAAGTAAAAAGCGATATAATCAAAACAATCGGAAAACGCCGAAAAAGGCGCCTTTTTCCATGGTCTGCGTGTAGCAGACCATGATACCCCTCTGCATAGAGGTGGGAAAGCGCTGCGTCGGCTGGCTGGGTGGTAATTGCCTGCCTCCGAAATGACGCAGCGAAGGCGGGAGACCCGTTTGAAAAGACTTATCGACCTTGAATCATATCCGGTCCAGCTTGTGCTCGACCGACTGCTCCAAGACAAAACCACAAAGCAAAACATTATCTTCGCTACCGATGCCTATTCGGAGAACGGCGAGGATTTTGCGGAAACCTCCTCAATCACGGTGGAGAAGCTGCTGGGTTTCAAGAAAATCAGAATTCAGCCCCGCGTGGAAAAAGCGGCGGACGAACAGCTTGCCCGTACCCGGAAGAAGGCGGAAGTTTTTACGCCGTCTTGGATTATCAACAAAATGAACAATCATTGCGACGAGGAATGGTTCGGCAGACCCAATGTGTTCAACACCGAAGATGGCACCGGCTGGGTCACCAATACCGCCCCTATCGCCTTTGAAGGCAAGGCCTCATGGAAAGCCTATGTGGATTCCAAACGCCTTGAAATCACCTGCGGCGAGGCACCTTATGTGGTCTCCCGCTATGATGCCACCACGGGCGAAATCATCCCCATCGAGGACCGCATCGGCATTCTGGACCGTAAGCTGCGGGTAGTGAATGAGAACGCCGCCGATGACGGAGAATGGCTCAAATGGGCGCTGCGGGCGCTCCAAAGCTCCTATGGCTATGAGTTTCAGGGGGACAACCTGCTGATTGCGAGGGTGAATGTGCTGGACACGATGGTCGAGCACTATGAGGCTCGGTTCCAAGCACAGCCGGACATTCGGCTCCTGCGGAAAATGGTCAACATCATCTGCTGGAATTTCTGGCAGATGGACGGGCTGACCGGGACGATACCGTTCAGCCTTCCCAAGCAGCAGGATGAGGAACAAATGACATTTTGCGGCTTCTTCGATGAAGTGGTGGATGAGGTGCAGCTTCCCATCATGCCGATTTGCCGCATTATGGACTGGCGGAAAGAATGCTCCGTATCTTATGACGAAATCAGGGGAGGGAAAGAGAAATGAAGTGGGACTTTGCCATTGGAAATCCACCGTATCAAGAATCGGGAACTACAAATAACAAAGCAGAGGCTGTGTATCCTCATTTTTACGAAGGAGCCGAAGATATCGCTGAGAGATACCTCTTAATTTCACCAGCAAGATTTTTGTTCAATGCAGGACTTACCCCAAAAGTTTGGAATGAAAAAATGCTTTCAGATAAGCATATCAAACTGGAAAAGTATTATAACAATTCAGCAGATATTTTCCCAAATACGAGTATTAACGGCGGAGTTGCTATTGTATATAGAGATTCAACAAAAATGTTCCGACCAATATTTGATTTTATCCCTGATGAAGATTTAAGAAAAATATCTGAACATTTTGAGAAAGATGAAGCGCATAATATGACTTCTATTATGTATGGTGGTCGTTCCGTTCTTAAGTTTAATGACTATTTCTTGCAAGTTTTCCCTGATACGAAAAATAGAATACTGGAATCTATTCAACGAAAGCACCCGGAAATAACAGAACTTGGCCCAAACGAAGAATATGAGATAAAATCGTCTTCCTTCGAACGGACACCGTATGCATTTATTGACAAACAGCCAAAAGAAAGCGAAAAGTATTATCGGCTTCTTGGGATAGAAAATGGAAAACGTACATACAAGTGGGTAAAAAGGGAATATTTGAAACCACGTTACCCTTTACACAATAATCTTGAGTTCTACAAGATATTTATTGCAAAAGCGGACGGGGCCGCTGGAACTATAGGAAAACCAGTACCCGCAAGAATTCTCGGCACTCCTGTTATTGGAGAACCCGGAGAATCTTCTTTCCCATCTTTTATAAGTATTGGAGCATTTAACACAAAACAAGAAGCGATAAACGCAGAAAAATATATTAAGTCAAAACTTGTTAGGACACTATTGGGAATCCTCAAGGTAACACAAGATGTCACCCCTGCAAAATGGGCATATGTTCCTCTGCAAGACTTTACTGACAACTCCGACATCAACTGGAACACATCTATCGCCAACATTGATAAGCAGCTCTACAAGAAATACGGTCTTTCCCAAGAGGAAATCGACTTCATCGAAACTCATGTAAAGGAGATGGTATAATGGGTATCAAACTGAATACCGCAAAGCAGGCATACCCTATGATTTATGCCTACTCCACGCCGCAAATCGCCGACCATGATGGCTGGACGAAAATCGGCTATACCGAGGACCAAGACGTCGAGACCCGTATCAAGCAGCAGACCCATACCTCGGATACGGAAGCAAGGCTGGAGTGGAAGGGCACCGCTATCTTTGATGACGGCTCCTTTGACCGCTTCACCGACCACGATTTCCACGCATATCTTCGCAAGTCTGGCGTGGAAAACAAGAAAAAGACAGAGTGGTTTCACGTTGACGGCCCTGCGGGACGTTCCAAGTTTTATGACTTTAAGACCGACAGAGGCATTTTGAAGGCATTGGGGACTATCCCCTACACCCTTCGCAAGGAACAGGCTGCGGCGGTGGAGCAGACTGCCAAATATTATCATTCCAGTCAGGGTGGAGAGTTCCTATGGAACGCAAAGCCCCGCTTTGGCAAGACGCTTTCCGTTTATGACTTCTGCAAACGTGTTGGGGCGACCAGCGTCCTTATCGTTACGAACCGCCCTGCTATTGCGAATTCGTGGTATTCGGACTATGCTCAGTTCATGGGAGAGCAGTCCGGCTACCGATTTGTCAGTGAGACGGATTCTCTGAAGGGAAAGCCGTATGTACTCAGCCGTGCGGAGTGGCTGGCCTGTGATAAGACCGGCGTGAAGGGCTATATCGAATTTGTCAGCCTGCAAGACCTGAAGGGGTCTGTGTATTTCGGTGGACACTTCGATAAGCTCAAGGAGGTCCGGGATAATGAGTGGTCCGTATTGGTCATCGATGAAGCACATGAAGGCGTGGATACGCTGAAAACGGATACCGCCTTCGACCATATCAAGCGGAAGTTCACTCTGCACCTGTCCGGTACGCCGTTCAAGGCATTGGCAAATGAGAAGTTCCATGACGGAGCTATCTTCAACTGGACCTATGCCGACGAGCAGAAGGCAAAACGGGAGTGGACCAGCGAAGACGGCGAAAACAATCCATACGCAAATCTGCCCAGACTGAATCTGTACACCTATCAGATGTCCGAAATCGTGAAGGACGAAATGAGCCGTGGAATCGAAATCGACGGGGAAACGGAGGAATACGCCTTCGACCTCAATGAGTTTTTCGAGACGAAAAACGGCAGATTCGTCCACGATGAGAGCGTCAGCAAATTTCTTGACGCACTGACCACCCAGACGAAGTTCCCCTTCTCTACAGAAGAGCTGCGAAATGAACTGAAGCACACATTCTGGCTGCTGAACCGTGTGGACAGTGCCAAGGCGCTTGCAAAAAAGCTGGAGGAGCACCCCGTGTTCTCCAACTACAAAATCGTCCTCGCAGCCGGAGATGGCAAGCTGGACGACAGTGAGGAGATGCAGAAATCCTACGATAAGGTGCGAGAGGCTATCGCAAACCACGAAAAGACAATCACCCTGTCGGTGGGGCAGTTGACTACGGGCGTTACTATCCCCGAATGGACGGCTGTCCTGATGCTCAGCAATGTGAAAAGCCCCGCGCTTTATATGCAGGCGGCTTTCCGGGCGCAGAACCCCTGTATGTTCAGGGAGAACGGTAATTTCTACCGGAAAGAGAATGCGTATGTATTCGACTTCGACCCCGCCAGAACGCTGACCATCTTTGAGGAATTTGCCAATGACCTCTCCTCCGATACGGCCAACGGGAAGGGTGACACGGATGCCCGCAAGCAGCACATCCGAGAACTGCTGAACTTCTTCCCGGTCATCGGTGAGGACGAGCAGGGCGAGATGATTGCGCTGGATGCGGAAAAGGTTTTGTCCATCCCTCGCAAGATTCGCTCTCAGGAAGTGGTGCGTCGGGGCTTCATGTCCAATTACCTGTTCCAAAATATCAGCGGTATTTTCAACGCGCCGCAGGAAGTTATCGACATTATTTCCCAGTTTACGCCCGTGGAAGAGCCGAAGGCGAAAGAAATCCCCATCACGCCGGAAACGAAAGATGAACTGAATATCAACCCGGAAACGGGTGAAGTGGAAATCCCGCAGGAACATATCATTGGGACTGCCGCAGATATATTCGGGGAAAAAATTTACGGTGCGGTGGAAGATGGGACTTTCGATACACAGATAAAGGACGCTTTCGAGAATGCGTCCGAAAAAACACCCGAAGAGACCCGTACAGCCTTTGACGAGTTCAAGGAGAAATTCAAGGAGGAAACGGTCAGGGGCATCATCGACATCGCCAAGGAAAAGTATCAGGGGAACATAAAAGCGTCTGATGCGAAAAGCCTTGAAAAAGGATTAAGCGGTCAATTTGAGCGCACGGCGGAAAAGGTATATAACAACTATCAAATCGAGCAGAAAATTGCAGAGAAAGACCGTTTGGAGGCGATGCGCTCCCGTCATGAGACAGGAAAGACCGAGGCAGAAATCGAAGAAGAATTTGAACAGAAAAAGCAGGACTTGCAAGCCAATTTACAGGACCAGCTTTCCCATACTGTAAAGACTTTTATTGAAACATCCACACAGGATGTTGTAGAGACGGTTGAGAAGAAAATTAAGGAACGGGAGAAGACTGGAATAGAGGATTCTGTCAGAGACCATTTACGAGGGTTCTCCCGCACTATTCCGTCATTCCTGATGGCCTATGGCAATGATACCGTTACGCTGGCAACCTTCGATGCCGTTATCCCGAATCCTGTGTTCCTTGAGGTGACAAGCATTACCCTTGACCAGTTCCGGTTCCTTCGTGACGGCGGTAAGTACAAGGACGCTGAGACAGGGGAAGAAAAGGAGTTTGCGGGCAATCTCTTTGACCCGGTCGTATTCGATGACTCTGTGAAGGAATTCCTTCGGCTCAAGAAAAAGTTGGCGGATTACTTTGATGAAAAGAGTATCGAGGACATCTTCGACTATATCCCCCCGCAGAAGACCAACCAAATCTTCACCCCGAAGACAATGGTCAAGAAGATGGTGGATATGCTGGAGAAGGAGAATCCCGGATGCTTCGATGACCCGGACAAGACCTTTATCGACCTCTATATGAAGTCGGGTCTGTACATCACGGAAATCGTCAAGCGCCTGTATCAGAGTGAGCGAATGAAGGAACAGTTCCCTGACCCGAAAGAACGCCTTCGCCATATCTTTGAGAAACAAGTCTATGGATTGGCTCCAACTGAAATCATCTACCACATTGCACTGTCTTACATCCTCGGCTTCAACGAGGACACGGAAGACATCAAACACAACTTCCGGCAGCTCGACGCTCTGCCCTACGCAAAGGAAGGGACGCTCCAAGAAAAACTGGACGAGCTGTTCGGATGAAAACGAGAACTCCAGAATCAAATTTAGATTCTGGAGTTCTTATTTTCAGTGTGTGATGAAACCTACACCTGCGTTTGTACGAGTAAATGCAACACTGAGATTTGTAAGACTAAATGCAATGGTGGGGTTGCATTTACTTTTGCAAATGAACTTTTTTGAAAAAAGTGAAAAAAGGACTTCACAAATGAGAAAAGCTGTGGTATGATATGCGGGCTGAAAAGTTCATGGGCCTGTAGCTCAGTCTGGGAGGGCGATCCCGACATAAAGCGGGCCCACTTGATGATCGATATTTTCAGCCAAGTTAATATTTGGGCCTGTAGCTCAGTTGGGAGAGCGTACGGTTCGCATCCCTATGGTCGCACATCGACCTGTGAGTTTCAGCCCATGATTTCGGAGAGAATTTCCTCCGGAATCTTCTGAAATCGAAAAACTTGAAAATCTGCTTTTTGTTGCAAAAAACCTGCAAAAAGCGGCGATATGGGCCCATAGCTCAGCTGGGAGAGCGTTCGGTTCGCATCCGAGAGGTCGAGGGTTCGAATCCCTTTGGGTCCACCATTTCGAGAAAAATCACCGCCATTTTGGCGGTGATTTTTCGTTTGACCACAATTATACCACAGACGGCAGAAAATCCTGACCACTTTTGGAATCCGCAGACGGTGAGCAGCAGCCCCTCACCACCTGCGGATTTTCGTTTTATGTGTTTGCCGGTGCTGCCAGTTCTGCTCTGACCTCATCATAGTATTTCTGTACCGTGGTGCGGTCCATGCCTGTTTCCCGTGCGATATAGCTTTTATTGCTCACGCCGGGGTGCTGGCGCAGGTACTCCGCCAGCTGCTTTTTCTTGGGACTGACACCGTCTGGATACTCCGCAGCCGTCCCATTCCGCAGGACAGCGATCTCCGCTTTCATTTGCAGGATCAGCTTCGCCAGCTTTTCCTCACACTCCTCCCGCGTGCGGCCATATACATTGCGGGAGTGCTTCTTGCCGTCTGGCCAGATGGGCGAGTACCGTCCCTCCCACAGATCCTCCTTGAGCTGCTTGATGTAGCCCGTGCCGGGTCTGCGGCGCGGCGGTGTGTACGGTTCAAACCTCTGCGCCTCTGATGCAGCTTCTGCTTTCTGTCGGGATATTTCTGCCTTTGCGATGCCGCGGTCGATGCTGGCCGCGGCATTTTCCTGCATTTCATTGGTAATGTGGGTGTAGATATTCAGCGTGGTCTTGGCGGAGACATGGCCAATGATGGCGGACAGCGTCTTCACATCCATGCCGTGTTCCAGTGACATGGTGGCGAAGGTATGGCGCAGATCGTGGAATCGTACTTTCTTGCAGTCTGCCCGCTCCAGTATCTGCTGAAGCCGCTTGCGGACATAGCTGGGGTCGATGGGCTGGTCCGGCTTGATGCGGGACGGGAACATCAGCGGGGAGAATACTTCTTTCCGATATTCCCGCAGAAGTCCCACCATGACTGGCGGCAGGATGATCGTGCGAAACGCTGCTTTTGTTTTCGGCTCGCTGATGATATTCTTACCGCCAACCGGTGTGACCTGCTTGCTGATATGGAGTTCCCCTGTCTCAAAGTTCAGGTCATCCCATGTGAGTGCCAGTATCTCACCCCGGCGAAGTCCTGTGGTCAGCTCCAGCAGGAAGAGTTCGTACATCCCCTCCGCTTTGGCTTGTATCAGAAATCGCTGAATTTCTTCTTTGGACAGCACCTTCATTTCTTTCGGTTCTGGCGGCGGGAGCTTGACGCCGAGGATGGGATTTTTCTTGATCAAGCCATCCTTGACTGCCCTGTCCAGCGCCATCCGTATTACATGATAGCAGCTTCGCACCGACCGCTCCGCCATCTCCGGCCCCTTGGTGTCCCGATGTGTTTTTCTGCCGTTGGCCTTCATCTCGTTCAGAAACTTCTGGCAGTCTGCCTGCGTCAGCTTGTTCAGTGGGATATGCCCGAGACCGGGGATGGCGTGGACATAGATCCACTCCTCATAGCCCTTCTGCGTAGTGGGGCGGATGGATGGCTTGCAGTGATTTTCATACCAGTAATTCATCCAATCCCCAAACCGCATATCCGGTTTTACCTTGAAGGGGGCGACCTCGGTGTACTCCTCCTGAAGCTTTTTCAGTTTTTCCACGCATTCCGCTTTTGTTTTTGCCAGGACGCTTTTCTGCTTTGCCTTTCCGTTTTCATCGTAGCCCACGATGTGACGGCCCTCCCACCGTCCGTCGCTTCTCAAGCGGACAGTGCCCTGACCGTTTTTGCGTTTCCTTGCCATGTGATCACTCCTTCACCACAAAGTCATTCATAAACTCACTCACGATCCCTGACGCTTTGCGGTGCATATCCCCTGTAACATGGGTATAGGTGTCCAGCGTGAACGAGGTTTTCGTGTGGCCCAGAATACCGGAGAGCGTTTTAGCATCCACTCCGCTGGTCAGCGCGTGAGTCGCGAAGGTGTGTCGGAGATCGTGAAAGCGCATATCGGGTAGCCCTGCTTCCGCCAGCAGCTTCTTCATGCGGGTGTAGCCGCTGTTCGGCATGATGGGATCTTCCGGGTGGATCGGGTTCGGGAAGATCCACCCGGAGATGGATGTCCTTTTTCGCTCGGACAGCAGCTGCACCGTGCTGGGCGGTAGTTTGATGATCCTGCGTCCCGCACCGGTTTTCGTTTCGCCCACATAGTAACCGCCGCCCTCCTTGTTGTGGAGTGTTCTGCGGACGGTCAGCGTTCCTTTTTCCGCATCAAAGTCTGTCCACATAAGGCCGCACAGCTCGCCCCGCCGCAGGCCGGTGGTGATCTCCAGATAGAAGAAGTCGTGCCAGTGCTCATCGGTTTTGATGACTTCCATGAATCGTTCCAGCTGTTTGTCATTGAGGATAGTTTTTGCGGCAGTCACTTTCTTCGGCAGTGTCACATCGTCGGTGGGGTTCTTTACGATCAGGTGGCGGTCAACAGCCGCATTCAGCGCCTGATGCAGGACGCCGTGTATCCTGCGGACCGTGGCGGGAGACAGCGCCCCGCCGTCCACGCCGCCCTCCCGCTGCAGCTTTCGATACAAGGTCTGAACATCGGCAGCAGTCACCTTGCTGATTTGTTTGCTGCCAAGATAGGGCTTGAGGCTTCGCTCCGCATAACCGCAGTACCCTGTATATGTGGATGGCCGGACCGACGGTTCGGCACACTCCTTCAACCAGATGTCCAGCCACTCCCCCAGTGTCATGCGGCAATCCTCCGTGAGCTCGGCCCCGTCGTACTCGACAATGCACCGATGCAGCTTTTCCATCAGAGCCTTTTGCGTCTTCGCGGATACATAGTGGAAGATCGCGTCGCCGTTTTCCTTGTGTCCGACTACGATACGCCCTTCCCAGCGACCATCGTCACGCTTGCGTACCATGCCGTCGCCGGATGGCCTTCGTTTTGCCATTTGCAGTTATCCCTCCCGTCTGCTTTTCTTTGTATAGGCATTGCATTCCCTGCGCTGCCTGCAGCCTGTTTTACAAACACACCATACCGATAACCCTTTGCGAAAGCGAGAAGAATTATCGAGGTCGACGCACTTTCTACGAAAGCAACAACAGTCGCGCCCATAGCTTTCACCACATGGTCTGCTGCCAGCTCTGCCCCCGGCTCAGCTTTTGTCCCAAGGCCAGTTTCTTCAGCGCCTCTCGATGCCGCTGCTTGCTCTCCGTCCATGCCGGCGGCGCAGGCAGCGGCGGCAAATCGTCTGCCTCCTCTATGGACCGACCCAGCCGAACCAGCTCGCTTGCCAACTCGCCCATCCAACCCTCCTCCGGCTCCGGCGTCGCGGGGCGGAAGCCTACCATCTGCCGATAGGTGAACAGCTTTTCCAGATTTTCTTTGAGGAAGGTTTCATCGTGGAGGCTGCTGTCCCGGCACCGTCGACCGTCAGGGCAGACAAAGGTGATATGTTTCCGTGTGTCCGTCCAGATAACTTCATAGCCCTCGTACTCCATGTTCTCGATGAAGCTCTCCCGGTCATCGGCATATTCCAGTGCGTCGTTGATGGCTTGGACGAGATCCAGCTTCCAGCTATCGCCCCGCAGCCCCGCCTGGTACTCGCCGGGACGCATCTGCTTTTTCCGAGTGTGCTTTTTTGGCGGCTCCAGCACCTGCAGTCCATGCGCCATGCAGATCTCATCATTGACCTGCCGATGCCGCTGGAGATCTGCGGCGTTCTGGTGCAGCTTTTTGCCATCCTTGCAGCTCACGCTGTTGACCACCAGATGGTTGTGGAGGTGATTTGTGTCCAGATGGGTCGCCACGACTACTTCAAAATCCGGGAACTGCCTTTGTGCGAACTCCACGCCGATGGCGTTGACCTGCTGTGGTGTCAGCCTGTCCTCCGCCGGAAAGGATTGGACGAAGTGATAGAATTGTCTGCCATCCGTTTTTCGGAATTGCTGTTTGGTTGTCATCATTTCCAGGTACGATGCCCTTGCCACGCAGTTGTGTCCCGTCACCATCCATTGGTCGTCCAGCATGGTTTTGCAGGCCTGCGTCACATATTTCAGCACGCCCATCATCGTACCAGCCGTCTGTTTCTTGTTGCGTACTGCGGTGAAGATGGCCATTACTGCACCTCCCGACTGATGCGCAATAGCTTTTGGCAAAGGTCTGCGTAACCGTCGATGAGCTCGTCGCTTCTGAGGACTTGGATGCGACCCATGTTCGCCAGTGTCGTGAGCTGGTTGAGGTTCCTGCCCTGGGCTTTCACTTCAGCGAGGATCTCATCCAGTCCGTCTACCCGGACGATCTCCTTGCCCAGCGCGCAGGTGATGACGTAATCGGTGACAGTCATTCCGGCTTGCTTGGCCTGATGCTGGATCAGATCTTTGATGCCCGGTGTCATTCTTGCGGTGATGATCGCTGTTTTCTTTCTCTGCATTGAACTCCTTTCTCCCCCTTGGGGGCTGGGGGGTGCCGGGGCCTTGCCCCGGCGAGTGCATCCGGCGTATAGCCGGACGCTATGCTTGCCCCACCGAAAGGTGGGAATTTTGCCCCTACGGGGCATTTCTGCCCTGAACGCCCCCACATAACTGCCCTCGCTGTTGTTGCTGCCTTCGACCGTAAAATCTCACACAGCGGCTTACAGGTTGGTACTTCATGCGCTCCGTTCATCGTCTGCCGGAACGAACTGAACGCCCAGCTTTTCGGCTCTTACCTGTGCCCGCTGCCGTTCCAAGGCTTGCGCCGCCTTCTCCAGCTGACGCTTATAACAGAGGCCGAGGGCATTCTTTATTGGCAGGATGGTATACCTGAGACAGCCGTTGCGCTTGAGGCCCTCCCTGGTGATGATCTCCGTGCGCTCTGTGCGGATAAGACCATGTTCCTCCAGTGCTGCAACATACTTTGCCACCGTGTTGACTGAGATGCCCAGCTTCTTTGCGATAGTAGGATAGCTGGCAATACATTGGTAGGTGCGGCGGTCCTCGATGCGGAGGAGGTAAGCGTAGATGCTGATCTCCATGTGGTGCAGTCCCAGATCAAAGACCGCGTTGGGAACGGGGAAAAAGTTTTTGATGGTGTCCTTCTTCACATAGGGCGTGTTCAGCATCCCGATGCCCCTTTCGTGTGTGCGGTGATCCATTTCCGCAGTTCCTCCTTCGGAACGACAATACGCTTGCCGATCCGCAGAGAGGGAAAGTCTGCCTCCTGAATGAGTTCATAGATGCTGGAGTCCGAGACTCCCATGAGATCCACCAGCTGCTTCACACTCAGCAGCAAGGGCAGTTCGTCATAGCTGGTATAAATGCTTTTCTTCAAATAGTGTCCTCCTTGTAGCTTTGTTGGTAGAGCGTATTCATTTTTTCGTGATGGTGTAGGCCTGATCTCACCTCCCATAAATTTTCTCTGCTGTACGCCGCGCTCTTGCTCCGTTGGTACGCTCCCCCTTTGCGGGATCATGGCGTCACTTCGCCCGGAGCACCCGAGCTGCGGCGGCAGGTATTCACTTTTCAAGGTTCCGAAAATAACGGTTGACATATCCGCCTTAATAGATTAGACTTATTTCATAAAAGATGTTTTCTGTGTCTACTTCTGAGCATACTATAACATGTCAACACCCTATTGTCAAGTCTTAGCGAACGCAGTATATTTCATTAGTCTAATTTAAGGAGTACACATTATGCCAGACTATATTTTTAAAACCTACATTGACAGCGGCAGGGAGTACTACGAGTACACCGATGCGGCGGATAGAGAGCAGACCATAAAAAAAGACTTTCCGTTCCCGGAAAGTCTGATGGAGCTGCTGTATATGGATACGCAGGAGCTGGAAGCCATCACCAAGAAAATGGACAAAGCCTTGCTGGCTTTTTACCAGTCCGGCGCCAAGGATGACCTACAGGTCGTAGCAGCAGGACTGGATGAGCTTGCATCCCGACACGTCTATTTTGAGCTGCTGCGGCTGGACTGGACAGAGCGGTTGATGGCGGCGGAGCGCGTCACGCCCAAGGAGTACCTTCGGCTGCTGCCCCATAAAAAAATCAGCCACATTTACAGCAACATCGATACCATACAGCGACAGATCATCAGTTTGATCGCACACGCGCTGGACATGGACGGCGAGAAGAAATCCGTATCCGAAAAGATGGTAGCCTACTACAATGCCGAGGGCAACGACACGTTGTACACTTTCCAGTTCCAGCCACAGCCTGTCAACTTCGAGGTCATCGACAGACGGATCTTTGCTGAGGTGCTATATCCCAAGGACATCTATGACCTCATCGACCACCATATACGGGAGTGCGTGAAGCGCGAGGTGAGGATGCGGGTATGCAAGAACTGCCTGCGCTACTTCGCTGTGACGGGCAAGTCCAGCACGGAGTACTGCGATCGTGTCTGCGACAGCAAGGGCCGCACCTGCCGGGAGATCGGAGCCATCAACACATGGACGCAGCGCAAGCAGGGCGACGAGGTGTTCAAGGAATATCGCAGAGAGTACAAAAAGCGTTTCGCCCGCATCAACGCCGGCAGGCTGACCAAGAGCGCGTTCTACGCCTGGAGCGAGGAAGCCAGAAAGAAAAAAGAGGATTGCGACAACGGCACGATCACACCGGAGGATTTCTCCCGCTGGCTGAAGGAGTCGTGAGAAAGAGATGCCGCTAAAACAATGTCCTAATGGCGGCGAATGTGCAAAGTGGAAAGAGGAGGATCCTTTTCATAAAACCTCCGGGTTTCGAGACCTTACGAGATTTCTTTGTCAGCGCGGGAACAGCCGCAGGCATTCGGTGCGATAGTCTGCGGCTGTCGGTAATCTTTGATTATGGCATCCCACGCCGCGGGGTTCCCCTTCCATATGGAAGAGGACACTGATGATCTGCATCAATTCTAAAAATGTGTCCTACCTCGATTGCCTGTGGGGAGAACTCTACGGCAGCATCAACAACGGATTTTTGCGGGTATTCGCCAAATAGCATTATCAAGGTGTGTTTTTTGCAAAGCAGTGTGCAATTTGCGTTGACAAGCAGCAAAAAGAACGCTATAATAACGCCGTTATCGATAATGATATTATTATTTAGGCGCAGAGGGAGGAAGACATGGCCAATAGAGATCACTCCCTGGATGATGGGATCATTCAGGCTGCATACTCGGAGTTTCTTGCTTATGGTTTTCAGAAGGCTTCTGTGCACAAGATCGCCGAAAAAGCCGGCGTCACAACGGGAGCGATCTACACAAGATACAAGAATAAAGACGCGTTGTTTGCCAGTCTGCTTCAGGATTTTTTTGAGACGATGCAGGTTCTCTTTGCTCCCATCGCGGAAGAATACGAAAAAGCAAAGTGCAGCGCGCAGCCGGATGATATCCTCCGCGCCATAAACGCCGAAGAACAGGTATATTTTCAACTGCTGACCGAGCACTGCAATGACTGCACTTTATTTTTCTGCCGCAGCGATGGCAGCTCCATGGAAACCGTGCTGCATAAACTAATGGATCAAAAAGCGGAACAAACGGTGGAATTCTTTTCGCATATCTATGGGAAAGCGCCAAATGCCGATGCGATCCGTCTTTTGATGGGCTCCCAGTTCTGGTACTTCCGCCAGCTGCTGGATCAGCATATGGAGGAAGGCAGAATGCTTACCTGCTTACAGGCAGTCCTTGATTTCACCAACGCTGGCTGGCGGCAGCTATGCGATACCTTGCAATAAATCCGAAAAGTTAATTCGGACGGTCCATCCGTCCGTTTCTTACGGCCGCTGGTTAGAGACGGCTAACTAATAAGAAAAGAGTTTGCGATGATAGATTTTGAATTTGAATTTCAATATGCAGAAGAAAAGCAGCCCACCTTGCAAAAAGTCGGCGGCAGCATCCCAGCCGGACGCTGTGTGGTGCTCTGCGGCGGCAGCGGCTGCGGAAAGTCCACACTGCTACGGTGCATCAACGGATTAATCCCCCAGTTTTACGAGGGAGAGCTAAAAGGCTTTTGCCGCCTGAATGGGCAGGACACCGCCGGAATACGTATCGGCGAGATCGGCGAGTTGGCCGCCTCGGTCTTTCAGGATCCTCGCAGCCAGTTTTTCACCGTGAACAGCTCCAATGAAGTGGCCTTCGGTCTTGAAAATCACGGTCTGCCGCAAGATAAAATCCGACGGCGGGTAGATGAGGCCTTCCGGATCTTTCATCTGGAGCGGCTGAAGGATCGCAATGTCTACGAGTTGTCCAGCGGCGAGCGACAGCTCATCTCCATCTTGTCCGCGTGGGCAATGGACACAGATATTTTTCTGCTGGATGAGCCCACGGCCAATCTGGACTTTGCAGCCACGCAGCAGTTAAAAGAGATTCTGCTTGCCCTGAAAAAGCAGGGCAAAACGCTGCTGCTCAGCGAGCACCGACTCTACTATCTTGCCGACATTGCCGACGAATTTTGGGTCATGGCAGACGGCGAGATCAAAGGAAAATACACTGCCGCAGAGACAAAGGCGTTCTCGGCGGAGCAGAGACAAACACTTTCACTGCGCACGCTCGACCTTG
>ERZ824488.2065-NODE-2065-length-19207-cov-4.233657_pt1 | contig 19207 bp, 20 predicted proteins | sample MGYA00519936_ERZ824488 | MGnify/ENA primary metagenome ERZ824488 (study PRJEB31778, sample SAMEA3449153) | human gut metagenome | biome: human gut; feature: human-associated habitat; material: faeces | place: United Kingdom | collected 2010/2012 ... | reverse complement strand
AGGCGGAGCTTTCCGAGAACGCCGATTTCCTGGCCAAGTCGGCGATTCGCCAGATCGAGGCGCGCAACAAGCGCCAGATCACGGCGAAGACCTCGCAGGCGCTCCACCAGGTTTTCTCGATTGCAAGCTCTTGGCTGCGCGACGTGATGGCAACCTGCGCCGGAACGCCTGAGTTCATCGTGAACGTCGACGTCAAAGCGCAGATCGAGATGGCGTCCGCGCGCACCGACGAGGCCCGAGCGGCCGCCGCGCTGGCTGCGCTGCGCGAAAGCGACGAGGCTATCTCGTATAATGTTTCCCCAGAAACGTGCATCGATGCGATGCTGTTTGAAGTGAGAGAGGTTCTGTATGGTTCGAGTCGCGCCCATTAGGCTCGCATTCAATCCGCGCACGCTGTGGTTCGACCCGCGTGATCTGGATATTCATAACGGCGACGACGTGGTGGTGCTCACCGCGCGCGGCGTCGAGTTCGGCCGTGCCGCAGGCGACGTCTTCGAGATCGACGAAGACCAGGTGAAGAAGTTGAAGTCGCCGCTCAAGCCCGTGAAGCGCATCGCCACGCCCGAGGACGTGGAGCGCGCCGCCGAGATGGAGCGGCTCGGCCGCGAGGCACTGCCCATCTTCAAGGAGATGGCCGCAGAGGCGAACAAGGACATGCATCCGGTGTCGGTGGAATACCTGCTCGAGGGCGACAAGGCAGTCTTCTACTTCGAGGCGGAGGAGCGCGTCGACTTCCGCGAGCTCGTGCGCAAGCTCGCCTCGCGCTTCCATGTGCGCGTCGACATGCGCCAGATCGGCGTTCGCGACGAGGCTCGTATGGTCGGAGGCCTTGGCCATTGCGGCCAGGAGCTGTGCTGCGCCCGCTTGGGCGGCGAGTTCTGCCCCGTGTCCATCCGCATGGCAAAGGAGCAGGACCTCTCGCTTAACCCTCAGAAGATTTCCGGCGTTTGCGGCCGCCTCATGTGCTGTTTGCGCTACGAGTTCGATGCGTACAAGGACTTCAAGAGCCGCGCCCCCAAGCAGAACGCCACGGTGAAAACCCCCGATGGACCGGCGAAGGTCGTCGATTTGGACGTGCCGCGCGAGGTCGTTTCGGTGCGCCTTGAGGGCGAGAAGCCCGTTCGCGTGCCCCTTTCCGCCTTCGATGCGCCCGAGGAGGGCTCGCGCCCGAACACGATCGGACAGGAGGCGTGGGACGAGGCGAACGCTCCCGACGAGCCGGAGTTCATGTCCAACGCGCTCTTCTCGACCGACCAGTTCACCGGCAGGGACAAGCTTGCGGAAGCGGGCAGCGTGCGCCGCACGGGTTCTTCGAAGCGCTCGCGCAAGGGGGGCTCAGACGAGCGCCCCGCCGAAGAGCCGCATCGCTCGCGCCGTCCGCATCATCCCCATCGGCGCATTCATCGAGCTTGCTCCGGGCAAGGACGGCATGTGCCACATCAAGGATCTTGAGTTCAAGCGCACCGAGAAGGTCGAGGACGTTCTCAACGTCGGCGACATGACCTGGGTCAAGGTCACCGAGATCGACGACCGCGGCAGAGTCAACCTCTCGCGCAAGGAGGCCCTCAAAGAGCGCGGCGAGGCGTAATCGAAGAATCAAAAAACAGCTGTTTATTCTTTGAATAAGCAGCTGTTTTTAAAACATCGAAGGGAGCTTTGAATGATGGAAAACGAGGCCAAGCGTGCCAAAGTGCGTATTATTATTGCATTTTCTGTTTTGATCGCCGCGCTGCTGATAATAGCGGCCGCTTTCTGCGTGTACCGCTATCAGCACACGTTTTCGCAGGAAAAGTGGCTTTCGAATGCGGACGGGCGCTACATGATCGTCGCCGATATGCTCGAAAAGCACCCGCTCACCGGAATGAGCGAGGCCGATGTCATAGCGCTTCTTGGCAAGGAAGACGGCGACGGGCCGGCCTCCTTCAAGCTCAGCGATAAAAACTATCCGCCGGAGACCACGCTCGTGTACCATCTGGGCGTCGAGTACATGGACAACATGTGGCTCATAATCTCGATAAGCGACGGAATCGTCACGGAATACCTCATCGACGTGACCTGACGCTCAAGCAGGCACTATGAAAAAGCAGCAGGCCTTTCAATGACCGAAGAAGCTTTTTATTCATACGAGAATCTCCTTTATCAAAGTCCGATTTGCCTGCGCACACCGTTTTTATCAAAATTCTTCTTGAGAGCCGCTTCCACGGGGAAAAGAGTTCCCAGCATCGGCAGCATCTGGATCGCAATGACGATTATTCCGACCCTTCCGACGGCCGACGCATCCTTGCCGATCACGAAAAGGAAAGGGATCACGGACAGCGGCAGCATCGTCAGGCCGCACCGAAGCCACAGCTTCCCTATCATCTTATGAGCAAACTCCCATGTGTCCCTGTTCTTCATGGACATCACCGTTCGATAGCCGAAAACCATATTGATGTTTTTTGGGACCCTGGTCAAAAACAGCTTGCCGAAGCCAACCATTGTCAAAGGGATCAGCAATCCCATGATAAGCATAAATACCCAGAAAGCCATGCCTTTACCTCCTTACTAAACATTGACCTGCCTGCTGCTTTTTCACAGACGTCCTGACACAGCTGCCGATATATATTGCGTGGATCCCGTATCCGGACTGTGTGGCCTTTGTGTATACCTACCCAATATAATTATACCATGCCGGCGGCAGGCATTTCAATGGCCTAAGAAGCTTTTCTTCCCTCTGCGGGAACATTTCCGCATCCCTCGGCGTCATACAGGCAAAGAACACAAAAGGAGTTGAGAGATCATGACAAAAAAGCTTGCCGCGAGCATTCTGTGCCTTGCTCTTGCTTTTTCGCTCGCAGGCTGCGGCATATTTCGGGGCGCAGCGCCAGAAAACACTCCGGCAGTTCCGGACGACTTCTCGCTGCGCTTTTCATGGTGGTACGACGAGACGCAGAAAAACATCCTGGACACACAGACGGGCAGTATTCAAAAGGAACTTGCCTCGGACGGGACGGCATCGGCGGAGCTTCGCCCCGAGCCGGACTTTTTGCAGCGGCTGTACGAGCTTGTCTGCAAATATCGCCTTACGGATATCGACCGCGAAATGACCTCGCAGGAGCTCGCGGACGATAAATCAAAGGCGGTTTCCATGATCCCGCTCGAGCATTACGAGATCTCCGTAACACTGAACGGAAGGAGCCTTCTTATCTGCGGCGATCAGACGGCCGTCTACCACATGACCTCGGATGAGGACGCCGCAAATTTCATAAACGCCGTGACCTCCGTTAAGAAGGCCGTGACGGAGCTGCCGGAATGGACGGCCCTGCCGCCCGCAAACGGAGGCTATGACTGAGCCTTAAGAAAGCGTTCAGAATATGAATAAACGGTATATTTCGCCTTTATGCTCTTGCATAGAGGCGAAATTTATGCTATCATTTAGCTAATAGTGTTAGTTAAATTGCAAGGAGACAACAATGGACTATTTTTCTCTTGCGGAAAAGATGCTGTCGGTCAGGGCAAGGTTGAGCCATCTCCCGGCCGGGGAGGCTGTCAGCGATGCCTGCGGAGGCGAGTTTTTCGCGCTGAGCCTGCTGCTTCTGCACGATCAGCCGAGCTGCCCGTCGGAGCTGCGGCGCAGCATGGGGGTCTCGTCGGCGCGCATTGCGGCGCTTTTGAAGCACCTTGAGCAAAAGGGCTGGATCAGCCGCAGCGCCGATGAGCACGACGAGCGTCGGGTCAACGTTTCGCTCACCGACGCGGGACGCGAGCTCATAAACCGGCGGCGTCGCGAGGCCATAGAGCGCGTCGCGGCGGCACTGCGCTCGCTCGGCGAGGAGGATGCGCACGAATACGTCCGGCTTCAGCAGAAAATGCTCGACGCGCTTTCCGAAGATACCTTCGATTGACAAGAGCGCATACGGTTTCGGCAAGCGATCATTGTTGTGATGCCCGGCAGCTTCGATACCGGGCCGACGCAATAAATGTATCGGCAGAAGCGTTAAAACGCCTCCAAAAAAGTAAGGAGTGATATTATCAGAAAATCAGTTGAGCTGGGGAGCAATCGCACTGCGATAGTCGAAAAAACGCGCGAGGCGGCGGTCTCGGTGCTGCCGATAGTCGCGATAGTCATAGTGCTGTGCCTTTTCGTGATGCCGATGCAGGCCGACCTGCTTTTGAGCTTTCTCATCGGCGGACTGCTGATAGTTGCCGGCATGGGGCTGTTTTCGCTGGGTGCGGAGCAGGCTATGATGCCCATTGGCTCGAAGATCGGCACGGCGCTGACCAAAACAAAAAATCTGCCGCTGATCCTCGGGGTGAGCTTTCTGCTTGGCTTTGCGATAACCGTAGCCGAGCCGGATCTTCAGGTGCTTGCGCAGACCGTTCCGCACATAAAAAGCAGCGTGCTGCTCATAACCGTCGGCGTAGGCGTCGGATTTTTCATGACGGTGTGTATGCTGCGAATCCTCACCGGCGCAAGCCTCAGATGGCTGCTCATAGCCTGCTATGCGCTCATCTTCGTGCTGGCTGCGTTCACCGACCGCAATTATCTGAGCATCGCTTTCGACTCCGGCGGCGTCACCACCGGGCCGATGACGGTGCCGTTTATCCTCGCAATGGGGCTTGGTGTTTCCATGATACGAAGCGACCGCGCCGCCGAGGCCGACAGCTTCGGTCTTGTTGCGCTGTGCTCGATCGGGCCGATACTCTCGGTGCTCATCCTCGGCTTTTTCTATAACGACAGCGAGGCGACCGCAGGCGTCAGCGCCGCCGCATTTGCCGACACGCGCGAGATCGGCTCGGCCTTCATCTCCGCGATACCCGATTACATGGCTGAGATGGCCGTCGCGCTGCTGCCGATCGTCGCGATATTCCTCATTTTCCAGCTGTGTCTGCTGCGCCTGCACGGGCGGCCGCTTGCAAAGATACTCATCGGCATTGTTTACACCTATGTCGGCCTTGTGCTGTTCCTCACGGGCGTGAACGTCGGCTTTTCGACCCTCGGCGCATCGCTGGGCGCGGCGCTTGCCGAAAGCGGAGCCAAGTGGCTGCTAATTCCGCTGTCGATGCTGCTCGGCTGGTTCATAATTTCCGCCGAGCCTGCCGTCGGCGTTCTTGAAAAGCAGATCGAGCAAGTCAGCGCCGGCGCGATACCCGGCAGGGCGATAAAGATCAGCCTTTCCGTCGCCATTGCGCTTGCAATGGGCATTGCCATGCTGCGCGTCGTGACGGGCATAAGCATCATGTGGTTTCTCGTTCCCGGCTACGCAATCGCGCTCGGCCTGTCGTTTTTCGTGCCGGATATCTACACCGCGATAGCCTTCGACTCCGGCGGCGTTGCCTCCGGTCCCATGACGGCGACCTTCATGCTGCAATTTATGATGGGCGCATCCACCGCGCTCGGCGGCAATGTGCTCAGCGATGCTTTCGGCGTTGTCGCAATAGTCGCGATGATGCCGCTGCTGTCGATCCAGGTAGTCGGCGTGTTGTTCGAGAAGCATGCAAAGCGCGGCGAGGCGAGCGAGGAGGTTTACGGAGACCTCGATATCATCGAGCTGTGGGAGGAAGCGATATGAACTACGTTATATCAATAATTAACCCCGAGGCGCTCGACACGCTGTGCGCGATATGCGCCGAGCTCAAGCTGCCGATGACGGTGGTCATGCACGGGCGCGGCACGGCCGTGCAGAGCATGATGGATCTTCTCGGCATCGAGTCGAACGAAAAGCGCGTCGTCTTGACCGTTGCCGACAGCGATAAAACTAAGCAGCTCATCGCCGACCAGCGGCGCAGGCTGCACCTGGGCGTTCCGGGTCACGGCATCGTCATTGCCGTGCCGGTAAAAAGTATTGGAGGTGGAAAGGCCTTGGCATATCTTAATCAGGATAACAAAAATGTGAAGCAGGCTCCTGCGCTCAGCTTCGCTTACGAACTTATAGTTGCGATCACCAACGAGGGCTGCACCGATATGGTCATGAACGCAGCTCGCGCTGCCGGTGCGCGCGGCGGCACGACTTTGCACGGCAAGGGCACCGGCGAGAAGGATCCGCGGTTTTACAACATCACCCTCGCCGAGGAGAAGGAGGTCGTTCTCATCGTCGCTGCGGCCGAGCAGAAGTCCGAGATCATGGCCTCGATCATCAAAAAGGCCGGGCCCGACACCGAGGCCGGCACGATAGCCTTCTCTCTCCCCACCACCGAAGTCGCCGGCTTTTCTTTTTAGAGGCGAATTGACGCACCTACGGATACGGTGATTTCCGATGCCCGGTGTCGAAAGAGCGGAGAAAACCGCGACGTTTCGCGTCCCATTAGACTGCATTAATGTCACGGCGTAGGGGCGATCATTGATCGCCCGTTTGCTGCGGTTTTGCCGGCACTCACCGGTCGGGCTGACGCAATAACCGTATTGGCATCAGCGTAAAGTCGCCTCTAATTGTCTTCCCCTTGAGGGGAAGATGCCGCTTGCGGCAAATGAGGTGTAATTCAAATTGCGGCGTTAGCCGCCTCATTATAACCGTAGGGGCGATCATTGATCGCCCGTTTTTAATAATGTTTTTGCCTGACGGCAATGATTTAATAACACCTCATCCGTCACCAAAGGTTTTTTAGAGGCGCATCAACGCTGATACCGATACGCATATTACGTCAGCACGACCGGTGGGTTCGGAAGAAACCGCGACAAGCGGAACGGGCAAGCCCGTTCCCTACAAGCGACCTTTGGCCGCAGTGAAGAGGTAATAGGTAATAGTGAATAGGTGTGGTGTGCCTACGGCACGGATTTAAATTCATTCGCCCTTTGGGCGAATACCGCACTTTTTCACTTTTACCTTTTACTTATTACCTCGCAGACGTAGTCTGCGCTGCCGGGCTACCAGAGATAGATGTATTGGTAGGTGCCCCAATTCACCACTAAAAAAGGAGAAGAATGGTGGACTATACAGAACTGATATCGAAAATGACGGACGAGGAGAAGGCCTCGCTGTGCTCGGGCGCAGACTTCTGGCACACGAAGGGCGTTGCGCGCCTCGGCATTCCCCAAATGATGCTGACCGACGGGCCGCACGGTCTGCGCAAGCAGATCGGCAAGAACGATCACCTCGGCCTGAACGCGGCGTACCCGGCGACATGCTTCCCGACTGCGTCCGCGGCGGCAAACAGCTGGGACGAGGCCATGATCGAACAGATGGGCCGCCGTCTCGGCGCGGAAACGCGCGCACAGCGCGTCGGCGTGATCCTCGGCCCGGGCGTCAACATCAAGCGCAGTCCGCTGTGCGGCCGCAATTTTGAATACTACTCCGAGGATCCGCTGCTGGCCGGAAAATGCGCCGCGGCGCTCATCCGCGGTGTGCAGTCAAACGGCATCGCCGCCTGCGTCAAGCACTTCGCGGCAAACTCGCAGGAGACGCTGCGCATGACCAGCGACTCGGTCATGGATGAGCGCACCCTGCGCGAAATTTACCTGCCGGCGTTCGAGATCGCGGTCAAGGAGGGGCACGCAAAGTGCCTTATGACCTCGTACAACATGCTAAACGGCCAGTACACCAACGAAAACGAGCACCTTTTGCAGGATATCCTCACGCACGAGTGGGGCTACGACGGCCTCATCGTCACCGACTGGGGCGGCGATAACGACAGAGTTCGCGGCCTGATCGCCGGCAACAGCCTTGAAATGCCCGGCACCGGCGGTGAGACCGACCGGCAGATACTCGAGGCCGTGCAGAGCGGCACAGTTAAGCGTGAGCTTCTTGACGAGCGCGTTGCGCGCTTGCTGCGTCTTGTTTCCGACGCCGAGAGCACGTTTGGGAGCGCGCCCGACTGCGATTTGGCCGAGCACCACGAATTTGCCGCACGCTTTGCAGAGGAGTGCGCGGTGCTGCTGAAAAACGAGGACGGCACACTGCCGCTCAAGCCCGGTGCGCGCGTCGCCGTAATCGGCGATTTTGCGAAAACGCCGCGCTATCAGGGCGCAGGCAGCTCGCACATCGAGCCGACCAAGCTCGAATGCGGCCTTGACGCGCTGCGCGCAGAGGGCGTGAACGTCATAGGCTTTGCGCCAGGCTTCAGGCGAAGCGGCGGCGAGAGCCGCAGGCTGCGTGAGCAGGCCTGCAAGCTTGCCGGACGTGCGGACGCGGTGCTTATGTGGCTGGGGCTCGACGAGGGCAGCGAGGCCGAGGGCGTTGACAGGCAGCATATGCGCATCGCCGAAAACCAGATACGGCTTCTGCGCGAGGTGAGCGAAGTTAACCCCAACATCGTCGTCATTCTGTCCTGCGGAAGCCCGGTGGAAACGGATTGGGATAAACACGCCAAGGCGCTGCTGCACGGGTATCTGGACGGTCAGGCCGGGGCAAAGGCGATCGCGCGCCTTGTTTCCGGCAAGTCGTGCCCCTCCGGCAAGCTTGCCGAGACCATGCCGCTTAGGCTGTCCGACACGCCGTGCTATATCCGCTACCCCGGAACTGAGCGCACGAGCGAATACCGTGAGGGCATTTTCGTCGGCTATCGCTATTACGACACGGCGAACAAGGCGGTCAAGTATCCGTTCGGCTTCGGCATGAGCTACACGAGCTTTGAGTACGGCGGCCTTGAGATCGCGCCCGACGGCGTGAGCTTCACGATAAAAAACACCGGCAGCGTGCCGGGAGCGGAGATAGCACAGGTCTATGTCGCCGCGCCGAAGGGCAGCGTGTTCTGCCCCGAAAAGGAGCTGCGCGGCTTTGCGCGAGTTGCTCTCGCTCCCGGCGAGACAAAGCGCGTTTTCGTCCGGCTGCCCGAGCGCGCGTATCAGTATTGGAACATTGCCGAAAACCGCTGGGCGACTGCCGGCGGGCGATATGAAATCCTCGTCGGCGCGTCATCGCGCGATATCCGCCTGCGCGGCGCAGTCGAAAAGCCGGGCGACGGTGCGCCCGACCCGTACACCGACCCTGTTTTTGCGCCATACCGCCGCGCCGATGTCCTTTTGGTACCGGACGCAAGCTTTGCTGCGCTGCTCGGCCGCGAGATACCGCCACATATGTGGGATAAGGATGCGCCGCTGGAGTTTAATTCCGCGCTCGTTCAGGGGCAGTTCCGCCCCGGACTCGGACGGCTGCTGTATCGCGCACTGCGCCTTGTCTACGGTTTCTTCAGCCTGACCGGGAACGCAGAGGGTGCAAACAACACGGAATTTGCCATGAACCTGCCGTATCGTGGCCTTGCGCGCTTTACGGGTGCCGTCACCGAGGTTCAGGTAAAGTCGCTGCTGCGCGCGGCAAATCGCGAGAAAGGCGGCCTGCGCGCGCTCGTTTCCGCATTTATGCACAAAAAATAGGCTTGCAGTTTTTTCTTTTTGACATATCGTACACTTTGTGCTAAAATATTTTAGGCTGTATGATGGAATACGGTTTACAAAATGTAGCTTAATGTGGTATAGTAACTGCATCTGAACAACAAAGATTAATATGGGAGGAAAAACAACATGTGCATTAAGGCAATCGCCAACTTTGACTACGAGGCCGCGAAGGATAACCTCGTTGAGACCGTTAAGTATCTCGACGCAGGCAAGATCCTCGGCGTTGCAGGCAAGCTTCTTGAGATCAATCCCAAGGACGTAGCCCAGAAGATCAAGGACAAGGTCACCGATGAAGACACCCGTCTGTTCGTACAGAGCAAGGTTCGCCTCGTCGGCGATATCCTGACCTGGCCCATCAGCATGATCTCCAGCTTCACCTGATATACAAAAAAGCAGTGCAGTGCAAATTTGCACCGCACTGCTTTTTTAGTGGCGCATTGGCGCAGCTACGGATACACATATTGCGGTATCCCAGTTCGAGGGTGCGGAGGAAACCGTAGCTGCCGCGCGCTAAATTAGTGCGGAGTTGAGTTTTGCGCCACACCATGTAGGGAACGGATTTATCCGTTCCGCATGTGATGGTTTTGTCGGTAGTTTACGGTCGGGACACCGCAAAAACCGTATTGGTATCAGCGTAAATGTGCCTCTGAAAAACCGGAGTTAATTCGTTCCGCGTGTTACGTCTCAACCGCCACAGCGGACTACAACACAGCCATACGGCGGACTTCGCACCCAAAACGAGCGTGCCGAGGTCGCAGACTTTAGCTGGAAGCAGGCAGGCGAGGCGGATAAAGCGTATAAAAAGCTTGCTAAGACAGCTAATTCGATGTATGATATTGGCAGCGAGGAACAGAATGTTAAAGCATATCTTCGTGATTTGCCGATACGAAGAGAAATACAGTCGCATCCGGAAAGGTTGATTATCAACCCTGAAAAACAGGATAGACATATGAAAGACGAAGAAGGGTACATTTCCGGCCGCAGTTATATTACGGTAAGTGGCGACGAACTACAAGAAATCGTGAATAGATATGCAGGAACAGGCGAAATTCAACGATCCAAGAACGGGAAGTTTGCAAGCAAAGAGATTATTTTTATTGATCATCAAATTTGGGTGAGCATCAACCCCAACACATTTGAAGAACTGCCGACAAATGAAGCGTATGTTCATTACAGTAAGTCTGGTACACATGTTGTGCCGACAAGCAGGAGGGCAAAATAAATGAAATGAAAAGTTTATTTATGTATTTTGGTCATGAAGTCACTCTGACCGACACAGATGGCGTGGAATGGCACGGCTATGCAAGGGCGTATACATCATCTATTGACAGCGAAAACGGAGAAGAAGAAATTGCCTTGCGAACAACCGATGGGCTGATTGGGTTCAGCGCATCGGAAATTAAAAACATTGGATTTGTCGAGGGAAAAGATGATGAGTGACATCATAATCAAGCGCGATGACGGAAAAACTCACTTTTTTGTTGACGGTCACGATATTGTCAGTTCGGTTTTGTCTTACTCCATACGGCAGGACGGCAGCAACTTGCCGACATTGACCGTTGAAATGTATGGCAATATATATGTCGAAAGCACAAGGGATGAAATACACATTCCAACAACTTAATTGATTCAAGCAGCTATGTATTTTTAGTTGCTTTTTTTCATATCCGTTTGGTCTACGCGCCGACCTAACAATGCGCGACGGCTGGTCACGGCAACGACCTAAAAACTTCCAAAAGAGGAACTGGCTTGCCTGTTCCGCATGTACCGACTTTGTCGGCACTGAAATCTATAATCGTAGGGGCGAGCATTGCTCGCCCTTTTTTAGAGGCGCATCCAATCTGTACCGATACATTTTTTCTGTTGCCCGACCGGTGGATGCAGGCAAAACCGTGACAAGCGGAACGGATGAATCCGTAGCTGCGTCAATTCGCCACCACAAAAACGTGGAGGGGGATTTTTTTGCCGGTGGCGGCGATGGCGCGCTGAAGGGCGTGCTCAAGTCCGCCGCAGCAGGGCACCTGCATGCGCGTGAGGGTGACGGACTTGATATCGTTTGCGGCGAGGATCTCGCCGAGCTTCTCGGCATAATCGACGGGGTCGAGCTTCGGGCAGCCGATGAGCGTAACGCGGCCTTTCATGAAATCGGCGTGGAAGCTGCCGCAGGCATAGGCGCTGCAATCGGCGGCGACGAGCAGATCCGCACCGTCAAAATACGCGGCCTTGACAGGCGCAAGCCGGATCTGCACGGGCCAGTTGCGAAGCTGCGACGCATCTCCGGACTCAACGCCGTGCGGCGCAGAGCCGGGGCAGCCGGAAACCGCCTGCTTTTTTGCGTTCTGCGCGGCCTTTACCGCCGCCTCGTCATATGCCGCGGCCTCGCGCTCGATGAAGCTTATCGCGCCCGTCGGGCAGTTGGGCAGGCAATCGCCCAGACCGTCGCAGTAATCGTCGCGCATGAGCTGCGCCTTGCCGCCGACCAGCCCGATCGCACCCTCGTGGCATGCGTGGACGCACTTGCCGCAGCCGTTGCACTTTTCCTTGTCTATCTGAATAACTCTGCGTATCATTTTCATTGCCTCCGTTTTATTTCACTTTGCGAAACTATGATATACCCGGCATCAAACAGGCTGTGTAGCATATGCCACACAGCCAAACTTTACTTATTATAATCCTCAAGCCTGCGGATGCTGCCCTTCTGCGGAACATAGCCGGCCAGATAGTCCATCGCCTGCTCGGGCGTACCGGCCACGAAATACAGCTCCAGGCAGTTTTTCGACATAAATCGACGCTCGGCAAGCTCTTCGAGCATGCGCAGCAACGTATCGAACGCGCCGAGGGTGTTGAGCAGAACAATGGCACGGTCATCCCGGCCGAGCTGCTTGAGCGTGAGGATCTCGAAAAACTCCTCGAGCGTGCCGATGCCGCCGGGCAGGACGATGCATGCGTCGGACTCCTCCTGCATGCGCTGCTTGCGCTCGCGCATGGTTTCGGTGAATATCATGCGGCTGCACTTATCGTACAGTATGCCCGGCTCATCGAAAAATCGCGGCGCTATGCCGACGATGTCTCCGCCTGCCGCGCTCACTCCGCGCGCGCACGCACCCATGAGGCCTTCCGCGCCGCCGCCGAAAACGATGCTGTCGCCGTTTTCGCCGATCAGCCGACCTACGGCCTCGGCCTCGGTGTAGTAGCGTGCGTCCAGCTCACGGCCGGACGCGCCGAAAATGCAGATCCTCATCAGTCGTCCAGATCCTCGAATGCGTCAAGGCCGCGCTTTGCCTCGGGCTTGTTGTCGCCATGCTTTACGAAGATCATCGTCACGAAGCTGAGCGCGACAAACAGCGCGGCATAGGGGAACAGCACCGTGTAGCTTATATGGCGCATCAGCGAGCCTGCGACGATCGGGGTCACGACCTGCGCGACCATCGAGAAGGTGTAGTAATAGCCGGTGAATTTGCCGATATCCGAGCCGCGGCACATCTCAACGACCATGGGCAGGGAGTTTACGTTTATCGCCGCCCATGCAAGGCCGACGAGCGCGAACACGATGAACATGATAACGTTGATCTCGCTGTAGGCCGTCGTCAGGAAGTAGCCCAGGCCGAAGCAGACCGCCAGCAGGATGATGCCGGCCATGATCGTGCGCTTTCTGCCGACCTTGGACGCGATAACGCCGATGGGGATATAGCTGATAACGGCGCCGCCGGTCGCGATCAGCAGGCAGGTCGATGCGCCGCCCAGCGCCTGACCCATGACCTGGCTGACGTAGGTCGTGAACCACGTTTCGACCGCGTTATAGCCGAGAAACCACAGGCTGATCGACGAAAGGAGGAATATGAGGCTCTTCTTTACGGGCTTGGGCAGGGTCTCGCTGCCGCTGCCGTCATCCTCGGCAAGGTTCCACTCGGGATGCTGCGCCTCAAGCTTCTGCTGCTCGGCAACGAGCTTCGGCTCCTTGATCGTGAGAAACAGCACGGCGATGGCAACAAACATGATCGCGGAAACTACCATGAAAAGCGGCTGATAGTTGACGTGCGCAATGCCTTCGACCTTGCTGTTTGGGTACATAACCGCGGCCACGCCGAGGTAGATAACGCCGCCGAGCGCGCCCATGAGGTTTATGATCGCGTTGCCCTTGCTGCGCAGGGGCTTGGGCGTAATGTCCGGCATGAGCGCGACCGCCGGGGAACGGTAGGTTCCCATCGCCACGAGCAGCAGACCGAGAACGACCACGAACGAAACGGTCTTGAAGGTTGTCGGCGCTGCAACATAGCTGTTGTCGATAAGCGGCAGCAGGTTCATGAGTATGATCGCAAGGCCCGTGCCGAAAAGAATAAACGGCATGCGCTTGCCGATTTTGGTGTGCGTTTTGTCCGAGATTGCGCCGAACAGCGGCAGCAGGAACAGTGCAAGCACGTTGTCGGCCGCCATTATCGCGCCGGAATACGTCTCGTTGAGGTGGAATGTGTTGGTCAGTATAAGTGGAACGATGCTGTTGTACATCTGCCAGAACGCGCAGATGGACAGGAACGCAAGGCCCGTCAATATGGTGCGTTTGTTGTCAAGTTTCATTTTCTCTGCTCACCCTCCGGGTTGGTTTTGCCACGATTATACCACACGCCCCCATATTTTGCACCTGTTTTTTCAGAGGCGAATTGAGGCAGCTACCAATACGGTGATTGCGTGAACCCGGTATCGAAGTTTCCGACGAAACCGTATTTGCCTCGCCATACGTTGGTGCGTTGCAAAATTCAGCAGCGCACTAACGTCACGCGAAACGCTATGGTTTATTCCATTGTTCCGAACCGGGCTGCCAGAGATAGCTGTATTGGTAGGTGCGTCAATGCGCCTCTAAAAATGCGCCTCTAAAAAACCTTGACAGGGGTGTGGAGAGGGATTATAGTTGCTGTACGGTTTTGAACCACACAGTTTGAATTTGGGAGAAACATATGCAAAAGAGGACGATAATACATAAGTACTCCGTTGTGCCGCTGCTTGCTATCGCGGCAATGCACGCCGCGGTGTGGCTTGGCACAAAGAGTCTGGCGGATTTCTCGCGCGCGTTTGACGTGACGCTCGGGCTTGACGCGCTGATACCGCTGCGCCCCGAGTGGGTGGTCGTTTACGTCGGAACATTCGTGTTCTGGGGCATGGGGCTGCTGCTCATCGCGCGGCAGGACGAAGAGCTGTGCTGCCGCTTTGCCTCGGGCGTCATTATCGCCGATATCATCTGCGGCGTGATATTCCTCGCGCTTCCCAGCTGCATCGCGCGCCCCGAGCTTTCCGCCGATGCCGGCGGCTTTACATGGGCGCTGTCGGTCGTGTACTCGTTCGACACGCCGACAAACTGCTTCCCGTCGATGCACTGCCTGTTTGCCTACCTCGTGTTCCGTCAGTCGCTGCGCACGCCGGACGCAAAAACATGGTTCAAGGTCTTTTGCGGCGTCTGCGCCGCACTCATTTGCCTGTCAACGCTGTTTGTCAAGCAGCACGTCATCGCCGACGTTATCGGCGGCATATTCTTCGGCGAGCTGGCGTTTGCTCTGGGACAAAAACTGCCTGTTTGGAAAATATTTATTAAAATCAATAAAAAACTCTTGCAATCCGCTCCATGATATGGTTTAATCTATATTATCAAGGGAAAAAAGTATAGTTTTAAACAAAAACCGCAAAAATGGAGGGAAAATTATGACCAACACTCTTAAAAAGAATGCTGTTATGATTCTTGCGGCGGCACTGGCAGCGGTTCTGCTTCTGGCAGTCGTTTTTGCTCCCGTAAGCCTTGCCGACAACAGCACGGCAGACAGCAGCGTAGCATCCGCAGTCGAAAAGACCCACGCGACAGTTTCCGCAAAGCTCGGCGAGATCAAGGCGACCGTCGGCGAGAAGGTTGGCGTTGACGTCGATAAGCTCGAAAACCTTTGGAATTACGGCGATAAGGTCGAAGCCGGCGTTGAGAGCGCGACCGATGATTTCGTCGGCATGCTCGAGGATATCGGCCGGGCATACGACAAGGGCGATGTCGAGGGCATACTCAATACCCCCAAGACCTTTGTTGACGGCCTCAAGGGCTACCTCGGCAGCATTGCAGACTCCGTAAAGCCCTGACAGGTTTCAAAAGAGCCCGAGTGTAAATTAATGCAAAAAAGAGTGCAGACAGTGTCTGCACTCTTTTTTTGTTTCGTCAGCTTACTCCATTATATAGATCTCAAACGTGCCCTTGGCGGTGACGGCGCCGCTGTCGTCAAAAACGCAGGTGTCAACGACGTTGACGGTGCGGCCGCGCTTTATTATTCGCGCTTCGCAGCGGAGCTTTTTGCCCTTGCTCGGACGCATGAAATACAGGTTGCCGCTGAGCGTTACGAACTTATCGGCGTACTGGGCGATAATGACGCCGGCGGCGACATCGCACATGGAATACACGAAGCCGCCGTGCGCCATGCCGAGGAGATTTAACGACTCGGGGCGAAGCTCGGCCTCGACGACGGCGCTTTCAGGCTCTACGTCGGTCACAAAAATATGATTATATTTATTATATTCGCAGCGCGTATTGACTTTATTTATAAACCTCTGCTTATCCATAATTGTCCTCCGTAAAAATCATGGAAAGCATTATAAACTAAATGCCGTGCTTTGTCAAAATCAATTTGTTGCCGTCGATACGCGCCTGCACGGTGTCGCCGCGGCCAAGGCTGTCGGTAAGCATAAGCTCGGCGGCCTTGTCCTCGATCATGCTGCGTATCGCGCGGCGCAGCGGACGCGCGCCGTATTTCTCGTCGTAGCCGCGCTCGGCGAGAAAATCCACGACCTGATCGGGCACGGAAAGCGTCATGCCAAGCGCCTTGAAGCGCTCGGCCACCGTCAGCAGCATGCGCTCGGCGATGCTGCGTATCTCGGCGCGGCTGAGCCTTCGGAAAACGATCGTCTCGTCGATGCGGTTCAAAAACTCGGGCTTGAAGGTCCGGCGCAGCTCCTCGTTTATGCGCGCGCGCATGAGCTGCGCCTCATCTCCGCCGTCGGGCGTAAAGCCCATGCGCGGCCGGCCGTCGCTTATCGACTTTGCGCCGACGTTCGAGGTCATTACGATGATCGTGTTGCGGAAGCTCACGACGCGTCCGGCAGAGTCGGTGAGCCTGCCGTCGTCCATGATCTGGAGCAGGATGCCCCACACGTCCTCGTGCGCCTTTTCGATCTCGTCGAACAGTACGACCGACCACGGCTTGCGCCGCACGCGCTCGGTGAGCTGGCCGCCGTCCTCATAGCCGACATAGCCCGGCGGCGAGCCGATGAGCTTGCTGACCGCGTGCTTTTCCATGTATTCGGACATGTCGAGCCTTATCATCGCCTCGCTTTCGCCGAAAACAGCCTCGGCAAGGGCGCGGCACAGCTCGGTTTTGCCCACTCCCGTCGGGCCGAGGAACAAAAAGCTCCCTATCGGCCGGTTGGGGTCTGACAGCCCCACTCTGCCGCGGCGGATAGCGCGCGACACGGCCGTGACGGCCTCGTTCTGGCCGATGACACGGCGGTGGAGTATACTTTCCATATTGCGCAGGCGCTTTGTCTCGTCGGCGCTGAGATTCGCCACGGGTATGCCCGTCCACAGCGACACTACCCCGGCGATATCCTCGGCCGTTACCAGACCGCCGCCGGAAACGCGGATGTGCGCGGCCGCCTCGTCGGCAAGGTCGATGGCCTTGTCCGGCAGGAAGCGGTCGTTTATATACCGCGCGGAGAGATCGACCGCCGCCGTGAGCGCAGCGTCGGATATCTTCACGCCGTGGTGCTTTTCAAGGCCCTGGCGCACCGCGCCGAGCATTTTCAGACTGTCGCCGCGCGACGGCTCGGCTACCTTCACCGGCTGGAATCTGCGCTCGAGCGCTGCGTCCTTTTCGATATGGCGGCGGTACTCCTCGGGCGTGGTCGCGCCGATTATCTGCACCTCGCCCCGGCCGAGCGCCGGCTTTAGGATGTTTGCCGCGTCGATCGCGCCCTCGGCGCTGCCCGCGCCGATCATGGTGTGCATCTCGTCGATGAAAAGTATCACGTCGCCGGCTTTTTTCACGTCCTTGAGCACCGCCTTGACTCTCTCCTCGAAGTCGCCGCGGTACTTTGTTCCGGCAAGCAATGCCGGAAGATCGAGCGCCACAAGGCGCTTGCCGGCCATGCTGTCGGGCGCGTCGGAGCCTGCGATATAAGCGGCTATGCCCTCTGCCACGGCGGTCTTGCCCACGCCCGGCTCGCCGATGAGCACCGGATTGTTCTTGCTGCGGCGCGATAGGATCTGAACGCTGCGGCGTATCTCCTCGTCGCGGCCGATGACGGGGTCGAAGCTTCCCGAGGCGGCAAGCAGCGTGAGGTCGCGGCTGTACTGGTCGAGAATGCGCGTTTCGCTGTGCTTAACTGTAGCCTTCGGCTGCACTGGCGGCTGACTGCGCGGCTTGAAGGAGCCTGTTCCGAACACGGCAAGGATATCGGTGTAGATATCGTTTACGCTCAGCCCTGCCGCGGCCAGCGCACGCGCGCCGCCGCAATCGGGCTGCCGCAGTATGCCCAGCAGCAGATGCTCCGTGCCGATATAGCTGTGGCCTAAGCGCGCGGCGTCCGATGCGGCCTTTTCGATCGCCTGCCATGCGTGCTTTGTGAGTCCCTGCGTCGGAACTCCCGGCTCGCCGGTGCCGTTTGCGCGGCTTATCGCGTCCTTCAGGCTGTGCTCGCTCAGGCCGCGGTCGCGCAGTATTCTCGCGCCGAGTCCGGCGCGCTCGCGCAGTATGCCCAGCAGCAAATGCTCCGTTCCCACATAGCTGTGGCCAAGACCGAACGCGGCAAGCCGCGCCTGCTCGATCGCGCCCTCGGCCTTTTCGGTGAATTTCTCGTTGTTCTTCAAAGTTTCGTTCCCCCTTGGGTAAGCTGACAGGCAAAGCATCTGTCATCTGTGCTTTTCGAGATATTTTCGACTTTCTTTGGTGCAGGTGGGCCGGCGCCCATCAAGACAAAAAAGCGAAAACAGCCGAAAGGGCGCACTGACAGGCGATATGGGTTCAATTCTCGTCAGCTTATATTTTAGTATATCGGCCGCGCCGATACTGTCGTATACGGGATTATTGCCAAATTGCAAAAATAATAGTTATTAACTGCAAATTTACATTTGCATTTTTGCGATTATGTGTTACAATGCACTTGCAAGACATAGGCAAAGACCTGATTTCCTATTGAGCAAATTTCTTATGGAGGTTACATCATGGCTTTTGTAATTACCGACGAGTGCCTGTCCTGCGGCGCATGCGCAGCTCAGTGCCCTGCCGAAGCGATCGATATGGGCGACCTGCATTACGAGATCGACGCCGAGAAGTGCCTTGAGTGCGGCGCTTGCGCGGCTCAGTGCCCTGCCGAAGCGATCGTCCAGGAGTAATTGCACAAAGAGGAAGGGGCGGTTTTTATCGCTCCTTTTTCTTTTTGCCTTTTGGGGAGGAACTAAGGTAAAATGGCCGAATTCCATGCGCTTTGGCCTGGCGGGCCACTTTTTGCTCAGGCGGCGCATTTCCGCCTGGGAACGGACTGCGTGCTGCTGGCGGATTTTGTGAATGTTTCGGGCGCGGTCAGGGGCATTGACCTGGGCTGTGCCTCCGGAGCCATCGCCCTGCTGCTGCTGGCCCGGTCGGAGCGGCTGCACATGACCGGGCTTGAGCTGCTGCCTGCCGCGGCAGAGCTGGCGGAGGAGAATCTGCGCCGAAACGGGCTGGAGAGCCGGGGCAGGATAATAACCGGTGACATACGGCGGCACAGGGCGCTTTTCAGGGCCGGGAGCTTCGACTTTGTGGTTTCAAACCCGCCCTATTTTCCCCTGGGCAGCGGCAAGCTCTCCCCGGACAGAGCGCGGGCGGCGGCCAGAGGGGA
>ERZ824488.2062-NODE-2062-length-19219-cov-8.179451_pt1 | contig 19219 bp, 16 predicted proteins | sample MGYA00519936_ERZ824488 | MGnify/ENA primary metagenome ERZ824488 (study PRJEB31778, sample SAMEA3449153) | human gut metagenome | biome: human gut; feature: human-associated habitat; material: faeces | place: United Kingdom | collected 2010/2012 ... | reverse complement strand
GATAAAGGTCTCCTCAAACTTAGATACATAAATGTACCAAAATTTGAGAAGAACCTATAATAATCCTATGAACAAAAGAGCATATTTGTACATTGCGGCTCTACTTGGTATCACATCACCATTTTATGCCGCCCCTGCATCAGCAGCTCAGACCTATTCAAAAACTGCTATGCAACAACAGAGTTCCTGCAGTGGTAATGTTAAAGACTCTAATGGAGAACCTATCATCGGTGCTACAATCCGAATCGAAGGGAGCAACGGTGGTACTGTAACTGACCTTGATGGTAATTTTACCCTAAAAGACGTCAAAATGGGAGTTAAAATTACAATTTCTTCCATCGGCTACAAGACAAAGACTATAATATGGAATGGCGGTTCTATCCGTGCTACACTGTTAGAAGACAGCAACATGCTTCAGGAAACTGTAGTTGTAGGTTATGGAGTTCAGAAGAAAGCAAACCTTACAGGTTCTGTATCGGCAATCACATCTAAAGACATCGAAGGTGTGCCAGTAGCAAACACCGCTACCCTATTACAAGGAAGAATGACAGGTGTCAACATTACAATGAATGGTGCCCAAGCTGGTAATGATAATCCGGAAATTAGAGTACGTGGCGTAGGAACATTTGGTAACAGTAATCCTATGGTTCTCATTGATGGCGTAGAAGGAACATTAAGTCAACTCAGCGATATTTCACCTGCAGATATTGAGAATATTTCTATTCTGAAAGATGCCGCATCTGCCGCTATATATGGTGTACGTGCAGCAAATGGCGTAATCCTCATTACAACAAAGAAAGGTTCAGCCGGATCTGTAAAAGTAAACTATGGAGGAAGTTATTCTATCCAGAGCGCAACTGTTTTACCAAAGTTTCTCAACAGTTACGATTGGGCCATCATGCGTAATGAAACTAATCCTGGTTCTTACGACCAAGCTGCGCTTGAAAAGTTAAAAAACGGCTCTGATCCAGACCACTATGCTAACACAGATTGGATGGATGAAATCATGCAGACAGGTCACATGCAGCAGCATAGTTTATCGGTATCAGGTGGTTCTGAAAATGTACAATTTATGACATCTATTAACTATTCTGACCAAAAGGGTATAATGAAGGAAACTGGAGTACGTAAACTAGGCTTCCGTTCCAACGTCAACTCTAAATACAAAAGATTTAGTTTTGGGTTAAATATAGCAGGAAATTTTAATGATGTAACAGCCCCAGGAAAGAATGTTGCTGGTGAAGGAGGTGTAATGCGAATGATTTCATGGTTTGCACGCCCAACTGTACCTTCACGCTATACCAATGGCCATTATGGTTATGTAGATGGTTCTAATAAAGATGCAGAAGCGTTTAAAAATCCATTAGAGGCTATCAATCTTGGATATAACAAGAATAATGCATGGCGCTTTAACGGAAAGGCAACCATTGGTATTGACATCTATGATGGTTTAAAATTCCAGACTAGTTACGCATATACATTCTATAACAAAGCGACCAAAAGCTACTCACCTAGCGATATAGATGCACGCTATGACGCAGAAGGAAACATTCTGAAAGTAGGGTCTGTAAACAATCAATTAACTGATTACAGATATCGTGAAACCATGTGGACTAATGAAAACCTTCTTACCTATAACAAGCGTTTTGGTCTTCATACAATCAATGCATTGGCAGGTCATTCTATTATTGGCTACGATGAAGAAGGTTTAACTGCATCTAAGCAAGGTTTCCCTACCAACAACATCTATGAGTTAGATGGTGGAACCAAGAATCCTAATACAGGAGGTAATGCCGGTGCTTATCGCTTACAGTCATTCTTTGGACGTATACAGTACGATTATGACAACAAATATCTCTTCGAATTCAATGTTCGACATGATGGATCTTCACGCATGCCAAAATCACACCGCTATGCAACATTTCCTTCTGTATCATTAGGTTGGGTCTTCACCAGTGAGAAATTTATGGAAGAACAGAGCAAGTGGCTCTTCGGTAAGCTCCGTTTTTCTTGGGGAAAGTTAGGTAATCAGGAAATCGAAAATTATCCTTACACTGCAACCTATGCAGCAAGCGGCAACTACTATTTTGATCAGAGTGGAACTCCTCAGGCTGGTCTTATACAGAATTCAGTTCCAAACGAAAATATCAAGTGGGAGACTACACGCAGCGTGAATATTGGTATTGATCTCGGATTCTTCAACAATAAGGTAACCACCTCATTCGATTGGTTCGATCGCAAGGCTTCAGATATATTGATGCAGCTTTCTATGCCAGGTATGTTCATCGGATTATTGAGTGCTCCTTATCAGAATGTTGGTAAAGTTCGTAACCGTGGTTGGGAATGGAGTGCTAACTATCAAGACCACCGCGGTGACTTTGGCTGGTATGCAGGTTTCAATGTAACCCATGTAAAGAATGAAATTCTCTATATGGGCGGTTTAGATGAGCGTATCAGTGGTGCAACCATCAATAGAGTAGGTGATGCTATTGGTTCTTATTACGCTTATAAGGCTATCGGCATCTATCGTACAGAGGCTGATCTCAACCGAACTAATTCAAAGGGTGAGAAGATTAAACAAAATGGTATTGAGCCAAAATTGGGTGACATCATGTATCAAGATACTAACGACGATGGAAATATTACACCAGACGACCGTGTGATTATCGGTAATCCATTCCCTAAGTATTCATTCGGTTTTAATATCGGAGGATCTTGGAAGAACTTTGACCTCTCAACACTTTGGCAGGGAGTTACTGGAATTTACCGCTATAACTGGGAATCCACTAGTGACTGGCATGGTAACCGCACAGATCGCTGGTTAGACCGTTGGTCTGAAAGTAATCCAAATGGTTCTATGCCACGCTTGGGTTATAGCTTCAATGATACACTCTCTTCATTCTGGTTGTCAAAAGCAGATTACTTGCGCTTAAAGAACTTAGAGGTAGGGTATACATTCGACCAGCTTGCAAAATGGGGTGTATCCAAGGTTCGTGTCTACTTCGCAGCAACCAATCTGCTCACACTCACTTCTTTAGATAACTACGATCCAGAAAAGACCAGTGGAGATTCACGTAACGAAATCCACCCTAACATGAAGAGCGTATCATTCGGTGTTAATATTAATTTCTAAAATAGGAGGACTTTACAATGAAACAGAATAGAATATTCAACTCTATAAAAGTTGCGTCATTTTGCGGTATGATGGTGCTTACAGCAACATCTTGCTCTGACGACTTCTTTGATGTAAAAAACCCTAATGAGATTTCTAGTTCAACCTTCTGGAAAACTGAGTCAGATGCCTTGATGGCGCTTACGGGTTGTTATGACGCTATGCAAAATGGCGATTTGAACAACGATTATATTGATGGTTGGAAATTTGGTTTTCTCACCCGTGAAACTTGTACAGATAATGGTGGACACTCTTGGGGTAACGGGATGCTCGGTTCCTCTATTGCACAGGGAACATCAACAGCTAACGATCAGTGTTTCTCTAAGTATTGGAATGCGAACTATGAGCTTATCAAGCGCTGCAACGCATTGCTCGAGAATGTTGATGAAATCAGTATGAGCGACGACAAGAAGGCTGCTTTTAAGGGTGAAGCTATAGCTTTGCGTGCTCTCGGATATTGTAACTTGGTTTCAGTATTCCGCGATGTACCTTATCTCGAAAAGCCATTGACATTGGCTGAATGCCAACCTGCCCGAAATACAAAAGAAGAAATTGCCACCAAAGTTTTAGCAGACCTCAAGAAAAATATTCCTAATATCCCTGTTAAGGGAAAAGCAGGTAAAGGTCGACTTACACAAGAAGCAGCATACGCTATCATGGGGCGTTTAGCTCTCTTTACCAAGCACTACGATGAAGCTATTGAGGCATACAACCATGTAATAGGTAAATACAGCTTGTTCACCTCTGGTGATGGTTCTGATGGATATAAGAATTTCTCTGAGCTCTTCACAGAAAAGAATGAGGAATGCGATGAAGTAATCTTGGGTATTCATTATGCAGGACCTGGAAAGAACGAGGGTCAGACCTTCAGTATCAGCTGGGGTGGTCCGATGAATGCAGTTGAGGCTACTCGAAATCTCTGTGATGATTATTATTGCATTGATGGTCTGCCTATAGATAATTCACCTTTGTTCAAGGGTAAGACTGGCAAAGCAGCATACGATAAGGAAAATCCTGATTTTGCACGTTATGAGAATCGTGATCCTAGGTTGAAGGGAACTCTCTTTGTTCCTGGTATGAAGTGGCTCAACGATGTATATAATTATCCTAAAGAAGGTGGCAAGAAAATTCCTTCTGTTTCTCAAGTTGCCATTATGAAATGGTTCGTACCTGAGAATATGGCAAATGAGTATGATGGTAGTCTTGATTACTATGTAATCCGCTATGCAGAAGTTCTCCTTTCTCTTTCTGAAGCTATGATTGAGAAAGGTGGATATAGCCAAGAGCAGATTACCAAGTATATCAATGAAGTACGTGAACGTGTTCATATGCCAAAGGTTGAGGCTGTTGAGGGTAATGGTTTGTCAACAGAACAACTTCGACAGATTGTTCGTCACGAACGTCGCGTCGAGCTTGCTTTTGAGGATCTTCGCTTTGCAGATCTCTACCGCTGGGGCGAATGGAAGGATGCTATCGAACGTATGAATAAAGAATATGAAACATACGGTATGGGAGATTATTCCCGTTCTTACAGAGGGTCTCAAGATGATGTGTGGCCAATCCCACAAAATGAGATTGATACCGATCTCAACTTAAAGCAACACAAAGAATGGGGAGGAGAATGATTTTATAACACGATTCGGTTAATTTCATTTTTGATTTCACATTTTAATAAACGTTATCAAATTCTAGAAGGGGGTACCAAAACAAGGTACCCCTCTTTTCTGGGTTTTCAAGTTCAGAAGAGCCATTTGTATTAGGTTTGCCTACCGGTTCTTCACCTATGGGCATGTATGCAGAAATCGTAAAGGCTGTGAAGGCTGGCGAAATCTCTTTCAAGCACGTCCTCACCTTCAACATGGACGAATATGTAGGCTTGCCAGAGAGGTAATGATTCTCTGCAATGGTCATAACAAGTCACGTGCGCTCCAGGCTGCCATTGAGGGACCTGTTACCCAGGCATGAACCATCAGTGCTCTGCAGCTTCACCAGCATGGCATCATCGTCTGCGACGAAATGGCTACTGACGAGTTGAAGGTCAGCACATACAAGTACTTCAAGGAAATAGAAAAAGACAACTTATAGTTTTATCATGTGAATCAACTATTCTATGTTATATCAACACGTCATGTACGAGAATAGACTAGGTTGTGTGCCCTTTCTGTTGTGAAACAGGAAGGGCACTGTTGCTTTATGAAGAATAAGAGAAATACTCTTAAGAAATATCCCGATTTTTTTGGTAATTACGAATATTCAGCGTACCTTTGCAAGATATAACTTAATACAAAACATTATGGCTAATAATTATCAACCTTTCAACCGATCTTTGCTGGCGATGGCTGCCCTACAAGCCTTGCCGCTATCTCTCTTCGCCCAGAATACAGGCGAAAAACCAAACATCCTGTATATCATGTGCGATGACCACGCCATACAGGCTATCAGCGCCTACGGCAGTGCCATCTCCCAACTGGCGCCTACCCCAAATATTGACCGACTTGCAGAAAGGGGAATGAAATTCAACGAGGCTTTCGTTGAAAACTCGCTTTCTACACCAAGCCGTGCCTGTCTGATGACCGGTCTCTACAGTCATCAGAACGGACAGCGCATGCTGGCAGAGGGCATCGATTCCACCAAAACCTTCTTCTCTGAAATGCTGCAGAAGGCAGGCTATGAGACGGCAGTAGTGGGAAAATGGCACATGTCATGCCGCCCTAAAGGTTTCGATTTCTATCACATCCTCAACGATCAGGGACAATATTACAACCCGACCTTCGCATCAACAGACCATTACGGAGAATACAAGCAGGAAATGGGATATGCCACCGACCTCATCACAGACCATGCCATCGAATACCTCGACCAAAGAGACAGAAACAAGCCATTCTGTCTGCTGGTTCATCATAAGGCACCCCACCGTCTGTGGATGCCTAGCACCAAGTATGTTGGGAAATACGGCAAAGTAAACTTCCCGCTACCTGAAACCTTCTGGGACGACTATGCGACCCGAGGCTCGGCTGCATCCACCCAGAAGATGACTATCGATGAATATATGGAAATGGTACGCGACCTGAAAGTGCCCGAAATGTACGACCCTTCTACACCGGAAGGCAGAGACTCGTATGCCGGACTCATGGGAGAGATGAACCGCATGACACCGCAGCAGCGCGAGGCTATTGATGCCTATTACATGCCGAGAAACAGAGAATTCCTGAGCAAGAATCTCACGGGTAAGGAACTGGTAGAATGGAAATACCAGAACTATATCCGCGACTATATGGCAGTGATTGCTTCGGTGGATGAGAGTGTAGGCCGACTCCTGACTTATCTCGATGAGCATCATCTCACGGATAATACCATCATCGTATACACCTCCGACCAGGGATTCTACATGGGCGAACACGGCTGGTTTGACAAGCGTTTCATGTATGAGGAATCATTCCATACACCGCTCATCATCAGCTATCCTAAGCATATCCAGCCTAAGAGCGAGTGCAACCAGATGGTACAGAACATCGACTTTGCTCCTACCTTCCTCGACCTGGCGGGCTTGAAGAAGCCTGCCTATATGCCGGGCACTTCGCTCCAACCATTGTTTGCCGGACAGCCTGTAAGAAAATGGCGTAAGAGTCTGTATTACCATTATTATGACTACCCTAATTATCATCTGGTACGCAAGCACGATGGTGTGAGAACCGAGCGCTACAAACTGATTCATTTCTACGGCAAGGGTGGTGAAAGAGCCGTTCCAGAAAACAAGTATCAGTGCCAACCGGGAACTTCAGAAAACTGGTGTTTCGAATATCTCAAATCCATCAACTACATCACCGATGATGCCGATATTGACTACTACGAGTTGTATGATATCCAGGTTGATCCGAACGAGCTGCACAACCTCTACGGCAAGCCTGGCATGCAGAAGGTAGAAAAGGAAATGAAGAAGCTCCTCGCTACCTATCGCAGGAATCTGAAGGTAGATGAGTAAAAGAACCGAACAAAATAACATTGATATGAACAAGACAATATGGTTTACAGGGGTAGGTTTGGCGTGCCTTCCTACCCTGCTCTGTGCAAAACAAAACACCCCACCCAACATTCTCTTCATACTGTGTGACGACATGGGATATGGCGATCTGGCTTGCTACGGCCAACCTTATATCCACACGCCTAATATAGACCGGATGGCACAGGAGGGAATGAGATTCACCCAGGCTTATGCCGGTTCTCCCGTCTCGGCTCCGTCGAGAGCTACCCTCATGACTGGTCAGCATACGGGACATACACATGTGCGTGGAAACAAGGAATACTGGAGAGGTGTGCCAATGGTAAAATATGGCAACAACGAGGAGTATTCTGTCGTAGGACAGGAACCTTACGACCCGCAGCATAAGATTCTGCCCGAAATCATGAAGGACGAAGGATATAGAACCGGCGTATTCGGGAAATGGGCTGGCGGATATGAAGGTTCGGCTTCTACTCCCGACAAGCGTGGCGTGGACGAATTCTATGGCTATATCTGCCAGTTTCAGGCTCATCTCTATTATCCTAACTTCCTGAATCGCTACAGTCGTGTAATGGGAGATACAGCAGTGGTAAGAGAGGTAATGGAACAGAACATCCAGCATCCGATGTTCGGCAAGGATTATTTCAAGCGCAAACAGTATTCTGCCCGCATCATCCACGACAAGGCACTGGAATGGATTGACAGACAGGATAAGGAACATCCTTTCGTAGGATTCCTTACCTATACCCTTCCGCATGCCGAACTGACCCAGCCGGAAGACTCTATTCTAGAGAATTACCAGAAACAGTTCTTTACCGATAAAACCTGGGGCGGATGGGAAGATTCGAGATACAACGCTGCGGTTCATACCCATGCACAGTTTGCCGGAATGATTACCCGACTGGACCAGTATGTAGGCGAAATCTTCGCCAAGCTGAAGGAGAAGGGACTCGACAGGAATACCGTTGTCATCTTTACTTCAGATAACGGGCCGCATGAAGAAGGTGGTGCTGATCCAGAGTTCTTCGGTCGCGACGGTAAGTTAAAAGGTCTGAAGCGCCAGTGCTACGAAGGCGGCATCCGCATACCATTTATCGCCTGGTGGCCTGAGCATATCAAGGCAGGAGCGGTGAACGATACCCAGTTTGCCTTTTACGATCTGCTGCCTACTTTCTGCGATTTGGCTGGCATCAGAAACTTTGCCAAGCGTTATACCAACAGAAAGTTGGCTGGTGATGGTTTCGACGGAATCTCTATCGCTCCTACCCTTCTGGGCAAGGATGCAGAGCAGAAACATCACGATTACCTGTACTGGGAATTTCACGAAACCGACCAGATTGGCGTGAGAAAGGGCGACTGGAAACTGGTGGTAGTAAAAGGCGAACCGCGGCTCTATAATCTGGCTTCCGATATCCACGAAGACCATAATGTGGCGGCAGAACATCCGGAGATTCTTGCCGAACTCCTGGCTGCCATCAGAAAGGAGCATCGAGACAGCAAGGATTTCGAAATTACGCTGCCAAAGTTCTGATTTTCTCTCCCGGTTACAGAGAGATAGAGATTACAACTAGATTCAAGAAAAAATGATGAACGACAACATAGCAAATCCCTTTGCCAAGCCACTGTATGTAATGCTGAAGCCTGCGGGTGCCCATTGCAACCTGGCATGCAAATACTGTTATTATCTGGAGAAGAACAAGCTCTATCCCACTGCTCAGCGACATCTGATGAGCGATGAGATGCTGGAACAGTTTACCCGAGAATATATTGAGGCGCAAACCATGAACCAGGTGCTCTTCACCTGGCATGGTGGCGAGCCTCTGCTGCGCTCCATCGACTTCTACCGCAAGGCTTTATCCCTACAGCAAAAGTATGCTGGAGGCAGGCGCATCGACAACGTAATTCAGACCAACGGCACGTTGCTGACCGATGAATGGTGCGAGTTTTTCGCCCAGAACCATTGGCTGGTAGGCATCTCTATCGATGGTCCGCAGCCTGATCATGACCATTACCGGCTGACGGCTGCGGGAAAACCATCGTGGAAGAAGGTGATGCAAGGCATCAAACTGCTGAAGAAACACGGGGTAGAATGGAATGCGATGGCGGTGGTGAATGCCTATAATGCCAATCATCCGCTGGAGTTCTACCGCTTCTTCAAGGAAAACGGCTGTCAGTTTCTGCAGTTCACACCTATCGTTGAGCGACTGACCCGACATGAGGATGGCCGTACCCTGGCAAGTCTTGCCGACAAGGATGAGATTTCTCTGAGCGAGGCATCGGTTGCGCCGGAGCAGTGGGGCAACTTTCTCTGTGCGATTTTCGATGAGTGGGTACGGAAGGATGTGGGCAAAATCTTCGTTGAGATTTTCGACTGCACACTGGCAAACTGGATGGGTGTTTCTCCCGGCATCTGTGCTTATTCCAAGGAATGCGGTCATGCGGGAGTGATGGAGCACAATGGCGATGTTTATTCCTGCGACCACTTTGTTTTTCCGGAGTATAAGTTGGGCAATATCCGTGACCATTCGCTCATCGACATGCTTTATGGTGAGCAGCAACAGGAGTTCAGCCGTCTGAAACACAGTTCTCTTCCCCGCCAGTGCAAGGAGTGTGACATGGAGTTTGCCTGTCATGGAGAATGCCCAAAGAACCGCTTCATGAAAGATAAGTATGGCGATTCCGGTCTCAACTATCTCTGTCCGGGTTATTACCATTATTATCAGCATGTAGCGCCCTACATGGATTACATGAAGCAGGAACTCATGGCGCAGCGCCCACCTTCGAACATCATGAAAGTTGTACAGTAAGCATGACAGATTCTAAAAAAACAGCAAAATACTTGGAAAAAAGTTAGAAATATCGTACCTTTGCAGGCAAAAAGCAATTTTACGAATATGAAAAGAATCAAAATGCCACTCTTGGCAAGAATCATCATTGCCATCCTGTTGGGTGTAATCTTCGGCAATTTCTTCAATGAAGCGGCCGTCAGAGCGTTTCTCACCTTCAACGGCATCTTCAGCCAGTTTCTGGGCTTTATGATACCGCTCATCATCATCGGTCTCGTTACGCCAGCCATTGCCGACATCGGTCACGGAGCCGGAAAACTCCTCCTTGCCACTGTGGGCATCGCCTTTGCCGACACCATCCTGGCGGGTCTTCTTGCCTATGGCACAGGCTCGGCACTCTTTCCTAACATGATTGCCAATTCTGCCCATGTGGCAGTAGATAAAGTGGAAGAACTCAAACCCTTCTTCGAAATCAAGATACCTGCCATGGTAGATGTGATGAGTGCCCTCGTTTTCTCGTTCATTGCCGGACTGGGCATTGCCCACAAAGGCAGCCGCACCATGCAGAACGTTTTTCAGGAATTCAAGGAAATCGTATCAGGTATCATTGCCAAAGTCATCATTCCCCTACTGCCCCTTTATATCTTCGGCATCTTCCTGGGCATGACTTTCTCCGGCGAAGCCTACCACATTCTGCTGGTCTTCGCACAGATTATCCTCGTGATTCTCGTACTTCATATCGTCATCTTACTTTACGAATATCTGTTGGCTGGCGGCTTGTCCCACAAGAATCCTTTTAAGCTGTTATTCAACATGTTGCCAGCCTACTTCACGGCACTTGGCACATCATCATCAGCAGCCACCATTCCGGTAACTCTGAAGCAGACCTTGAAAAACGGCGTCACCGATGGCATTGCCGGATTCACCATTCCGCTCTGTGCCACCATCCATCTCTCGGGATCAATGATGAAGATTACCTGTTGTGCGCTCACCATCTGTCTCATCAATGGTATGCCGTGCAATCTCCCCCTCTTCCTCAACTTCATCTTCGTGCTTGCCATCTGCATGGTAGCAGCTCCGGGAGTTCCGGGAGGAGCCGTCATGGCAGCGCTAGGTCCGCTAGCCTCAGTTTTAGGTTTCAATACTGATATGCAAGCACTTATGATAGCCCTCTATATTGCGATGGACAGTTTCGGCACCGCCTGCAATGTAACCGGCGATGGCGCCATTGCTATAGTCGTGGATAAGATATTCAGAAAGGATAAATAAAAAATAAAGAGGTGTGTCATAAGTCCATGACACACCTTTTTATTTCAAAAAGCCACAATAGATATCATCTATCAACTTATAGCCAGAATCTTTCGTTTATCTATAATAAAAGTATTATCTTTGCAGCCGAAATCAAAATTACAAATAAGAAAATAAAAAACAAAGAGAAAAATGACAATGGAAACAAGAAAAGAAATAGCAGCAGAAAAGAAACGTTGTGGCTCACATAATTGCACACAGGCTGTGCTCTGCACCTACCACGACTTCACCGGTATGGACGAGGAAACCATCAAGAACGCCGGCAATGCCTTTGCTGCAGGTATGGGTAACATGGAGGGAACCTGCGGAGCCCTCGTTGGCGCTGGCATCGTACTTGGACTCGCAACACAAGACAAGGCGAAGTCTATCAAGGGCATGAGAATGATAATGGATAAGTTTAAGCAACGCAATGGTGTCACACAATGCAAACTGCTGAAAGGTGTGGGCACAGGCAAGGTGCTTCGCGAGTGTCCGCTCTGCGTGGCTGATGCATCTGAATTTCTGGAAGAGATACTGGAAAAGGAAGGTATTCAGAAGTAAGTAACAATATGGCTAAGTATAAAGCAATTAACGAGCAAAACCGCTGCGTGGCATGTGGTGTTTGCGTGAAAATATGTCCTAAGGATGCCATCAGCATCTACAAGGGATGCTATGCCCAGATAGATGAGGAGAAGTGCATAGGCTGCGGCATCTGCGAGAAAAACTGTCCGGCAGGAGTAATCCATAAAGTTTTAAGACAACCCGTTTAATTTCATCAAATTGATTCGCATGGCAAAACAGAAAAATAAGAAATGGAGTGATTACCTGTGGCTCATATCTGCCACCTATTTCATCCTCGGATTCTTCAATATTGTGTTCGCATGGCTCGGAGTCATCTGTTTTCTGATTCCGCTGCTCATGGCCATATTCGGAGGTGGAAAGGGATATTGCAACAACTATTGTGGACGAGGACAACTCTTCCTGCAAATAGGAAACACCCTGGGATGGTCGCGCAAGAAGGCGGCACCAAGATGGTTCTCGTCTAAATGGTTCCGCCATGGCTTCCTCCTGTTCTTCATGTTCTTCTTCATACAGATGATCATCCTCACCACAATGGTGGCAAAGGGCACAGAAGATCTCCATCAGACCATCCACCTGCTATGGACCTTCAACGTGCCATGGCATTGGGCTTACCCGGTAGAGATTGAGCCATGGAAGGCGCAGTTTGCCTTCGGTCTCTACGGCATCATGCTCACCTCGCTGATTGTGGGCGTTCTGCTCACCATTATCTATCGTCCAAGAACCTGGTGCGTGTTCTGTCCTATGGGCAACATGACACAGCTGATATGTAAACTCAAAGCAAGATAATTTCAAGCAAGATAACTCAAAGCAAAATGAATCTGCAACAACTCAAATATATCGTAGCAATCAACCGCTTTCGCAACTTTGCGAAGGCGGCAGCCTCGTGCAATATTTCCCAACCCACACTCAGCGCCATGCTGCTGAAGTTAGAAGAAGAACTCGATGTGCGCATCTTCGACCGCACCAACAAACAGGTAACACCAACGAGTGCAGGAGAGAAAATCATCCTTCAAGCTAAAAAGACACTTTTGGAGCTAGAGAAAATCACAGAACTCGTGGCTGAAGAAAAGAACCAGATTGGCAAATCTCTGTCTCTCTCCGTAGGTCCCTCCATTGCTCCTTACATTCTTCCCAAATTCATCAAGCATTACAGAAAAGATTATCCTGAAGTAAACCTCTCTATTCAAGAGATGAAATCAGAAGAAATGTTTCATGTTTTGCAAGATGGAGAAATAGATGCTGGCATTGCTATTTCAGACCTGCCTCGTAAAGGAATACTTGAGATTCCGCTTTACACAGAACGCTTTTATGTATATTTATCGGAAGACTGCTGGCGCAAGCTGCCCGTGTTCAAGCCAGAGAATCTGGAACATGAGAACATGTGGATTATGAAAGAAGCACAATGCCTTCGCGATAGTGCCTTCTCCTTCTGTAAAGCAAGGAGCAAAGGGCACCACATCTATGAGTCAGGCAGCATAGAAACTTTAATTCGCATCGTGGATGAGAACGGCGGGTTCACCATCATTCCAGAGATGCACCTCGAATTCCTAAATGAGGCACAACGCAAGAATGTAAGAAAGATAGAAGGAGATTATCTTTCCCAGAGACACATCTCCCTATACATTAGGGAAGACTATATCAAAGAACGGATGCTTAACACCATCATCAACAGCATGAAAGAATTTATGCCAGCGCAGATGATGAATGAAGGCAACTGGAAATATGGGATAAGACTGTAAAACTGGAGCTCCAGTTTTACAGTAAACTTGAAAATTTAGATCTTAATCCAGGTCAGCTTCTTCCAAATTCCCTCGAAAGGACCATGGGAGTGATACTTGAGCCAGAGGTTGGAGAAGAGGCATTGCACTACCACCATGGCAATACCCACAAAGAAGGCATAGGTGATGCCGAGTTTCGTCTGGAGATTGAAGCCATAATAAGCAAACAGTCCACAACCGATGATAGACTGGAGAAAGTAGTTGGTCAAACTCATCTTGCCAAACTGGCGCAGGAACGACAATCCCTTTCTGAACCATTCCTTTCCGTACCACAACAATACGAATCCTGATACTACAAACGAGAGGATGAAGAAGTTGTAGATAGGATAAAGCCAATTGTTCCATGTTTCCATGTGGCGCACATCAGCTATGCCTCCCACAATCAACACCAGGATGGAAACCGCCAGCACCTTCTTCCACAAAGCCAGGTTGTTGTTCTCATTGTAGAACCAACGCTTTCTACCCACCAGCATTCCGAGTATGAAGAGGCAGATAGTCTGCGTATGTCTTCCCTTCATCATACACCAGTAATAAGTAGCCACCTGTCCGTATCGCAGGTTGCCATAAGCATTCTCCAGGAAACTGCCGTGCTGATGACCATTATACATATTTCCATACACTTCTCTCAATGCCGATGCATCCACCTGCCATCCCGAAATGAGGGAGTAGATTTCTACCGGTTGGATAAAGAGGAAGGCAACCACCCACCAGAGCCATTTGGTAGGAAGATAACTCAATGGGATGAGAACCAGTCCATAGATGGCATAGGAGAAGAGGATGTCGCCATCAAAGAAGGCGGTGTTCACGATACCGAGCATTGCCAGGAGGAACATTCGCCAGGCGAATCTACCCGAAAAGCAATTTCCACGCTGCTGCTGATTATCATTCATGATAAAGAAGCTTAATCCGAAGAGCAGGGCAAAGATGCCATACATCTTTCCCGACAGCAGCAATGCCAGCACATCTGCCATCCAATCATCACACCCCAGCGTATAAACATGTGCTATGTTTCCATCGTACATATTGAAATGCTCCACGGAGTGATAGAGAATAATACCTGCTACGGCCAATCCTCGCAAGGCATCAGCCACATCAATACGGCTGTTTTTCAATCCTAATGTCTTGTAAAAATTCATTTTGATAATGTTATGTTAGTTATTATGAGTTGGCAAAGGTATAACATTTTATTGGAAAAAGCGAAGAAATTCATATTTTTTTCGAATCACTTCGATTCTGACATATCCGTCAGAATCGAAGTGAAAGCCAATCATCGAACTTCACGTTCTGAAAGGTATGGATGCCCAGCTTCTCGGCAGCCTCGCAGTTTTCCTTCAGATCATCGAAGAAGAGGGTTTCATCGGGATGGATGTTCGCCTGCTTGACTACCTCTTCATAGATACGGGCATCAGGCTTAGCCAAATGCATTCGCTGAGAGAGGAAACAGTGCTCGAAATAATCCTCTACCCCATGGTTCTGATAAGGGAAGAGATGCTCCACGCAATAATTCCAGTGTATATCAATGGTATTGCTCAAGAGGAAGAGGCGGTAACCAGCCTTCTTCAACTGCAGGAGTCGCTTCTTTTTCTCATCAGGAATCTCCACCAGCATCTTGTTGGCAGCATCGATGATCTCTTCATTCGTCACATCAGCTCCAGTCAACTCACGGGCTGCATCGCAGAATGCTTCGGTGGTAATCATTCCCACACCCAGTTTGCTCATCAGCTTCATCCCCTCACTCTGGGGATTCGGATTCGCCAGTTCCCCCATTTCTATCGCCTTGAAAGCCCCGATGCATCCTTCCGGATTGAGTTTCACCAGGACATTACCTAAATCGAATATGATATTCTTGTATTGCATAATCTACACCTTATTTTAAATCGCACTTTTAATCTTTAATTAGATACTTTCTGCAAAAGTACTGTAAATTCGGGAGAAAACAAATGATTTGGAAAAGGAATGGCGGGAATATAACATTTATTAGTAAAAGAGGAAAGCCTATGTATGAGAAAATTTTTCTAAAACTAATGTCACCATTGTCACACTCCAAGTTAACCAATTGGTTTTTTTAGCTATTTAAGCGTTGCAATAAGGGCATTTTCTATTATCACCTATTGCCACCTATTGCCACACTCGGGCGAAAAACGGGGGATTCTCAGCGAAAAAGCAGAGGAATACTTATTGTTTTCGCAGAAAAACATTAAAAAAGTGGAGAAAAAGGCTTGCGGTTTCGAACATTTTTTGTATTTTTGCAACCAACAGGAAAAATTCCTGCCGATTCCACCTAGAAGCTTACGACTCCTGTGAAACCACTTTTTATATAATTTTAATTCCAAAAACCTATGACACAAGCAGATTTAATCAGGCTCTACTTCGCTAAAGGAGATGTTTACAACTCATGGAACTATTGCTTCAATTGAGCACGGATGACCGACACGAAGGTCACGAATGACCGGCGTAGCCGGGCACATTTGCCCAACGCTTCGGGCAAAGCTGGGCAAAGTCATCAACAACCCTAAGTATCACCCTATCAACAAATTAGCAGAAATATGAAGTTTACTATTACAAGAATCAACAAACAGAACAAGCTGATGGTCAGTTCGAAAACCGTAGAACGGTTTCTGGAGCGCATCGCTAAAGATGATGCCAAGCTGAGTGTCACCAATTTCAGAATGAGTGTGCCGCTCATGGAGGCCGACTACCAGTACTACAAAGGCATCAAGGAATGGCAGCACGTTTATCCAGCCGCAGAATTCAACAAGGATGAAAGCGGCAATCTCGTCTTCCAGAAATCAAACGGGCTGGTGATGCTCCACTTCATCAACCTCATGTCGGACCAGGAAAAAGATGCCGTCAAGAAGACGGTCAGTCTGCTGCCGATGACCTTCGCTGCCTTTGAAGGAGCCGACGGCAGAAGCCTCATTGTGCTCGTAAGCATCTGCAACGAAGAAGGAAAAATCCCGACAAAAGAAGCCGACGCCGACTTACTCTACCAGTCTGCCTACGAACAAGTAAAAACGCTCTACCAGTCGCAGGTACAGGCAGCCATCAAACCCGAAAAGCCATCATTGGCATCCAACTTCATGCTTACGCTTGATGACTCTCCTTATTATAACAGCAAGGCAGTGGCGATGCGCATCTCACAAAATATGAAGAGGGTAGCCTCAGCCCCTAAGAATGTAGACGATTTAAAGACATACGATGACTATGAATTTCTCTACCGCAAGGCAGCAGAAGAGACGAAGGAAGAGATGAAAAAAGCCAACATCTCATGGCAGAACGATGAAGACCGGTTCCTTGCCGGTTTCTCAGCCATCGCAATCAAGCTCTGCAACATGGGCCTCAGCGAAGAAGAAGCTTTCATCCATATCCGCCGCAACAACTGGGGACATGTGACAGAAGAGAAACTCCGCCAGATAGTGGGCACCGCTTACGATACCCATTCCAAAGACAGGAAGACGGAGAAATCAGCCTCAGGCAGAAAGGGTCGTGCCGAAATTCTGCAGATGATCAGATACCTGGAGAGCCGATATCAGTTCCGGTACAATACCGTGATGAAATATACCGAATACCGCCCGAACAATTCATGGGTTGGCAATTTCAGACCGGTGGATGCCCGTGTGCAGAAAAGCATGACGCTGGATGTTCAGATAGCCGACATCCACGTAAGCATCAAGGATGTAAGGAATTTTCTAGAGTCAGACCGCATCAGAAACTACAGCCCGATAGAGTCCTATCTCTATGACTGTCTGGGAAAATGGGACGGCAAGGACCGCATCCGTGCCCTGGCACGAACCGTACCCACCAACAATCCTCATTGGGAAGACTGGTTTTACACCTGGTTTCTGGGAATGGTTGACCAGTGGCGCGGCATGTATCGCCGTCAATATGGCAACAGTACCATGCCGCTGCTCATTTCCAAGCAAGGTTACAACAAGAGCACCTTCTGCCGCCGTCTCATCCCTACCGAATTATCGTGGGGCTTCAGCGACAACATGATTCTGTCAGAAAAGCGTCAGGTTCTGCAGGCGATGTCACAATTTCTGCTCATCAATCTCGATGAGTTCAATCAGATTTCACCACAGGTGCAGCAGGGATTTCTGAAGAATCTGCTGCAGTTGCCTACGGTGAAAATCAAGCCGCCATACGGAAGTCATGTACAGGAATTCCCTCGTCTAGCCTCCTTCATCGCCACGAGCAACATGACCGATATTCTTTCCGACCCATCCGGCAACCGCCGTTTCCTGGGAGTAGAACTGACGGGACCTATCGATGTGAGTGGCAGACTGAACTATGAGCAGCTTTATGCGCAGGCGATGCAAGCTCTGGAGCGTGGCGAAAAATCCTATTTCGACGCCAAGGAAACCGCCATCATCATGCAATATAACAGACAATTTGAGCAGATTTCGCCAATTAAGCAATGTTTTCTGCAGGTTTTCGAGCCTGCAAGTACCCCGGAAAATGGCGAATATCTGATGGCAGCCGCCATTTTCGACATTTTGAAGCAGAAATTCGGCTCTTCTCTCCAGGTTTCGAGTATACAGAAATTGGGCAGGGAGCTTCAGAATATTGAAGGTTTGAAGAACCGAAGAACAAGATTTGGTACTGAGTATCTGGTAGTTAGGAAATAACCTACTCACTTTTTATCTCATTTTCTCATAAAAAGAGTGGTAAGCGGCTCTGCGTTTATACCTTGCCCTTTATCGTAAAAGTTCTTACCTTTGCACCATAATTTTAAAAGCAACGCAATTATGAGAGCAACAGAACGTTATGAGAGGGCATGGAATGCCTTCCAGATTCATTTGAATCATAATCCAAAAGCCAGTTTGATTCCTTTTTTAAAGGAACGGCATGTAAACCATCGCTCGATGCATAGATGGATGTCAGAGAAAGGTTATTCTGTTAGGTTAGCCAAACAGCAGATTCGTCTGCTTCAGGCCGAAGCCCGTAAGGAATGTTCCGAGGCAATAGCCAAGGACACTGGGATGATGTTTCTTCCCATGGAAATGCCATCCGACTCCGTCTGTCCAGAGAACTATCTTTTTGGCATAACCCTAACCTTCCCAAATGGAACGATAGTCACCATCAGGAAAGGTAGCGTCAAATCTGTCATGCATCTGATGAAACTTTACGAAAAGGAGGATATGCTATGTTTGGACTAAACGAAAATACCCAGTATTACGTCTGCCAGCGATATGTCCGAATGAACATGGGCATAAACGGTTTGTATCAGATTGTGAGAACCGAGATGGAACTTCCGCCACTTGGTGGTGCGGTATTCATCTTCTTCTCCAAGAACCGCCAGCAGGTAAAAATGCTCAAATGGGATGGCGATGGTTTCTTGCTGTACCAGAAGCGATTGGAGCGAGGAACCTTTGAATTGCCATTCTTTGACCCCAAGAACAAACAATGCAAAATGCCGTACAGGACACTATCGGCCATCATGAGCGGAATTTGCCTAAAAAGCATGAAATATAGAAAGAGGCTTAACTTATAGCTTTGCTATGCTATATTTAACGTATTGTATATCAGCAAGATAATAAGAATAAATATCTGAAAACACTTGCATATCTCGATATTTTTTCGTACCTTTGCACTATGAAAAAGGACGAAATTA
>ERZ824488.2060-NODE-2060-length-19224-cov-3.114612_pt1 | contig 19224 bp, 16 predicted proteins | sample MGYA00519936_ERZ824488 | MGnify/ENA primary metagenome ERZ824488 (study PRJEB31778, sample SAMEA3449153) | human gut metagenome | biome: human gut; feature: human-associated habitat; material: faeces | place: United Kingdom | collected 2010/2012 ... | reverse complement strand
ATGTTTCCTAAATTTTTATTTTTTATATATGAATACGACATATATGAAATCATACATCCAATTGCAAATAATGATATTATATTAATAAGATTTATCATTTTTATTTTTTTACATCTTAGTATTTCTACAATACATATTGCTATAACAACTATAACTATTGTTGGTTTTATATGATCTCCTAATATTGTAAGCATTCCTTCTAATATTGTAAAAAAAGCTCTTTTGTTTTCGTTCTTCTCTTCTTTTATTTTTATATATAAATAAAATATAAGTATTGGAAATACCATACTTATAGTATCTGTATATGGTATTATAATATATGGTAAAAACATTATTAAAGGTATTATAAATAAACTTGAGAAATAACAAATTTTGTTTCCAAATAATTTTTGGCATACTTTAAATGTTAAAATTGCTGATATATCCACTATTATTATATTAAATATGATTGTAAATAAATATGCTTGTTCTATTGTTGGTGTACCAAATAAACTAATAAATCTTATTATATATGTAGCAATTAATAACATTCCTATATTATTAGGACATCTTGAAAAATAATAAGTATTTATATCATTATTAACTACTAATTCATAGGCATTTTCCATAACTATTCCACAATCCCAACCACAAGTTGCAAATGTTAATATAGCAAAAACAATCTGTAATATAAATATTATTACTATAAATATCACAAATTGAAACTTTGTAGGCTCCTTTTTAAATTCAGTTTTCTGAATTTTTTTATAAGCTATATATATTAAGACATATGATAATACTAACAATACACTCATACATAAAACACTATAATTAATTTGTGTAGTTCTATTAAAAAATATTGTATTTAATAATGCAATTAAAAATACTATAGAAAAACAAATTGTCATTAATTTTATTAACTTACTTCTTATCTCCATTTTTGACTGACTTTTTTTTTTAAATACTATTAATTTGCTTAATATATAATTCATTACAATTACAACTACTTGTGATACTAGTTTCATAATTTTATCATTAAATTTTAACGTTGTTACCCCAACGCACATTATCACCATATCCATTAATAATGTAGCTATTCTTGAAGTTACAAATTTAGTTGCTTCTTTTATTTTATTTTCTTCATTACTTTCAAATACAAATTTTCTATTTGTGATATATGCAAATGCAACACTTATAATCCAAGAAATTACATTAGCACTTTGTAATTGAATAGCATTATCTGGATCTAAAACTGTGAAAACACATATATAATATGTTACTAATGATACAACTGTTGTTAACACCCCAAATATTAGGTAATTTATTATTTCTTTATATTTTTGATATAATTCTTTTATTTTGCTCATTTTTTATTACATTCCTTTATTTGGTAATTATTTATTTGAATATTTCTCTTCTTTTTCTTTTAATGCAATATAATGGTCTAAATCTTTTATTTTTTCATTTAATGATGTTATATGAATATTATCTATAAATATTTGCATTAGTAAAAATGCTATCATTACTAAAAATATAAAATTTACAGGTGCTACAAAGCCTAATTTTTCTGATATCCATACAACTACATTTGGAAATATGCTCATTAATATTAAGATTATACATCCCAACATCCATGTTACTGAATTTTCTATTTTTAATTGTGATTTTTTTATTTTTGTTATGCACAAATAAAATGCTATAAATGAACTTATTATTAATATTACTCTTAATGTTACTGACATTAATTTTCACCTCTTACTTTTTTCTTGTTATTGCTCTTATAAATACAATTGAAAATATCATATTTACCATGTATTTCATAGATTTTATTGGAGTCAAATAACTTTTTCCAAATTCTCTTTCTTTCATTTCAACTTGTACTTCTTTTATTTTTAAACCTTTTTTTAACATATATACCATTGTATCTGGCTCTGGTGTTAGACTTGTATTTGTTACAAATTCTTTTATTGCATTTCTATCATATGCTCTCATACCAGATGTTGTATCTTTTATTGTTTTTCCTGTTGTAATCTTAGTAAAAAATGCTATTATTCTACTTCCTAACATTCTTGCTGTAAATGGTTTCTTCTCTGTTACAAATCTAGAACCAATTACTATATTTGCATTTCCATCTTCTATTTCTTTTACTAAGTTTTTTAAATATTTAGCTTGGTGTTGTCCATCTCCATCAAATTGTATTGCAATATCATAATTATTTTTATAAGCATATTTCATTCCAATTTGTATTCCACTAGTTAATCCATAATTTATAGGTAGTGATAACATATTAAAATTATTTTTTTCACAAACTTCTTTCGTATTATCTTTTGAACAATCATTTACAACTACATAATCATAATCTGTATTTTGAATAACATCATTTACTGTCTTTTCTATGTTTTCAGCTTCATTATATGCTGGTATTATTATTAAAACTTTCATTGCTTGTCTCTCCTTAATTTACTTGATATATATATTGTCCTTTTTCAGTATTTTCATATTTAACTGTTAAATGAAATTGATTTTTTTCACTTTCTGAATATTCTACATCTGTTAAATAATATTTAATTCCTAAATCTTTTAGGTTTTGATATGTTAAATCAACTTCATAACTATCTGTTGTTAATAATCTAAATTCTGTTTTTTCAGCTAATATTATTCCAATATGTGCATATCTATTATATACATCATTATATATTTTATCTGGATCTACAATATTTAACCATTGGAAATTGGGATATGAATTAACCCCATTTAATGTATTTGCTCCATTTGCTAACAAATATTGTCCACTCCAATTATATCTCCCTATCCATAATGCTTCTTCATCTTCTTTTTCTATTTTTTGAATTTCTTGTGCTAAATCTGTTTTATAAATAATATCTACACCTCTATTTATTGGATTTATTGTTGCTCCTGCAATGATACTTACTATACACATAATATAAGCAAATGCTTTTTTGTTTGTTTGCAATATTGAATATACCATAAAAAATGTTATTACTGTAATTAGTTCTAATTTTACAGTTGTAAAAAATCCACTATATGCTGAATTTTTTAATACTACATATAATACCATTGAAGATATTAATGCTCCTGCAATTGATGCTTTTTTATTTAGTATTTTTACATTTTCAAATTTTTTTATTAACATTAATGTTAGTAAAACACCTATCATTCCAAAAATAAGTTGAGTCCTTGCTGTAGGAGAATAATATAAAAATGTTATTTGTACTAAAATTTTATTAAATCCTATATATAACCATACAAAGAAAAATGCATATAATGCCATTAATCCAATCTCTAAAATTTTATTTGAATCTTTTATTTTTTCTTTTTTAAAGTTATTTATATAATATAAAATTAAAACTATTAATCCAACTATTGAATATATATATGTGCTAATTTCACAAGGATTAGAAATTTCATTATTATATGGTAAAAATATATTTGTATATCCTGCAATAAATTGATTTATTGTATAATCTCCACCTGTTTCAAATCTACTTCCTGGGTATACTGTTCCCATCATTGTTTGGATATCTGTCCATGCAAAAATAATAAAATATGCTAATATACCAAGTGAAATAATTAAAGTTCCTGCCATAATAAAATAATCTTTTTTCTTTAATTCTTTGAAGTGTTTAACTAAGTCATTTATCATAAATATTACTATAACATATGCTAATGGTACTTGACATGCTGGATATAATGCAAATGCAAATGCTGGAATAGAAATTATCATTCCAAGTGCTATTAATAATTTTTTCCAATCTTTAGTTTCTAAATTTTCCATATATGTATGGAATAAAACAACTATTGCCATCCCCCATATATATGAATCTACTATTGCTGTACTGAACCACCACATTATTCCAGGTGCTATTGATAAAATTAACATTCCTGCTATTGATAAAACATTATCTTTTTTAGTAATAATCCTTGCTATTTCAAAAGAAACAATTAATAAAAGTAGTATTCTTAACATCCACCACCAAGAAAATCCATATTCTGTACCAAATAATAAGAATCCCCAAGTTAAAGGTTTTGCTATTGTTGTAACATTTAATATTGGACCACCTGTCATCATTACATTACAATTTCCTTGCATCAAATGTGAATTATACATTTTATATCCATCTTTATTTAAGGTTTGTGCTAACATTGTTGGACTTTGAACTAACCATTCATCAGCTCTTATTTCTCTTGCATTTCCTAATATATTTTGGGTAAAATTATTTTCATTTAAAAAGTTATTCCAAATATTTATTGATGAAAGATTTATTTTAAATAATATACAAACAACAAATATAATTGGAATTATTATATAACGTTTATTTATTACAAAATTTATACCTTTTTTTATTTTTTCTTTATATTTATTAATTATGAAATAACCAAAATATAATATTTCTATTCCATATAACATAGCAAGTCTTATTAATGTACTTTTTTCTAGTATTACTTTTTTTGAAAATAATAGTTCTATTATTATTGGTATAATTAAGTATATAACTCCTTTTAATATATTTTTTCCTACTTTTTTCAATTGTTTTTTCTCCATTCTTAATAACTTATTTTATTATAATTTATCTTTGGCAAATCTGTATCTAATCTATAATTTTTATTATAATAAGGATCTCCTTTTGCAATTACTTTAGACCATCTTTTTACAAAAAGCTCATATTCTTTAGCAAATCTTTTTTGTTTTTCTGTATTTTCTGTGTCTTCTCCTCTTGATTTTGATTCATAATGATATGCTTCAACAAATGGATTGTATACAATTAGATATTTTGCTGTTCTTATTTTCATGCAAAAATCGACATCATTAAATGCTACTGCCAATTTTTCATCAAAACCTAACATATCTATATATAATTGTTTTCTTACCATAAAACATGCTGCTGTAACTGCACTTAAATCTTGAACTATATTTATATAATCATCTTTTTTGAAGTCTTTTTCTTGTACTTCTCTACATCGATGTCCTGCAAGACCTCTAGTTCCTAATGTAACTCCTGCATGTTGAATACTTCTATCAGGGAAATATAATTTTGCCCCACATATTCCTACATCTGGTCTTTGTGCATACATAAGTAATTGTTCTATCCAGTCTTCTGTTATAAATTCTATATCATTATTTAACATTACTATGTATTCACCATTTGAACATTCAACACCATAATTTACAATTGCAGAATAGTTAAAGTAATTTATATCAAATTTGCAGACCTTTATTCTATTATCTTGTTTTGAAATCTTTTCATAATATTCAAATGTTTCTTTATTTTTGCTATTATTTTCTACTATTATAACTTCATAATTTGAATATGTTGATTTTTCTAAAGATTTTAGCAATTTACTTAAATCTTGTATATGATCCATATTTGGTACAACTAGTGATACTAATGGATTTCCTTTTATTTTATAATTAATTTTATATTGTCCTTCAAATCTTCCATCTTTTATATTATCATATTCTAAGTTCATTCTTTTTAAATGTTTTGCTATTATTTGTTTTTCATCTTCAACATCTATTTTTCTGTTTTCAATTGTTTCATGATATAGTATTTTTTGAATGTGTTCAATTTTTCTTGTTTTTTCACTAATTTGTAATAGTATGTCATAAATTATATTCTTATTTAAATTATTTAAAATATCTTGATGTATTTTTATAAAATCTGTTTTTACTGCAATAAATTGTCCAATATAATTTTGAGATAAAATTGTATCTCTTGCAAATCCTGGTTTAAAGTGTGGTTCAGTTCTTTTTTCATCTATTAATTTGTCATTATCAGAATAAATTAATATACTATCTCTATATTCTATTGATTTTACTATTTCATATAATGCAAATTGGGCAAGTTCTATATTATTACCTAAAAAGATTAAATAATCACTTTTTGAGTTTAATATTCTTTCTTTCTTAAATTCATAAACATTATATTTTTTATATGTTTGATTTTCTATACTTTTTATTAGTTTCTCATCATTTGGGCATATTATATCAAATTTCAAATTTTGACAAGATTCGTACTTTTTTTCATTTTCAAGTTCATCAGTATTAGGCTCATTATTAGCAATCCATGTTGCATATTCGTCTAACACTACCTTTCCAAATCTTATTTTGTTAATTATTGTTGTTCCTAAACCTTTAAAACCATTATTCTTTATATATCTAAGAACTGATTTCATATTTTGTAAATTAATTGCATTTAAAACTTTTTTTACTTTTCTTATTAGAGATTTCATTCACAATCCTCTTTCTTTATTGTTTTTTTATCCCCATTTTTATTAAAATATTTTTCAACACTCTTTTACATCTTCTTAAAAATCTATATGTTTTTCCATGATTGTCTACATATATTGGTTGTGCTTTTTGTAACTCTTCTGAGCATTTCATTGCTTCTTCTGTAGCTAAAAAAGCTGATTTTTTATAAAGTGGTTTTATCTCTGGTATATCTTTATAATCTGTTTCTAACATGTCTTTTACTGCTTTTAAATATTCTTCAAATCCTTTTTCAAGTGGATAATTTTTCATATATTGTACACCAAATTTAGACATCTTTTCTGCCACTTGTGGATTGTCTAAAATGTATGCAATTGCACTTGCAATAGCTTCTGGTATTGGTTGTGCAAGTAATACTCCTTCATCTGGTAAATCATATATGTTATTTTCCTTATATAATTCTACTACTGGTAATCCTGCTGCCATCATTTCAAATGGTATTCTTGATGGATTTGATGCACTCATACATATTCCAACCTTACATTTATTGTATAATTCATTACATTCTTTTATTGGTATTATGTTCAAATTTTTACATTCAAATTCAAATGTTGCAGGAATGCTTGAACCATATAAATATATTTGTACATCTGGTTTCATTGCTTTTAATATTTTTAATGCTTTTAATCCTATATAATCACATCTTCTTGGTTTTTCTGGCTGATATACAAAACATATTGCATTTTCCTTTTTTACTTTTGGTAATGGTTTATATACATTTAAATCTGCACCAAAACTAAAATATTCTGCTGGCGTATTAAATTCTGCCTGCATTTTATGCGCTAACCATTTTCCTATTGTTACTGGTAAAAATCCATATCTATATGAATTTTCTGTAATTAAATATTGATCTCCCATTGGGAAGAACCATGGTTCAAAATCTTGTATAAAATATGCTTTTTTCTTTGCTGGTAGTTTTCTTACAAATTCTACTGTTTGCCAACCTGTTGCAAACATCAAATCATATTCTTGTTTTAAATCAAATCCAACATATACTCCTGCATCACATTTTTCATACCAATCATTTATTTTTTGTCTTACTATTTCAGATGTTGAAACACCATCTTCTTCAAAATATAAATCACAATCATATCCTGCTCTTATTAAAGCATTTACATTTTGAATTATTGTTCTATGCCCACCAGATCCTTTTCCAGGATGTGGTATTACCCATGCAATTTTCTTTTTTCCATTATCTTTTTTTGGTAATAATGGATACATAAAACTTCTTCTTAATTCTTGTTTGTCTTTGATTTCTTTTGTTAATTCATATGTTTTAGATATCTCGTCTTGAATTCTACAAATCTCATTAAATTCGATTTCTGCTTTTACATCTGTACATACTGATGAACCATGTTTTCTATAATAGTTAAGTGGCTTATTACACCAACTAATCTTTCCATTTTTTAATATATTAAAATAAATATACCAGTCTCCTGCAACCTTAAATTCTCCTGCTTTTTCTAAAATTTCTGTGTAATCTTGTTTTTTCCACATTACACTAGAAACATTTAATATTGTGTTTGTTACACTTAAATGTTCTTTTATTTCTTTTTCTCCTGGCCATATATATGATTTATTCCATTCTCCTGTTCTGCACATATCATATAAATCATCTGATTTTTCTCTTATTAAATTATTTTCTCCATCAATTCTAGCAGATTCACAATATGATAATACAACTTCTGGATCATCAAATGGTTTTATTAAATTTTCAACAAAATCATTTTCAGCAGAATCATCTGCTTCTGCAATCCATATATAATCTCCTGTCGAAGCATTAAATCCCTTTTTCCATTGTTTAAATACACAACCACCACTATTTTTTTCATTAATGATAAATTGAACTTTTATTTCTGGATGTTCTTTTTTTATCTCATCTATTTTTTTATTTATTACTTTAACACTATTGTCTGGTGAACAATCATCTAATATAACAATTTCATATATTGGATATGTTTGCATTAATACAGAGTCTATTCTCTCTATTATATATTTTTCGTAATTATAATTTGGAATTATTACACTTACTTTTTTTGGATTCTCTATTTTTAATTTTTTCTTTTGATGTTTATAAATATCTATTTTTTTCTCCATAAAAACCTCCAATTTGGTATTCTAATATATTGTTTTCTTAATTTCTTATTTTCTTCTGTTAAATTACGAATTTGTTCTTTCAAATTATCTGCTTCTGCTTTTTGTGCATTACTTCTAATATTCAAGTTTTCTATTTCTTGTTCTTGTGCCTTATTTCTTATATTTTGATTTATTAATTCTTGTTTTGTCGCATCTATATCTATAATATTATTTTGCTTATATGATTTCCATGTTTCATCATCTCTTACCATTTCTTGCATTTTATCATCTAGTTTTTTAAATAGTTCTAAATATTTTGTTAAATTGTATTTTTCTAATAAATCTTCAATTTTTATAAATCTTCTTAATGATATTGTATATAAAATAGATCTATATAAAATGTATTCAACTGGTAAATTAGGCTCGTCCCATTCTTGATCAAAGAAATAGAAATCATTATCTATATAAAAACAATTTTTAAATGTCATATCCCATAATCCTTTAGGAGTAAAATGCAAATCATTTATTATAGTTTTATCTTGTATTTCTAGATTATATTTTCCAAATGCTGTTTTTTCATAATTTTCTTCATGATATATATCAATACTAATTTTTTCTATAAATTTATCTAATATTTCATAAAATTCATCATTTCTCTGTTCTTCAAGTAGCTCTGTTAATCTATTATTTAATAAATTTTTCTGTTCTATATATTTACTTCTTATTATTTGATTTTCTATATAATCAACAGTTTTTATACCATTTTCATTTAAATATCTTATATTACTTTTTATATTTTCATAATGTTTATGTGCTTTTTCATTTACTTCTTGTTTTTCCACATATTCATCTGCAATTTTTGTAATTAATCTATATTTTTCTTTTCTTATATTATTAAAAGATATATATTTATATGTTTTATCACATTCACCTTTTGTTATTTCAATTAAAAATGAATTTGCAAAAAATGTAAACATATTTTTATCTGTTTTTAATATTTCTCTAAATACATCAATTTCATTAAATGTAATATCATTATTTTCTATATAATATGGATGATATTTATCTATACTATTATATTCTGGCAATTGTTCATCTGTAAAAATTACATTAGGCTTTTTATAATCTGGTAATGGATAATAAAATCTCATATTATATCCTAATTTTCTTATTTCATTTTCTATACTTGATTTTGTATATGTTTCTCTTTTATTTTGTTCATTATTATATCCTGTTAAACTAGCAAATTTCTTTTTATATATTTTATCTGGCGTTCCATTAAATGCTTCTAGCCCAAATTTATTATCAATTGTTATTAGTATTTTTCCTTTTTCTTCTAAAATTTTTTCTACCTTTTTTATAAGTTCTTTTAATTTGATATTTTGATTTTCAAAGATTCCTACAAGTATAATTACATCAAATTTTTCATTACATAAATCAATTTCTTCTATATTTTTTATTTCTTTTATTTTTTGGTTTTCTTTAAAAGGATACCAATTTAATATATTAGGACTTTGAACTTCACCCACTATTTCCACCTCTTTATATTGAAATTTTTATATTTCCATCTTTCTCTATAATATTTTTATTTACATTTAATTCTTCAATCCATTTTCTAGTTTCTTTAGTTTTCCAAGGTCCTGAATCTTCACCATTTCCTGAATCATTAATCCATAGCCAATCTGGTGTTGGCCATAAACATATTTTAGGTTTTATGTATTCATATATTTCTTTACTAACTCCTTGTTGACCATGATGTGCCATTTGCAATATATTTACTTTTAATTTTTCCTTTTGATTATCTAATAATTTATTTCCACTTTCTACTCCAGTATCTCCTAAAAATAAAATTGAGTTTTTCTTTGTCTCCATTTTTATTACCATACTAGAATTGTTTATTGCATTTTTTGTTATTTCTGGATTTTTTATTCCTAAAATTTCACATTTTATATTATCAATTTGTATTTGTTCATTTAATGTTACTTCTTCAACTTTTGAAGATATTTTTTCAGATTTTATAGTGTCTAAAAATCTTATACACTCATCTGCTCTACCATCTCCATAATTATTATACCATTCTTCATCTTCTGTTGTTACATATACTTTACCAATATCTATATTATAATTATTTACTATCTCAATAAATGCTGTTGCATGGTCTTGATGTGGATGTGTTATAAACCAATAGTCTACTTTTCCTGTGTATTCATTTATTTTCTGTAAAAGATTTTCTGTATCATCAGATGTCCCACCATCAATAACAATTATTTTATCATTATCTGTTTTTATGATATATCCCATCATTTGACTATGTCCACTATTTTTTAATTGTTCTAGTGTAGTCGTCTTTAAATTTAATTTCCAAACTCCCAAAATTCCTACAAGTATTATTAATATTATTACTGTTAAAAATATTTTCTTTTTATTTTTCATTATTTCCTCTTATTTTTTCAATTTTGATTTTTGAATCTAATCTCATCAATCCAACAGTATCTTTTGTAGATAAAACTTCAATCAATAATGCATCATATTTTCTGTTTAATACTTCTAATTCACCTTTACTATTAAAATGTGTACAACTAAATGATAATGTATATTTTCCTGGTGCTACATTTATTACCTGTCTGAATTCTGCAACTACTACATCACCTTTTTTATAATTTCCTGTTGCAATTTTTTCTATTAATGTATTTGTTCCTGCCATCTCAAGACCTTTAAAATCTTTTACAGTCATTGTAAATATAGGATCTTTTACATCTTTATGAAAAACTATTTTAGATTTTAATACTACTTCTTTATCATTTTCTAATACTGATATATAATTTTCATTTTCATCAAACATTCCATAATCTACTACTTCTGCACTTCCATCTCCATATGTAATTAAATTTGGATTTTCATTAAAGTGTGATTTCCATGTTTCTCCATTTTTCTCTTTTAATGCTTGATAATTAGGATTTTTTTCTAATATTTGTTTATCTGTAAGTATTCCTTCTTTACTTGTTTTATCATCTAGTCCAACTATAATTTTCTTATATTTTTCTACTCCTTCTTTTACATCTCCATCAAATATTTTTCTGCCTGCATCAATTATAATTGTTCTTGTACAGTTTCTTAAAATATCAGTTATACTATGTGTTACAAATAAAATTGTTTTTCCACTTTCTTTAAATTGTTCAAATTTTTTGAAACATTTTAATTGGAATGACATATCTCCAACAGATAATACTTCATCTACAATTAATATATCTGGATTAACATTTATTGCACATGCAAATGCTAGTCTTGCAAACATTCCTGATGAATATGTTTTTACTGGTTGATATAAGTGATCCCCTATATCTGCAAAGTCTATTATTTCCTGTTCTCTAGCTTTTATTTCTTCATTTGTTAATCCCATAACTTGTCCATGTTGATATATATTCTCATATCCAGTTAATTCTTGATTAAATGCTGTTCCTAACTCTAAAAGTGAACTTATTTTTCCTTTAGCTTCTATTGTTCCTTTTGTTGGTGTTACAACACCTGTTATCATTTTTAATAATGTTGATTTTCCTGCACCATTTTTTCCTAAGACACCAAGTACTTCACCTTTTTTTACTTCTAAATTAAAATCATGCATTGCTTCAAATACTCCATGTCTTTCAACTCCTGGAAATAATGTTTCTATTATCCTATCTTTTTTCCTTGCAAACATTTTGTAATCTTTTGAAAGCCCTTCTATTTTTAAAACTGTTTCACTCATATTGTATAACTCCTTTTCGCCTATCTTTTTAATTTTTTAAATCCTCTTCTAATTTTAAACAATCCTCTTCCTATTGCAGGCATATTCATTATTATAAAGTTTTCTATATAATAAATTAATGTTTCTGTTTTATATAATTCATGAAATATTCCCCATCCTTTAAAATTAAAGTTTTTCTTTTTTTGAATATCTTGAAAATATTTATATGCTTTTTCATTTTGTTTTTGAAGTTTTTCTGGAAATATTTCTTTATGTTTTACATATGTACCAAATACACCTAATTTTACATTTATGAATAATTCTCTTACTTGTTCTAATTCTTGAAAATTATGTGATATCTTATTTGTTCCAACTTGATTATTTCCATGTTGCCTATATTTTATATACTTTTCTGGCATATATGCCAATTTTCCATTTAATGCAATAACAATTCCAATCCAATGGTCATGTATTAAATATTTAGAATCTGTTGGAAATGGTAATATTTTTTCTATAAATTCTTTTGTAGATAATATTGTACAACCTGTAACTACATTATATAAATAATTTACTTTATAACTTCCAATGTATTTATTTATTTTTCTATTCAATAACATGAAATCTCCAAAAGAAGGATATATTGTTTCTAATTTTTCATTTACTACTTCTAAGTCTCCAAAAACTAAATCTGCTCCTGTTTCTTTTTGTTTTTGAATAGTTTTTTCTATTTTTTCTGGAAGCCATACATCATCTTGATCTGATAACATATAAAATTTGCTTTCTACTTGTCTTAGTAAAAATTCAAAATTTTTATTTGAACCTAAGTTCCTGTCGTGTAAAAATATTTTTATTCTATCATCTTTTTTCTCATATTCTTGCAATATTTCTTGTGTTCTGTCTTTTGAACAATCATCTGAAATTAAAATTCTTATATTTTTATATGTTTGTTTTATTATACTATCTAATTGTTCTCTTAAATATTTTTCTCCATTATATGTTGCTACAAGAACATCTACTTTTTCTTTCATTTTTGCTTCCCTTCTATTGTTTATAATACATCTGCAAAATCTTTTTTACTCTTTTTAAATATATAATTTCCCCATGCAAAAATTAATATTGTTATTACCCAAAATGCAATTGTAAACATTCCATGGTTTGCTGTTACTATATTTGTATTTCCCATAAAACAATCTCTAAATCCTGTTACTAAATATGTAAATGGTAAGAATTTCATAATCATTGAAATTTTATGATGTTCTGCAATCATTGATAAGTCCCAAACAACTGGTGTAAGCCACATACATATTTGCATTACAATTCCTAATAAATTTGAAAAGTCTGGAACTAATGTTGCAACAGCTGATGTAAATCTTGTTATTGCTATTAAGAATATATATACTGAAATTATCATATATATCATTTGAAATACATTTGGTACAAATTTGAATATTACACATACTGCTGTTGCTATAACAATTAAAAATAATGATACAAATGCATTAGCTATTAATGATATTAATGGTATTATATCTACTGGAAATACTACTTTTTTTACTAAATAACTATATCCTCTTATTGAATTACTTGCTCCTATAATTCCATCATTTATTGTCATCCACATTGCCATTCCAGGCATAAACCATACTACATATGGTGCTCCTCCAGGTCCTGTTTGTTTAAATATATATTGAAATACTATTACATACATCATCATAAATACAAATGGTTGTAAAAATCCCCATATACTTCCTAAGCTTGTATTAGCAAATCTATTTTTAAAGTCATTTTTCCCTAATTGCCATGCTAATCTTTTGTTTTTCAAAAATACTTTTAAAAATTCCATTTCTTCCTTTTCCTTTCGCCATTCATCCCTCTGTTTTTTATCTTCTACATTCTATCTTTAAATTGCTTATTTGTCAATAAATGGGCTTCAAAAAAAAGAATTACATAGAAAATAAATCTCTATGTAATTCTTTTTTTAATTCATACTACTATCAACTGAAAAAGACCCATTTAATAATTCTATATATCCAGCTCCAGAACCAATTCCTTGTGATTCCATATTTATATTTTTTAATACTTCATTCATTGTAATTATTTTATCTGTTGTTTTTGCAGTTTCATATGCTGGATTCTTATATGATAACTTTTCCTTTATTTTTTAATGAATATAGATAGTCTGTAGTCCATCTTCTGCTTCTTGCAAATAATTACTAGAATTATAGTCATCTAATAAAAAATTCAAATACTATTTTGTTTTCATCCCATTTTCTCCTATTCTAATACCACTTTTAGTATCTGTATTTTAAATATGAAATTATTGGAAAGTGAAACAATGCAATTTCTCTTATCATTTTCTTTCCTTGATTTTTTCCTGACAAAATTTTGAAATAGTCTCCTATATTTTTAATATTTATTTTCTTTGTTTTATATATTTCATTATAATAATTTATTGCTTTTTGGCAAAATTCTAAATCTATTTTTTTATTTGCATATTGTTCACACATCTTTATTCCACCATCATATGCCCTTTTTATAGCATCTTCTCTGTATTTTAAGAATGCATCATAACTATTACCATTCTTCTCTTTCCATCTATTCAAATTTTGATTTAAACTTCGTCCTCCAAAAACATTTGAATTATGTAATCTATAATCAAATAATTCTTCTTTTATATAGTCTATTCCCTTTCCTTCATTTGCAATAAAAGCTGCTAACCAATCATGTGCAATTACTTTAGATTTAAATGGTATCATCTTTTCTTTAACTGATTTAGTTATTATTTGAGAACATCCAATCCCAACACATCTTGATATTGCCAATTTGTCATTTCCTTTTACTAATGGTACATTTTTATATTTGAAATAGTTGTCTCTTAGCACAACTCCATCTTCATCTATTTGTCTACAATTGCAATAAACCATATCAACATCTTTGTCTTTTAATAATTTTAGGCTTTTTTCTACTTTATCTTTATGCCAAACATCGTCATGATCTGAAAACATTATATAATTTGCTGTAGATTGTTGTAACAAAAATTCAAAATTTTTATTATATCCTAAATTTTGAGGTTGCAAAAATAATCTTATTCGATTATCATTTTTTTCATACTCTTCTAGTAATTCCTTTATTTCATTTTTATTTGAATTGTCATCACTTATATATATTTTTATATTTTTATATGTTTGTCTTAATATACTTTCAATTTGTTTTTTTAGATATTTTTCATTTGTATTATATGTTGTAACTAATATATCTACTACTTCGTCCATTTTCCGCTCCCTTTTTTTATTTAATTGAATTTTAGCATATCTATTTTATAAAGTCAAATTCATTTTACATAAACATTGACATTTTTTTCTAATTATACTATAATAATAATATAGGCTGATTTGCCTATTATAATTTTGTGGCCTACAAGGAGGGCTAATTATGAGCATTTTTGAGAATGACGGAAACTACTACGCCAACTATTCTGTCCCTGCAATTTCTTTTTGCAACAGAAAAGCATCATCTGCCGAGTTCCGCAAATACCTGGCCGAACATCCTTCTGTACAGGAAGATGTTCCGTCCTCTATTATGGAAGAACTTCAGAAGATGCCCAGTGCCAAACCCGCTGGCGCTGCCTACTATGCAACCCTGAACACTCAGCTGTTCACCAAGTTCTGCAAAGATGTGGCAACGGCGATGGTAGAGAAGTCTCGCGATCCTCAGTGTGTTATGGTCTTCTCTGAAAACTAAAATAGATTTTATATTTTAGTTTTTCACAAAAGCCCGCAGATGATTTTTTTCATCTGCGGGCTTTTTATATTATCTTTCTAATTTATCATCAAAATATAATTTTGAAACAAGTTTTAATTCATTTAAAGATTCATCTTTTAAAGAAAATGAAAATAATTTTTTTGCTGGAGCCATAACAATATATCTAATCGCTGATACTGTACTTTCAGATATTGAAATTGCCCCTTTATCTAATCTTCCACAATTTTCACATTTAAAGCCATCATTTTTTAGACTAAAGTACTTCAAATTATTTTTTTCTTTACAATTTACACATTCCATAATTCTTGGTGTAAAACCAAGAAAGCATAATAATTTTAACTTAAATGTACTTATAACTAAATCTATATTTTTATCTGTCTCTGATAAAGTATATAACGTATTTAATAACATTTGTAATATTTTATAACAATTTTCATTTTCATCAGTTACATCTCTTACAATTTTTGTAATCTCTATTGCATAATTAAGTTTATCTAAATCTGTTCTCAAATTATAAAAAACTTCAATAGTATCACAAGAATTTATATTATATGTATTTGTCCCTTTATACATCATATACTCTCCAAAACAAAATAACTGTGTTCCAGCTAGCAAGGCGCTTCTCGGACGCCTCGCCCCTTTAGCAACACATGATATCTTGCCTAATCCTGGAGTTAACATTGTAAGCATTTTGTCATAATCTCCTAAATTGCTTTCAGAGATTATTATCCCACTTGTTTTTATTGTCCCCATATTTTTCCGCCTTTTGTTCCATATTATTATTTTGCAATTGTTCTTCTATTCCTTGAAATTGTTTTAATTCTAAAAATGTATTAACATCTCCTGTATTTTTAAATGTGTCCCATGCAATTTTTTTAATCATAAGCTCACTTCCTTTAACATTATCTTTTGCATTTTATTATTTTTTATTCATATTTGTGACTATTATTGTAACTTGAATTTTTTTACAACTGATGTATCATCAAGCCAATTTTCTTTAACTTTTACCCATGTTCTTAAATTAACTTTTGTTCCAAAGTTTCTTTCCATGTCAATTCTTGCTGATTGTCCAATTCTTTTTAACATCGTTCCATCTTTTCCAATTATTATCCCTTTATGTGATTCTCTTAAACAATATATTGTTGCTTCAATATCATAAAATTCTTCTTTATTCTTAGTTTTCTTTAATTTCATTTTTGTTACTTCTACATATATCCCATGTGGAACTTCGTCTTGTAAATACATTAATGCTTTTTCTCTTATTGTCTCTTCAGCAAGTTGCCTCATTGTCTGATCTGTATATTCTTCAACATCATAATATGCTGGTCCAGGCTTTAATACTTTTTCTATTTCATCTAATATAATATCTCTATATTTTGATTTTATTGATGATACAGGAATTACAGCTTCAAAGTTATATTCTTTTTGATATAAATCAATTAATTTTAATAAACTCTCTTTTTTTACTAAATCTATTTTATTAATAATTAATATTGCCTTTTTCTTAGATTCTTTAATCTTCTCTAAGATTCTCATATCTCCTCTTCCAATTTCATCACTTGTAGCTTCTATAACAAATAATATTAAATCAATATCTTTTATTACTCCAAATGATGTTTCAATCATTGTTTCATTTAATTTTGTCTTTGGTTTATGAATTCCAGGAGTATCTATAAATATGATTTGAGAATTTTCTCTATTTACAATACCTCTTATTGCAGTTCTTGTTGTTTGAACTTTATTTGCTGTTGCAGCAATTTTCTCACCAACTAAAAGATTTACCAAAGTTGATTTTCCAACATTTGTTCTTCCTAGCATTGCCACAAAACCTGATTTAAACTCTGACATTATTCTTCCTCCATCTGTTTTACCGTATATTCCAAAATATTAATATTTTTTACTATTAATTTTGTTCCCATTTCTTCATCATCTAATTTTCCTACTTTTATAACCTTTTTTGAATCTAGTTCTATATTCATGTCACTTAATTTTGCAATAATTCTAGTATCATTATCCATTCCTACTGGTAATGTCTTATTTTGATTATCATAATATATACAATTAGAAAATGCTATTACATTTGAGCCTTTGCCTAATTTTATTTTATATAAATTTATTTTATTATCTTCAGATTTTTCAATTGCTTTCTTTATTTCATCTTCAGCATCTAAATTAAATATATTTATTTTGTTTGCGTCAATAGTAACTCCATCTTCTGTCCACATATATGCTATAATTTCTTGACTTGTTGTCATTTTTGATAATGCTTCATTAATTCTCCATATTGATTGACTTAAGTTGACCTTATAATCAACTACTTTATACTGTTTTGTAAGTCCTAGTATTAAAAATTTATTTTTTGGATTTTCTCTATGTGTCTTATTAGCTAATTTTTTTATTTTTCTTGTATCTTCTTCTAATCCTCCAAAAATATCAAGTTCTTCATCAAGTTTTCCTTTTAGTTCTTTTTGTTCTGCTTTTAAAGTTTTTAGATATTTATCTAATTCTTTTGGTTCTAATGAATTTGTTTTTACTTTATTTAATGGCTCTATTTGTTCTGTACTAGCAATATATATTGCATCTAATTCTTCTTTATTAAACTTTTTTCTTTGAATTTGATCCATAGTTGTTCCGAATTCTTCAAAATCTTCTTCAAAATCAAATATTTTTGCATGTGGTTTTACATTAACTACTTCAGCTTCCCCTTCTGACAATGTTTTCACTTCATCTTTATTACTATATTTCCAAAATTCAAATATACTTTTTTTATGACTATCTATTTCTGCTATAAATGCTGATGCATTTTCTATTTTTTTGGTTAAATTTACTTTTTTTAGTTTCATTGCATTTATGTCCATTTTTGTATTATTAAATTCTTTTTCTTTACTAGCCGCACTTTTACCTTTTTCTAATAAATCATCCAATGTATATTGTCTTTTTATTTTTTCATCATCATCATTTACTATTTCTTCTGTTTCAACTATATTTGTACTTTTAATATTTTGTTCTTTCTTTTCGGGATCATCCATATATAAAATACTTGCGGCAACCTGTTCTGCAGTAGTGGTTTTACCGCACCATTTAGGGCCTTCGATAAGTACGGCACCTTTTCCCTCAAGTTTTCTTTTCAAAATATCATCAGCAATTCTTTTTCTGTATTTTCTCATCAGATTCACCTCAAATTAATCGTTCCTCTATAGTATACACGGTATTTTCAAAAAATACTACACTTTTCCGACGATTGGCGAAATATTTTTCCGATGATTGGCGGATTTTCATTCCGACGATTGGCGAGTTCATTCCATTTATCCCTCTTTTTTCTTCGTTATCAGCACGATCTCCGGCGGGCAGTTCGGCTGGTTCAGCATGTCGGTATGAACGCAGTGGTAAATGC
>ERZ824488.2058-NODE-2058-length-19267-cov-4.253748_pt1 | contig 19267 bp, 13 predicted proteins | sample MGYA00519936_ERZ824488 | MGnify/ENA primary metagenome ERZ824488 (study PRJEB31778, sample SAMEA3449153) | human gut metagenome | biome: human gut; feature: human-associated habitat; material: faeces | place: United Kingdom | collected 2010/2012 ... | reverse complement strand
TCCGGTTCGAGGGTGAGGTGGAAACCGTAACGTTTCGCGTAACGCAAGTGCGACGCTGAATTTTGCACCGTACCACATTGTCTTCCCCTTGCGGAGCTTGAGGGGAAGGCAAAAAGAGGGGGGCGGTCTGTGACCGCCCCCAACGAATAATGAATGATGAATAGTGAATAATTGCCGATACACATACTGCGTCAGCACAACCGGTGGGTGCCGACAAAACCGTGGCAATCGGGCGGCCAATGGCCGCCCCTACGAGGTGCGGCGCAAAATTCAGCAACGCACTTGCGTTACGCGAGGTACGCACGGTTTCCGCCGCGCCCTCGACACCGGGCTACCAGAGATATATGTATCCGTAGCTGCCTCAATTCGCCTCCGAATAAGCTTCGATGCCTTTTTTGAGCAGCTCCATGCAGCGAGTGATGTCCTTTTCGTTTATGACGTAGGCCATGCGGATCTCGTTAACGCCGGTGTGCGGAGTTTTGTAAAAGCTCTCGGCCGGGGTGAACATCAGGGTATCGCCGTTATCGTCGAACTCTTCGAGCATCCAGATCTGGAACTTCTCGGCATCGTCAACGGGCAGCGCCGCCATAACGTAGAACGCGCCCTTCGGCTCGGAATACACAACGCCGGGGATCTTCTTGAGCCCCTCAACGAGCGTATCCTTGCGCGCGCAGTACTCCTTGCGCACGGCGTCGAAGTACTCGGGGCCGACCGAATACAGCGCCGCGGACGCGACCTGGTCGATGGTCGATGCGCAAAGGCGGCCCTGGCACCACTTCATTGCGTGGTTATACAGCTCCTTGTTTCTTGTGATGACGCAGCCGATGCGCGCGCCGCAGGCCGAGAAGCGCTTGGAGACCGAGTCGATGACAACTACGTTATCCTCATAGCCCTCAAGCTGGAGAAGGCTCATGAGCTTTTCGCCGCCATAGACGAACTCGCGATACACCTCGTCGCCGATGATGAACAGGTCGTGCTCCTTGGCAATGTCGGCCATGAGCTTCAGCTCTTCCTCGGTGAGGATGGTTCCGGTCGGGTTGCCGGGGTTTGTGAACAGTATCGCGCGGGTGTGCTCGTTGATGCATGCCTCGATGCGCTCGCGCACGGCAAACTTATAGCCCTCCTCTGGCTTTGTGGTCACAGGACGGATCGTCGCGCCGGTGAGGGTGACAAAGGTTGAGTAGTTGGGGTAAAACGGCTCGGGGATGATGATCTCGTCGCCCTCGTCGAGGATGCAGGAGAGCGCTATCTGGAGCGCTTCCGAGCCGCCGGTCGTGATGAGCACCTGCTTATTGGTTATCGGAGCATCTATCTTGCCATAGTAATTGACAACGGCATCGATCATCTCGGGAACGCCGTCGGACGGAGCATACGCCAGAACCGGCTGCGAAAAATTCTTCACTGCCTCAAAGTACGCCTCGGGAGTCGCTATATCGGGCTGGCCGATGTTCAGATGATAAACCTTTTTGCCCTTCTTGACCGCCTCCGCGGCGTAGGGCGCGAACTTTCTCATCGGGGAAAGGCCGCATTTTTCGATCTTGCTTGAAAACTTCATTTTTCTTTCCATCCTTTCCGAAATCGCAATTTTGCCATTTAATTGCATGTTTTGCCGAGCAAAACTTTCTTTTGCTTTGCGCAAATGTGTTGAAAACGCGGCAGTTTAGAGACGATATTTCCTCACATTGTTCAAAACTGCACTCACTTTGCAGCAATATTGTATCACCTCGATGTCCCACATTCAACCGTTCGCACGCAAAATTCCTTGACAACATTTCTCCAATTTTTCAGTGGCGAATTGACGCACCTACGGATACGCATATTGCGGTGACCCGACCGGAAACAATGGGATAAACCATAGCGTTTCGCATCCCGTTAGTACAGCACTGAATTTTTCGCCGCACTCCATTGGCTCTCAGCTAACAGCTATCAGCTATCAGCTACGGTGAAACCGTATCCGTAGGTGCGTCAATTCGCCACTAAAAATATTGATTGTGCAATGGATTTTGTGATATAATTTCAAAAACGACTGCACGGAGGTGGCATATGCCCTATAAAGCGAAAAGTGACCTTACAAAAGCGGCCATAAAAAAGAGCTTTTTAGCGCTGCTGAACGAAAAGCCGATAAACCAGATCAGCGTCCGTGACATTGCCGAGGGCTGCGGCTTCAACAGAAACACGATCTACTATCACTATGACGACATTCCCTGCCTTGTCGAGGAGATCGTCATCGAAACCGCCGAAAAGATCATCAGCGATTATTCCGACTATCACTCGCTTGAAGCCTGCATTGACAAGATGGCCGAGTTTGCCCTTGAGCACAAGCGCACCGTTCTTAATATATACAACTCGTCAAACCGCAGCGTGTACGAGCTGTATCTTATGAAGGTCTGCGGCAGCGTTGTCGAAAACTACCTGCACACAATGTTCGGCGATGTAAAGGCCGATCCCGAAAGCCGCGAGATACTCGTATGGTTTTATAAGTGCGAGTGCTTCGGCCAGATCATCGACTGGCTCAACTGCGCAATGAACTACAACATCTCCGAGCAGTTTTCAAAGCTGTGCAAGCTGCGCGAGGGCTTCGTGGATATTCTCGTCGAACGCTGCCGAATCGAATAATAGCCGACGCTTTTTCCTGATCCTGTTGAAATGCACAAAATTTCAACAGGATTTTCGTTTATAATAGCGCATTTACAAGAAACGACCGTTTTTTGTAAAATTATTCTCAGCAAGGCCAAAAATGCTATTATAAGGGAGATAAACGATGAAAAAGCGACTGCTAAGCATACTGCTCGTGCTGCTGACGGCGTTAACTCTTTTACCCCTCGGCGCATTGGCAGACGACAGCAACAAATGCGGAGAAAATCTGACATGGGAGTTGGATGAAATCGGCATACTGACGATCTCGGGAACGGGAGAAATGTATAATTACAGTAGTGCTTATCCTGCTCCATGGAGCGCAAAAAACAACGACATTAGCGAAATAACCGTATTGGACGGCGTTACAAGCATAGGAGATAACGCCTTTCATTCTTGCAATGCAGAAAGCGTTGATCTACAGGGCACTTCTTTAATATCAATTGGTAAAAATGCATTTTCACGCTGCACAATGCTCACGAGCATTTTTATCCCGGAAAGCGTTCAGTCCATAGGAAGCGAGGCTTTTTCGCTTTGCGAGGGGCTTTCTATGGTAGAGCTGCCGACTACGCTAACCAAAATTCCGGATGGTATATTTACAGATTGTACGCTGCTTGACAGTATCACGATCCCCGACACCGTTACCGAAATCGGCGCGAATGCGTTTTTGAGGTGTACTGCATTTATCCTCGAAACGCTGCCGTCCGGCATCCAACGTATAGGCGCTGCCGCATTTGAAAACTGCGGAAGGATAGAAAACTTGGAACTTCCCAAAACTCTGGAGAGCATAGGCGAAGCCGCGTTCGGCGGCACGATAATCGACAAAGCAAGCTTTGACGGGACACTTGAGAAATGGGCGGCTATCGGCGGCGACGGCTGCGGCATTGCTCGGGACAAAATAGATTTTCTTGAACACATCTGCAATTTCAGCGGCTGGGAATATGACGAACACAAGCACTGGCAGCAGTGCACCTCCTGCGGAAAGACGCAAAGCGAAGGCGCTCACACGGGCACCGGAAAGACTTGCGATGTATGCGGCGCTGCGCTGTCGGAATCTTTGGACAGCGGAAGCATCGACGGCGGTCTGAGCTGGTCGCTTTCGCGCAGCGGCGCTCTCACCATAAGCGGCAGCGGCAAAATGCCCGATTTTTCATCCGTCGCAAACGCGGCGCCATGGGATAAGCAAAAGGACAAAATTCAAAGCGTCGTCATCGAAAGCGGCGTGCAGAGCATATCGGGCGGCGCGTTTTCCGGCTGTACGGCTCTTGAAAAAGTCAGCATATCCGACACGGTCGCACAAATCGACTTGAATGCCTTTGGCGGCTGCACATCCCTTGCGGCGTTTGAGGTCGCGGAGGGAAACAAGGCGTTCTTATCCGTCGGCGGAGTGCTTTTTTCCGCCGACAAAGAGCTTCTGCGATATCCCGTCGGCAAGTCGGCAGACTACGCCGTTCCGAGCGGCACCGTAGCCATTGCCGGCGGCGCGTTCAAAGATTGCGCAAAGCTTGAAAGCCTTGTCATTCCCGATTCGGTGATATCGATCGGCGAGAGCGCGTTTGAAAACTGCGCGGCTTTAAAGCGCATCACTCTTCCAAAAAACATCACAAAGCTTGAAGCCTCATGCTTTTCAGGCTGTGCCGCGCTTGCGGAGATCGCGCTGCCCGACAACGTTAAAACGCTCGGCGAAAAGGTGTTTTCGGGCTGTGCCGCGCTCAAAAGCGTGAAAATTCCGGCCGAGGTGACCGTCATTCCGACCGAGGCGTTTTCCGGCTGCTCATCGCTTGAGAGCATAACCATACCGAAAAACGTCAGCCACATAAACGAGCGCGCCTTCGACGGCTGCACGGCGCTGAAAAAGGTAGACTATCTCGGCAGCGACACAGACTGGAGCCAGGTCACTAAAGAAACCGGCAACAACGCGCTCGACAATGCCGAAAAGAGCTTTACCCGCACAGATCACGAGCACAAATACACCGACACCGTTATTCCACCGACATGCACCGAGCGCGGCTGCACCGTGCATCTGTGCGCCTGCGGCGATAAGCGTGAGGACAGCTACACGCCGCCGCTCGGGCACAGCTACAAGGGCGGCATATGCGTCCGCTGCGGCATACTCGATCCGAACAAGGACATCCCGCACAAGCACGATTTTATCCCCATCGTCACAAAGCCCACCTGCCTGACCGAGGGATTTACGACCTACGCCTGCTCCTGCGGCGAGTGCTACACAAAGGATTATGTCAGCGCCGTCGGGCATAAAACGCAGCTGCAAAACGCCAAAGCCGCAGGCTGCATGACCGGCGGCTACACCGGCGACGAGGTATGCACCGTCTGCGGCAAGGTGTTCAAACAGGGCAGCGTCATATTCGCTCTCGGTCACGATCCTCAGCCTGCGCGCGTCAAAGCGCCGACATGCACCGAAAGCGGCTACACGGGCGATCTTATCTGCATGCGCTGCGGAGACATGACCCAGACCGGCAAGACCGTTGCGGCAACGGGGCACAAATTCTTCGGCGGCGTGTGCTCTGTCTGCGGCGCAAAGGGCGCGGAAGCTGCGCCGAAATTTGACGATGTTAAGTCCGGCGCGTTTTACTTCGACGCCGTGCAGTGGGCGGTGGAAAACGGCATAACAAACGGCACGGGGAAAAATACTTTCTCGCCGAACAACGTCTGCTCGCGATACCAGATAGTGATGTTTCTCTGGCGCGCGGCCGGGCAGCCTGAGGCCAAGGCGGCCGTGAGCTTTGCCGACGTAAAGCCCGGCGACATTTTCTATGAAGCGGTGCAATGGGCGGTCGAGCGCGGCATAACAAAGGGAACGAGCAGCACTAGCTTTTCACCATTCGCACCCTGCACGCGCGGACAGATAGTCACGTTCCTGTACCGCTCGGCAGGCTCGCCCAAGGTAAGCGGCGCATGCAATTTTTCCGATATTCCCGCCGACTCGTTCTGCCATGACGCTGTTATTTGGGCAAGCTCCGAGGGCATAACCAATGGCACAAGCGCCGGGCGCTTTTCACCGAACGAAGGCTGCACGCGCGCACAGGTCGTGACCTTCCTCTATCGCGCGTCCGGAGGCAAATAAACGATCTTATACAAGCACAAGGCTCTCCCGAAAGAGAGCCTTTTTCATATTTTCGTGACAAGCGGCGGCGGATTTGGTATAATATAATGTAAACCAAAAATAAGGACTGATAACAATAGAGACTAACGATATAAAAATCGAACGCGCGGTGCTGGCCGGACTTGCGGCGGCGTCGATGGAGCAGTCGGAGCGCTCAAGCGAGATCTCGATGCAGGAGCTTGCCGCGCTTGTCGAAACGGCAGGCGGTCAGGCGGTCGGCATGATGATACAAAACCGCCCGACTCCCGATCCGCGCAGCTTCATCGGCGACGGTAAGGTTGCCGAGCTGAAGGAATTTATAGAAATGAACAACTGCGACCTTGCCGTTTTCGACAACGAGCTGTCACCGTCGCAGATGCGAGTCCTCGGCGAGGAGCTTGGGGTCAAGGTGCTCGACCGCTCGGGGCTTATCCTCGATATTTTCGCCCAGCGCGCACAGACGCGCGAGGGTCAGCTTCAGGTTGAGCTTGCGCAGTACAAATACCTGCTGCCGCGCCTGACGGGCATGTGGACGCACCTTGTGCGCCAGACGGCCTCCGGCGGCTCGTCGCCCATCGGAACGCGCGGCCCCGGCGAAACTCAGCTTGAGACCGACCGCCGCCATATCCGCAGGAAGATACAAAAGCTTGAAGAGGAGCTTGCCGCCGTGCGCAAGGTGCGCTCGACCCAGCGCCGCAAGCGCGAGAAAAACGACGTTCCCGTCGTTGCGCTCGTCGGCTACACCAATGCCGGAAAGTCAACGCTTTTAAACTGCCTGACCGATGCCGGCATACCGGCAAATGACCGTCTTTTCGACACGCTCGACACCACAACGCGCAAGCTGCGCATCGATGAAGTGACCGAGGTGCTCATATCCGACACCGTCGGCTTTATCCGCAAGCTTCCGCACCATCTGGTCGAGGCGTTCAAGGCAACGCTCGAGGAGCTGAGCTACGCCGATGTTCTGCTGCATGTCATAGACATTTCAAACCCCGACTGGGAGGAGCAGGCGCGCGTCGTTGACGAGCTTATCTGCCAGCTCGGAGCCGAGCAGACGCCGTGCATCCGCGTTTTCAACAAGTGCGACGCCTACCTCGGCATACTGCCGCACGGCGAGGACGTTGTCTGCCTTTCGGCAAAAAGCGGCGAGGGCGTACAGGAGCTGGTGCAGCGCCTGTCGGCTCTGCTCGACCGCGGCAACCACAAGGTCACGCTGCGCATACCGTATTCCGACGCCGGAATCATGGATCTTTTAAACCGCGAGGCCGCAGTGACGAGCCTTGAATATCTCGACGACGGCATCAAGGCCGAGGTCACGGTTCCGCCCGAGGTTTTCGGCAAGGTAAAGCGGTATATACCCAATTACACCGAGCCCAAGGAGGACTGGGAGGATTGAGCGAGTATTTCGTGCCAGCCGGCAGCGGCGAGGCTGAATTTGTCGAAAAGCGTTCGAGCTTTCTCGGCCATGTGCGATTTGTCGAAACCGAGGACGCCGCGCGCGACTTCATAAACGAGATGAAGAAAAAGCACTATGACGCACGGCACAACTGCTGGTGCTATATAATCCGCGGCGGAGCCGTGCGCTACTCCGACGACGGCGAGCCGCAGGGCACGGCAGGACTGCCGATGCTCGAAGTGTTCAAACGCGAGGGCGTTGAAAACGTCGTGTGCGTCGTCACGCGGTATTTCGGCGGAGTTCTGCTCGGAACGGGCGGACTGCTGCGCGCATACACGAAAAGCGCGAAGGACGCGCTGGACGCGGCCGGGATCGCCGCCGTGCGCCGCTGGGTAAAGCTCGAGGTTGCCTGCCCGTATTCGCTGTTTGAGCGCATGAAAACGGAGTGCCTTTCGCTTGACGGAGCTGTGCAAAACGTTGATTACGGCGCGGACGTGCTGCTTTCGCTGCTGCTGCCGGAGAATAACGCCGATGCGTTTTCCGTGCGCGTTACGGAGCTGAGCGCCGGAGCATGCAGCGCGCAGACTGTCGGCGAGGAGCTTATGCCGGTCAGAATAAAATAACTTTTTCGGGGGTACAGCCGTACCTCCGAAAATTTTTTCGAGAAAATTTAAAATAAATTGCAGGGAAATGCGAATTTGCGTCGTATAAAGTATTGAAAGAAAATTTGATGCCTTTTGATTGGAGGGAAATACATGGCGTGTCCGAGAGAAAAGCGAGAGATAATCGAGCGAACGCTCGTCGGTGAGTTCGGCGTCAGAGCCGAGGACTCAAAGGGCCGGCGCACACCGGAGCCGGAGTGCGAGATACGCACCTGCTTCCAGCGCGATGTTGACAGAATAACGCACTCCAAGTCCTTCCGCAGATTAAAGCACAAAACTCAGGTGTATCTGCGTCCTGAGGGCGATCATTACAGAACGCGCCTTACGCACACGCTCGAGGTATCGCGCCTCGCGCGCACGATAGCCAGAGCGCTCGACTTAAACGAGGATCTCACCGAGGCTATGGCGCTGGGCCACGATCTGGGACACACGCCGTTTGGTCACGCCGGCGAGCGCGCGCTCAACAAAATATACGAAGAGGGCTTCAAGCACTATGAGCAGTCGCTGCGCGTTGTCGATATCCTCGAGCGCGACGGCCGGGGGCTTAACCTGTGCTATGAAACGCGCATGGGCATCCTGCATCACACGCACGGCGCGCCGGACGATACGACCGAGGCGACCGTCGTTCGCCTTGCCGACCGCATAGCGTACATAAATCACGACCTTGACGACACCATCCGCGCCGGAATACTCCGCGCAGAGGACGTTCCCGACATGATCCGCACGCGCTGCGGCGAGCGCAACAGTGAGAGGATTAATTCTATCATGCTCGACCTCATTGAAAACAGCGGCGGCGGAAAAATTCAAATGAGCGATTACATGCAGGAGGCGGTCGATTTCTTCCACGCCTTCATGTATTCGGACGTGTACACAAATCCAATCGCCAAGGGCGAGGAGAGCAAGGTTGACGGCATCATCGGCTCGCTTTTTGACTATTACCTCAAGCATCCGGATAAAATGCCGGACGAGATGCAGCTTATCGCAAGCCGCGAGGGAGTTTCGCGTGCCGTTTGCGACTATATCTCCGGCATGACCGACGGCTACGCCATGGAAAAATTCAGCGAGATATTTATCCCCATGTCGTGGACGGTGAAATAGGATCACTATTTTTAATTGCGTATTGACGCTGGTGCCGATACTTTTTTGCGTCAGCCCGACCGTTGAGTGCCGGCAAAACCGTGCGCCTTTGCCGCCGCTGTTAGCTGATAGCAGTGAGCTGATAACCATTGTGTGCGCAAGCGCACGGATTTAATTCAACCCCTCGGCAGCAAAGCTGCCTGCTCCCCTTAACAGTGGAGCCAATCAGGTGCGGTGAAAAATTCAGCAGCGCACGAACGCAGCACGAGGCAAACATGGTTTTCTCCGTTGTTCCGACACCGGGCTGCCGCAATATATGTATAGGTACAGCGCTAAAGCGCCTCTAAAAAAACGGAACAGGCAAGTCTGTTCCCTACAGGGGCGCGGCAAAAAATCCAGCAGCGCACTTGCGTTACGCGAAACGTCATGGTTTCCTCCGTTGTTTCGACACCGGGCTGCCAGAGATAAATGTATCCGTAGGTGCGTCAATTCGCTGCTAAAAGAAAGGATGGGCAATGGCTATACCGGAGAGCTTCCTTCAGGAGCTTGTTGAAAAAAACGATATAGTAGACGTTGTGGGCGAGTATGTGCGCTTAACGAAGCGCTCCGGCTCGAACCAATTCGGCCTGTGCCCGTTCCACAGCGAAAAAACGCCGTCGTTTTCCGTGTCGCCGGACAGGCAGATATACCACTGCTTCGGCTGCGGCAAGGGCGGAGGCGTTATAAATTTCATAATGGAGATAGAAAATCTCAGCTTCCCTGAGGCCGTTGAGTTCCTGGCAAAGCGCGTTGGCATGACCATGCCCGAGCAGGAGGATAGCCGCGAGGCTAAAAAACGCCGCCGGCTTCTGGACTTGAACCGCGACGCGGCGAGGTTTTTCTACTCATGTCTCAGCAAGCCCGAGGGCAAGCCTGCGCTTGACTACATGGCGCGGCGTCAGATAACGCCGCACACGGCAAAGCGCTTCGGCCTCGGCTACGCGCCGGACACATGGGACAGCCTCATAAACGCCATGAAGGCGCTCGGCTACTCGGAGTATGAGATGTTCGACGCCGGACTTGTCCGCAAGGGCAAAAACGGCGGACACTACGACACCTTCCGCAACCGGCTCATGTTCCCGGTCATCGACGTCAGGGGCGATTTCATCGGCTTTTCCGGCAGAATACTCGGCGATGGCGAGCCGAAGTATATGAACAGCCCGGAAACGATGGTGTTCAACAAAAGCCGCAATCTTTTTGCGCTTAATCTGGCTAAAAAGTCGAAGAGCGGACATATAATACTTGCTGAGGGCAACGTTGACGTCGTGATGATGCATCAGGCCGGATTTGACGGCGCGGTCGCGTCGCTCGGCACGTCGCTCACGCCCGAGCAGGCGCGGCTGATCTCGCATTACACGAACGAGGTCATCATCGCTTACGATAACGACGGCGCAGGCAAAAAAGCCTCGCAGCGCGCCATCGGGCTTCTTGAAAAGCTCGATCTTAAGGTCAAGGTGCTGTCGATGAGCGGCGCAAAGGACCCTGACGAGTATATAAGGACCAAGGGCGCAGACGCGTTCCGAAATCTGATAGACAAGTCGGAAAACCACATCGACTACCAGCTGCAAAATGTGACGGATAAATACGACCTGAGCATCGACGAGCAGAAGGTCGCATTCTTGAAGGAAGCCTCGGATATGGTCGCGCACCTGCCGGGCAGCGTGGAGCGTCAGGTCTACGCGATGCGCGTTGCGTCAATGGCCGGTGTTGCCAGCGACGTTGTCGCGCAGGAGGTTGAGCGAAGGCGCAAGCGCCTTGTGCGCACGGCCCAGCGCACCGACGCAAAAAGCGCCTCACATCCCGAACGGCAGTTTCAGCCCAAGGCAAAGGAGCTGCACTATGAAGATCCCGAATCCGCCGCCGCCGAGGAGGGCATAATAAGGCTTCTTTATCTCGATCAGGGCATCTGCCGCGGCAAGGAGCTCCCGCCGCCGGAGATCTTCTCGTCGCCGGCGCTGGCGCGGATATATTCCGTGCTCAAATCAAAATTTGAAAACGGCGAAATAATCAGCATGGCCTCGATGAGCGCAGTGCTGCTTCCGCAGGAGGCGGCGCTTTTGGCCTCGGTTCTGCAAAAACCGGAGGCACTGCGAAACGGTGACAAGGCGCTTGCCGATTACATAGAAAGGATCCGCTCCCGGCACGAGCTGAAGCAGTCGGGCGAGGACCTTCGCAAACTTGCAAACAGACTTAAAGAAACCAAAGGATATGAGGGGTAAAACTATGGATAAAGACATTGAAACCATGACCACGCAGGATCTCGAGCGCGCAACCGACGAGCTGCTTGCGGCAGACGCCGCAAAATCGGCTCCGAAGAAAAAAAGCACGCGCCGCACCAAGGCCGCCGAGGAAAAGCCCGTCGAGGAAGCGGCAGAGGCGAAAACCACCGAGGATATCCTCAACGAGCTCATGGAAAAGGCGAAGAAAGCCGGCAAGATCACCACAAAAGAAATCGCAGCGCTCGAGGAAAAGGGCGTTGACGCCGACTCTATCGCGAAGTTTTACGACGCCCTCGAAGCCAGCAAGATAGAGATCGACATCAGCGACGACGACGCAGTCACGATCCTTGACGACATCGACATGCCCGAAATCGAGGAGCTTAACGAGATCGAAGAGGTCACCGAGGAGGAAATGGCCGACGTTAAGGTCGATGACAGCTACAGCACCGACGACCCCGTCCGCATGTTTCTCAAGGAGATCGGCAAGGTTCCGCTTTTGACCGCCGAGGAGGAGGTCGAGCTTGCGATAAGAATGAGCCAGGGCGACGAGGAGGCAAAGCGCCGCATGACAGAGGCAAACCTGCGCCTGGTCGTTTCGATCGCAAAGCGCTATGTCGGCCGCGGCATGCTGTTCCTTGACCTCATTCAGGAGGGCAACCTCGGCCTTATAAAGGCAGTTGAAAAGTTCGACTACACCAAGGGATACAAGTTCTCGACCTACGCGACGTGGTGGATCCGTCAGGCGATCACGCGCGCCATCGCCGACCAGGCCAGAACCATCCGCATTCCCGTCCACATGGTCGAGACGATAAACAAGGTCATCCGCGTATCGCGCCAGCTGCTTCAGGAGCTTGGCCACGACCCCAGCGCCGAGGAGATCGCCGCCGAGATGGGCATGCCCGTTGAAAAGGTGCGCGAGATACTCAAGATCGCGCAGGAGCCGGTTTCGCTCGAAACGCCTATCGGAGAGGAGGAGGACTCCCACCTGGGCGACTTCATCCCAGACGAGGACGCATCCGAGCCGAGCGAGGCGGCAAGCTTCTCGCTGCTCAAGGAACAGCTCATGGAGGTGCTCGACACACTCACGCCGCGCGAGAAAAAGGTGCTCGAGCTGCGCTTCGGCATAGTTGACGGCCGCACCCGTACCCTCGAGGAGGTCGGCAAGGAGTTCAACGTCACCCGTGAGCGTATCCGCCAGATCGAGGCCAAGGCGCTGCGCAAGCTCCGCCACCCCAGCAGAAGCAAAAGGCTCAGAGATTTCCTCAACTGATGAAAAAGTTTGATCCTTTTTTTGAATTTTATTCCCCTGATAGTTCTTGGTATGGTATAATAAGGGCTTGCAAAAAGCGTTAAACCGCTTGAAAAATCTAAGAAAAGTGGTATAATGTCTACGAATGCAAGGTATTTGCAAAACAAACTGCGTTATGAGTGGAAAGGGGAAAAGAATTTTATACCCCAAAACGCAAAGTTTTCAAAAATTACGACTATAGCGGGTAAGGGTAGCGACGAGGCTATCGGCGATATTAAACGTCTTGTTAGTAACTACGGTGGTTCTGCCGATGAATGGAGAAAACAAGCGGGAAAAATAACCAGCGCAAAGTATGTTTTCGATGTTCATTGGTATGAACGTGATGACGGCATACAGCATGATGTTAAATTGAAAAACAGGACGGAGAAAAAGAAATGAAATTGCGTTATGTTGGAGAGTCTTTCGGCGTTGACAGTCTAACGGACGGGAAAATATACGAAGCCACAGAAGAAGATGGATTTTACAGAGTAATTGATGACAGTGGCGAAGATTATTTATATTCAATGACAAATCCCGCACCGCTTGACGGTAGCAGCGAAGGCGGCCGTTGGGAAATAATCGAAGATTAGCAATGATAAGATAGAAGCATCGTTAAAAACGGTGCTTTTTTCATGCCAAAAAGGAGACAGCAGAGTGACAATTAACATCTTAGGTGCCAATTGGGCGATCATCGAACATACCCTAAAAGACGATGAACGTCTGCGCGACTGCTACGGCTATTGCGATTGGACAACGCACGAAATTGTGATCGAACGCGAAATACATGGTCAGCTGCATGATATAGATGCCTTTGTCAAAAAGGTCAAACGTCATGAAATAGTGCATGCGTTCCTTGTCGAATGCGGCTTACATGAATGCTCGGGCGAAACCGACGCATGGGCGATGTTATAGTTCCCTGATAGTTCTTGGTATGGTATAATTAATCCGTATTTTATCCGGCTTGAAGATGGTTATAGTTCCCTGATAGTTCTTGGTATGGTATAATGTAATCCGCTTTTTCAGGCGATTGGCGGCGTTATAGTTCCCTGATAGTTCTTGGTATGGTATAATATAATCGGAGCCAGTATCAATAACAAGAGGGTTATAGTTCCCTGATAGTTCTTGGTATGGTATAATAGGCAGGCATATAATAGTCAAAACGATGACGTTATAGTTCCCTGATAGTTCTTGGTATGGTATAATAAGCTGGGCCGAAGTAGGTAAACCGAGGTAAGTTATAGTTCCCTGATAGTTCTTGGTATGGTATAATTACACCTTGTTTAGGTGTCAGTTAGCCCTGTTATAGTTCCCTGATAGTTCTTGGTATGGTATAATAGTTTTCTCGGCGATACTGGTGCTTATTCCGTTATAGTTCCCTGATAGTTCTTGGTATGGTATAATTCATCGTTCGGCTGAATAAAGGGATTCCCGGTTATAGTTCCCTGATAGTTCTTGGTATGGTATAATGGATTATCACTATTGGGCTCGATAGGAACGGTTATAGTTCCCTGATAGTTCTTGGTATGGTATAATTCATCATTGGGCTGGATAAAAGGATTGCCGGTTATAGTTCCCTGATAGTTCTTGGTATGGTATAATAGACTATCGAGAAAACTCCGCTTTATCAATGGATAAGGCGGAGTTTTTTTATCAAAAAATCGATAATTGCTCGCACTGAAAGCTATCATCCGCTTCAGTTAATTTTCCGATAAGTATCTCAATTGCTTCAAACTGCTTTTCGGTTATAACGAGCATACGTATTGAACCGTTGCACGGCAGGTTCTGCCTCAGCCGCGTCCGATGCTTTGAAACGGCGTCCATACCGTTGCACACGCGCGCATATACGGAATACTGGATCATATGATATCCGTCATTGAGCAGAAAATTTCTGAATTGAGTGGCCTCGCGCCGCTCTTTTTTTGTTTTGACCGGGAGGTCAAAAAAGACAAGTATTCTCATAAACTTATTCATATTTATGCTGCTGAATATCTATCAGCTCAGGTAGGCACAGTGCGGCCTTGCCGTCAAAAAGCGAACGTGAAAGGCTGTGAACAAGCCGCTCAACAGCATATGCCACGCTGTGGTGCTGACCTCCGGAGATGATGTCAAGGTTCAGGACGTTAAACAGCATTCTTTTCATCTGCTGCGTAAGCTCGGTGTCGTCCTCAGTGATAAACGAGCACACAAGCAGGTCAACGACCGGACGGAAAGCCTCCATAACATCGTCCGCAAGATTGAAGCTGTTCAGTCCGCTTTTGTGATGCAGGCCGAGCGCAGGAACAAAGCCATATACAGCCAGGTGCCTTGCAACGCTGCCGCGGATTATTGCATAGCCGTAGTTAAGCGCGGCATTAAGTGCACAGTCATTGCCTCTTGAAAACCCGGAGTAAAACAAAGCCGGGAAATATCTTTGCGCGGCCAAAGCTTCAACATTATCCGTATCTCCGGATCTGACATTTTCGGACATGCGCTTTAAAGCAGCGGCTTCACCGGCATTTCCGCATAAGCTCAGGCAAGCCGCCTGATTTGCGATTTTTGCCGTTACAATGCTTTGCCAAAGCCGCTTTTTAAGCGGCTCTGTTGCCTCAAGCTGAGCTTTGAGCACACCCAGCGCTCTGCTATGCTGCGAAAACGGTTCGAGCACGGCGCAAGGCATATGCTTTTCATCGCAAACAAAAACGGCGCAGCCGCTTTGCCCAAGATAGGACAAAGCGGCTGCTGTGATGGTTGACGCTCTGCTTTCGAGCAGAAGCGCAGAAATATCCTCAACAGCCAAGCTGTGCTCGCTGTCGGTTCTGATTATAAGCTGCCTGTTTCTAAGAGATATGTGCGCCGGGCTTTCGATCATAACATTTCGGAAGGGCATGCTTTCCTCCTTTTTATGTTGAACGGCTGTCTTACTTCTTTTCCGACCTTGTGGTACTCTCCTAGGACATCCACTGTGTATTTTTCAAGCTTTTCAAGCGTTTTTACGCCGAGGCCTCTGAGTTTATAAGCATTATCGTGGGTGATGCATGAAATGCTTCCTGTTGAGATATCTGTGCCGCGATAATACAGCATGAACGATTTACTCTCAACAGTCGGCGGCAGTGTGCTGTCTTTCCGGCATACGCTGAGCGTTATGCCATTTTTGCTTGTCGCACAGATCAGATCATTCGGATACAGAGAGAAGATGAAATCCTCGTCAGCCATTTCGAGCCACTCTGAGTACTTCTTGCCGCGCGTAACAGCTTTGTTCGGCAGCTCCGGCTTCAGCGTGTCGGCAACATAGATCGGCACAAGATAATATTTGCCTCCAGAAAGGAACACATCGACTCTGACCATGGAATCATTGTTCGCGGCGCCCTTGCCGCTGTGAACGGGAACGCACATAGTGGCAGACTCAAGCAGCTTTACCTTGTTCACGATCGGGCCCGGAGTCCCGTCGCTCTTCGGCTTGCGGAATTCGCCTGCAAAGGCTTTTTTAGCATCGCCGCCGTGCTCAATGAGCGCGTTTTTGAGCGCATCATAAAGGCATTTGTCGCTCTGCGGATTATAATAGTTTTCAATTTCGCCGTTTTTCAGCTTCAGATCCGTAAGCGGACGCTTGACTATCAAATAGCCGTTATCAAGCTCTCTGGCACTTTTTATCGTATCTTTGTGAGCAGCACCCGTGACCTTGCGTCTGGGCATACGCGAAACGAAGACCGGTTCCGGCAGTGGTCGTCCTGCGGACATATAAAACGGCAGATGCAGGTCGTTTATCACCTTCGCAGGGTCGTTTGCGAGTCGGGCTTCAAGCTCTTTTCTGAAATCCGGCCATGGATACGGGAAGGTACGAAGAACCTCTCCGGTACCGGTATCTACAGCCACGCTGCCGGACTCGGTCTGCATATACTCGCATTCGCGGAATTGGGCATAGCGTGACACTTGCCGGATCATTGCATCGGTCGTGCAGGCAATGACAACGGCGTCAACTGCATGGTGGCAATCTCCGTCCTCCCTGATTTTTGTTATGCCCCATCTTTTGCGCATATAGGCGGTCACAGCGCCGTTGACAGCGGTGACTTTCTTCTTGCGGCCGCGCGTTGATTCCGCAAATTCGAGATTATCTGCAATGTAATTCAGAAGAAATCGCGACATCGTTTTGGTGTCCTGCAGGTTTCGCTCCTTGAAGCCGGACTCGTCCTCAGCTGTCAGTTCCTCTTTTAGCAGCAGTCTGCGTTTTCTGTAATCCTTAACATTGTTGTTGACCCAAACGATGAAATCCTCCCTGCGCCGGCCTTTGAGATATTGCAGCGGCAGCCTGTTGCCTTTGTTGCGGTTTTCCTCTGTGAGTACAAGAACTTTGTTCTTGCGGCTGTCATCAAAGCTGATGCTGTACGGAACGATGTGATCGACCTCGGCATAGTTTGGCTCAAACAGTTTTTCCAGCGACATTTGCTTGAGTGAATACATGCAGACGCCGCTCTGCTCCTCATACAGGCGCAGCTTTACGAGATCGAGTCCGGTAGGGTTGTTTTTGCCGTATTCTGTCCTTATGCGCTCCAGCAACCGCTCGTTTTTTGCGCGATTATCGTCATTTTCCTTTTTAATACGATTCCGTTCCCGGAAGTCCTTCGCCATTTCTCTTGCAAGCTCAATGTTAATGAATGTCGGGCTGCATCCTTCCCTGCGGATGATGGCGTTTATCACCTTTATCGTTTGGGCAATTGCCCTGCGGACGACTGGGCTTGTTATATCCTCATAATCTTCCTCTTTCGGGTGGAGCAGCTTCGACTTTTCGCCTGCACCGTGTCCCTTAAAATTAAGTCCTGCGGCGGCACAAGCCTCATTGTAGTTCATGCCCTGCTCAAGAAACGGAATAAGCATATCGCAGGCCTTTACGGATATGTGCCCGAATTTTGAGAAGCTTCCGATAGAATCTGCACTGTTTATATCAATTTCATCGAGCCCTGCGTCTGTCAGATACTTTCTTATCTTGTCCGAAGTTTTATATAATGACAGCGCCGTGCCTATAGCATTTCGCTGCGCTCGAGGCATCATCGCAAACCTCCCTTTCGATATGCGGTCAATGGCGCTGCGCATCTGGTGATATGCCTTCATAAGGCCGAGCTTTTCCTTCTTCTCGCTGTCCTCGGCCGGCAAATTATCCGTGTATCGGATATTAAACAGCTGCTTGTCCGAAAGCTTCAGCGCTTTGCGTATCTTCGCGTAGGAAACGTCTTTTGTCGCATGAGCAAGCTCAATTATTATCCTCCGCTGCTCGTCTGTCAGCTTTGAGGAGACTCCGTTTTCGACTATACGAATGTGATTAACTTTTTGCAGAAGCGTAAAGTATTCAAACGAATAGGTTGCCTTTGCCGCTCTCGGCTCATCGGGGAAAAATGTGCAGCGACCTACCATCCGTTCGATCTGGCTGCCGCCATAGGGGCTGTTCCCTCCGGGGCCTTCGTCAAAAGACCGCTGACTGAGCAGTATTTCGAGATAGCGCTCCTCAAATTCTTCGCTTGCAAAGCTCACGCTGCACGGAAAAAATCGCCCTCACTTCGTCGGCAACCATATCTCTTGCTACAGTTGTGATATAATTACCGCCCTTATTGCGCTTATGGTCTTTAAACGTCTCATCGAGCAAAAACATCTCGCCGACGGTGCGATAGCCGTGCTCGCTCATGCGCTGCTTGTTTTCGTTGACAGCCGCCAACAAAACGCCGTCCTCTTTTGTGGTCGGGTTCTTGCGGTTGGACTTAAATCCGCGCCTTTGTGATATGTGTAATAATATTCTTGCAAAATCGGTTCGGCTGACAATCTCATCAAGCGCTTTTACACGCAAAGCATAAATGTCTTCAAGCCGTCCGTCAAAAAGAGTCTCAAGCTCGTCTTGAGATATCAGCCGTTCCTCGAGCATCAAGCTCCTGATACGCTCGTTTCTGTGCCGATGGCGGCGCAGTCGTCTTCTTGCGCTGCGTGCCTCCCTTCTGGGAGCTGCAAGTGATTCTCCGGTTTGCGGATGCTCGGCGGCATCAAATATTCTGCTGCCGAGATCAATGATGCCGCACGGGTTCTCATCGGCATCAAGGGCCACCGTTGCCCAGCCGACAGAGGTTATTCCAATGTCAAGTCCGATCGCATAAGGGCGCATAAACGTATCTCCTTTGTAATTTGTGCCACTATCGTACAATATATTTGCATTTTTGGCAATATAAAGAGATAACGCCTCGCAAAAGCGAGGCGTCAGAGCTCTAAGGTGTACTACCTTATCATAGTAACCTAAATAGTTCTTGGTATGGTATAAGAACTGTATTTATATTACAATAACCGCTGCTAAATTGCAACAAATTTTTTCATTTAACACGGTAAAATGAATCGTTGCCATAGAAATTGCGCACTTTGCAAAATATTAAACGCCCGGCGAAAGAATTTTCTTGACAACGAGGGCTGGTAATGCTATTATTATCAGGCACTTAAATGCGCGAGTGGTGGAATTGGCAGACTCGCTAGATTCAGGTTCTAGTGCTCACTCCGGGCGTGCGGGTTCAAGTCCCGCCTCGCGCACCAAGCAAAAGGCTCGAAAACATCGGTTTTCGAGCCTTTTTATTATGCTTTTATTCACAAAAACCTCGCGCCCACTTTTGAGGGCGCGAGGTTTTCATTTTCAGAACGGGAAGCCCATGGGGGTGAGCTTGCTCATTGCCTCGTTGGTTGCGTTCTCGCTCTGCGTGATAGCTTCATTGACCGCAGCAACGATCATATCCTGAAGCATCTCTACATCGTCGGGATCGACGGCCGAGGGATCGATCTCAATGCTCTTGAGTGCGCGTGTGCCGATCATGGTCGCCTTGACTGCGCCGCCGCCGACAGTGGAGGTGA
>ERZ824488.2050-NODE-2050-length-19351-cov-18.753990_pt1 | contig 19351 bp, 17 predicted proteins | sample MGYA00519936_ERZ824488 | MGnify/ENA primary metagenome ERZ824488 (study PRJEB31778, sample SAMEA3449153) | human gut metagenome | biome: human gut; feature: human-associated habitat; material: faeces | place: United Kingdom | collected 2010/2012 ... | reverse complement strand
CGCCCTGAGACGCGTCGCCGCGCATTTCGTGAATGGTTTCCTCGATCATCTTGACGTAGAGGTCGTAGCCCACCGAGGCCATGAATCCGCTCTGCTCCATGCCCAGCAGGTTGCCCGCGCCGCGGATCTCCAGATCGCGCATGGCCACGCGGAAGCCCGAGCCGAACTCGGTGAACTCCCGGATGGCGGCCAGACGGCGGTCGGCCGTCTCGGTGAGCACCTTGTTGGGATTGACCGTCAGATAGGCGTAGGCCAGCCGGTTGCTGCGGCCCACGCGGCCGCGCAGCTGATACAGCTGCGCCAGACCGAAGCGATCCGCGTCGCAGACGATGAGCGTGTTGGCCCGGGGCACGTCCAGACCGGCCTCGATGATGGTGGTGCACAGCAGCACGTCGAATTTGCCCTCGTAGAAGTCCATCATCACGTCCTCCAGCGCGTGCTCGCGCATCTGGCCGTGGCCCACGGCGATGCGCGCCTCGGGAACGAGCTTCTTCAGCCGCGCGTACATCACCTCGATGGTCTGCACGCGGTTGTGGAGCACATAGACCTGTCCGCCCCGGGCCAGCTCGCGCAGAATCGCGTCGCGCACCAGCCCGTCGGAGTATTCCACCACGTAGGTCTGCACCGGATAACGCTCCTCCGGCGGCGACTGCAAAAGCGACATATCGCGAATGCCCACCATGGACATATGCAGCGTGCGCGGAATGGGCGTGGCCGACAGCGTGAGCACGTCGATGGACTTCTTGTATTGCTTGATGGCCTCCTTGTGCCCCACGCCGAAGCGCTGCTCCTCGTCCACGACCAGCAGACCCAGATCCTTGAACTCGATATCCTTGTTCAGCAGCCGGTGGGTGCCGATGATCACGTCCAGCTTGCCGCTTTTCAGGTTCTCGATGGTCTGCTTCTGCTCGGCCGCGGTTTTGAAGCGCGACAGCGTGTCCACATGGATGGGAAAATCATGGAAGCGGTTCAGCATGGTGGCGTAGTGCTGCTGAACGAGAATCGTCGTCGGCGCGAGCAGCGCCGCCTGCTTTCCGTCCATCACGCACTTGAAGATGGCTCGCAGCGCCACCTCGGTCTTGCCATAGCCCACGTCGCCGCACAGCAGGCGATCCATCACCTGCGGCTTTTCCATATCCTTTTTAATTTCCGCAATGGCCGTCAGCTGGTCGGGCGTTTCCTCAAAGGGGAACGCGTCCTCAAACTCGCGCTGCCACGGCGTGTCCGGACTGAACGCGTAGCCCTTCACGGCCTTGCGCTCGGCGTACAGCTTGATCAGGTCGCCCGCGATTTCCTTGATGGAGCTCTTGACCTTCGCCTTCTGCTTCTGCCATTCGCCGCCGGACAGGCGGTTGAGCTTGGGCGCTTCGCCCTCCGAGCCGATATACTTCTGCACGCGATCCATCTGATCGGTGGGCACGTACAGCTTGTCGGTGCCCTGATAGCGGATGTGCAGGAAATCGCGCAGCTTGCCCTCGGACGACAGGCGCACCGTGCCCATGTACTGACCGATGCCGTGATTCTCGTGCACCACGTAGTCGCCCACGTTCAGGTCGGTAAACGCCGCCATCTTATTGCCCGTGCGGGCAATGGCGTGCGTCTTCTGCTTGCCCACGCCGAAAAGGTCGCCCTCCGACACGACGGCGAACTTCAGCTGCGGCCAGATAAAGCCGCGGGTAATCGCGCCGGGCAGAATCACCGGCACGCCCTTTTCCAGCGCCTCGGGCAGCTCCTCAAGGAACGGAACGACCGCGTCCTCGTCCATCAGCGAACGCGCCAGCCGCTGCCCGCGCGCCACGCCTCCGGCCATCAGCGCCACGCGCCAGCCGTCCTTCTTCCACGCGGCAATGTCGCGCGCCAGCTCCTTCATGTTGCCGGAATAGCCGGTCGCGCCGCGCCCTTCCAGCTTCACCAGATCCTTGTATATGAAGTCGTTCTGCTGGCGCAGGAACGGCTCCACCACCATCACGTCACGCCCGTCCGTCTGCGTCAGCAGATAATCCCAGCGAAGCAGAAGCTCCGCCTGCTCGGGAATGGCCTCGTCGCGCTCCATGGCGGCCTTGAAATATTCCTCAAATTCCAGCAGACGGTTCTCGCACCGCTCGCGCAGGCGGTCGGGCTGATCCATCACGATCACCGCGTCGGGCGCGTAATCGAAGATGGTGTCCGTCTTTTCATACAGAATGTGCATCAGCGCTTCGCGGCCGTCGAAGCTGCGGCCGGTCTTGAGCGCGTCCACGGTGGGCGTATACTTGCGCTGAATGGTCGTTTTCAGCGCGGGCTTTTTGCCGTCCGGCTTCTTCTCCGGCCTGCGGCGGGCGGCGACCTCAAAGGGCGAGGGCAGCTCCTCCACCGGCTTGTCGGCGGGCGACGCCATCTCGAAGAACTCCTCGAACGGCATCAGGTCGTATTCCTTTTCCAGCTTGCGCTGCCGGTCGTCCGCCGGCTCGCGCACGCGCGTGGCGAGCAGTTTTTCAAGCCGCGCGGCCGCGCTGCGCGATTCGTCCGCGTTCAGAAGCGCTTCGCTGGCGGGATACATCCGCGCGCTTCTGATGCGGTTCACGCTGCGCTGGGTCATCACGTCGAAATCGCGCAGCGAATCGACCTCGTCGTCAAAGAACTCCACGCGAACGGCGCTGGGCCGCCCGATGGGAAACACGTCCAGAATGCCGCCGCGCAGCGCGCACTGTCCGCGCGCCTCCACCAGCTCCACGCGCTCATAGCCCGCGCGGATCAGGCGCTCGATCAGCTCCGAGGGCTCCAGCCGCTGGCCCTCCTCGACGTCGATCATGCCCTCCATGAACCGCGCGCGCGGCATCAGCCGGTGCATCGCGGCGTCCGCGGGTACGGCGAGCAGGTGAATTTCTCCCGTCAGGAAGCCGCCCAGCGCTTCAAGGCGGCGCATGGTCAGCTCCTTGCTGGAAGCCGCGACGTGCAGAAACGACACCTCGCGCGCCGGCAGCATGGCCGCGCCGCCGCCCATGAACGCGTTGTAATCCTCCACAACGCGCTGCGCGACGCTTTCGTTCGGGCAGACCACAATCATCGGGCGCTCCGTGTCCGCCTGCACGGCAGACAGAAGGAACACCTGCTGGCTGTCGTCCAGCCCGTAGGCGCAGAAGGCCGTTCCCTGCCCCAGATCGCCGAGAATTCGCCTGTACTCCGTCATCTCCCTGAGCGGCGCAAACAGATATTCATGACGCGCTTTCCTGCTCATGTGCCCCCTCTTTCTTACCGTCCGACAAACGTCCGCACGGCGTCGAGTCCGTCCTTCAGATAAATTTCCACCGCCTGCGCGGCCTTTTCATAGCCCTCGTTCATGAGCTTCTTGTCCTCGTCTCCCGTGGGACGGGTCAAAACGAAATCACACAGCTCCCACCCCTCCGGCGGACGGCCGATGCCCACGCGGATGCGCGGGAAATCCGTGCGCCCGAGCAGATAAATGATGTTGCGCATGCCGTTGTGCGTGCCGGCCGAGCCCTCCGCGCGGAAGCGCACCTTGCCCTCCGGCAGGTCGCAGTCGTCAAACAGCACGATCAGCTGATCGTATTCCGGTTTATACCAGTTGCATAATTGGACGACGCTTTCGCCGGAAAGGTTCATATAGGTCTGCGGCTTGCACAGCACCGCCCGCTGACCGCCGATGATTCCCTCCCCGACGATCGCCTTGCACTTGCTTCTCTCGACCGAAATGCGGTTGCGGCGCGCCAGCGCGTCGATGATTTCAAAGCCCACGTTGTGCCGCGTGTGCTCGTATTTGCTGCCGGGATTGCCCAGACCGACGATTACGTACATAAACCCTCCAAAGCCAAAAGTTTGTGACGGGAGGAAGCTTCTTCCGCCCGCCTGAAAGCGTTATTCTATTCTATCATCTTTCGTATGCCCCTGTCAACGTCCCTCATTCGGAAAAATCCGCCGACGGAACCACCTCGCACGCGCCGCTTTCGCGGTCGGCGCTCCGGAACATCAGAAGCGCCTTCGCGCCCGCGCAGCGCTTCGTTTCGGGCGTCATCGTCGCGATCATCACGCCGATACCCACGACCTCCGCCTGAAACTCCGCCATCATCTCCACCATGCCCTGCAGCGTGCCGCCGCCCTTCATGAAGTCGTCCACAATCAGCGCGCGCTGCCCCGGCTTCACCGCGCGGCGGGAAAGCGCCATCGTTTCGATGCGCCCGCTGTCGCCGCCGGAGATATAGTTGATCTTTACCGCGCTGCCCTCATAGGCCTTGCTGTCGCGCCGGGCAATGACCAGCGGCACGTTCAGCGCGCGCGCCGTCATCAGCGCGAGCGGAATGCCCTTCGTTTCCATCGTGAGCACGAGGTCGGGCTGGCGGTCATAGAACTTCGAAGCCAGAATCTCGCCCAGCGCCTCGGTCACGCGCGGGTCGCTGGAAACGTCCGAGGTATACAGAAAGCCGCCGGGCAGCAGCCGTCCCGGCTCGGACAGCTTCGCCGCCACGTCCTCCAGCGTCCTGCGCGCCTTTTCAGCGGACATCATCGGGCGATAGCGCACGCCGCCCGCCGCGCCGGCCACCGTTTCAAGCCGTCCCAGATCAAAGTGCTCCAGACTTTCGGCAATCAGGTCAATATCCTCGCTGATCGTCGATTTCGCGGAGCCGAACAGCTCGCAAAACTCGCTGAGCGTATGAATGCGATTGGGATCCTCCGTAATCAGACGCGTCATCGCGCCCAGTCTCTCGTTTCTTTTAATGCGATCCATTCTGCCGCGCTCCTTAAATCCGAACATTTCTGCGTTTATGTCTATTATAATCCGTAATTGGGTGAATTTCCAGCCCCTGCCGCGAAGATTATCCGATTGCAAACCAACATTTAACGGTCTGCCGCCGCGCCGGACGGGAGCGCGCGCGCGAAAACGGTTGCTCTCGCTTGACTTTTGGCGTATAATGAAAGAACCTCTCGAAAGGAGCTTGTTTTCCATGGCGGATACTACGCTGAATGAATATATCGGCAAGCGCGTGTTTTTTGTGGGCATCGGCGGCTGCTCGATGAGCGGACTGGCGAAGATGCTCAAATGGCTGGGCTGCGAGGTCGCGGGTTCCGACCGCACGCGCAGCCACAAAACCGACGCGCTCGCGCAGGACGGCATTGAAATCCATATCGGCCACGACGGAAAGAACGTCGAGGGCGCTCATCTTGTGGTTTATTCCGCCGCGATCGCGGCCGACAATCCGGAGCGCGCCCGCGCGCGCGAGCTGGGCATTCCGGAAATGGAGCGGTGCGACCTGATCGGCCTTCTTATGAAGAAGTTCGGCCACTCCATCGCGATTTCCGGCACGCACGGCAAAAGCACCACCACGGCCATGATGGCGGAAACCTTCGTCGGCTGCGGCGAGGATCCGTCGGTACATATCGGCGGAGATCTGGACTATCTGGGCGGCTCCACGCGGCTGGGGCGCGGCGAGCAGTTCATCTGCGAGGCGTGCGAGTTCAACGGCAGCTTCCTGCACTTCTTCCCCACCGTCGCCGTCATCCTGAACATCGACGAGGATCATCTGGATTACTATAAGGATCTGGACGACATCGAAAACGCCTTCCGCCGCTTCGCGTCGCTGGTGCCGGAGGACGGCTGGGTCGTCGGCTGCGGCGACGAAAAGCGCGTCCGCAGCGTGCTGGAAAGCGTACAGTGCCGCACGCGCACCTACGGCCTTGAGCCGCAGAACGAGGTTCGCGCCGAGGATATTTCCTACGACGAAAACGGCTGCGCGCTCTTCACCGCCACGCTCTACGGCCACCCGCTGACGGAGGTCGAGCTGCAGGTTCCCGGCGAGCACAACGTGAAAAACGCGCTCGCGGTCATCGCGGTCGCCAGCCTGTTCTCCCTGCCGATGAGCCTTGTGGCTGAAACGCTGCACGAGTTCCGCGGCGTGCATCGCCGCTACGAGCTGACCAGCGTGACCGACGGCGTGCGCGTGTATCAGGACTATGGCCACAACCCCACCGAAACGCGCAACGTGCTGCACGTCGCACGCATTCAGGCGCCCCAGAAGCTCTGGGCCGTGCTGCAGCCGCACACCTATTCCCGCACGAAGGCGTTGTTCGACGGCTTTCTGACCTGCTTTGACGAGGCCGACGAGGTGCTTGTGACCGACATCTGCGGCGCACGCGAGGTCGACCCCGGCGACATCAATTCCGGCATGCTGGTGGACGCGATGGTCAAAAAGGGCATCCACGCGCACCTTACGCCGTCGTTTGACGACGCGGAAGCCTATCTGCGCGCGCACTGGCAGCCCGGCGACGTGGTCGTCACCCTCGGCTGCGGCGACATTGATCTTCTGAACGAACAGATTGCCAGAAACGGAGACACGCACAAATGATTCGCAAACGAACAATCTTCCTCCGCGCGCTGTGCCTGCTGATGGCGCTTCTGCTGACCGTTTTGCTCTCCGCCTGTGGAAGCAAGGACGAGCAGACCGCCGACGCCGGTCCGACGCAGGTTCCCGCGGGCATCCCGCAGGCCACGCCGGTTCCCACGGTCGCGCCCACCGCCACGCCCTTCCCGCGCGTCGATCCAGCCGACTATGTGCTGATCTGGAAAAACAACACCCGCATCGGCATGAACTACATGGTTCCCACGCACTGGACGGAATCGCAGGTCGGCGAACGCTATTCCGTGTTCTACGAGCCCGTGCCCGACGGCGAAACCGGCTTCCGCGTTTCCTTCGCGAACAAGCGAAAGTACAAGGATCCCGACTCCAACACCATGCGCAGCGAGCTTCGCAAGCTGCTCACCTCCATGAGCGAGGTGTACACGGACTTCCAGCACGACGACGCCATCTCCCGCGACCTGTCGCTGGTGCGCTTTAAGGGCTACTCCACGTACTACACCTACACGGACGAGTACGGCGTGACGATCAAGGGCTTCGTGATCATCGCCACGTATAACCGGCGCATCTATTGCATGAACTTCTCCGGCCCGGAGGAACGCTTCACCGAAATGATGACGGTCGGCAAGAAGATTCTGGACTCCGTAAGCCGCGTATCGTCCTCCTGATTTTAAACCCATTCCGCTGTGAAAACTGCCCCGAACGGCTCGCATTAAACCGTTCGGGGCAGTTTTTCAATCGATCAGCGGTTTTCCTTCGGCTTGCGCGCCAATAGGAGGGTGCAGATCAGAAGCAGCAGCGGGAAGACCGTCGCCGACAGAAGGCCGACGCGCAATCCCAGCGTTTCCGCGCTCCAGCCGACCGACTGACCCCATGCGAGCAGGCTTTCATTCTTCTGCGTCAGGTCGGACACGAGACCCGTCAGCCACGGGCCGACCGAGCAGCCAATGTCGCCGCAGATGGCGTACAGGCCGAACAGCGCCGTGCCCGCCATCGGGAAGCGCTTCGCGCCGTCGGACAGCGTGCCCGGCCACATGATCGCGACCGACAGGCCGCACAGCGCGCAGCCCACCAGCGTCAGCGCCGGAACGAACACCGTCAGCGCGTAGCACACGACGCACAGGCCGGCGGAAAGCATCAGCATCCGTTCCAGATTGATCCTGTCGCCCTTGATTCCATAAAACATGCGTCCCAGCGCCATCGTCAGCGCGAACATGCATGGCCCCAGCAGGTCGCCCACCGTCTTGCTCACGCCCAGCGTTTCCTCCACAAACAGGCTCGACCACTGCGACATGGCGATTTCGCTGGAACCGGAGCAGATCATCATCACCATGCCGATGAGGAACACGCGGTTTTTAAACAGCTCGCCCATCCGCGTGCGCTTTTCCTCCGGCACGGTCGGCATAAGCGGAACCCAGCGGAACAGCAGGAAATTGCCCACCGGAATCACCGCCCACGCCAGCGGCAGGTATACCCACGCCGCGCGTCCGAATACCTTCAGCGCCAGCGTCGTGAGGATCACGACCGCCATCTGCCCCCAGCAGTAAAACGAATGCGCGAGGCTCATAGCCTTGTCCTTCGCGTCGCCCGGCAGCGATTCGATGATCGGACTGATGACCACCTCAATCAGCCCGCCGCCCAGCGCGTACAGAACGGCGGCCACGCACAGCCCGGCATAGGGATTGGGCATCACGCGCGGCAGAATGCCCATCATGATCAGCCCGACCGCGCAGAACGCCTCGGCCAGCCGCGAGGTCAGCCGGTAGCCCATGCGGTCGGCAAAGCGCGTCGTCAGAACGTCGGCGACGATCTGCGTTCCGAAATTAAACAGAATCAGCCGCCCCAGCTGTTCGTCCGACACGCAGAATTCGTCCTTGAAGACGATGAACAGAAGCGGAGCCAGATTGTTCACGATCGCCTGCGAAATCATTCCCAGATAGCACGCAAGCGTCGTATGCTTATAGCCGAGCTTCACGCGGGTTCCCTCCTATTAAAAACGCCGCGTTCCGCGCGGCCTTTTCCCGATTCATAGGATTTCGGAGGAAGAACGCGTCTCCCTCCGAAATGTGTCTGCGAGCGATGTCTGTAAGCCGAGTTCTGTCTTGAGCGGCCATCTATCTGGGCCTGAAGTTGCCAGCAGGCTCAAGCGATGTCTAAGAGACGCGACGGGCCGCCGCATATGTCTCTGTCAATCTTGCACCGGGTGGGGTTTACATAGCGGACAAGTTGCCAGGCCGCTGGTGAGCTCTTACCTCACCTTTCCATCCTTGCGGTCGCGCACGGGGCGCGATTTCGCGGTATCTCTCTGTTGCACTTTCCCTAAAGTCGCCTCCGCCGGCATTTCACCGGCACCCTGCCCTGCGGTGCTCGGACTTTCCTCAAGCGCGTAAAGCGCCTGCGGCCGCCCGGCAACCTCGCAAACACAGACATTATACCAGAAACCTCCGCGAAAAGCAACGCCAAAGCGCAGATTATCAGCAATTTGACATTTCCCCGCATCCGTGGTAAACTTCTCTCAACATCACGAAGGAGATTTTTGCCATGAAAACGTTTTCACTGAAAAAGTTTTTCGCCATCTTCTTCCTGTTCTTAATTCCGCTCGTCATGCTGGCATTTCTGTATTTCGATCTCGAAACCTACAAAGAAATCACGCACAATGAATGCGGAGCGTTTCTCTGCATCGAATCCACCCTCGCGTTCGTCGTCTGCTCCGTCATCGCGCTGTGCAACCGCCGCCGCGGAAAAGCCATTCTCATCACGTGGATTGCCTCAACCCTCGTGCTGGCCTTTGTGTTCTACGTCGGAAACAAAATCCCGTTCTGCGTCGTCTGCGAGGAGGTTACCGCCGAAGACCTCGGCTTCCTGACGCACTGGATCTCGCCGGAGGGCTGACGCGCACGCCGCGCGTCAGAACCGCATCGTCCACAAAGCTGAAGCCCCTCAGCATTTTACGCTCCCTCCTGCCGCGCCGCGTTCTCCGCGTTTATGCGCTCGATTTCCTCGTTGACGAGCGTTCCGAACGTCTTGTCGTCGATCTCGGCTTCCTTCTTCTGCGTCGCGTCGGCGGAGACGGATTCATCCGCGAACGCGTCGAAGACCTTCTGCTTTTCCTCAAGCAGCTCCATAACCCGCTCGTCGATGCTCTTCTCGCACAAAAGCCGATACACCAGCACGTTGCGCGCCTGCCCCATGCGGTAGGCGCGGGAAATCGCCTGATTTTCGATGGACGGCTTCAGCTGCGGCTCGCACAGGATGACGACGCTCGCCGCCTGAATGTTGAGCCCCGTGCCGCCGGACTGAATCTGCGCGGGCAGCACCGCGCCCGCGGGCGCGCGCTCGAATTCGTCGATGATCTCCTGCCTGCGCTGCGGCGGAATGGAGCCGTTGATCTGCGGAAGGCAGCGCTCGCCGAGACACGCCCGCACCGCCGCGATCGTTTCCAGAAAGAACGAAAACACGATGACCTTGCGCCCATCCTCCGCGGCTTCCTCCACAAGCTCCTTCAGCCGGTTGGCCTTGCAGGAAGCGTTCAGGTCGTCCGCGTTCCACGATACGCGCCGAATCTCCATGTAGCGCTTCTTCCGCAGGGAGGACTGATAGATTTTCTTTTCCTCCGGCAGGAGCGCGCACCATTCCTCTTTTTCGATCAGCTCCGGAAGCTCCGTCAGCACGTCCTCGCGTTTGCGGCGATAGTACACCGGCGCGACCTTCTCCCGAAACTGCGGCGCGGCGGCCATGAACGCGAGCCCGCGCAGCTGCGAAGCCACCTCCGGCCGCAGCACCTGAACCAGCGCGATCATCTCGTCCACCTTGTTTTCCAGCGCCGTGCCCGTCATGAACAGGATGCGCTTTGCGTGCTCGCCGAGGGCGTTCACGTTTTTCGTGCGCCGCGCTTCGTTATTCTTGATGTAATGCGCCTCGTCGACGATCAGCATGTCGAACGCGAAGTCGTCCTCCAGCTTCAGATAGCCCGTCGTTTCGAAGTTTGTCACGGCCACACCGCCGCTCTTCTGCCATTCGCGGAGCGCGCTCATGCGCCCCGTGCCGTGAACCTTGATCGCGCGCAGGCGGCTTTTCTGCCCGATTTCCTTGCACCAGTTGGGCAGAACGCTGGCCGGGCACACTACCATGAAGCGCGTCGCGCCGGTGTTGCGCAAGGAAACCATCGCCGCAATCGCCTGCACGGTCTTTCCCAACCCCATTTCGTCGCCCAGCAGCACGCGCTCCTGATGCAGAATGTACTTTACGCCCCATTCCTGATACCGGCGCAGCTCGCACCTCAGCCCCTCCGGGAAGAAGCACTCGTCCTGAATCTCCCGCGCCAGTTCCTCCGGAAGACCGTAGCGCGTATCGTCGTTTCCGAGTACGCCGGGCACGAGCGTTTCCAGCACATTGTAGTAGGCGATGCTGTTTCGGGAAAAGTCCTCCCACGCCGTTTTCGCGTCCGCGTCCCGCAGCGCCGCCAGCCCCTGCGTGCACGTTTCGACGGCCTGCGCATACGCGCCCGTCTGAAGCCGCGTCAGATACCGCTCGTCCTCGATGCATTTCTGCCTTTCGGCGACGTCCATAAACGCCCACGGAACACCGTTTCCAATGGTCTGAAGCGTTTCCATCGCGCGCTCGGCCTTTCCCTTCTCCGCGCGCGTCGCTTCGTCCAGCGAGTCGACGATTGCGCTTCTCCGCCGGTAATCGCAGATTGCCGAGACCAGCCTTGTCGCGTCCGGCGTCCGATCGTCCGCCGAAAGCCGGATTTTCGTGTTCGCTGTGACCCGCTCGGCATATTCCCGCGCGCATTTCTTGATCAGCCACGAACCTTCCTCGCTGATGCCGCGCACGCTTTCAAGCTGCGCCTGCGTCGCGCAATACACGTCCGCCACCGTCTCATAGCCGTTGTCGCGCAACGCCTTGAAGCGAATGCCTGACTGCTCGCGCCCGATTTCCTCCACGGGCACGCTCTTCAGAAGCTCCAGCGACGTGGACGCGAGCAGACGGTCGACGGCAGCTCTGATTGCTCCCGCCATCGCATCGACAGCGCCGTGCGCCGATGCGATCTCGCCCTGCAGCGCCCGACTCTTTTCAAGCAGCCGCGACACGCGCGACACCGGCCGCCCCGCCTGCTCGGCGTTGGGCAGCATGTCCCGCAGAATCTCCCGATAATCGGAACGCCTGCCTTGAAAGTTCGCGAGCGCCGCCTGCCGGTCTGTCCGTTCCATCGCTTCCATCTGCCGCGAAAGCGACTCTACCTCGCGCGCATACGTTCCCTGCGCCGCCGAGCGCAGAAATCGATAGGCTTCCTCCGCGCCCGTCTTGCTCCCTGAGGACGCGAACAGCCAGCGAAGTCCGCCCGTCGCGGGCTTCAGCCGCGCCTTCTCGCGCTGAATTCTTTCCTCATATTCCTGAATCAGCTGCCTGCCGGTTCCCGAAATCGGCACGGACTGGACATACCCGTACACGCCCTCCGCCAGCGGCTGCAGCGCGGACGGAAGCGCTTCCTGCGCCTCTCCCTTTTCAAGCTCCTTCCGCGCAAAATCCGCGAACGCATCCTTCAGCAGAAGCTCGTTGATTCGCCGAACCGCGCTCGCCTTTTTCACGTCTGACAGCGCGCATATCTCTTCCAGCTGCTCCGAAAGCTGTTCATGCCTCTGAATCAAAAGCTTCGCATCCTTCGATGTAAACGTCTGCGCCACCGGTTCTCCCCCGTTCTCATGCGCCGCCCGAGCCGCGCCGTTTCTTCTATTTCTATCATACCACCTCCCCGCCCCGCTTTGCAACCCTGACATACGGCAATCGTCCGAATTCCCACTCTTCTTAAACAAGAAAATAAACCCCGCAATTCTTGACAAAACTCCGCGATGTGATAAAATAGTGGGTGGTAAGAAATCTTTTACCAATGATTTTATGCCAGAGTTAGCCATATCTAACTTTTGGAGGGATGAATGTGAACGGCTTTCTGTGGGCGGCACTGGCGGCGGGCGCCGCGGCGGCGCTGCCAAAGAAACAAACGTGCAATCGAATGAAGCTCCCCTCTTTCCGCGGCCTTTCGGAGGTGCGCGCCAGCCTTCCGGGGCGGATGCGCCTGTACATGCCCGCCGTTTCCGACGCGCGCGCGCAGGCGGAGCAGATGAAGACGCAGCTTGAAAGCACGGGCGTCATTCGCCGGGTTGATATTGAACCGCGCACGGGCTCCGTGCTGATTCTCTATGATGAAGCCGCCGTGCAGGCGCCGGTGGTGATGGGCGCGGCGATGAAGCTGATGGGGCTGGATGAAAAGGCTTCCGCCGTTCCGGCCGGAAAGCTTCGCGAGGGACTGCGCACGCTGATGAGCGCCATAAACGCAGGCGTTTTAGACGCGACCGGCGGCCTTGTGGACGCGAAAACGCTGGCGGCCGGCATTCTGACCGTCGCGGCGCTGCGCAGCCGGGCGAAAATCGGCTGGGCCATGCCGGGCGCGCTTACGCTTCTGTGGTGGGCGTCCGGCCTCCTGGGAGCGCACGGCTATGAATAAGCTGGAGGAGACGTTCCTGCGGCTCTGTCTCAAGCCCGGCATCGAGTGCAATCTACCGGGCCGGCTTCGGCTTAGCTTCGGGAAATACCGCCTGCTTCCCAAGGAAGCGGTGCCCTATCTGCACTACATCCGCGACGTTCTGCGGCTTCTGCCCGGCGTCTCGGACGCGGAAATCAACCCGCGCATCGGCACGGTGCTGATTCGCTATGATACCGAGATCACCTCGTCTCGCGCCATTCTGAAATGGGTGGACATCGTGGTGGACGAGGGAATCCGAATTTCGAAGGAAGACCTGTGGAAGGACGCCGACGAATCGGAGCTGGAAGCGCTCGTGCGCAAGCGCCTGATTCTGCGGCTTCCGCAACAAAAAGAAGGGTAAGCATGGTTGGAAACGTCAATCAGGAAGAACTGATGAAGAGCCACGTGATGCACAATCTGCCCGGCCGTCTGCGGCTGGCCGCATCGGGGCTGAAATATCTGAAGGAACAGAGCGGCGAAATCGCCGCGGAGCTGGCAAGGCTGCCCGGCGTTCGTCTGGCGCGGGTCACGGCCTGCACCGGCGGCATTCTGCTGCAATACGACGGCAATATGCTGGACGCGCACGAACTCGCCGAGCAGGTTGATCTGGTGCTCGCGCGGCACGCGATGACCGCCCTGCGCACGCGCCATTCAGAAAACAACGAGGCGCCCGCCGAAGCGCCCATGACCACCGCGCGTCTGGCGAAGCGGCTGGCGGTAAACGCCGGCGCGCTGGTGCTGGGCAACACGCTGTTCCCCGCGCCGCTGCTGGGCGGCGCGCTGGCGAACTTCTCCTCGCTGGAAGCGCTTGCCAGCCTCGGCCTTTCCGCGCCGATGGCGAAGAGCGCGTGGGAGGGTCTGCGGCGCGAGCATCGTCCCAACGCGGACTTTCTGACGGTTACGTCCATCGTGGCCAGTCTGCTGCTGGGCAACGCGCATTCCGCGCTGATGATCCTCGCGCTGTCCGATCTCGCGGAGCTGATGACCTCCTACACGATCGAGCGCACGCGCTCTTCCATCAAGAAAATGCTGTCTGCCGACGAGGGCGAAGCATGGAAGGTCATGCCGGACGGGAAGCTGGAACGCCGCCCCATGAATCAGATTCACGCGGGCGACACGATCGCCGTTCACACGGGCGAAAAAATCTCCGTCGACGGCAAGGTCGTTTCCGGCGCGGCCGTCGTAGACCAGAGCCCCATCACGGGCGAGTTCGTGCCCGTCGAAAAGCGCGAGGGCGACGAGGTCTTCGCGGGCACGGTCGTCAAGAGCGGAAACCTGCGCGTGCAGGCCGCCAAGGTCGGCGACCAGACGGTCATTTCCCGCATCGTGGGCATGGTGGAAGCCAGCGAGCTGAAGAAAGCGCCCATTCAGCGCTACGCGGACAAATTCTCCAACTATCTGGTGCCGCTCAACTTCCTGCTGTGTCTTTCCGTGTGGCTGGTCACGCGGAACCCGCAGAAGGCGCTCAAGATGCTGGTAATCGACTACTCCTGCGGCATCAAGCTGTCCACGGCCACGGCCTTCTCGGCGGCGATCAACACCGCCGTGCGGCAGGGCGTGCTGATCAAGGGCGGCACGTTCATCGAGCAGATGAGCCGCGCCAACACCGTGCTGCTGGACAAGACCGGCACCATCACCGAGGGCAAGCCGCGCATCGTCTCCGCCGTTCTGCTGAAGGACGACATGACTCTGAAGGACGTGCTTTCCTACGCCATGGCCGCGGAGGAAACCAGCACGCACCCGCTGGCGGGCGCGATCATGCGCTATGGCCGCCAGCTCGGCGCGGAGCCGCTTGCGCACGCGGACGTGGTGACGGAGGTATCCCGCGGCAGCCGCACGCGCGTGGGCGAAAAGACCGTGCGCGTGGGCAATCTGGAATATATGAAAGAAAACGGCGCGAGCGCCGCTTCTTCCCTGCCGGCCGACACCGGCATGATTCCCAACTACGTGAGCGTCGACCGCGAGATCATCGCCGTACTGTACGCCATGGACAGCCCGCGTGAAAACGTGCGCCGCGCGATCAACAGCCTGCGCTACGACGGCGTGGGCGACATTGAGCTTCTGACGGGCGACATGGAATCGCAGGCGCGCGTCGTGGCGGAGCAAGTCGGCGCGGACAGCTATCGCGCGCAGCTGCTGCCGGAGCAGAAGGCCGAAGCAGTGTTGAAGCTTCAGGTGCAGGGCAACGGCGTGGTGATGGTCGGCGACGGCATCAATGACGCACCGGCGCTCGCCTACGCGGACGTCGGCATTTCCATGGGCAGCAAGTCCACGGACATCGCCATGGAAACCAGCGACGTGATCATCAACCGCGACGACCCGATGATGATTCCCGAGCTGCGGCGGCTTGCGCGCGCGACGATGCGCATCGTGCATCAGAACTTCGCGCTGGTCATCGCCATCAACTCGGTCGGCCTGATTCTGGGCGCAGCGAGCGGCATCTCGGTCATGATGAGCGCGCTTCTGCACAACTCGTCCACCATCCTGGTGGTGGCCAATTCCCTCCGGCTGATGTTCATGAAGCCCGGAGACGGGAGGCATTAATGGATAACGAACAAAAGGCCATTCATCTGGAGGTACTGTCCGCCATCAACGGGCGCATTCGTCTGCAGCTGGAACGTCCGGTCGCCTCGGCCGCGCCCTTCCGGCGGATCCCCGGCATGCGCGGCTGCCGATACAATGCGCGCATCCGCACGCTGCTGTGCGAATACGACCCCGAAGTCATCTCCGAGGAACAGCTGATCGTGCGGCTGGGCGCTGCCTACGCGGCGCAGACGGACGCCAGCCTTCTGCACATCAAGCGCTCCGAGGAGGAAGGCTTTTCCATGGCGCCCAGCGGCTATCTGGCGCTTCTGTGCATCGGCCTGGACGGCGCGCTGTCCCTTGCCGGTTCGCCGCTGACCGCGTTCACCCGCTGGCTTTCCACGGGCGCGACGCTGGCGGCAGTGGTTGAGCACGGCTATCAGGAGCTGCACGTGCGCGGCAGCTTCGACCCGGAGGTCATGTCCGTCGTTTACCTCATCAATTCCGTCGGTAAGCCCGGCGCCGTGCGCGCCAGTCTGCTGGCGTGGATTATCACCTTTGGCCGTCATCTGGTTCCCCGCGCTCCGCGCGAGCAGCCCTATCTGGTCAGGCGCGCAGGCAAAAAGCTGACGCTCACGCCCGTTTCCGGCGCAAAGAGCGAGCTGGCGTTTGCGGGCAGCATGTTCAGAAAGGGCATGGAAATGATGGCGCGCAAGGCATAACTGCTTTCGCAGCAAGAAAAAGGAGGAAGAAGGCTATGTTCGGCAACAATCCGTTGGTAAAGGGTATCCTGATCGGCGTCGGCGCCAGTGTCGTCGGTTTCTGCGTGTACAAGCACAACGAGGAGAAGGTGGACAATTTCCTTCGCCGCCACGGCGTAAAGGTCAAGTCCCCCGCCGCCGGTTTCGAAACCATGTCCGTGGAAGACCTGATGCGCACCAAGGAGACCATCGAAGACCTGATCGCCGAGAAGGAACTGCAGGATCAGAGCGTCACGGTGGAAGCGACCTCCGAGGAAGCGTAATCCCCTTCCCATAGAAAGAACTCCGTCTTCGGGCGGGGTTCTTTTCCGTTTCGCAAAAGCGTTCGCTTTGGAGTGTTTCAGGAATTTACGAAACCGGCGCATTGATTTATGCGCGAAAACGTGATAAGATAGATATGTCCTGCCGAAAGGCAGGTTTTCAAGGTTTGCAGGTTAGAGCCTTCTAACCAAATTGTCGGCCACAGCGGAAAAGAGGGATACGCATGTCCAGAAAAGCAACGGAATTTCAGAAAAAGGAAATGAGCCGGATGGATCGCGGCAAGCAGATTTCCAAGCCGCTGAACACCGGATGGATTGATTCGCACGTCGCCTGCGTGCGCGAATGGGTGGCGAATCGGATGACACGGAGGAAAGCGCAAAGGCCGGGCTTCTGAAGCCCGTCGGTCGATAAGCCTGCGAAGGAGAAACCGAATCATGAAGGACAGTCAGCTGAAATTCGACCGCACCTGCCACGTTCTCTATTCCAGGCCCTGCAAGCGGCAGATTCAGGAGAAAATCGCGCTGCATTATCCCGCGGACGAGCGGGAAGCCGTCTGGACGCGCGTTCAGATACAATACGAGAATTTTCTCGCCGACTGGCGCACCGATCTGGGCGGGAAGAGGAATTTCCACAACGGCAGGGGCGGCACCTATGACTGCATCGCGCTGATGGCTTATTACGTCGTGTGCAGGGACGTGACCAGCCTTGCGGAGATCGAGAAAATGGAGGGCAGTCTCTTCCTTCCCGCTTTCCGGAAGCTGCGCTTCGTGAACGTGAACCATCCGTTCTTCAAGAAGCTGCTGCACCGCGCTTTCCTGAACGCCAAAAGGCGCTGCGACAAATGGGGCGACTACGATATGCACGTCGCGCCCTATCGGAAGGATCAGCCGATTTACTATGAGTTCACCGCCTGCCCCACCGCGGAGTTCGCGAAGAAGCACGACCTGCTCGAGGTCATGCCCGCGCTGTGCAACCCGGATTTCGAGGGCATGGAATTTCTTCACGCAAAGCTCGTGCGCAAGACCACCTGCTCCAACGGCTGCAGGTGCGACTACACCATCTGCGGCGATCAGGACGCGTACCTGAAAGACCATCCCGAATATCGCGACGAAGCCGGTTACCGCCGGAATCGATAGACAGCCATTCCCGCCTTCTTATGAAAACCGCCGGTTGCCTGCCGCGCAGCCGGCGGTTTTTGTTGAATACCAGAGATTGACATAGCTGATTTTGTCTGCTATAATGTGCATCGTATAATGTACATCGTATAATGTCAATCGGAAAGGACAGACGTATGGCGCCCCGATCTAAATTCACCAGACAGGAGCTCATCGACGCATCCTTCAAAATCGTGCGCGAGCGGGGCTCGGACGCGCTGACCGCCAAGGCCATCGCGGACGAGCTGCACATTTCCACTCGCCCCATTTTCACCTGCTTCGGCAGCATGGACGAGGTGCGGCGCGAGGTGCGCGCGGCGGCGGAAGCGCTCTACGACCGGTACACGGCGGAGGGCTTCCGGCAGCGCGTTCCGTTTTTCGGCTTCGGCATGCAATACATCCGCTTTGCGAAGGAGGAGCCGGATCTGTACCGGCTTTTGTTCCTCAGCAAGACCGTGGACGGCGAGAACGGCGCAATCGAGGCCATGCGGCATTCGCAGGCGATCGTCCGGCCGTCGCTGGAGAAGATTTACCGCATCCGACCGGAGGAAGCCGACCGGTATTTCCGCGACCTGTGGCTGGTAGTGCACAGTCTGGCGACGCTGATCGTCACCGGCGACTGCCGCTATTCCGAGCCGGAAATCGGGCGGATTCTCACCGGCTTCAGCGTTTCCATCTGCAAATCCATCAAGGAGATTCCCGGTTTCGCGTCCGGCGACTTTGACCGGGACGCCGTGTTCGCTCAGCTTGTTCAGGAAGACCGAACCACCCAAACAAAGGAGGAAGAAAACCCATGAATTCCATGATTGCCTGCTGCGGCCTGAACTGCGAAACGTGCGACGCGAGAATCGCGACGATCACCAACGACGACGCGCTGCGGGAAAAAACCGCCGCGCTGTGGACGAAGCTCAACGGCGTTCCGATCACCGCGGATATGCTCAGCTGCACCGGCTGCCGCATAGACGGCGCGAAAACGCCCTTTTGCGACCACCTCTGCGCCATCCGCAGCTGCGCCCGCGAAAAGGCGATGGATACCTGCGCCGACTGCCCGCAAATGGACGCCTGTGAAACCCTGCACCGCGTTACGGACGGCACCCCGGCCGCCATGGAAAACCTGAAGGCACTTCGAAAAGAAGAAAGCGAAACCGCGTGAACGCGTTTCTGAAAAAGCACCCTGCCTTGAACGAGGCCTGCGACACGGTGCTGTCCCTGCTTTCCGGCAGCTTTTCGCTGCCGGCGACCGGCGTCGTCTGGATAAGAGAGCAGATCATAAAAGCCAGACACTAAGGAGCGCCCATGAACATTCTCGTTTTCAACGGCAGCCCAAAGAAGGAAAGGAGCGACACGCTCCATCTCTCGCGCGCGTTTTTGGACGGTATGCGCGAGGCCGCTCCGCAGGAAATCCACACCATAGACGTGATCGACCGGCACATCGAATTCTGCCGCGGCTGCTTCGCCTGCAAATACAACGGCGGGCATTGCGTGCTTGACGACGACATGCGCGAAATTCTCGGGCAGATACCGGACAGCGACCTTCTGCTGTTCAGCTATCTGCTCTACTGCTACGGTATGCCCGCGATGCTCAAGAACCTCGTCGACCGCATGCTGCCGCTTTCCTCCATGGCGATGGAGGAGGTAAACGGGCGCTATGTCCACGTCGGCCAGCGGGATTTTTCACGCCTGCGCTATCTAAGGCACCACCGCACAATTCGGCGGCGCGTCGGGCAATGTCTTTTCCGCCATCTGCGGCATGAAAATTCCTCGATTTACCTCCAGTAAACC
>ERZ824488.2044-NODE-2044-length-19393-cov-9.872427_pt1 | contig 19393 bp, 19 predicted proteins | sample MGYA00519936_ERZ824488 | MGnify/ENA primary metagenome ERZ824488 (study PRJEB31778, sample SAMEA3449153) | human gut metagenome | biome: human gut; feature: human-associated habitat; material: faeces | place: United Kingdom | collected 2010/2012 ... | reverse complement strand
GGCTTTCCTCTACAATCGGTATTTTCACACCGTTCTCTTTCATCTTTTCCATATATTTCAGGCTGGACTTCATTTCCCGTTCTACCATATTGTGTATGAATAGTTCAAATTTTCCACTGTCTCCACATTTCAACAATAATCTGAAATTATCATAATGATCATAAATATAATCAACCATCTGCTCCATTCCATCACTGGATGTATACGACATATTCCTTGTCTGATCACTGGCCGAAAGCTTTTCAAACTCCTCAACGATCTGATCATAAATCTGATAAATGTGTTCCATATAGGGATCTGTCAGTGCATCAAAAAGTGCCTCTTTCGTCGGATAATATTTGTAAAATGCACCAGTAGTAAGTCCGGCATCTTTTACAATGTTTCTTAAAGATGCTCCGGTCAGACCATCTTTCAGGAAATGTTTTCTGGCTGTATTTAATATATTTTTTTGTGTATCTTCTGCTTTTGTCGACATTCTTTTCGTATCCTCTAAAGTTCTTTCCAAAATATAACAGTGCTATATAGCACTGTTATATTTTAACTCATTACAGGAATTTGTCAAGTCTGCTGTTTCGATTTTTTATTTTCCCGTGTATTCAATTTTCACTTAGCAGATGCATCTGTAGTTTGATTTTGCCGTCGTCACACCACATGATTCTCTTCAGCATCTTTCCTTTTGACCAATATAAACTTTTCATTGCTATATATAAGAACGGAACCATGATTCTGCGTGTTGCCTTTCCAATTTGTACAAACTGTCCACCATCAAAAAATACATGCTTTAACGGTATTTTTGCCTATGTCAGAAATGCCATGGCAAGATCTGCACCAATCGAAGATGCAACTACAAGTTCTATTTCTTTGATTCCATGTTTAAGCCTCCTCTTCGACTTTTTCAAAATCTACTGTCAGTTCCTTCATAGAAATTTTTACCACCTTAAAACCATACTGCAAAAGTTCCTTTTTGAATGTAAGGAACGAATGATCTATAGGCACTCCGGCAATGTTTTCAATTTCAGCAAAAGTCAACTTGAAATCGTCTGTTTTATTTTTATTGATTCACTTCCATAAAGGATTATATTTGCTCATAATTATCATTCATCTACTTTCCAAAACTATTTACAATATCCTTTGCCATCAGTCAGATTTACTCCACTTGCCACAACACTTTTCCTGGATAAAATATTTTCTTATCTTCTCCATTCCTTCTGCATCCATCTGATACTGATCTGCAATAGTTCCATTTTCAAAATGAATGACATCAGTGCAACACTCTATAATCAGTTCCAAATCATGTGTGATCACATAAACCGAAATTCCGGTATCCCACACTTCTCTTAGAACCTCTGCAACCTCCAGCATATGCTTATGATCAAGACCACTGGTTGGTTCATCCAAAAACAGCACAGAGCGCCCGGAGGCAATTGCAGATGCGATAGCCGCCCGCTGCTTCTGACCTCCGGAAAGTGACATTGGATGACGGTCTTTGACTTTTATCAGATCCAGCATATCAAGAAATTTGTCTGCTTCTTTCTCATTTTCTTCTTTCATGCTAATCATAACTTCATCCTGTATTGTCTCTGTAAAAAGCTGATGATTCACTTCCTGCATAACCATATAACAGGCTTTCAGCCTTTCTTTTGGTCTGTAAGTTTTTCCATTCCAGATGATTGTGCCACATTGTTTTTCCAAACCACAGAAACAACGGGAAAAAGTAGATTTTCCAGCTCCATTATTGCCCGTAATTGCGACAATCCGATTTGCCGGAATCTCACATTCTCTGATATATAAAATCTGTGGACCATTCTTATATGCAAAATTAAAATCATGAAGTTCCATTGTGGTTCTTTCTGATATCAACATCTCTGGCATAAGGAGATTTTCCAGAACATAAGCCCGCAGTCCCATCTCTTCTCGCTTTTCTTCTGTCAGATTTTCAAACTCTGTGGCTGAATAATCCTGAATAATCTGTCCCTCTTTCATATAAATAAACCGATCCGCCAGCCCACGCAGATAATACAGGCGATGCTCCGATATAATAATCGTTTTTCCCTGTTCCTTCCAGTGGGCGATTATTCTTCGCAGATCCATGATTGAAGCTGCATCCAGATTAGAAGAGGGTTCGTCCAGGACAAAAATATCCGGTTTCATAATAGAAACCCCTGCACAGGCAATCTTCTGCTTCTCTCCACCTGAAAGCTGAAAAATATTGCGTCCAATCAATTTTTTCAGATGCAGCTCCTGAATTGTAGCCTGCAATCGATCTTTGATTTCTTCCTTTGGCATTCCAAGATTTTCACATCCAAAAGTAATCTCGCTTGTTGTATCTACATTAAAAAACTGTGACCGTGGATTTTGAAAAACACTTCCAACAATTTTTGCTGTATCATACAGTGGCTGCTGCGAAACATTTATCCCATTTATCCATATCTCACCAGTTAATTTTCCTTCATAATAATGTGGAATCAACCCATTGATCATTCGAGTGAGTGTTGTTTTTCCACAACCGCTCTCCCCACATAGCACAATAACCTGACCATCTTCTATCTCCAGATCAATATCCCGGATTCCCACAGAATATTCATTATTTTCTCCATATGTAAATGTTGCATGATCTATTTTTATCATAATGTACTACCTCAAAAAACAATATACTGATGCAAAAAGAACAATATAAAGCATGCAAAGCAAACAACAATGGCACTAAAATCCTGTACATGAAAGCCAATCTCGCAGACATTGGTTCTTCTGACCGGTGCACCAAGTCCCCTTGTTAGAGCTGCTGCAGACAGCTCATCACCAATTTTTATTACGGATACCATCAATGGTATCAGCCGGTATTCAATCATAAGGAATGGATTTTTACCACCAAAACGGATATTTCTCATTTTCATTGCATCCCGGATTGCCTGATATTCTTCCTTGATTGTAGGAAAGAAACGGAAAATAACTGACAACGGTATTATGATTTTTTCTGTGACATGCATCCGCTCCATTGCACTGATAAACTCACTTACAGATGTAGAAGAAATCAGATATGCGCCTGTCATAATTCCCGGTGCAAAACGCGTCATAATTGATGTTGCTGCCAATATCAGAAAAGAAATCATACCACTCCAAACATTCAATGCCAGCCGCTCCAGTACAAAGCATACCGCATAGAGAACTGCATATTTACCGGCTGTTTTGAATTTGTGCTCTGACAAAATCAATGCAAATGGTATAAGGCTTAGTATTGGTTTCACTATATTCATGATTCCATCATTGCTGGTACTGAACATCAATGTTGTAATCGTTATAAGCATAAACAATTTTGTTCTAGGATCTAAAACAATTCCATTTCTGCTGTCAACAGTAGCAGATAATATCTCATCCATTACACGATTCCTGCTTTTACAAAGTGTTTTTTGAGCAACGCTTTTCCAATCATTCCTCCAATGATTGCGCAGATAAAGATACCTGCAATCACAAGAACAATGCTCCACATAGGCATGACAGCCATTACTTTATCTGCATACTCTTTACCAAAACTGGCTGCGAAGCTGGCTCTTGAATCTTCTACCATGAAGTACATTGGAATATATGTACCAACCATCCAGAGACTGAATACTGCATATCCAATCAGGCTCCTTTTAGCACTTTTATAATTGCCAAATTTCAGAATCAAATCTCCCAGCAGCCCAAAGATAAGCCCCAAAGGTACACCCCAATATCCCATTCCGGTAAGTCCCATCAAAAGGCCACTCAGAATTGCCATCAGCGTTACCATACCAAACTTCTTTACCCTTGTCAGGAATAACATAAATGGAATTCCTGTGATCAGTGTCCACAATGCACCAAGAATCGGAAGAAATATCGGAACAAAGCCAATCGGAATTGCCACACAACATCCGAGTACAAAATAAAGGACTGTGAAAAGTCCCAGATTAATCAGGTCCTTCGCCTGTAATTTGTTATTCATACAGAATACCTCCCTTGTATAATTAGCTCTATCTAACTACTCCATAAAATACCATATGTTTTGTTATATCTCTACAACCAAATATCATTTTAGCTCCAAACAGCATTGGGTTTTATTGTTGACTCTGCTCTCTTCAAATCCTATAATATTATCTGTTACAGGGCAAAAGTACTTATATCAGGGAGATCTTCTATGAAAATTAACGACGTGATCAAAAAATGTATCAAAATACCAGGTATATCCATAAAACAGGCTGAATATAGTATGGAGCTTATATTAAATACGAAGGAAGGTAAAGGTTCGATGACCTTTTTTTCACTTTTTCCCGGTCTGTCTCTGGCATATATTTTTATAAATTCTCCAACCTGGACGGCTCCCGACCTTCGATCAGACAGCTCCATTACAAAAGGTCCATTGCTTCTTAACTATTGTGTGACAGGTCGTTGTGAAATGATCCTGAACAACAAAAATTTTGTCTACATCAAAGACAGAGAACTTTCTCTCACAGAATGCTTCGCCCAAAAAGAATATGTTTATCCAAAGCGCATCTATGAGGGGCTTGAATTCTTTATTGATATAGATACATTTACTTTAGAAAATACATGGGTACAAAATGAATTTAGCATTGATTTCAGAAAAATCTCAAAGATGTTTTGTCCTCATGGAAGCACTTATATATCGACAGCGACCCACGAAACTGAGGAAATTCTCAAAAAACTATGGGAATTATATGATTTTCCGGCCTCTTTTGCAGTCATTCAAATGAAAATATATACGCTCGCTTTATTCTCAGTACTACAAAATTTGGAGGCTATCCCTAAGTCTCAGGCCTGCACTTTCTTTACTGAATCTCAGGTTAATATTGCTAAAAAGGTCGAAAATATCATCACCTCAGACCTAAGGCTGCATCATCCTGCGTGGGAATTGGCTGAATATTTTTCTATCAGCGAAACCAGTCTAAAAAATTATTTTCGCGGTGTTTACGGACAGAATATTTCTGTCTATCTGCGTGAAATGCGTATGAATAAAGCAGGCGAACTGCTTGCCTCAACACGACTGTCTGTAGCTGAGATTGCAGCACAGGTCGGATATCTGAATCAGAGCAAATTCGCCTCTGTGTTTAAAAAGCATTTTGGTGTATCACCTTTGGAATATCGCCGCACCAGACATTTAGACTCCTAAACTCTCCATTTTGTTGCCTCTCTTCTTTCAACAATAAAATGACGATAAATCCCATCCTGTCTCACAAGTTCTTCATGTATTCCCTGCTGTACGGTTTTCCATTCTCCAGAGCGAAAATCCGTTCAGCTTTCTGTACTGTTTTTAGGCGGTGTGCAATCATAATAACAGCTTTATCATTTGTCAGGTACCACCCACTGGTCATTAAAATAACAAATTACATATAATCAAACTTCTTCCGAAGATATATTCTGAGTAGCATGATACCCATATTAATGAGTATAAATAGCAAAATCAAATTCACCGGCAGATATTTTCTAGTTACATCCCCAAGCACTGCTATCCCTGAAAGGCTTCCAATCAAAAACATTTGTGAAATTTCGTTCCACATTTTTTTGTATTGTCACTTTCCTTTGTAATGTTTTAGGCAAACTCATTATACATCAGAAAGCCCTGTACGATATCTTTTATGAAAAAGTTGTAAAGTGGTGTTTTCTCTGATCAACGCATTTATTTCATCATAAATGTTATCAATATTATCTGCTATTAGTATCTCTATTTTCATTATCGATTCCCTTCTATAACTTGAAATGCCAAATTGACATTTCAAAACAATCCCAACCGCTTACTGTTATATTACCCTATTTTTCTCATTATGCCTACTGCTATTTCATGTTCACATATAATAATGAGGTCGCAATCCACGACCTCATCACCTTCATTTAAACATAAATCCATTCCTTGAGTATAATCTCTTCCGCAATCGCTCTGTGCTGGTTGGCTGCTCTTACCCATGCCATCTGATCTACTTCTTTGTCTGGCAATGGTTCTTTTTCTTCTAACCGCTTTAGAATTACCTCTTCCCGTTCTTTGGCTGCCTTGTCTACTTCCAGAAGATGCTCTCTAATGGTGTCCTGCAGGAGCATGACCTGATACAGAGAATTTTTATGGTTCTTCAGATTTTGTGAACTCTACAAGAGATGCATATTTTACTTCACACACTCCATAATGATTGCTTCACATCTGTCATATCCGAGTTCAGAACTGTTCAGGCACAGTGTGTAATTGCTGGCTTTTCCCCATTTCTGCTCGGTATAAAAGTTATAATTTGCCAGACGTCTTTTATCCGTATCTGCCATCATTTTTACAGCTTCCTGCCCGCTGACATTATATAGGCAGCTGATCCGCTGCATTTTTTCCGGCATATTGCCGTGAATAAAGACATTCAGTACGTCGTCCCGGTCTTTCAGGATAAAATCTGCATTTCTTCCGATGATCACGCACGGTTCTTTCTCTACCAGTTCCAAAATCACCTTTCTCTGTGCCTCATATACGATATCTTCCACCGATTTTCCCGTAATGTCACGCCCGGCAAGCGCATAGGCAAACAGGCCTTTTTTCGGAGATAACTCCGCGTTTTCCTGAATATATTCCGGTGACAGCCCGGACTTTTCTGCAATCTCAGTGATGACATTTTTGTCATAATAAGCCATTCCGAGCTTCTTTGCTACCTCTTCACCGATAAAGCGTCCGCCGCTTCCAAATTCCCTACTGATTGTGATGATTCTTTTTGACATCTCTGACGCCCCCTTATTCCAAAACATTGACCTTATTTTTTCTGGTTTTCTTTAAAAATACATAGCCCACCAGACACGCAAGTACCTCTGTAATCGGGAAGGCCCACCAGATCAGGGAAACTCCCATCTGGCCATTTCTCACAAATATAGAAAAGATTCCTGCCAGTGGTAAGATGAGCACCATCTGTCTCAAAAGAGAAATAACCAGTGATTCCACACCCCCGTCCAGCGCCTGATAAATTCCCTGATAAGCCACATTGACTCCGGCAAACAAAAAGCTTAACGAAATCACTCTCATCGCACTGATAAAATATTCTCTTGACTGTCCGGCATTAAACAGCGTTGCAAACGCTCCCGGGAAAATCTCCGTGATTACAATGCCCAAAATCATCAGAGCGATCGTATAAATCAGCCCATATTTGATTCCATCCTGAATTCTCTTTCTGCTTCTCATTCCGTAGGCGAAAGCAATGATCGGTGTAATCGCATCTCGAAGACCGAAGGCCAGGAAGAGAACAAACTGCTGTACCTTATAGAAAAGACCATAAGCGGTCTGAGCTGACGGATTAAACTTCAGGATCAGGTTCATCACATAGACCATAATGGACATCAAAGCCTGTGCGATAATGGCCGGAAGTCCGATCGCATAGATTTCTTTTATAATGCCTGTATCCGGCTTCATGTATTTCGCATCATGTTCAAATTCTCTGTTCATTTTGATATGGAAAAAGAACAGCAGCACTGCGGAGACCACCTGACCAATTACCGTTGCATAGGCGGCACCTTTTACGCCCATTTCCGGACACGGCCCCAGCCCGTAGATCATAATCGGATCAAGAATAATATTTACAACTGCTCCGACCACCTGGCCGATCGTGGAGTAGAGGGAACGGCCCGTTGCCTGCAATAACTTTTCAAACAGTGAAAAGAAAATAATTCCAAAAGAAAACATGCAGCATATCCTCAGATAGCTGGTTCCCATCTCCAGCACTTCTGCATCCGTTGTCTGAGATGCAATATATGCTTTCACTCCGAAAATGCCAAACAGCAGACATACCACATAAATAATCACGCCAAGAAACAGACTGTTTCCTGCTACTTTTGCCGCCTTCTTCCTGTTTCCCTGCCCAAGTGTCCTTGCAAGAAGTGCATTGGTACCTACGCCGGTTCCGATTCCCACTGCAACCATCAGCATCTGCACCGGAAATACCAGAGTCAGGGCATTCAGCGCCGCTTCACTGCCCACTTTCATATTTCCTACAAACGCGCTGTCCACAATGTTGTAGACCGCCTGCAGGGCCATGGATAAGATCATCGGGATTCCCATCTGAATCATCAGCTTATTCACCGGCATGTCTTTCATCTTGTTACTTTCTGCCATTTTGTTTTCATTCCTCCTTTTTATTTTTGCATAAAAAAAGTGCAGCCCTATCGCATAAGTAAGTTGGACTTACGCTGATAAGCTACACACTTTTTCATGGCAATTATTATATTTCCTGATTTTCAAAAAGTCAAACAAATTTTTTCCTGCATTTTCTCTTCTTTTTCGTTTATAACATGCTATGATTTTCGGTCTGCTCGGCTGCCCTGCAATGGGAATCCGTGGTGCAGCAATCGCAACTGTCATCGGACAAATGGTGGGGGCCGTCGCTGCTTTATTGTTTAACCGTTTCCACAAGCCAGGAAATGCTGACTCTCGGTATTCCGGCACTGCGAATCATCTCCATATCCTTTGTTATGGCTGCAATTACAATTCTGTGTGGATATTTTGCTTCCGGACTTGGAAACGGTATCATTAATATGATCAGTGCCGCTATAAGGCAACTTGTTTTATTAGTTCCCTGCCTCTTGATTTTCATAAAAATATCCGGCATTTCACATGGCTGGTATGCCTTCTGGATTGCAGAAATCGTTGCCTGCTTTTACAGCTATTGCATGTCACATAAATTACTGAAAGCAATTTCACTTAATCTATAGCAATTCGAGAAAATAATGCAGTCAAGGCGATTTAGCAGAGCACGAAAGACAAGGATGAAATCTGTGGGCGTGCTAACGCACGGCAAAGATTTCTGACGCGGTATTTCACGCTCTGATGAATCGGATTGGATGCAGTATTTTAGAGAATTGCTATAGTACAGTGAATATTAAGTAACCGCCATATTGACTTGTCTGATTTTTCATTTGCTGCGTTGTCGTCAATCGATGTAGCCACCGCTACGCCTCATTCTCCGCTCCAGCTCTTTTGCTGCCGCGCTGAAAGGATGCTGGCAGTCATATACAATACACACACTTCTCTGAAACTCCCTTTCTTTTAAAGGGAGTTTTACGATCTCCCCTTTCTCAATGGCCTCCCTGGCCATGGATTCCGGCAAAAAAGCCAGTCCCAGTTCATTTTTCACCAGCGGCAGGATCTGATCCATGGTGGCCACCTCCGTATCCGGCCTCAGTTCCAGGCCCTGACGCTCAAAAATCTCCTGATAAAATTTCCAGGTCTGTGTCTCCTGTCCAAGACAGATAAAAGGATAATTCTGTATTTCTGCCAAGGAAAGTTCCTGACCTGCCAGCGCTGCAAAGGTTCTTCCTCCCACCAGAATCTCCTGGAACGTGCAAAGTTCCATCTCTCTCATAGGAGGCTTTACCTCGGCAGGCGTTGTCACCACTGCGAAGTCGATCTCTCCTTTTTTCACTGCCTGAACCGCCTGTGGAGTGGAATGGTTGTAAATTTTCAGACGGATTTCCGGATAATCCATATGGAAGGAACGCAGTTTTTCCAGCAGATAAACATTCAGCGCCGTCTCGCTCGCTCCAATGGAAATGCTGCCATGCTCCAGTCCGCTGCTGGCCTGCAGTTCTTCCTCCGCAAGCTGAAGCTGTTCCATAGCCGCAGCCACCCGGACATACAGCCGTTCTCCTTCTGGGGTCAGCCTCACTCCCCGATTGGTCCGGATAAACAGCGTACAGCGAATCTCCTGCTCCAGAAGGTTGATTGCCCTGGTGATATTGGGCTGTCCATTTCCCAGCGCCCTGGCCGCCCTGGTAAAATTCTGATATTTGGCCACATAATAAAAAATACGGTAATATTCAAGATTGATATTCATAATTCTCCTCTGGTATATCAAATACTGATGTCTGGTATATAAATAATACTTTTTACACATTTCTGCAATCCAAGTATAATAAATTTCTGTAAAAAAACAATAGGAGGCTGATGAAAAATGACTACCACAATTTTTCCCCGGGAAGAACATACGCAGGCGCTCTTTCGTGAAATTCTGAAAGATCCTGCTGCCTGTGAACGTCTGATGGATACCTTCTGCCGCTCCTTAAACAGCGATGAAGATATCAATGAGTCTGTCTCTGCCAAAGAGTTTGCAGAGGCGCTGTTCCAGGCCTATACGAACCAGGATCTGTCCGCTTTCCTGATGATCATCTGCAAAAATACCACTTTCGATCTTCTCAGAAACGCTTTCCTGATTCCTTACCGCTTTGATGCGGACGGTATCACCAATCCTGTGATCATGACGGACGAGCACGGCGAACTTCTTCCTGAATTTCATCGTTCCGAGCATGAAAGAGAATGCCGGCGCTTCCAGCAGGCTTATCTCAGCCAGGGAAGTCCCCGGAATATGTTTCTGGCTCAGGCTCACCGTTACAGCCATGCCTATAAAAAAGATGAGATGGATGTGGTACATGAGATGCTGGAGGAGCATACCGGCGTACTGCTGATCCGGGAACTTCCGGATTCCGTGAAGAAAAAAGAAACCGAGGCAGAAGTTTATGCCGCCGTATGGAGCATGATGATAGAAATCGAGAAAAGTCTGCCCATGTCCTTTGTCTTTTACGGTCAGGACACCCTGACAGATCAAAACAAACGCTTCGATGAGCTGGGAATTTTCCTGCCCAACTCCATTTTCCTGAAAGAACTGGAAAAACATATTGCAAACGCCGAGGCGATCATTCATGAGCACCAATAAGTCTTCATCCTCAGACCCCTTTGTGGATATCATGGAAAAAAACCACATGGAGATTCCGTGGCACGATTACACCACCGACGACAGCACGGTGCTGATCCGGGATGCCGGACTGATCGAAAAGGCTTCCGTCATCGGCCGTGTGGGACTGATCATGCTCTCCTGTGGCACCGGAGCTTGGAGGGTTCGTGCTTCCATGAACCGGCTGTCCCGGGAACTGGGACTTACCTGCACCGTGGATATTGGCCTGATGTCTATCGAATTTAACTGCTTCGACGGACATGACTGTGTATCGCAGTCGTTAAGCATCCCCAATACCGGCGTAAACACCTCCAAGCTCTACCGCATGGAGCAGTTTGTTGATAGTTTTCCTGACAAGGAAGCTCATATGACCGGCGAAGAGATCCACAAATGTCTGGATCAGATCGAAGAGATCCATGCTCTTTACTCCCCAAAAACGCTTGGTCTCGCCGCTGCCATTGCCTGCTGTGGTTTCACCTTCCTTCTGGGCGGTGGTCTTCCGGAAATGCTGTTCGCTTTTGTAGCGGCAGGAATTGGAAACGCTTTGCGTACGAAACTGATCAAGCATCATTTTACCCTGTTTTTAAACGTAGCGCTGTCCGTATCCAGTGCCTGTCTGATCTATGCTCTCCTGCTGAAAATGGCAGAACTGGCATTGCATATTTCCGTACTCCATGAAGCCGGTTATATCTGTTCCATGCTGTTTATCATTCCGGGCTTTCCGTTTATCACCAGCGGTATTGACCTTTCCAAGCTGGATCTTCGCTCCGGGCTGGAACGCCTCACCTATTCCGTTATCATCGTTCTGGTCGCTACCATGTTCGCCTGGATCATGGCGCTGATCCTGAAACTGCAGCCCGTCGATTTTATCGCCATCCATCTGAGTACCACCGCCTTGCTGATTCTGCGGCTACTCACCAGTTTCTGCGGCGTATTCGGATTTTCCATTATGTTTAACAGCCCTGTTCCCATGGCGGCCACAGCCGCTGCGATCGGTGCCCTTGCCAACACGCTCCGCCTGGAGCTTGTTGACCTGGCAGGTCTCCCCCCTGCCGCCGCGGCATTTATCGGAGCCCTGACTGCCGGCCTTCTTGCTTCAGCCATCAAACAATATAATGGTTATCCGAGAATTTCCCTTACGGTACCTTCTATCGTTATCATGGTACCGGGGCTTTACCTGTACCGTGCGATCTACAATTTTGGTATCATGTCCCTGACAGAAGCGGTCTCCTGGTTCGCTGCTGCGGCTATGATCATCATAGCACTCCCCCTGGGACTGATTTTTGCCCGTATTCTCACAGACCGCACATTCCGGTATTGCACGTGAACCAAAAGGGACGGAGTTTTTTGGCATAAACTCCGTCCCCTTTGGTCTTTGGAAATCATTTCTGGCTCATGTTTGAGGAAGGGAAGCTTATCTCTTTTGTGGGCGTTTTCGTCACAGATGAAGCCTGGCTTTTTAAAGCAAAAAAGAGAGCGTACACTCTCTTTCCTAATGTACGCTCTCTTATTCTGTTCAGATCTTACCGATCTCAGCCCTCGATGGCAATATGTTTCTTCTTCTCCACTGTCGGTTTTGCTTCTTTCTTCGGAACGAAGAGTTTCAGGATGCCATGTTTGAACTCAGCTTTGATATCCTCCTGCTCCACATTCTCACCGACATAGAAGCTTCTGCTCATGGCTCCGGCATAACGCTCTCTGCGGATGTAGCGGCCGGTCTCTTTCTCCTTCTCGTCCTTGTCGAGACCTTTCTCTGCCTGGATGGTCAGATAACCATTCTCCAGAGTTGCCTGAATCTCATCTTTCGTAAAGCCCGGCAGATCCATAACCAGCTCGTAGCCGTCTGCTTTCTCCTTGATATCGGTCTTCATCATATGAGCAGCCTTTCTGCCATACAGTTTTTTCTCAACATTTTTTGCATCATTATCATAAAACGGAAAGCTGTCAAAGAAATCATCAAATAAATTTTCTCCAAAAATACTCGGCATTAACATAAGTCATCTCTCCTTTAATTTCTATCTATCTTTATTGGTTTGTTGTTATTTATATCTGGAACTCTGATCGGAACTCTCTTTTCTGTCCCCCTTCTTTGTTCTATGTGTAATATAACACATAGTTCTAGCACTGTCAAGAGGTGAGTGCTAACTATTTTGTGAAGATTGTGTGAACGCTACGAGCCATGCATATTTACAGGGAAAAACCTCCTTCAAGCTTGCTTGAAAAGGAGGTTTCTTCCATGGAAATATATAGGGCGACAGCCCTACAGCGAGAGAATTTATTCCCGAGCTGTACATGGCGTAACATTCTCTTTCGCACTCGATTTTCTTGATTTGACCACATTTTTACCACAAATTCTTGGAAAAATATATTCGTCTGATTTTCTTACTAAAATCACAAATTGCTCCTTGACCAGAGCAATCCTGTGAAAATAGAAAAGGACAGCTCGTATGTCTTTTCTATTTATTCCAATCATAAAGAATCCTTTCGATTTTACAAATGTCGCAGATTCACACGATATTCTCTTAAAGATGCTTCATCGGCATTGGAAATCTGATATTCCAAATGCTTAATCAATTTCTTCTTGTCGGCTGGCAGATTCCCCCGAACCTATATTAAATTAGACGCACCATCAGTCACAATTCTTGTGTTTATTGTAAGATTTTCAACAAGTGTCTTTAATTCAATAAGTTTTTCTATTTCACTTTCTTCTTTCCAGTTTCCCTTTTGAATCTCTTGATACAATTCAGATGTCTTATAAATCGTCAACATAGAAGATTCAATGATTTTAGGATTTAACTGATTGAAAAGCATTACTGTCTTTTTCGCACCGACCTCTCCACGACCAGCTCCATAAATTCCTGTTAAATAAAAGAAATTATAGCTGATTCCGGCTTCGTCCAATTTTCTACATTGTTCTAATACATCTTTCGACTGGAAGCCTTTATTCATAAAGGTAAGAGATTCATCATCACCTGTTTCCACACCAATCGTAATACCATCATACCCTAAGGCTCTTAATTCTTTTAATTCTTCAAGACTTTTTGGCATTATATCGGTAATTCTTGCAAAACACCCGATTGTTTTATAAAAGGGGTAATATTCCTTGACCATTTTTGCTAAAGTTTTTAACTTTTCTGTACTTAATACAAATGGATTTGCACCAGTAAAAAATATACGAGGTATTTTTCTATAATATTTACTTGCCTCTGCCAAGTCAGCTTTAACTTCTGAAAATGGAGATAATTTGAATTTAAACGGCAAATCCTCATAAAGTGTACAAAATTTACATGAATGGTGTGTGCAACCTGCTGTTACTTGAACTAACAATGAGTATGCTTCGTATGGTGGACGCCATATTGTTCCTGTGTAATGCATAATAATTTCCTCCTAGTTTTTAACCAACAATACCTCTGATTTCATCTAAGGTCTCAATGTTGTTTTCTTCCATATATTTACTTAATTCTGATATGATTTCTGGCATAACAAAATGGTTGTTAAAATTTGCTATTCCTATTGCGATATCAGTAGCTCCAGCCATAATAAATTCCAAAACATCATTTATTGTAGCAATTCCACCCATACCGATTACTGGAATTTTAACTGCATGACAGACTTGATAACCATTCTTAGTGCAATCGGTTTTATTGCCGAACCGGATAAACCACCTGTTTTATTTGCAACACAGAATTTCCTTTTCTGTACATCTATTCTCATACCTGTAATTGTGTTGATTAGAGAAATAGAATCTGCTTCAACCGCTTTTGCTATTTCTGTTATATCAGTTACATTAGGTGTTAATTTCATGGATATAGGCTTTGGGGTTATCTTTTTTATTTCACTGGTAATGTATTCCACCATCTTTGGCTCTTGCCCAAATGCAACGCCACCATGTTCAACATTCGGGCATGAAATATTGATTTCCGGCATATCGACAACAGTTTCAGATAGTCTTGCTACAACTTGTAAGTAATCAGACACTGAATTGCCACACACATTAACAATTATTTTAGTATCAAATTTTTGAAGAAAGGGAATATCACGCTCTATAAATACGTCAATTCCAGGATTTTGTAATCCAACAGCATTTATCATTCCACTGCTTGTTTCCATGATTCTGGGGCTGGATTTCCTTCCCAGGGAGTTAATGAAACGCCTTTAGTAACTACTGCACCTAGTTGGTTCAAATCTACAAATTCACTATATTCTTGTCCAGAGCCAAATGTTCCAGACGCAGGCATTATCGGATTTTTAAAAGTAATTCCTGCAATATTGATTGATGTGTTAATTGGTATCACCGCCTTTCTTGTTTCAAATTATACCAAGTATATAAAAATTGAAAAGTACTGTCTTTTTTTATTTATAGTGTTAAAAATAATACTAAGTATAAAAAATAATAGTACCTTGCAATAATGAATCTAAAAAGATATAATACCATTAAAGGAGGGATTTTATGAGTAATATGAAATCGCCACTTCCTCAATGTGCGTCCATGGTTCGTGTCCAAAATATTTTAAGTGGAAAGTGGAAAATAACTATTTTGTGGTATATTTCAGAATATGAAATACAAAGATTCGGGGAACTACGCCGAAGATTAGGAGATATTACACAGTCTACTTTGACGAAACAGCTTAGAGAATTAGAGCAAGATGGGTTTATCTCACGATATGTATATCAAGAAGTCCCACCAAAAGTAGAATATTCTTTAACTGATTTAGGGAAAAGTTTTGTACCGATTCTTCAAGATATGAAAAAATGGAGTGATATACATTTAATGTAATATTTAGGCTTGCTGTCCGTAGTTTATACGAAAGCAAGCCTTTTGATTTTATCCTACAATCTTCCAGTTATCGTCCTTATGAAGCAAAAGCTCATACTGTGAGATTTGTGTCATTTTCGACCTGTTATCCAGATAATTCCAGTCCTCTGGCAGGCTTAACATTAGGGATAGCAGTCCCTTTGCCTTTAATGACCAATTTTTGTTCTTGAAATGATGGTTGTTCATTACCGTAAAGTTCTTGTTTCGCTCTACTTGAAAGACCTGTGCCATTCTATATCACTTCCTTTCCAGACAGGAAAAGACGCAAGCCATATTTTTACGACTCACGCCTTTCTCTACTCATATTTTAAAAATCTTTATTTTCTTTGTCTTCTTCTTTCTGTAAATAATAAAATCTCTTCTGAATTTCAATCTCTTCTCGAAGCTGTTCTTCTGATGGAAGGCAAGTTTTATATTTAGATGCAAATAATTGTTCGTGCCCGTGCAATATAGAATATTTTGCAATATCTTCGTCTGTATCAGAACATAAAATAATACCTAATGTCGGATTATCCCCTTCGTTTCGCTTCATTTCATCATACATACGAATATACATATCCATCTGCCCCACATCCTGATGTGTAATTTTCGACGTTTTTAAATCAATCAATACAAAGCACTTCAAAATGTAATTGTAAAAAACAAGATCAATATAATAATCTTCTTTTTCAGTTCGAATATGCTGTTGTCTCGCTACAAACGCATACCCTTTCCCCAACTCCATGAGAAATTTTTGAATATGCGTGATAATTCTCTGCTCCAATTCATTTTCTGTAAAATCCGTATTAGAAGATAATCCAAGAAATTCTGCTATTACCGGATTTTTGATAAATTCCAGCTTATCAGCCTGATAAGAAGCTGTCAGTTCTTTCATTTCTTTTTCGACAGATTCTACATTTTGAGACATGAGCATTCGGTAATAATACTGCGAAGAAATATTCCGTTGCAAAGTCCGAACTGACCATGCTTGTTCCTGTGCTTCTTTTGCATACCATGCTCGTGCCTCTGATGATGTTTCCTGAAGTAAAATTCTATAATGCGTCCATGACAAGGGACGCCCAGACTTTGGACGCAGTGAGTCCAAAATTTGAGGAAATTCTTGATGAAATTTCACATATTTATAAAGACTACTAAAGTCAAAACCTTTGCCATATTTTTCTTTTAATTCTGCTGATAGCTTTTTCATAGTTTTTTTGCCATAGTCTGCTTTTCCATTTTCATTCAGACACTCTATAGCAATTCGTTTTCCCAACAACCAGTTCCTTTGAACCAGAATTGTATCGACAGCTGCATACGCAATACTTTGTGCACTCTCCACAATTTCACATGTATCAGCAAATAAATCTCCTGTTTCATGGTAAGCAATCATACTTTTATTTAATTTTGGACTCGGTGAATCCAAAATTGTTTTTTCTTTTTCAGAATGTTCTTTTCCCATCAAAACAACCTCCTTTTCGATAATTGTTGCGACACCGTCGCAACTTTTCCATTTTGAAGTTCCAGATTGGTACCTCAAAACAATTTCTTTAAGTCTCCAAAATCTATGTTCTTATTTTACCCCAACTCTTTCATTCAGCCTACTGCTATTTCATGTCATCTTATACCAAAAATATCCCTGCCTTCCAGCTTTTCACAACTGAAAGACAAGGATATTCATCAATGAACATTTCTTCAATGGCCACTGCAACCGTTTTTGTTCTCGCCACAGTGATGCTCTCCGCAGGAATGCTCGTGTGCATGATGGCTGCAGCGTACTTCCGGATTATAATTCAGGTTTCCGCTTACGAAACAGCGTACCGCTTCATCTGCATCCCCGCTTACGCCGCCGAACAGCTGAATTCCGGCGGCTGCAAGTGCTGCCTGGGCTCCGCCGCCGATACCGCCGCAAATCAGTACCTCAACGCCTGCATTCGTCAGGAAGGAAGCCAGTGCTCCATGACCCTGTCCATTCGTATCGACAACCTGGGTCTGTTTGATCTCGCCATTTTCAACATCATACAATTTGAACTGCTCTGTGTGTCCAAAATGCTGAAAAATCTCTCCGTTTTCATATGTTACACCAATTCTCATCTCTTTTTCTCCTTTTCCCTGGATCTTATTTTCAAAGGCGGATCTGTCTGTTCTTTCACACTTCTGATTACAGCAAAATGGATCTCTGCCATCACAAAAGCAGTAATTCCCCCCGGAGATACTCAGTACCTTTCCGTGAACCAGGCTGTCCGCGAGCTTGTAACGTGCGGATTCATATATTTCCGTAACGGTCGTTCTGGAAATCCCCATCTGCTGGGCGCACTGTTCATGCGTATATTTCTTCAGATCAACCAGACGGATTACCTCATATTCATCTACGGTCATCGTTATTTTTTCGCCTGTCGGTATCCCTTCCGGCCTGAAGCTATCATAAGCAGGTTCTATACAGATTCTTCTGCATCTTGTCGGTCGTGCCATCTTGTCTCACATCCATTTCCGTCATATGTCGATAACAATTATAGCACTAGTTGTATTCACATGCAAGATGCATTTCGTGATCTGACGCTTTCCATCCGCGAATTTTAGGACAGTAAGCGGGAATCCTCGGCAATTCAATTACCGAGATGAAAGCGCAGGAATGTGCATATCTGCACAATGCAAATAGTACAATAATCCTCATGCTTGATATTAATAGCTTTCTCTTAATTCCGTAACCTACATATAAATAGTAGAAAATATGTTCGAATGATTGTTGCGTATTTTTGACTCTTGTGTTATACTATATATATGCATATAAAAGAAAAACTTATGCATTACAGGACTTGCGTGTGTAATATCAACTACTATATGGTATGGTCAGTGAAATACCGGAGGAAGATACTTGATCCAGAAATTGAGGAATACCTGCCGGAACTGGTGCAGCAGATCTCTGAGGATAAGGGTATTACCGGCAGAAAACTGTTCGAACGTTTCCTGGAAATAAGAAACCAGCTGTGGAACCATTCCTATTATGTGGAAACAATTGGATCCGTATCTGAGGAAAATATCCGCCGTTATATGGAACATCAGAGCAAGTCGTATTGATTTAAAGCGGACTGTGGATACTGGTTCGCATGACTGTCTGAAGGGGGAAAGAGGAATGCTGCTGTCACACAGAACATCGGTAAAGATCCGGCCGGAATATTCCAATATCATAGGGCATATGTGTTATGCAGCTTCCAAACTCTGGAATGTCTGCAACTACGAACGTCATCATTATAAAGAACTGGGACTGGAAAAGTATCCTGACTGGTATTATCAGAAAAAAGCACATAAAGGAAATTTGTGGTACAGACAGCTTCCATCACAGACGGCTCAGGAGACCTGCAAACAGCTGGACAAGGCATGGAAATCTTTTTATGTCCTGAAAAAGACCGGAGGAATCAAAGAACCAAATCCGCCCCGTTTTAAACAGGACAATATACCTGTTACATACATGCAGATGGGGATCCGGCATGAGAAAGGTTCAGACCAGCTACGGCTGTCTCTGCCAAAGGATCTGAAAAGCTATATGGAAGAAACATACGGGATCTGTGAAAAATTTCTATATCTTGAAAATAAGATTTTCAGGGACATGGATCGTATAAAACAGCTGCAGATCTATCCACCGGAAAACGGAACATGCGATCTTATTGTTATCTATGAGATTGAAGAGCCGGGACAGCTTTCCCAGAGTGGACATTATTTATCTATTGATCTGGGACTTCATAATCTGATGACCTGCTATGATTCTGGAAATGGCAGGACTTTTATCCTGGGAAGAAAATATCTTTCTCTGGAAAGATATTTTCATAAAGAGATAGCCAGAGTACAGTCTGTATGGTATGCGCAGCAATCGGAAAGAGGAATAAAATATCCA
>ERZ824488.2042-NODE-2042-length-19417-cov-4.202872_pt1 | contig 19417 bp, 12 predicted proteins | sample MGYA00519936_ERZ824488 | MGnify/ENA primary metagenome ERZ824488 (study PRJEB31778, sample SAMEA3449153) | human gut metagenome | biome: human gut; feature: human-associated habitat; material: faeces | place: United Kingdom | collected 2010/2012 ... | reverse complement strand
GGGCCCGGGGGGAAGGCCCTCTTTGGGCGCGAGCAAAGGGGCCTTCCCCCCGGATGCTCCAGCATAGCCACCCATCCCGCCGGCCGTCGTCTGGACGGCGGGCGGGATGTTTTTTATACAGGAAAGGCCCCGTGCGGGCTTTTTTCCTGTTTTTGCCAAGACATGCCGCCGGAGCACGCCGGGGCATCCACTCTTTCCAAGGAAGACGCCATTGAAATGCAAGATCTGCAAGGCGACGGCCGTGGTGGCCCTGCGCAGCCACAACGCCGCCTTCTGCCCCGACTGTTACCTCAAGTTCTTTGCCCGTCAGGTGGAAAAGGGCATCGAAGGCCAAAAGCTCTTCACCCGTGACGAACGCATCCTGGTGGCCCTTTCGGGCGGCAAGGATTCGCTGGCCCTGATGCTGGAGCTTTCCCGGCAGGGCTATGACGTCACCGGCCTGCACATCGACCTGGGCATCCCGGAATCCTCGCCCGTGGCCCGCGGCGTGGTGGAACGCTTCTGCGCCAAGCACGGCCTGAAGCTCATGGTCAAGGAACTGGCCGCCGAAGGCCTGGCCATCCCGCTGGTCAAGGAGCGCCTCAACCGTCCCGTCTGCTCGGCCTGCGGCAAGATCAAGCGGCATTTCTTCAACAAGGTGGCCCTGGACGAAGGTTTCGACGCCCTGGCCACGGGCCACAACCTGGACGACGAGGTGGCGCGCCTGTTCAGCAACACCCTGCGCTGGGACACGGCCTATCTTTCGGACCAGGGCCCGCGCCTGGACGGCGAAGACGGCTTTGCCCGCAAGGTCAAGCCCCTGTGGCGCCTGTCGGAATTCGAGACCGCCAACTACGCCTTCCTCATGGGCATCGAGCATCACTACGCTCCCTGCCCCTATAGCCCCGGCGCCAGCTTCAGCACGCTCAAGGCCCTGCTGCAGCGTCTGGAAGCGGCCATGCCCGGCCGCAAGCTGGACTTCTATCAGGGCTTCCTGGCCCGCGCCCGGCCGGTGTTCGCCCGCCGCGAGGCCGAGGAGGGCGTGGAACTGGCGCCCTGCACCAGCTGCGGCTATCCCACCTCGTCCGGCGATATGTGCGGCGTGTGCCGTATCCGTGAAGCCCTCAAGGACAGTAAGTAGCCTTGGTTGCCCAAGACAGATCATGGCGGGGAGGGGCGGCGCCCCTCCCTATTGCCGCATCCTTCCCCGGCCTGATGCCGCTGCGGCCCTGCAGGGCCGGAAGGCCGCCCCAAAAGGCACGGCCCCATGCCTGCCGTCCCGAAGCCGCACGGACAGGTTGCGGACAGGAGAAGGCCCGGCGCGCTGGCCGGGAGCATCCTTTTTCCCTGACCGGAGGATGGTTCCGGACACGGCCTGCCGGAGAGGCGCCCGAGGGACCCGGAGGGGCTTTCGTGTCTTCCGGGAGGGGAACACGCCATGCCCGTTTTAGGGCGGCATATGGCGCGGCGGCCGGGGCCATGATGGCAAGGGAGGCCCGTCGTGGGCGTCGCTGAATATGTCCGGGCCCTGCTGGCTTCGGACAAACTGGGGCCGCAGGTACGGCACCATCGCTGCGAGCCCGCGCGTGCGGCCGTATACGCGGAAAGCCGCCTGCCCTGGCCCGCAGCCATCCGGCGCACGCTGGAGGAACGCGGCCTGAGCGGCCTTTACAGCCATCAGGCCCTGGCCACGGACCACATCCGCGCCGGGCATTCCGTGGTGGTGGCCACGCCCACGGCCAGCGGCAAGAGCCTGATCTACAACCTGCCGGTGCTGGAACGCCATCTGCGTGACAGCGAGGCCCGCGCCCTCTATCTTTTCCCGCTCAAGGCCCTGGCCCAGGACCAGCTGGCCGGGCTGCAGCGCCTGGTCTCCGGCTGGCCCGAGGAGGCCCGGCCCACGGCCGCCCTCTACGACGGCGACACCAGCGATCATTTCCGGCGCAAGATCCGCCGCGACCCGCCCACGGTGCTCATCAGCAATCCCGAGATGCTGCATCTGGCCCTGCTGCCGCACCATGAGCAGTGGGCCCCCTTCCTGGCCGGGCTGTCCCACATCGTGGTGGACGAGGCCCACACCTACCGCGGCGTGTTCGGCGCGCACATGGCGGGCGTGTTCCGCCGCCTCAACCGGCTGGCCGCCCATTACGGCGCCACGCCGTCCTATGTATTCTGCACGGCCACGGTGGGCAATCCCGGCGAGCTGGCCGCGTCGCTCTCCGGCCTCGATCTGTTGCCCGGGCGCCAGCCGCCCGTGGTGGTGGACCAGTCCGGCGCGCCGCAGGGCGCACGGCATTACGTATTTCTCGATCCCGACCAGAGCCCGGCCACGGCGGCCATCGATCTGTTGCGGGCCGCGCTGGCGCGCAAGCTGCGCACCATCGTCTATTGCCGTTCCCGCCGCATGACCGAGCTGGTCAGCCTGTGGGCCGGGAGCCTTTCCGGGCCGTGGGCGGGCCGCATCTCCGCCTATCGCGCGGGATTCCTGCCCGAGGAACGCCGCCAGATCGAGGCCCGCATGGCTTCGGGCGAGCTGCTGGCCGTGGTCAGCACCAGCGCCCTGGAACTGGGCATCGACATCGGCGGGCTGGATGTCTGCATCCTGGTGGGCTATCCGGGCACCATCATGTCCACCCTGCAACGGGGCGGGCGCGTGGGCCGGGCACAGCAGGAATCGGCCGTGGTGCTGGTGGCGGGCGAGGACGCGCTGGACCAGTATTTCATGAGCCATCCCGAAGACTTTTTCAGCCGTCCGGCGGAAAAGGCCGTGGTCAATCCCTGGAACGAGGTCATCCTGGCCCGGCATCTGGAATGCGCGGCCGCCGAGCTGCCCCTGTCCGCCCGTGATCCCTGGCTGGCCCCGGCCCCGGCGCAGGAGGCCCTGCGCGCCCTGGCGGGCCAGGGGCGTTTGCTGCTTTCCGCCGACGGCAGCCAGTGGCTGGCCGCCCGCAAGCGGCCGCAGCGGCTGGTGGATCTGCGTGGGACGGGCCGGAGCTTCGTCATCGAGGACAGCGAGGGTACGGTCATCGGCTCCGTGGACGGCTTCCGGGCCTGGCGCGAGACGCATGTGGGCGCGGTCTATCTGCACCGGGGCCGCAGCTATGTCATCGAGGAGATGGACCCGGCAGAAGGCCGGGTGCGGGCCCGTCAGGCCAAAGTGGACTGGTTCACGCGGGTGCGCGGCCACAAGAGCACGGACATCCTCGAAGAGCTGGAACGCCGCCCCCTGGGGCGCGGCGTGGTCTGCCGGGGGCGGCTGCGCATCATCGACACCATCACCGGCTACGAGAAGCGCAGCACGCGCGACAACCGTCTGCTGACCATCGTGCCGCTGGAAGCGCCGCCGCAGATCTTCGAGACCGAGGGCCTGTGGTACGTCATCCCCGAGAGCTGCCGCCAGCGTCTGGAAGAGGATTTCGTGCACTTCATGGGCTCCATCCATGCCTGCGAGCATACGGCCATCGGCATGTTGCCCCTGCTGGTCATGGCCGACCGCAACGACTTCGGCGGCATCTCCATCCCGCTCCATCCCCAGACCGGCCTGGCCTGCGTCTTCATCTATGACGGCCTGCCCGGCGGCGCGGGCCTGACGCGTCAGGCCTTCGGCCATGCCCGCGAGCTGCTGGAGGTCTGCGCGGCGGTCATCGAGGCCTGCCCCTGCGAGGACGGCTGTCCCTCCTGCGTGCATTCGCCCAAGTGCGGCTCGGGCAACAGGCCCATCAGCAAGGCCGGGGCCCTGCGCCTGATCCGTGACCTGCTGGCGCCCGGTGCGGATGCCGAGGGCGAGGCCCTGTGCGCCGACCTGCGCATCAGCCCGCCGCCGGAACTGCTGCCGCCCCGGCCCGTGGACGAGCCTGCGGCCCCGGTGCCGCCGCCCGTGCCGGACATGGCGGCCATCATGGCGGCCTGGGCCGGACAGGCCCCCGCCGCGGCCCCGGCGGGATCTGAGGGGCAGGCCGGGCAGGGAGCCCAGACAAGCGCCGCTGGAGACGTGAAGAAGGGCGGGACTGTGACCACGGAAGACATCCCTTCGCGGGAGGCGTGTCTCGAAGGCAGTGGAGGAGAGGTCTTCGTGACCGGCAGCAGCCCGCAGGATGGGCCGTCCGTCGCAGCCGGGGAGCCTTCCGGCAAACAGGTGGCCCTCCCGCGTCCGTCGTCCCCGGCGGCAGGACGGAAGACCGGCGGGGCCATGGCAGCAGCCATCCTGTCGTCCATGCAAAGGCCGGAGCTCATGGCCCCCGCCGCAGCTGCCGGTGATGCGGGCAAGGCCCGTGTCCGTCCCGAGCCCGGTGTAGGTGCGGTGGGCAGGCCGCCGGAACATTATCTGGTCTTCGACGTGGAGACCCGGCGCAGCGCCGCCGAGGTGGGCGGCTGGAACAGGGCCGACCGCATGGGCGTGAGCATCGCCGTGGCCTATGACAGCCGGGCCGGCGATTTCTTCACCTATACGCAGGAGGCCCTGCCGGAGCTCTTTGCCCGCATGCGGGCCGCGCAGCTGGTGGTGGGCTTCAATTCCTTCCGCTTCGACTATGCGGTGCTTTCGGCCTTCGCGCCCTTCGATCTGCGGGCCCTGCCGGGCCTTGACCTCTTGCGCCGGGTGCAGGACAGTCTCAAATACCGTGTGTCCCTGGACAATCTGGGGCAGGCGACCCTGGACGAGCCCAAGAGCGCCGACGGCCTGCAGGCCCTGCGCTGGTGGCAGGAAGGGCGGCTGGACGACATCGCCGCCTACTGCCGCAAGGACGTGGACCTGACGCGGCGGCTCTATCTGTTCGGGCTGGAGCACGGCTGGTTGCTTTTCACCAACAAGGCCGGGCAGCGCGTGCGCGTGCCCGTGGATTTCAGGCAGTGACATGGAGACGGCGGAAAAGATCATCCAATGGCGGCGGGAGCTGCACCGGCACCCGGAAGAAGGCTGGACGGAATTCTGGACCACGGGTTTCGTGGCCCGGCAGCTGGCGGATATGGGCCTTGCCCCGCGCGTGGGGCAGGAGGTCATCGACCCTGCCGCGCGCATGGGCCTGCCCGCGCCCGAGGTCGAAGCCCGGGCCCGGCAGCGGGCGCTGGCGGAAGGGCTGGAACCGTACTGGCTGGAGCGCATGGGCCGGACCACGGGCCTTGTGGCCGATGTGGGCCCGGCGGACGCGCCGCTGGCGCTGGTGCTGCGCTGCGACATGGACGCCCTGCCGCTCATGGAAGCGCAGGAGGCCTCCCACCGGCCCGTGCGCGAGGGCTTCGTCTCGCGGCATGAGGGCCTGTGCCATGCCTGTGCCCATGACGGCCATATGGCCCTGGGCCTGGGGCTGGCGGCCCTGCTGACGGCGCCGGACGTGGCCCCCCTGCGGCAGCGTGTGCGTCTGCTGTTCCAGCCTGCCGAAGAAGGCGTGCGCGGCGCGGCGTCCATGGTCTCCCATGTGGCGGGGGCGCGGCATTTTCTGGCCGTACATATCGGTCTGGGGGCCCCGCGCAGCGGCGATCTGGTCACCGGTGTGGGCGCCTTTCTGGCCACCAGCAAATTCGATGTCCGCTTCACGGGCCGCGCGGCCCATGCGGGCGCGGCTCCCGAACAGGGCCGGGATGCCCTCAAGGGCGCGGCATCGGCCCTGCTGGGCCTGCATGCCCTGCCGCGTCATGGCCACGGCACCAGCCGTATCTGCGTGGGGCGTCTGGAAGGCGGCAGCAGCCGCAACACCGTGCCCGCTTCGGCCTTCATGGCCTGCGAGACGCGCGGCAACAACAGCGAGGTCAATGACGACATGCTGCGCCGTGCCCGGGACGTCATCGCGGGCGCGGCCGTCATGCACGGGCTGGAATGGCGGCTCGACGTGGTGGGCGGTGCGCCTTCGGCGGCGAGCGATGCGGCCTTCGCGGCTTTTCTGGCCCGCTGTGCCCGGGAGTTGCCGCCCGATGCCCGGGGCGGAGGCTGTTTCCCGCTGCCCCGGATCCGTGAGCAGGGCGACATGGGCGCCAGCGATGACGCCACGACCCTGATGCGGGCCGTGCAGGCACAGGGCGGACTGGCGGCCTATGCCTTCCTGGGGGCCGATCTGGCGGCCGGGCATCATCAGCCGGGCTTCGATTTCGGCGAAGCCGTGCTCTGGCCCGGCGTGCGCTGGCTGGAAAAGGTCTGCCGGGAGCTGGCCGGTTAGGTCCGTCCGCGATGTTTTTGGGGGAGAAGGGGCCCTTCATCTCCGCTGTCGCCGCCTGTCCCCCTTCGTCGTCACAGGCACAGGGCCAAAGGGAGCGTTCGGGCGCTGGCCCGAGCGCGGGGGACGTTCCTTCTTCCGGCGCATCCTTTTCCGGCGCATCAGCTGGAGGATGGAACACTTCGAGGATACAGGACTTTTTCCTGAAGCCATGCGGATGGCTGCCTCTGGCGGGCCGGGTGAAAAGTGACCATTTGGCAGATGCCGCTGCGGCGGCCGGGAAAGGCGCCGCAGGCCTGCGGGACAGGGGCCTGCCGCCGTGCGGTGCGCAGCTGGCCTGATTTTTTCTACATTTGGGAATATTTTTGATAACTTCCTGTATGTACAGGATGATTTTTTTGATGGAACCCCTGCCGTCGTCGGCAGGGCATGTGGGAAAATGCTGTTTTCCACATCCGGGTCGAAAAACAACAGGCCCCTGCTGCTGTCTGTTTCATCAATAGTTTGGGATAACAGGAAAAATCGTTACGGCATGCCTCCTGCATCATGCCCGGCATCCCGGACGCCGCCATCCGGCAAAGGCGTCGGGCAGACCAGAGGATGCACGATGGAAAGACGAAAGTTCCTGTATTCGGCACTGGCCGCGGCCTCGCTGGCGGCCATCCCGGCCGCGCGGAGCAGCGCTGCCGCCACCACGACAGCACGCAGGGAAGGGAGCGCGCCCATGACACCTTCCCAGAGACAGAATCCCATGAGCTGCAACGGCATGGTCACGTCGCCGCACTATCTGGCCAGCCAGGCCGGACTGGACATCCTGCGGCGCGGCGGCACGGCCATCGACGCGGCTGTGGCCACGGCCGCCACCCTGGCCGTGGTCTATCCGCAGATGTGCACGCTGGGCGGCGACAATTTCTGGCTCATCTATGACGCCCGCACGGGCACGATGAAGGGCCTCAATGCCAGCGGCCGCGCCGGGGAAAAGGCCAGCATCGATTTTTACCGCAGCCGGGGGCTGAGCAAGGTTCCGGCGCGCGGCTATCTGGCCGCCAATACCGTGCCCGGCGTGGTCTCGGGCTGGGACGAGGCCTGGAAGTACAGCCGGTCGGCCCTGGGGTCGCAGCTTTCCTTTGCCTCCCTGCTGGACACGGCGCGCGAGCTGGCCGAGCGGGGCTTTCCCGTCAGCACGTCGCTGGCTTACTGGAGCGAGGTGGACACCGATCCCACGGATCAGGAGTTTCGTGACCTGCAGCGCTATCCGGGCTTTGCGGCCACCTATCTCAGGGAAGGCAAGCCGTACGGGCTGGGCGAGGTCATGCGCCTGCCCGATCTGGCAGCCACGCTGGCCCTGCTGGCGGACAAGGGCGCGGACGAGTTCTACAAGGGCTCCATCGCCGCGGCCATAGCGGCGGATCTGGAAGAGAACGGCGGTCTGCTCACCGCACGGGACTTTGCCCGGCATACGGCCGACTGGGTGGAGCCCATCTCCGTGCCGTACCGTGACTGCCGGGCCTGGAACCTGCCGCCCAACACCCAGGGCATGGCCTCGCTGGAGATCCTGAACATCCTCAACAATTTCGACCTGTCGCAGATACGGGAAGGCAGCGCGGACTACTGCCATCTCATCATCGAGGCCACCAAGGAGGCCTTCCTCGACCGCGATACCTACCTTTCCGACCCGGCCTTCGTGGACATCCCGCTGGAGCGACTGCTCTCGGACGGGCACGGCAAGCGGCAGGCCGCCCGCATCCGCATGGACAGGGCCGCCACCAACCTTGCGCCGCTGGATCCCAAGGGCGACACCATCTGGCTGGGCGTAGTGGACGGTCAGGGCAATGCCGTTTCCCTGATCCAGAGCATCTACCATGACTTCGGTTCCGGCATCGTGCCCCGGGGCACGGGCGTGCTGCTCCAGAACCGGGGCAGCTTCTTCTCCCTCGATCCCGCGCACGTCAACCGCCTCGAACCCGGCAAGCGCACCTTCCACACCCTGAACCCGGCCATGCTGCTCAAGGATGGTAAGCCTTTCCTTGTCTACGGCACCATGGGCGGCGAGGGCCAGCCCCAGACGCAGGCCGCCATCGCCACCCGCGTGCTGGATTACGGCATGACCCCGCAGGAGGCCATCGACGCGCCCCGCTGGCTGTATGGCCGCACCTGGGGCAAGTCCAGCAACGACCTCAAGCTGGAAGGGCGCATCCCCGCCGACGTGGCCGACGAGCTGGCCCGGCGCGGGCACCCCGTGCGCCGGGTGGAGGATTATACCGATACCATGGGCCATGCGGGCGCCATCCGCATCGATCCGCAGACCGGTGTGCTCCAGGGCGGGACGGACCCGCGCGGCGACGGTCTGGCCTGCGGGTATTAGACGGGCGGCAGAGCGCCGTTCCCGGTGGGGAGGCGAGCTGCCCTGTGATGGCCGCTTCCGACCGCAACAGGCTCCCGGACAGGGCCGCGACGGCGGCGCAGAAAACGCTGGCCGGCGGGAAGGCCCGACCATACGGACGTAAAAAAGCCCCGGCATTGCCGGGGCTTTTTCGTTGTTCCGGAGCCGTGTCCATGGGCAAGGAGCCTGCGGGGACATGCCATCCTCGCTGCGTCTTCTTCGCCCTTCGGGAGACATTCGCCACAAGGAAAGCCGTCGTCTTGCCGCGGCTTCCCATCCTCCCGCCAAAGCGCGTTTGAGGAAGGGGTGGGGGCTTGGGGGGGGGGGGGTTGGGGGGGGGGGGAACCCTCTTTGCGCGCTAGCCAAAGGGGGTCCCCCCCCCCCAAATAACAGCCACCGGCGCGGCTGTTCAGTACAGTTTTTCCAGATCCTTTTCGTCCATAGCGTAGGTATGTTCCGCCGCCGGGAAGGTCCCCGCGCGCACCTCCTCGGCATAGGTCTGGAAGGCCTGACGCATGACCGTGCCCAGCTCGGCATAATGTTTGACGAATTTGGGCGAAAGACCGTCCACCATGCCCAGCATGTCCTGCCAGACAAGCACCTGGCCGTCGCAGTCCGGGCCGGCGCCGATGCCGATGGTGGGCACGCCGACGCTGCGGCTGACCAGTGCGGCCAGCGGCGCGGGCACGCATTCCAGCACGATGGCGAAGACCCCCGCCTGTTCCAGGGCCCGGGCATCGTCCAGCAGGGCCTGGGCGGCTTCCCGGCCCCGGCCCTGTACCTTGTAGCCGCCCATGCTGTGCAGGGATTGCGGCGTGAGCCCCAGATGCCCCATGACCGGGATGGACGCCTGCACGATGGCTTCCACCTGCGGGCAGAAAAGGTGGCCGCCTTCCAGCTTCACGGCCTGGGCCCGGCCTTCCTGCACCAGGCGCCCGGCATTGGCGCAGGCCTGCTGCGGCGAGAGGTGGTAGGACATGAAGGGCATGTCGCAGACCAGCAGGGGCCTGGTCAGGCCCCGGGACACGGCGGCGCAGTGATGGATCATCTGGTCCATGGTCACGCTCAGGGTGTCGGGCTGGCCCAGCATGACCATGCCCAGCGAATCCCCCACCAGCACGGCGTCCACATGGTCGTCCATGAGCCGGGCGATGGTGGCGTCATAGGCCGTGAGCATGGCCAGTTTGCGTTGTCCCTTGGCCTGGCGGAAAGTGACGGCGGTCTGTTTCATGGCGGTGCTCCCTTGCTGCGGGCGGGGCGTGCCTGCCCGGGAAAACGGGCTCGTGGCCCGGGGTGGGAAAAGAAAAGGCGGGGAAAGGACGTACGTCCTTTCCCCGCCCCGATATGGACAGGATGGCTAGAAGCCTTCTTCCAGCGGCGGCCAGACCAGCCAGGGACCGTCAGGCGTCACGGTCTTGCGGTCGGCCGGGGCCAGGAAAACCTGGCGGCCTTCCACGCGCAGGCGGCCTTCGGCCAGCCATTGCAGGGCCTGCGGGTAGATGCGGTGTTCCAGCGGATGGATGCGGTTCATGAGGTCGTCCAGTTCCTCACCGGCATTGGCCGGCACGGCGGCCTGGATGATGACCGGGCCGCTGTCCACCAGCTCTTCCACGAAGTGCACGGTGCAGCCCGTGATCTTCACGCCGTAGGCCTGGGCATCGGGGCCGCCGTGGGCGCCCGGGAAGCTGGGCAGGATGGCGGGGTGGATGTTGATGACCCGGCCGGGGAAGGCCTGGAGGAAGGTGCTGGTCAGCAGGCGCATGTAGCCCGCCAGCACCACATATTCCGCACCGGACGCCTTGATGGCGGCCACCATCTCGCGGTCGAAGCTCTCGCGGTCGGCAAAGGCCTTGTGGTCGATGCAGACATACGGGATGCCGGCCTTTTCGGCGCGTTCGAAGACCTTGGCGCCGGGACGGTTGCCCGCGATGAGGCGGATGTCGATGTCCAGCACGCCCTGGGCGGCCTTGTCGATCATGGACTGGGCGTTGGTACCGCTGCCGGAAGCCAGGATGGCGATTTTCAGGGCCATGGTTTACCTCTGCGGGCTGTAGTGGGCTTTCAGGGCCTCCACCAGCGCGGGGATGGTGTAGGCCTCGGGCTGGATGTGGCAGGGCAGGCCGTGGTCGGCCAGGGTCTTGGCCGTGACCGGACCGATGGCGGCCAGCTTCACTTCAGGATGGGCGCGCAGCTCTTCCGCCGGGATCAGGGAAAGGAAGTTCTCCACCGTGGAGGAAGAGCCGAAGGTCACGCAATCCAGGGTGCCGTCCTGCATGGCGGCCAGCACTTCGTCCTTGCGGGCGGCGGCGGGCACGGTCTCGTAGGCGGCGATGACGTCCACCTGCGCCCCGGCCTTGCGCAGCTCGTCGGGCAGCACTTCGCGGGCCTTGGCGGCGCGGGGCAGGAGCATCTTGACGCCGGACACGGGGCCCTGGGCCAGCAGGCCTTCCACCACGCCCTCGGCCACATAGCGGGCCGGGATGAAGTCGGGCTCGATGCCGCGCTCGCGCAGGGCGTCGGCCGTGGCGGGGCCGATGGCCGCCACCTTGCACTGGCCGATGGCGCGGCTGTCACGGCCGCAGGCGGCCAGGCGCTTCCAGAAGTGGCGCACGCCGTTGACCGAGGTGAAGATGATCCAGCCGTATTCGGCCAGACGGGCCACGGCGGCGTCCAGCTCGCTGTAATCGGCCAGGGGGCTAATCTCGATGGTGGGGCACTGGATGACGTTGGCGCCCAGCTCGGTCAGGCTCTGGGCCAGGCCGCTGGCCTGCTCGCGGGCACGGGTGACCACGATGCTGCGGCCGTACAGCGGACGCTGTTCGAACCAGCCCAGCTGGTCGTGCAGGGAGCAGACCTTGCCCACCACGATGACCGAAGGATTGCTGAATTTGTTGTCCACGGCCGCCTGGGGCAGGGTGGAGATGGTGGCCACCAGGCTGCGCTGGTAGGGCGTGGTGCCGCGGTAGACCAGGGCGGCCGGGGTGTCGGGATCCATGCCCGCGTCCAGCAGGTGCCGGGCGATGTCGGGCAGGTTCTTCATGCCCATGACGAAGACCAGGGTGGAGGCGCTGGCGGCCAGGGCCTTCCAGTTGTGCACGGAACCGGGCTTGTCCGGGTTCTCGTGGCCGGTGATGATGGTCACCGACGAGGCGAAGTTGCGGTGGGTCAGCGGGATGCCCGCATAGGCCGGGGCCGCGATGGTGCTGCTGATGCCGGGCACTTCCTCAAAGGGCACGCCGGCGGCCAGCAGTTCTTCGGCTTCTTCGCCGCCGCGGCCGAAGATGTAGGGGTCGCCGCCCTTGAGGCGGGCCACCACCTTGCCTTCCTTGGCCTTGCGCACCAGCAGGGCGTTGATCTCGTGCTGGGGCAGGGCATGGTTGCCCGCCACCTTGCCCACGTAGATGCGTTCCGCATCGGGGCGGGCATGGCCCAGCAGCGAATCGTTGGCCAGTGCGTCATAGACCACCACGTCCGCGCAGGCCAGCGCGTCACGGCCCTTCAGGGTCAGCAGCCCGGCATCGCCGGGACCGGCTCCGATAAGATAGACCTTCATTTATACGCCTCCACGCGCCAGTTCCAGCAAGGTGCGGGCGCCGAAGCCCGTGGAGCCCACGGGGCAGAGCGCCGTCTTCTTGGTTGCCCAGTCCACGCCGGCGATGTCCAGATGCGCCCAGCGCACGCCCTCGCGCACGAAATGCTTGAGGAAGAGCGCCGCGTGGATGGCCCCGCCTTCGCGCGGGCCCATGTGGCAGATGTCCGCCACCTCGCTCTTGAGGTTGTCTTCGTAGCCCTTCCACAGGGGCAGGGGCCAGTAATTCTCTCCGCCCACGGCACCGGCGGCACGGATGTGCTCGGCCAGGGCGTCGTCATCGCAGAACAGGCCCGCCACCTGCGTGCCCAGGGCCACGGCGCAGGCGCCGGTCAGGGTGGCAATGTCCACCACGGCCGCGGGCGTCCACTGCTTCTGGGCATAGTCCAGGGCGTCGCACAGGGCCAGGCGGCCTTCGGCGTCGGTGTTCTGGATCTCCACGGTATCACCGGAAGCGGCGCGCACCACGTCACCGGGGCGCATGGCGTTGCCGCCGGGCATGTTCTCGGCGCAGGCCATGATGCCCACCACGCGGCGGGGCAGCTCGTCCCCGGCGCAGGCCACCAGCGTGGCCAGCACGGCGGCGGCCCCGCTCATGTCGCCCTTCATGGCGTGCATGTTGGCAGCGGGCTTGAGGCAGATGCCGCCGGTATCGAAGGTGATGCCCTTGCCCACCAGCACCAGGGGCTTTTCCTGCTCATGGCCTTCGGGAGCGTGTTCCAGCACGATGAGGCGCGGCGGACGGGCGGAGCCCTGGCCCACGGCCAGCAGGCAGTTCATGCCGGCTTCAGCCAGGTCCTTCTCGTCCAGCACGGTGCATTTGAGACCGGCATCGGCGGCCAGCTTCTGCGCTTCTTCGGCCAGCAGGGCGGGGGAGAGCAGGTTGGACGGCGTGTTGTCCAGACGGCGGGCCAGGCACACGGCCTCGGCCGCGCGTTCGCCCCGGCGGGCGGCCTGCTGGCCGCCGTCGGGCACGAAATCGCCCTCAAAGGCCACGGCCAGCCACTGGGGCGCCGCGGGGGCGTCCTTGGCGGGCTTTTTGAGATCGTATTTGTACAGGGCCAGGCAGGCGGCGTAGACGCTTTCTTCCACCAGGCGCTCACGGCCGCCGGGCAGGGTGGCCAGCTGGGGTTCCAGCAGCAGGATGGATTCCAGGCCCAGCTCGTGGGCGCGCTGCACACCGGTGGCCACGGCCATGCGGATGTCGTCCGTGGTCAGGTCTTCACGGGCGCCCAGGCCGATGGCCAGCACGCGCGGCACGCGCAGTTCGGGATGGCCGTGCAGCAGGGCCTGCTGGCCCTTTTTGCCCTGGAAGTCGCGCATGGCGGGCGCGATGCCCAGCCAGGGAGCCAGATTGTCCAGCGCGGGGCAGGCTTCCAGCATGTTCTCGCCCTGGCAGACGGGCACTATGAGAATCTCGGCCTTCCACTGGTCGGGGCCGAGGCATTGAAAACGGATGTCCATAGATTTCTCCGAAGCATCGAGATGAACGGGCGTCCCGCGTTGCGGGACGGCGACGGCGGGGATTGCCATCGCGAGGAGCAGAATATACGCTGTGCCGTCGTTTTTGCCAAGCCGCGAGGCGCTTTGCCGCCCCGGGGCCTCCGTCCTTTCCGGCCTGAGCCGTCATCCGTCCGCATCCGCGTCCCTTTCCGCCATGCTCGTCTACATCCACGTCCCGTTCTGCCGCTCCCGCTGCCGCTACTGCGCCTTCCATTCCCTGCCGCTGGGCCCCGCCTCGCCCGACGCTTCGCCCCGGGTGGCGGCCTACCGAGATAGCCTGCTGCGCGAGCTGGATCTTTGGGCCGCGCGCCTGGGCAGACGGCCGGTGGAGAGCGTCTTTTTCGGCGGCGGTACGCCCAGTCTGCTGCCGCCCGATTTCCAGGCCGCCGTGCTGGAGCGCATCGACCGGCATTTCCATCTGGCTGCCGGGGCCGAGATCAGCATGGAGGCCAATCCCGAGTCCCTGCTGGCCCGTCGGGCCGTGGACGGCTATCTGGCCGCGGGCATCAACCGCATCTCCATGGGCGTGCAGAGCATGGACGACCGCTTCCTTTCCCTGCTGGGGCGGCCGCACCGGCGCGCCGACGTGCTGCGGGCCGTGGAGCATCTGCGGGCCGCGGGCTGCCGCAATCTGGGGCTGGATCTCATGTGGGGCCTGCCGGGACAGGATGCGGCCCACTGGCTGTCCACGCTGGAAGATGCCCTGGCCCTGGAGCCGGAGCATGTCTCGGCCTATGGCCTGACGCTGGAAGAGGGCACGCCGCTGGAACGCGACTGGAGCGCCGGGCGCCTTTCCCTGCCCGAAGATGACGAGCAGGAGCGCATGTATCTGGAAGGCATCCGCCTGCTGGCCGCGCACGGCCTGGAACAGTACGAGATCTCCAACTACGCCCGCCCCGGCTTTTTCAGCCGCCACAATATGGGCTACTGGACGGGGGCCGATTATCTGGGCCTGGGCCCGGCGGCCACGTCCACCCTGGAGGGCCGCCGCTGGACCGATACGCCCGATCAGGCCCGCTGGCAGGCCGACATCGACGCCGGGCGCCCCGACCATGACGCCGAGGCCATCACGCCGCGCATCCGTCTGGAGGAGCGGCTCATGCTTTCCCTGCGTACCTGCGCGGGCTTCGGACTGGCGGAATATGCGTCCCTCAGCGGCCGGGATTTCCTGGCCGACCACGGCGGCTGGTGCCGTGAGCTGGTCGCCGCCGGGCTGGCCCGCCTGGACGGGGACAGGCTGGCGCTCACGCCGCAGGGCCTGCTGGTCTCCAATGCCGTGGTGGCCGATCTGTTCGAGCGCCTGGACGAGCTGGGGCTGTAAAGAGATATGTTGGGCGGGCGAGGAGAGAGGGACACCCTTTTGGAAAAGTGTGCTCCCTCTCCCCTCGTGCTCCCCTCTCCCTTCCCAAAACTGTTATCCTGGTCTCTGTACAAGGTGCGGAGCGTCCCGGGCAGCCGCTGGCGTTGGTCCCCCGGGAGGACCAAGGGGGAAGGAACAAAAGCTTTCCACCGTGGATACTGATGCGGAGCGAAGGCTGCCGGACCGTCTATGGGGAACGGGTTCCGCATGGGCGGGCGCACGGCCTCCGGGCACCCGCAGGAAAAAGGATTTTGAGGCGTGTCCGCCTTCAGGAAAAGGCAGGACGACGCGGAACGAAACAAGGAGGACACGACGATGTCACTGGATGCTGACGAACTCCATCGCCGGCACATGCTGGCCGCCATCGAAGCCGCCCGTGAGGGAATGCTGTCCGGCAAGGGCGGGCCGTTCGGCGCCCTGATCACCGATCCGGCGGGCCGGGTGGTGTCCGTGGCCTGCAACGAGGTCCTGGCCAGCCGGGATTGCACCATGCACGCGGAAGTGGCCGCCCTGCGCAAGGTGGGGCATCTGGATCTGCGCGGTCATACGCTCTATGCCACGGGCTTTCCCTGCGTGATGTGTCTCGGTGCCATCCTCTGGTCGCGCGTCTCCACGCTCTACTACTGCAACGATTACGCCATGACCCGTGCGGCGGGCTTTGATGACGAGGATTTCATGCACGAGGTGGGCACGGTCTTCGGTTGCACGCCTTCGGTGGTGGAAGAGGTCAGTCTGCCCGGGCTCGACATCCGGCGGCTGTCTCTGCCGGAAGGCGCGGCCCTGTATGAGGAATGGAAGGGACTGGCGGACCGGCAGCTCTATTAGGGCGTGCTGCTATGAAAGTTACGATTTATTCCCGATAAATAGAGCACATCGGCTACGCATGCCCGGCAAAGGATGCTTGCCCCATGCTTCCTCGTCCATTTGAAAAAAATGCGCTGGGGAAGATGGGGGAATGGAAAACTCTCTTACGCCAGCAGTGACAGGATGGCGGCCCGCAGGATTGTACCCGTTGCGACGCAGAAAGTTACGGGCATCGACAGCAAAGATGAGGGGGGTCCCTTCCCTCCAAAACAGCAGGGCAGGCATTGCCTTGAAAAGAAACGGCCGGCATCCTTTGCAGGATGCCGGCCGTCGTTATGTGTTGCCTTGTTGTGGCCCTTGCCTAGAATTCCAGGCTGCCGGGAGTGCGGGGGAAGGGGATTACGTCGCGGATGTTGGTGATGCCGGTGAGCATCATCAGCAGGCGTTCGAAGCCCATGCCGAAACCGGCGTGGGGCACGCTGCCGAAGCGGCGCAGATCCAGATACCACCAGTAGTCTTCGGGCTTCTGGCCCATCTCGGCGATGCGGGCCAGCAGCTTGTCCAGGCGTTCTTCACGCTGGGAACCGCCGATGAGCTCGCCGATGCGGGGCACCAGCACGTCCATGGCCGCCACGGTCTCGCCGTCGTCATTGCCGCGCATGTAGAAGGCTTTGATCTCCTTGGGATAGTCATAGACGATGACGGGACGGCGGAAGTGTTCTTCGGCCAGGAAGCGCTCGTGCTCGGTCTGCAGGTCCACGCCGAAGGCCACGGGGAAGGTGAATTCCTTGCCGCTGTCTTCCAGAATGTGGATGGCATCCCGGTAGGAGACGCGGGCGAAGGGCTGGGCCAGCATGCCCTTCAGGCGGTCGATGAGGCCCTTGTCCACGAAGTTGTCGAAGAGCTTGAGGTCGCTCTCGCAGCGGGTCAGGGCATGGTCCACCACATGGCGGGTCAGGCCTTCGCCCAGTTCCATGATGTCTTCCAGCTCGGCAAAGGCCATCTCGGGCTCGATCATCCAAAACTCGGCGGCGTGGCGCGGGGTGTTGGAGTTCTCGGCGCGGAAGGTGGGGCCGAAGGTGTAGACGCGGCCCAGGCCCAGGGCCAGGGCTTCGGCTTCCAGCTGGCCGGACACGGCCAGGTTGGCCTGGCGGCCGAAGAAGTCCTTGGAAAGATCTTTTTCACCGGCGGGCAGGGCGGTCACGCGGAACATCTCGCCCGCGCCCTCGCAGTCGGAGCCGGTGAGGATGGGCGTATGCACCCAGGAAAAATGCTGGCTGTGGAAGTAGTCATGCACGGCGCGCGCCGCTTCGGAGCGGATGCGGAAGGCCGCACCGTACTTGTTGGTGCGCATGCGCAGGTGGGCGATGCCGCGCAGGAACTCGTCGGAGTGGCGCTTCTTCTGCAGGGGGAAGGATTCGGGATCGGCCAGGCCGAACACGCGGATGCTCTCGGCACGCACTTCCCACTTCTGGCCCTTGCCGGGAGAGGCCACCAGCTCGCCGGTGACGGCCACGGAAGCGCCGGTGTTGGCATCGCCCAGACCTTCGTGGGCGGCGGTGCCCGCGTCCACGATGCACTGCATGTTGGTCAGGCAGGAACCGTCGTTGATCTCCACGAAGCTGAAGTCCTTGGCATCGCGGCGGGTGCGGATCCAGCCGCAGACGGTGATCTGGCGCTGCGGGGCCTCGGAGGTCAGGGCATTGACGATAAGGGTGCGTTGCATGACGACTCCTTGTGTCGCAAAAGGGTAGAATGTGTATGGGGAAGGCTCTTGCCGTATGTTCGAAGCAAGGGGCGCGGGCCTGTGGGCGGAACGCACCCCAACACACTACTATAACGGCAAAGACGGCGCCCTTCAAGGCCGGGAGCCGGAGCCGTGCCGGGGGATGGCGCTTGGATTTTGGGTGGGAACGTGCTTAGATGGAGGGATGGGACTGCCCGCCATCCCCGGCAGTCATGAAACAAGGAGACTCGGACATGAAAAAGATCGCCACGCTGGCCCTGTGCATCCTGATGCTGGCCCTGACGGCCCCCGTGATCCAGGCGGCCACCCCCCAGGCCGGAGCGCCCAAGGCCGACAAATCCGCCAAAGTCGACGCCCGCAGCACGCCCGTCTGGGTGGAGCTGGAAGGGACGGACAGCATCGGTGCCCGCCTGGGCATGCGCCTCAAGGAAGCCTTCAACGGCAGCAACCTCTTCAGCCTCACGGACAAGGACATGCCCAAGATGCGCCTGCTGGTGAGCACGCAGTCCGAATTCCCCGGCCGTCCGGGCGTGGGCTCCGTGTATTCCATCTGCTGGACCTTCACCCAGGGCGAAGGCTACCTGGGCTATCTGCTGGCCCGCGAAGTGGGCACCCTGACCTACGAGGAGATCGACACCCTGGTCAACCGGCTGGTGGAACGCACCGACGGCCTCTCGGTCAAGTACAGCAACCTCTGGAAGTAGCGATTTTTCTTTGAAAAAAACAGCCCTGAGCTGTTGAGAAAAAGCCGCTGTCCCCTTGCGGGACGGCGGCTTTTTGCATGGCGAGATGGCGCGCGGCGGATATTGTGACGAGGGGGAAGGAAAACGGGAAAAGGTCAGTTCCCCATGCGGGTGACGTGCAGACGGGCGGCCAGGGCTTCCAGCACGCGGGCGGGCGTGACGTTGAAGCCCAGGGCCTCCAGGGCCTCGTTGAACCAGAGGCAGCACTGGACGCGCTTCTCGCGGGGCAGCAGGGCCAGGGCCGTGTCCAGGGGACAGAGGGCATCGTCATTGCCGGACATGACCCGGCTCATGGATTTTTGGCAGGCCAGCAGGATCTGTCCGGCCAGGCGGGCGTCCAGGGCGTTGCGGGCGCCGGTGCGTTCGAACAGGCCGCGGCCGCTGGTGATGAACAGGGCCAGGGCTTCTTCCCAGGGCTGGAGGGCCGGATCACGGGACAGGCTGTCGGGCCAGGGCAGGGTCAGGCAGAGGGAGCGCGAGACCAGCGTAGGCAGGAGCTGTTCGCGCTGGGCGGCCAGCAGGATGAAGCAGGAGGATGGCGAGGGCTCTTCCAGCGCCTTGAGCAGGGCATTGGCCGCGTTGCTGCGGTTCTGTTCCACGCCCATGAGCAGCACCATGCGGCGGCCCTGACCGTGGGGAGCGTCGCGCAGCTTTTGCTTGAGCTCGCGGATATTGTCCATGTTCAGGGCGCGGATGGGGCCGGGATGGGCCTCGTCATCGGCATTGCTGATGCGGCCGTCGTAGGCCAGTACGTCCAGATGCTCACCGGCGTCGATCTGCATGCAGGTGGGGCAGATGAGGCAGGGCCCGCCCTCGCTGCCCGGTTGCGGGCAGTTGACGCAGGCGGCCCAGTAGCGGGCCGCGGCCAGGCGCTGGGGCTCGGTGCCGCCTTCCAGCAGCAGTACCTGCGGCGGGTTGGCGGACAGACGGTGGAGCACCTCGCGGATGCGGTCGAAGCCCGGCGTGCTGATGTCCTGGAAAAGCGGCATGGCGTCCCTCGCGCGCGGGAGCGTGACGGGCCCGCACCATGGCAGGGCTGCCCAGGTGCGCCTCAGGCTCCACCAAAGATGGTTGGCAGGAAAAGGGCCGGCCGGACGGGGCGCGGTGCCTGTCCGGGACAGCACGGTGTCATCCGCACTGCCTGTCATGGCCCATGCTCCCCC
>ERZ824488.2036-NODE-2036-length-19455-cov-5.281340_pt1 | contig 19455 bp, 12 predicted proteins | sample MGYA00519936_ERZ824488 | MGnify/ENA primary metagenome ERZ824488 (study PRJEB31778, sample SAMEA3449153) | human gut metagenome | biome: human gut; feature: human-associated habitat; material: faeces | place: United Kingdom | collected 2010/2012 ... | reverse complement strand
CAGTGCGGCCGGGCCAGCTGAGAAGTTGTGCACACGTGCCATCTTCTAGTTCCCCTCGTAGTCGTTTGAACGTTCGGGATACTTTAGCACAGTGGAGCGTCAGGCGCGACCGCATCACGGTAAAACTCGAGTGCGCCGCTATGATTTACAGGATGGTTACATGGGGGGAGGGGCTTATCTCGAGGCTAGCATCCGATCCGCCTCGGCCTTCGCTTGTTTCCAGGGGCGCACACGACCGTTGGTGAGGTCGTCGTAACCATGAGCGATGGAGCGCTGAATGCGATCTTCGCGCTCCTGAATGGCGGTTAGCGCGCGCGTCTGCTCGTCATAGGCCTCGGCATCCATGACGACAAGCGATGCCGACCCGTTTTTGGTTAGGTAGACGGGCTCTTTGGTTTGGTGGCAGCTATCTGCTATGGAACCAAAGTTGCGTTGCAGATCTGAAATAGGCTTTACGACAGGCATATGAAACTCCTTACATAGAATCATATGTAGAACTCTATGTTGAGTGTAGCGGAGGGTGGCGTTGTGCGTATGCGTGCCTGCATTCGTAAGCGCGGTTGTCTGGCAAGTGTGATTTGGGGCGACCTCGTTAAAGTTTCTAAGCTGCGAAAATGACCGTTAACCGGATTAAATTTTGTTGCTCAACATTTGACACTCTGGGCGTGGTAACTTTTTTACCAACAGGTATGATTATTGTCATGTGCGCCGCGCCTGCCTGCCGGGTTGTGGCGCACTTGTGACAGCCTTTGACACCCTTGGAGCGTGTACTGTGGATGTAACCACAAAAAGCGTTCGGGGGGGGGGTGCTCACCCGCGAGCAATTCCTCCCGCATGAGATGCGCATCGTCGCTGCCCTTCGTATGCAGGGCGCAAGCGACGAGCAGGTCATTGTACGCGTAAAGAGCGAGAACCTCTTTCAATATCCCACGGAGCGCATGGTCGCCAACCGCGCAACCGTGTGCCTTCGCCGCCTTGACGCCATGGTGCCCACGGACGCCGTATGCGCCGCGCGCGGCATCGACCCCAAAACCGCCGTCGAGGCTGCGTCATCCCTAACCAGGCTCATGGCATCCGGCACTCCCACGCAGGCGGACCAGGCCATCTTCTACAGCATGATCTGCCGCTACGATATCGTGCGCGAGCTCGTGCTCGTCGAGGTAGGGGAGCGCCTACAAAACTTCGATTATGCCTTTACGGCGGTTGACCTCAACGCCTTTATGACACGTTTTACCACGGAGTATCCGGACGCGGCCCGCTGGACTGAGGCCACGGTCAAGCGCATTAAGGGCTCGCTCCGCCAGACGCTCCGCCATGCCGGCCTTATCGGCGAGGGCCAGGGCCCGGAGTCCGAGCGCCTGTCTGCGCTCTTCCTTGACCCCGATATTGAGCATGCCCTTCTGCAGCTTGGCGAACAGTCGCTTGTCATTGCCCTTACAGGAAGGGCGGTAATCTAGCATGGCGCACATCAGCACCGCCGACGGTCCCGTGATAACTCCGGCGACCGACATCACCGCCAACATCGGTATCCGCTCCCGCGACCGCGTCGTGGCAGCCCATTCCCATGCCAAACGCGCCCGCCAGGAGTTCGAGCGGCGCTCTCAGCTCCTCCGCGCATGTCTGAGCAACGAGGATTTTCTCTCCAACAAAGGCATCGGCAACGAGATTGGATTTCATACCTTCTGCTACGACCCGGCGCTCGAGTTTGAGGCCCGCGCGTTATTTGACACCCTGGCGCATGACTCCGCGGCTGGCAAGCTCCCCTGTGCGCTCAAGGTCGTAAACCTCTATGACGTTGTGCTGGCGATTCTTGATGACCTCGATGTTCTTGAAGCCATGCAAGAGCAAGAAACTGATTTTGGCTCAAAGGCAGTGCTCGATGACGTGGTTGATTATTGCCAGCCTGATGTTGTCTCCGATGTGGTTTTGGACCTGACGCAACCACATGTACCGGGCGATGCGATTTTGCTCGTTGGGGTTGGCGAGGTTTACCCCTTTTTGAGCGTCCATAACCTGTTCGATTCAATGCAGTCTGACTTTTCTGATGTCCCCGTTATTGCGGCTTACCCCGGCACCTTTAACGGTTCATCTGTCACCTTGTTTAACAGGCTTGCAGCAGAGAATTACTATCGCGCAATCGATATCTCTTAAGTGCGACTTTCCGCCCGCTTTGTTGACTGCCGTTCTCCAGCTTTAAGGAGTTTACAATGGATAACACAACTGTTCGCAATCTCTTCGCGAAGGACATCAACCGTTCCATTAATGGTGTTGTTGTCGCTGACGATGAGAAAGACGAGTCAATTAGGCAAGAGCTTAGCGAGTATGTGGTGACGCGCGAGCTGCAAGGTCACTTCGCAACTTTATTTAAAGCCTACGGCGATTCTCTGTATAACCCTACCAACAAAATGGGCGTATGGGTCAGTGGTTTTTATGGGTCCGGTAAGTCACACTTTCTTAAAATCTTGAGCTATTTGCTTGGGAATCTCAATGTTGATGGGAAGCGCGCTGTCTCTTTTTTTGATGGCAAGATTGCCGATCCGTTGGTGTTTGCTTCCATGGAGCACGCCTGTTCCGTTCCTACGCAAACCTTACTGTTCAATATCGACACCAAGGCGGGGTCGTGGAAGGGCGATAAGGCATCTGTTGCTGTTCTCTATGGATTCCAGCGCGTGTTTTATGAGGCGCGAGGGTTTTACGGCGTTAAGCCCAAGCTTGCTCAGCTTGAGGAGTACATCGATGAGATAGGTAAAACTCAAGAGTTTCGCGACGAATTTGAGCGTCTAACAGGAAAAACATGGCTCGAAAATCGCAAGACCTATAGGTATAACAAGGCTTTTCGTAAGCTTCTTAAATCTGTTCTGGGCATGAGCGACGATGAAATTAGTGCATGGGTCTCTGCTCCTGATGACGAGCTTCTTCAGCCTGATGAATTTGCTCAAAAGGTTAAGGAGTACGTTGACGCTCAGGCGGCTGCCAATGGTGGCGATTTTCGCTTGGTCTTCATGGTTGATGAGGTTGGCCAGTTTATTGCTAACGGCGGCAATTCGGATCGTCTGTTGAGTCTCCAGACGGTAGTCGAGGAACTCGGATCAGTTTGTGGTGGCCGTGTTTGGGTGATGGTTTCGAGTCAAGAAGACATCTACAATCTCGGTTTACCGGGCGGGCTGGATACGAGCATGTTCTCTAAGATCTTGGGTCGATTTGATACTCGCCTTTCGCTTTCCAGCTCCAGCGCTGACGAGGTCATTCAGCGCCGTATTTTGGAGAAGACCGCACCGGCGGCCGATGCGCTTGCCCAACTCTATAAGCAGGACTCCGCCGTCCTCAAAAACAACTTCACATTTGAAGGCTCGCGCGCCGATCTTGCGGGCTATGCCAACGCCAAGGAGTTTGTCGCCAGCTACCCGTTTGTAGGCTATCAGTTCAAGCTGCTGCCCGACGTCATGACCGAGGTACGCAAGCACGGCGTCAAGGCCAAACACATGTCCACGGGCGAGCGCTCCATGCTGAGCGCTTTCCAGGAGAGTGCTCAGGCTATCCAGCATGAGCAGACCGGCGCTCTCGTGCCCTTCTGGCGCTTCTTCGACACAATCTCTAAAGACCTGGAGCACGGCATCATTCAGGTCGTCGTCTGCGCGGAGCGCGCAGCTGAAAACGCAGAAGGTCTTGAGAGCTACGATGTTCGGGTGCTTAAGCTCCTGTACTTGATCCGCTACATCGGCTACGTTAAGGCCTCGGTCGAGAACATCTCCATCTTCATGATTGATAGCCTTGACGTGGACAAGCGCGCCCTTAAGGACCGCGTCAAGGAATCCCTCGCCCGCTTGGAGCACGAGAACTACGTTGCGCGCCAGGGTGATACCTACAGCTTCCTTACCGATGAGGAGCAGGAAATTGCACAGGAGATCGCGCAAACCCCGATCGACAACGCAAAGGTGATCGAGTCTATCAAGAAGCGCCTGTTCGAGAGCATCTACACTGCGCGCAAGCTCACCCGTGAGGCCAACGACTTCCCCTTTGACCGCTACGTGGATGGCTCGATTCATGGATCCAGCATGGGCGGTATGGAACTTTCCGTGGTGACCATGGCCAGTGACTTGGGCTGCGCCGACGATGCCGAGTTAGCATTGAAATCTGTGGATAAAGCCATCGTGGCCTTGAGCGACGAGGTGGATTATTGGACCCCACTCGTCAACGCCGCCAAGATTTGCATGTACGCCCAGACGCGCAACCTGCAGGAGTTACCGCCGAGCACCCGCCAGATTGTCGAGGCCAAAATGCGTGAGAAGGACTCTAACGAGAAAGAGGCTGACACCCTTTTGACCGAGGCGGTGCTCCATGCACGATGCGCCGTCAACGGGCGCATGGTTGAGGTCCGTGCCACCAAGCCTGCGCAGGTCTTCGACCAGGTGCTCGCGCAGTTGTGCGACGTAATCTTTGGTAAGGCTGGCTATATCGGCGCGCCGGTCGAGGGCGATTCCGATATCCGCTCCACGCTGGCGGGCAATATTCAAGCTGGGCTTGATGGCATGGACGCTGGGAATGCGCGTGCCCTCAAGGATGTCGAGGATTACCTCAGAGTGCAGCATCAGCGTCATTTGGATACCGCTATGGGTGATATTCAGCGCAAGTACCAGCAAAAGCCCTATGGCTGGCGCGAGGTCAATATCGCAAATGTGGTGGCGCAGCTTGTGGTTGAGCAACGCGCGCAAGTGCTGTTTGGCGGTCAGACGATCCAAGCCAACGACAATCGAATGGTGGCGTTCTTGCGCAAGGATGCCGATAAGGTGCAGGTGCGTCTACGCGTGCGTATGAGTGACCGTTTGCTGCGCGATACGGGCGATCTTATGCGTGACCTGTTCGACCTTGATACCGTGCCCTCCGATGAGGATAAGCTCGTGACCGAGCTTAAAGAGCGCCTTGAGAGCCTTCGTCAAGCCTGCCTCGATATGGCGCACGGCTTCTATACGGGCATCAAACCGCTCTATCCGTATCCTGGCGAGAGTGAGTGCGAGAAGATGCGCTCTGAGGTCGTCGACGTTCTTAAGGACCAGAGCGAGCCCGAGGCGTTCTTGACCACGTTTACCAAGCACGAGGACCGTTTGCTCGATGCCAAGGACGATTTTGACAAGGTGGTTGAGTTCTTCGAGTCCAACCAACGAACGGCATTTGACCACGCCAAGGATTTCTTGAGCCGCACCGAGGGTATCGAGTATGCCTCCGATGACATTCCCAGCGCGGTGGAGAACGTGGCAAAGGTGCGCGAGATCCTCAAAGATCCCAAGCCCTACGGCCGCATTAAAGACCTTCAACCGCTTATGGATCCCGTCGAGGACGACATTAAAAAGCTGCTGGGCATCCGCCGCAATGAGTTTTTGCATCGCATCGAGAGCGATCTGCAAGACTTGCAGGCACAAGCAGAGAGCCAAAAGGGCTTTGTCAATCAAGCCAAGGATGCCATAGCAGACGCCGGCGCCAAATACGAGTCGTTCAAAAACCGTGCCCACAGCGCTCAAAGCCTCAACGAGCTGAGTGTTGCCGCGACTAACTGGGCCAACTGGCTCAGCGCAGCAACCAACGGGATGTACGACGCTGTGGATGCGGCCCGCATCCGTATGGACAACGAGCGCCGCACCACCGAGGTCACGAGTACGGGTGAGGTGGTCAAGAAGATCTCCAACAAGGCCGTTGCGTCGTCAGCGCCCACGCCTGCACCCGTGCCCCAGCGCAAGATCAAGACTGTGCGCCGCGCCGATCTGGCCAAGCCGAGTCGTCTCTTGTCCGCAGAGGACGTGGAGCGCTACGTGGACGACCTGCGCTCCCGCCTTATGCAAGCACTCGCTGCAAACGACGAGATTCGTATCAACTAGCCCGCAGAGCCACTGGCGCCAAAGCGCGCACCGGTGGCTTATGGCGTTTAGAAAGGCTCATCAACCATGAACGATTCTGCTCTTAAGAGCTTCTGCACTTGGGCCCGCACGGAGCTCATCAAAGGCGTGGAGGCGCAGATGGTGCGCTACGGCATCACCGAACCTGCACCTGCGCCCGCTGGGTCCGAGACCGTCAACGGCCTGCCCCTAAGTCCGGCTGAGATTGAGCAACGCGACGAACTGCTGCGCATGCAGGCAGAGGTGGGTCACGAGGCACTGCGCGACCGTGCTGCCTACACCTGGTTCAACCGCATCGTGGCCATTCGCTTCATGGATGCACGCGGATGGCTTCCCAGCCGTATGCGCATGCTAAGTCGTGCGGACGGCAGCCATGGCAGCGAGGCCGTGGAGAACGCACTGGACGTGGAAATAACGACGGTCGATACCGATCGCATAGCCGAGCTCAAGATGGCGGGCTTGGATGAACCGTTGTGGCGCTACCTGTTTGTTGCTCAGTGCGAGGAGCTTGCCGATTGCCTGCCGGGTGTCTTTGAACGCGTGGGCGGAGCCATGGAGCTGCTGTTGCCCCAGGGCCTCATGATGTCCGACGGCGTGGTGGGCAAGCTCAACGCCGTCCTCGCTGACGAGGACTGGCGCGAGGGCGTGACCGTTCTGGGTTGGATGTATCAGTACTACAACGCTGACGTTAAAGACGAGTTCTTCAAGTCCAAGCGCAAAGCAGCGGCGGAGGACATCGCGCCCGCCACGCAGCTCTTCACCCCCGAGTGGATCGTGCGCTATATGGTCGAGAACTCACTCGGCCGTCTGTGGATGCTCAACAACCCGGGGAGTTCGCTACGCGAGCACATGAAATATTACATCGAGCCCGATTCTGAGCACGAGGACTTCATCCGCATCTCGAGTCCCGAGGAGATTTCGCTCTGCGACCCAGCGTGCGGTTCGGGCCATATCCTGGTTTATGCGTTTGAGCTGCTCTTTGCCATGTACGAGGAGCGCGGCTACCGCGAGCGCGAGATCCCGGAGCTCATCCTGACCAAAAACCTCGCTGGCATGGAGATCGATCCCCGTGCGGCTCAGATCGCCGAGCTGGCGCTTGCCATGTGCGCTCGCGAGCACGACCGTCGCTTCTTTAGGCGTGGTGTTCGCGCCGATGTTATCGTGCTCACGAGCTTTCCGCTGGGAGAGGATGAGCTGCCGGGTAACAAGAAGCTCGCCGAGGAACTGAGCCATTTGGGCGAGATCGGCTCGCTTCTTAATCCTTCAGAGGACGAGATTGACGAGCTTAAGGCCGCCGCCGCGAGCTGTTCCGACGATCTTTTTGCTTCTGCGACCAAAACTAAGCTCGAAAGCGTTGCCGTCATCTGCGAGAAACTGTCCCGTCGTTTTACCTGCGTCGTGGCGAATCCTCCGTATATGGGCAGCAGCAGCTTTAACCCCTTTATGAGCAAGTGGGTCAAGAAGAACTACCCCGACGTGAAGAGCGACCTGTTCTCTTCGTTCATCGTGCGTATTATGGACTTTGCCGGCGAGCACGGCGAAATCGGAATGATGACTCCGTTTGTTTGGATGTTTATCGGTAGCTACGAGAAGCTTCGAAATAGGCTTATCGATGATAAGACCCTAACCACGCTCATTCAGCTCGAGTATTCTGGCTTTGCAGGGGCAACCGTGCCTATCTGCACATTTACCTATCACAATTCGCATATCGATGGCTATAAGGGCGGATACGTTCGTCTTGCCGATTTTACTGGTCCCGCGGTTCAGGCTCCCAAGGCGCTGGAGGCCATCCAAAACCCCGACTGTGGTTGGTTCTACCGTCGCGACGCCGACACCTTCAAACAAATCCCCGGCACCCCCATAGCCTACTGGTTGGGGGATGGGCTATTGGAGGCTTATTCCTCCGGACGATTTATTGACGAGGTGGCCCATCCTAAAGTTGGGATGCAAACTTCGAATAACGAAAAGTTTCTTCGTTTGTGGTGGGAAACAGATTGGTCACCGACTCAAAACGATTCGAACCATAAGTGGATTAAATACCTTAAGGGAGGTAAATATCGAAAATGGAACGGCAATCTAGAGTATTTGCTTTTCTACAACAATGATCCGAATTACATCCTCGAGCAACCTCATGCCCGCGTTTTACCGCTCGAAATGCTGCGAAAGCCTAAGATTACATGCACAATGCTGACGTCGGGAAGACCTGGCTTCAGGTCTGCTCCTGAAGATTCTTTTTATGACATTGCGGCACATTGTTGTTTTCCGAAGGAGCCACAATTCAATTATATATTGGGCCTGTTGAACAGCTCTCTTTCTGCTCTGTGTCTTTCGGCGCAGAATCCAACGATGAATATGCAGGTGTCTGATATAGCTTCGGTCCCCTATGTTGAAGGCGACCCGAAATCGGTGAGCAAAGTGAGTGGAATCGTTGCCGAATCGTCAGATATTTCGAAGATTGATTGGGACTCGTTTGAAACCTCTTGGGATTTCAAACGTCATCCGCTGTTGTAGGTGAGCATTGTGGCTAAATCCTACAAACTTGTCGAAGAGACGAAACGAACTACAGCGGAGTGTGCTGAAAAGTGGAATGCCGATAAACGAGATGTTTCCGCCTGGTGTAGAGCTGATTTGATTTCTGGTGCGGTAAAAGAAACCTCCTTCCCGTTCAGGTGGATCATCCCCTGTGATGCGAAGCGTCCCATAGATGCATGCATCATAAGGGAGCTGCTGTGGCAGATAATCGAGCTTGAAAACGAGCGTATTTCCGAAATCGACGTTTCTGCTTGGGGTATTCCGGCAGTCGATATCGCTGGGTGCATTCAATCGTTGAAAGACGCCGATTATTTGGCGTTTTCACAAGAAGGTGTTGGCTTACAAATAACGAAAAAGGGCCTTGCTTTGATTGGCCGCGGTCAGAATGACAAGGCTATAAATGAGACGCCTACGGCACTGAAGTGGACTGCCGATGCCGTGGGTATTATTGCCGGAAGTGCAATAAATCAAATTATCCAAAGATAAGCTGCTTCCGCAAGGACGCTGTAGTTTCGAAAGGTAATAACCATGTCTGATTGTTGTATTTATGAACCTCAAAATTACGACCTACAGGCGGTCGATCGTTTTCTCCGTGGTGAGACCAGAGAAATATGCATTGAGCTGAAGTGCGTTGAGCAGGAAAAGTCAGAGGACTTTGCGATAACGGATGCGGTTTTGCAGCTCGATTTAATAATGTGTGGGGAGCCGCACATGTGCAACGTTTCCGCTCATGGTACTCCTTATTTTGATCCGTCTGGTTTAGCAACGCTTTCATTTTTGATTACCGAGAAGACAGTCGGTTCGCAAGATTACCATGCGATTTGTCGCTGTGGGAACGCTCGCGATCTATTGGGGGGATCTCGATTGCTCCTTGTAATTTCGGAAAGGAGCGAATCTCGAGAATGCGCATTTGAGTTTAGTCCAGCATTGGGAGTGTTTGGCAGATACGTGTGGCATGAAGTCGATTTGAAAGCTTCCATTGGATAGGAGAGCGATTTCATATCGCGCAATTAAGACGAATCAGCTGCTTTCGAGCAAGAGATACGCGGGTGTCGCGCGGCGCATAGGGCTGAGCTCCGAGCCTGATTCCTTTACGGTGACCGATTAATTGCAAGACCATGGAAACGGAAGGCAGCACAATGGCAACGCTTTTGGCCGATAAATACGAGGCTCGCAAGGCCGAGGTTAATGCTCGCTTTGAGCAGCTTCGCAGTAACGAGGAAGAGCTCAACCGAATCTTTGCCAAGATCTACAACATGGAGGGTGAGGTGCCCATCGAGGTCGAGGATAAGTACGTTTCGGTGGCGCGCATCTTTGATACCGCCGACGAGATTCCCGAGAGCTATAAGGGCAACAAATACGTGCGCACCAAGCGAGACGAGATCACCTCGCTCATAAGCTATGCCGTGGGCTGCATGTTTGGCCGCTATTCGCTGGATGTGGACGGGCTGGTTCTGGCCGACCAAGGCGCCACAGTCGATGACTATCTGGCCAAGATGCCCGATCCCGCGCATGTGACCTTTATGCCCGATAGCGACAACGTGCTGCCCATTACCGATGACGAGTACTTTGACGACGACATCGTGCGCTACTTTATCGACTTTGTGCGCACCGTGTATGGTGAGGAGACGCTTGAGCAGAACCTGGCCTTTATTGCCGAGGCGCTCGGCGGCAAGGGCGCCTCGCGCGAGGTCATCCGCGCCTACTTTTTGAAGGACTTCTTTAGGGACCACTGCCAGACCTATAAGAAGCGCCCCATCTACTGGCTGTTCGACAGCGGCAAGAAAAATGGCTTTAAGTGCCTTGTCTACATGCATCGCTATCAGCCCGACCTGTTGGCTCGCATCCGCACCGACTATGTGCATGGGCAGCAGGAGCGCTACCGTGCCCAGATCGGCTATGCCAACGATTCCCTCGCCACCGCCGAGCGCGGCGTGCGCGTGCGTTTGGACAAGCGCGTCAAAAAGCTTAACGACCAGCTCAAAGAGACTATTGCCTTCGAGGAGAAGCTGCACCACTTGGCAGACCAGATGATTAAGATCGACCTGGATGACGGCGTCAAGGTCAACTACGCCAAGTTTCAGGATGTGCTGGCAAAGATTAAGTAACTGCAGATACGGTAAGGATATTCATGCCCAAGATCGATGTAGAAGAACAGCTCAAGCTGCGGTTTTTGCAGCCGTTGCCCTCATGCGTGCCGCGTCGTGTGGTGGTTTGGCACGATGCGGACGGCGAGTTTGCCCCTGAGTTTGAGCGATTGGCTGCCGTGGGTTTCGACGGCGCGGGGGCCGATGGCGGTGTTATGCCCGCTCACGGTGACTTTGAGCGCCCGGTTCGGTTTGTTGAGGCCTGCGAGGGCCGCATGTTTGCCGTCAAAAAACTTATCAACCGCGATGACCTTGCGAGCGATATCTTGCTGTATCGCCGTTGCCCGCGCGGCAGGCTTGAGGGTGATTGGCTTGCCGATGTTGAGCTGTATGCCGATTGGTTCCAGGCTGACTATCTTTCGCTTTTGGCCGATCAGCTGGGTATCGAGAATATCGAAGCCGTGCGCGAGAGTCTGCGCGAGCACAAGACGTTCTTTGATGCCAAGACCCGCTGTGCTAAGTTTGCCGCGTGCGTTCCGCATGCCTCGGGCGCATCCGATATCGAGCTTGGAATCCTTACGGTTATCTTTGGCGGCAAGGAGCCGGGCGACGCGCGGCCCGCGTTTGTGCTGCGCGGCTGTATGACCATGCTGCTGCACGAGGGTCCCGAGGCGCTGGTTGAGTTGGCGGACAAGTACTGCGTGCGTGATGTGCTCTCTGCCTTCATCGTGCGTTGCTATGGGTTTGATGGGCCGCTTTACGAGCGTGACTCATTGCTTATGCTTGCATCCCATGTGCTCCTTACGGCGGCATCAACCGCGCTTCCCGAGGGAGCGCTCAAGGGGCTCGAAAGCTATGTGGCTCCCGCCTACGGCCCCTATTGCCTTGAGGCGGTGCGCACGTGGGACCAGGCCGCCGATACCCAGGCATCGAGCGAGGACCTATTTGAGATCTGTCGTTTGGTGGAGGATGTTCGCGGGCTCTTTGCGCGATTTGAGGCTCTACCGATCGATGTGCTGGCCTCGCTTGATGTGTTCCCGTGCGTCAATGAGGCTGTGCTCTCGCAGTTGTTCAGCTCGTTTGCCCAGGGTGCAGACCGTGTTGAGGACGCACGCGCCTTTGTGGCGCGTCGCTGCGACCTAAGCTGGTACCGCCGTGTCGAGAGCTACTTTGGCTTGCTTGCCGCTGTGGCCGATATGTGCGCATTTAGGCAGACACATGCGGGCGGGTTCCATCTGGCGCAACCCCAGCAGGTGTGGGATGCCTATACGTCCGATTGGTATTCCATGGATGCTGCCTATCGTCATATGTGCACCGCGTATTTGCGGGCGCGCTCTGTCGAGTGCGATGTGCTCGAGGAGCCTGCCCGAGCCGTGGTGGACTGGGCGGAGAATCTCTACAGTAACTGGTTCTTGGCCGATGCCAATGCCTGCTGGACATCCGCTGCGCAAGGGGAGTGGGCCGATTGCGGCTACATCGATGGCCCTGCACGGCAGGATGAATTCTACTGGCATGTGTTGCCCACCTTTGTGGGGTCTGCCAAAACGACGGTCGTTATCGTAAGCGACGCGCTGCGCTATGAGGTGGCCCGTGACGTCGCGGCGCTTCTCGAGCGCGAGCGCGGCGGCAACGTCAAGGTCTCTAGCATGCAGGCGGTCTTTCCCTCCATTACCGAGATGGGTATGCCCGCGCTGCTGCCGCACCAAGCGCTTGAGCTTGCAGCAGATGGCCCATTTGTGTTGGCTGACGGCATGCCCACTGCGACGACTCCGCAGCGCGAGGCCGTGCTCGCCCACGTTGAGCCCACGGCCCGCGCTTTACGCTCGAGCGCATACCTCAACATGGCAGGAGCCGAGCGCAAGGCACTGCTCAAGGACTCAAGACTCGTCTACCTCTACCACAACAAGATCGATGCCACGGGCGAGAAGGCCGCTACGCAGGATGACGTCTTCGATGCCTGCGCGGACACTGTGGAGGAACTTGCCACGTTGGCGCGCCGTGTGTGCACCGACGCCCCGGGCGCACGTGTTGTTATAACGGCGGACCACGGCTTTATCTACACGCGTCGGGAGCTCAACGAGTGCCAGATGCTCGGCAAGCCAGACCTTCCCGTCCTTGATGCTCCCGTCATGCACGGCAAACGTCATCTGGTGGTGCCCAACAAGGCCGTACTCAAACTTTCGGATGAGGCGCGTGGGGTGTTTGTTAATGTTGACATGGGACGTTTGGGTGCCGGATTTGAGGGGTTTGCCCCGCGCGAGAATGTGCACTTCAAGCGTCCCGGCGGCACTAACAACTATGTCCACGGCGGCATGAGCCTGCAGGAGCTCTGCGTGCCCGTTATCGGATTTTGGCGTGCACGCTCGGGTTCCAAGGACTTTGTCGACACGCGCGCAGCGACACTGCGCGTACTAAGTGAGGGACGCCGAGTGACCAACTCGCTTTTCTCGGTCAACTTAATCCAGGAAGAACCTGTCCAAGGCAAGGTCTTGCCGTGCGAGTACGAGCTGGTGTTTACCGATGCAAGCGGCAACGAGGTGAGCGATACGGTCAAGGCGCATGCCAACAAGACTTCTGTTAACTCGCAGGAGCGCGTGGTGCATGCCAAGTTTGCGTTGCATGCAGTGGATGGATTCTCGGCCAAGGGTCCGTACTATCTGGTCTGCCGCGAACGCGAGACGGGCAAGATCGTTTGGCGTGAGACGTATACCATCGCTGTTTCGTTTGCCCCTGTTGCTGACTTTGGTTTTTAGGAGTGTGCCCTATGTTTGATAGCAATGACGACAATCTGTGGGAAGTTCCCTCGATTGATGTGAATGCGCCGGCGCAGGCTGCGGTGTCTGCAGAGGAGGCCGTGCCCGCCCCGGAGGCTGAGACTGCCGCAAAGGTCGTGGCTGCCGCGCCTGCCCCGGAGCCGACGGTGGCCGCGGTACCCGATGAGGTTGCGGTGCCCGCCGAGGACGAATCCTCGACCGATGGCTATGACCAGGCCGTGGACGAGGCCCCCGAGGACGACGGCTACGGCATGGATGGGCTGGACGGCAAGCTGCTCGAGCACTTTGCTGGCAAGATCGTGCGCAAGGACCTGACGGCCCTTATGAAGCGCGGCGCCAATGTGCCCACCTTTGTGCTGGAGTACCTGCTGGGCATGTACTGCTCAACCGACGACGAGGATGCCGTGGCAGAGGGCCTGGACCGCATTCGCAGGATCCTCACCGATAACTACGTGCGTCCCGACGAGTCCGAGCGCATTAAGTCCAAGATTCGCGAGCTGGGCCGTTTTACCATCATCGATAAGGTGACGGCCAAACTCGACGAGTACAAAGATATCTACGTGGCGTCGTTTGCCAACCTGGCCATCGAGCCGTTTGTGATGCCGGCCGAGTACGTGCGTGACTATTCCAAGATTCTGCAGGGCGGCATTTGGTGCATTATGAGCATCGAGTATCGTCATCCCGTGGATGAGGAAGACGAGTTTGGCATGGAGGTCTTTGGCGACGATGCGCCGCGTCGCTCCAAGGCCAAGCGCAAAAAGCGCGGACCCGAGGACTCTCCGTTTAGCGTGGCGTCGCTCACGCCCATCCAGATGCCCAACCTGGACCTGGATGCCATGGTTGACGAGCGCCAGTATTTCTCGCGCGACGAGTGGCTCAACATGCTGCTGCGCTCCGCTGGCTATGAACCCAGCGAGCTTTCCGAGAAAGAGCGCCTACACTTTATCGAGCGTATGGTGCCGCTCATCGAGTGCAACTACAACCTGTGCGAGCTGGGTCCCCGCGGCACCGGTAAGAGCCATATCTACAAAGAGGTCTCGCCCTACGCCATCTTGCTTTCGGGCGGCCAGACCACCACAGCCAACCTGTTCGGCCGTATGAACTCCATGCGCGCCGATCGCGTGGGCCTGGTGGGCCACTGGGATTGCGTGACTTTCGATGAGGTCGCCGGCATGCGCTTTAAGGACACCAACGCCGTGCAGATCATGAAGGACTACATGGCGAGCGGCAGCTATGCGCGCGGCCGCGATCAGATTAACGCCGATGCCTCCATGGTCTTCGAGGGCAACATCAACGACACCGTGCAAAACGTCCTTAAGACCACGCACCTGTTTGATCCGTTCCCGCCAGAGTTTAACAACGATTCGGCCTTCTTCGACCGTATCCACTATTACCTGCCGGGCTGGGAGATTCCCAAGATGCGCTCGAGCCTGCTGACCGGGCATTATGGCCTGATCACCGACTGCCTGTCGGAGTTTTGCAAGGAGATGCGCCGCAAGGACTTTACGCACCATATCGACCGTTACTTCCGCTTTAACAGCGACTTTAACAAGCGTGACGAGATCGCCGTGCGCAAGACCTTTAGCGGCCTTGCCAAGCTGCTGTTCCCCGACGAGGCCATGGACAAGGACGACGTGCGCTGGCTGCTGGACTACGCCATCGAGGGCCGTCGCCGCGTAAAGGAGCAGCTCAAGATTATGGCGGGCGTCGAGTTTATCGACGTCAATCTGGGCTATATGGATGCCGACAACCCGCAGGACGTTCACGTGGTGCGCGTGCCCGAGCAGAGCGAGGACACGCTGATTCCCGACGGGCCGCTGCTGTCCGGCCACGTGTTTGGCGTGGGCAGGTCGCAGGGCGGCGAGGTTGCCGTGTACAAGTTAGAGAACAAAGCCGTTGCCGGCGAGTGCAAGTTTAAGCACGAGGGCGTGGCCTTTAACAAGCCGGTGCGCGATACGCTGGAAGCCGCGTTCGACAACTTTGTGAACCTGGCGAACCGCGTGGCGCCGGGCATGCACATTGGCTCCAAGGATTACCTGCTGTTCTACAACGACCTGCAGAGCAAGGGCCTGTCCGAGGAGGTTTCGCTCGCCGAGTTTGTGGGCCTTTGCTCCGCGGCGTGCAATCGCCCGGTGATGCCCGCGCTGGCGATTCCGGGAATCTTGCGCATGTCGGGCTCTATGGACGAGATCCGCGGGCTCGAGGACATTATGCGCGTGGCCAAAAACGCCGGCGCCAAGCGCGTGATTTTGCCGCTGAGTGCCATCGCGGGCCTGCAGAGTGTTTCGTCCGAGATTATCTCGGGCCTGAGCCCGGTGTTCTACATGGATGGCGACCCCGTCGACGCCGCGAAGAAGGCTCTGGATCTGTAGGAGTGCGGGCGTGCGGGCTTGCGTGCGCGTGGGCCCGCGGGCGTGTTGGCGTGTTCGAGTAGGGAGGCTTTGCCATGGCGGGTGAGCGTTCTGTTGGCGAGTTGGTCGACGAGCTGTTTGGCTTTGAGTCGGTGGCCAAGCGCCAGGCCGCGCTTGAACGGTACGATCGCGGGGAGTTGGTGCGAAAGGCGCGCTCCCACGAGCTGCTGGGCGTGCTTAGGGACGTCGAGGCTGCCGAGCGCGCTGCGCGCGAGTCTGCCGTACGGGCTGTTGACGGGTATGTCCGTCGTGTTGAGGGCGCTGCGCTTGCACACGCTCGCAAGCAGGCGGGCATTGTTGGTCCGCTGCGGATGGAGCGTCGCTATGCTGCCTTTTTGCGTATGGAGGACAAGGCCGAGCTGCTGGTCCGTTTGGAGCAGACGCTTGCGTTTATCGAGGTAAAGCTGCGCGCCAATACGGCGGACAGGGTTCGTGCGGCGTACGATGCTGCGGGGGCTATGGTGTTGCAGGACGCGGTGCGTTTGAGCGACGTTCGCGTTGCCGAGGCCGTGCCTCTGGATGCCGATCTGCTGTGTACGCAGCTGGAGCAGATGCGCTGTGCCGCCGACGCGACGGACCTTGCGGGTATGATCACAGCGACGTTTGAGTCCGAGCTGAGTGCGACGGGGTCGCAGGGCGCCGACGGGTTTACGGGCGATTTGGCTGGCGATGTTGCTGGTGACGTGGCGTTGGAGCGTGAACTTACGAACGTGCGCGGCGCTGCGCAGCGAGCGCGCTTGGCGGCGCAGGCGTATCGGGCCGAGCGCGCCGCCCGCGTTGCGGGGAGCACGGTGGAGCCTTCGGGGCTGCCGAAGCCTGCGTGCGTTGCGTGCGAGACGGCGTGCGATGCCGGTTTGCTTTCCGAGCTGCTCGCTCAGGTTAAGAAGTCGTTTGAGACCTACCGTCGTGTTGTTGCCGACGGCGGGTTGTTCTGTGCGTTTGGCTCTGACTCACCGCATGGGATTTGCCGGGGCTCGAGCTATTTAGACTACGATTCACGGCTTGACGAAGACGTGCTGGTGGGCGAGTACGACGGCGCTACCAGGCATGATGTTCGGCGTGAGGTCGCGATTCCCGAGCTTGTGGATGAGGCTTCGACTGATGGCGGCGACTCGCTCGAGGTTGCCGTGGCACGCATGCGCGAGTTCAATGAGCGTCGCTACGATGGTGTGCTGGATGAGGACCCTGCGCGCCATGTGAATGCGTTTTGGTATGGACTCAATAAGCTCAGTCAGTATTGCGAGGCCGCCGTGTGTGTGGACGAGCGTGCTTGGGATTGCTTTATCGATAAGGTGCAGTTCGCCTACGATGAGCCCGTGGGGCGCCTGGCCACGCAGATGGACGACAAGCAGGTTGCGGCTTTTGTTGCTGCCGTGGAAGTGCTTGGCGCTGACGAGTAAGGGCCTGGTTTGGCGGGAGGTTTCACCATGAAAATCGAAGTCGATGTAGATCGGCTGCGCGAGGGCCTGATCGACCATGCGGGGAGTGCGGCCGGCGTGGGCTTTCCCGCTGCCATGCTCGACGTAGTGGATATCGAGGATGAGTCCCCTCAAGAGCTTCTAGACCGAGCCGAACGCGAAGGTCTCGACCTCCGCGACTTTGCCGTCGACGACGATTGCGGAGCGTCTGACGACTGGTAACCCCGGGTCAGTTCATCCTTTTCTTCCTGAGATATAAGAGAAATCCCTTTTTGAACGTCCTTCGGGTTCCAAAAAATAGTCGATCAGTCTTTGTATCTTCCTTGCTGTCAAACTTGATAGCCGTTAGCTCGATCGTACAGATGTAGTCAGCAACTTGGAATAGCCGGTAGGCTCGTGGTGTGGCTTCTCGGTATACGATGACATCCCTTGCTAGAACGTACTCAAGCGCAGAATGAATGACCTCCGTTACAATCGGTTGGCCGTTGTCGTAGTAAATCTTAACGGTGTCGTATCGCTGGAAGAATTCCAGATGGTCGAAAAGTTCAACTGTGAGGTCTCGCCTCATTCTCTCCGCGAGACCGTTTTGATTGCCGGCGAATTCGCTCATTCGGTATTGCAGACAGAGATAGCGTATGGGGAGATGCTGAATGAATGCGCGAAATGCGCTCAACATGTGCCTTCGCTGCTCCTTGGGAAGATCTTTGTAGTCGCCGTTTCCATTCAGTAGGGGTCCTGCATGAAAAGGCGTATTGGGAAGCGAGAACTGCGACAGGGCGCGCTCGTAGCGGTCAATGCGTTCAACGATTGCATCGTTTTGATCGTGAAAAACGAGGGTGACGAGGTAGTAGTTGGAGACGCCTCCGAGGTCGCCAGATTCGTCAACAAAGACGGAGAGTTCGCTCATGATGGGCCTCCATTTTTGCAAAAAAATGCCGGGGGTAAGACCCCGGCTCTTGGAGGCCCCTCTTTTGGAGGGAACCGTATTCTTTATACCATGAGATAAGGGGTGCTTTCAAGTAATATTATAATAAGCAAACATATGTTCGTCAAACTACCTGCGAAAAGTCCTTAGCCGTCCAGAGGTGGGTAGAGCGTCTCGTAAATTGCTGATGCAATGGGCCGGCGTTTTCCCGAGAAGTATTTAGTCTTGACTCGCATAAAAAATGCCAAGGGACATCCCCCGGCTCTTAGAGGTCCCTTTATTCGAGGGTATCGATTTCTTTATAGCATGAGATCGGACGGCTTTCAAATGGCGCCATGTGGATGGGATGGGATGGCGCGCCTGATAAAGCCCTCAATGAATGGCATCTAACTAGCGTTCGTGATATAAAGAAGTCGGTCATCTCAAAAGAGAGGGCTTCCAAGTGCCGGGGACGTTTTCCCCGGCTTTTTTATTTTGGTGTCAATTCAAATGTTTTTCAACCCATCCCCTTAATAACTTGCGGTGAAATAGGGACTGAAATGGCTGTTCAGAGGCCTATTCAGTCCCTATTTCACCGCAACTTATGGGTGGGGATGGCTACGACGCCAGCGTGGCGATGACGGCTTCGTCGCCGGCGTATATTAGGGTGTTGCCGTCGGGGATGATCGTCTGGCCGTCGCGTTTGAGCATCACGACGATAAAGGGATGCTTGCCTTGCGGCACATCGCGAAGACGCTGGCCGGCCAGGCGACCGTGGGGAGTCACGGTGACCTCGCGCAGCGTAACTTCGGTACGCTCTTCGAACGTCGGCGCGGCCATCACCAGCAGATCGCCTTCCTGGATCACGGTGTCGCCATTGGGCAGTACCGGGTGCGCCCCGTCGCGCAGCACCAGGACCACGAGCATATTTGTGGCGCTGCCAATGTCCGCGAGCGAGCGTCCGGCAAACGGATGTCCAGCGCCCACCTTGAGCTTTACAAACGACATGCCGTCCTCGTCGCGGTAGTCGTTAAAGGTGCGGCGCACGTCGCCGGTCGCATCGATCATATCGAGCTTCTTCGCCACCGCCGGCAGCAGCGAGCCCTGCACCACAATGCTCGACACGGCAATCACAAACACCAGGTCAAACAGGTTGTGACCGCCGGGGACACCGGCCACTACGGCAAAGAGGCTAAATACGACCGAAGCTGCGCCGCGCAGGCCCGCCCAGCTTACGAGCGCGACCTGGCGGGGGTTCGTCTTAAAGGGCGCCAGGAGCACGCCGACGGCGATGGGACGGCTCACAAAGAGCATAAACGCCATGAGCGCCAGGCCCGGCAGCAGCATTTGCGGCAGGCGCGCGGGCGTGACGAGCAGGCCCAGCAAAAAGAAGATGGTCATCTCGGCCATCTCGGTGAGGGTGTCAAAGAAGTGCGCCATC
>ERZ824488.2022-NODE-2022-length-19588-cov-8.428301_pt1 | contig 19588 bp, 16 predicted proteins | sample MGYA00519936_ERZ824488 | MGnify/ENA primary metagenome ERZ824488 (study PRJEB31778, sample SAMEA3449153) | human gut metagenome | biome: human gut; feature: human-associated habitat; material: faeces | place: United Kingdom | collected 2010/2012 ... | reverse complement strand
GCGCGGCGGCGCCGGCTGGGGTGTGAACCGACATCTGGGTGGAGGCGTGCAGCCGGATTTTCGGCGCCGCCTCCCGCAGTAAGGAGGCAAACCCCACATCCTGAACGATAAAGCCATCCACCGGCAGGGAGGCGGCGTACTCCGCCAGGCTCAGGGCTGTTTTCAGCTCCGGGTCTCTCAGCAGAGTATTGACGGCGAGGTACACCCTCACGTTCCGGATATGGCAGTATTCCACCGCCTCCTTCAGCTCCTGGCGGCTGAAATTCTGGGCGCCCGCCCTGGCGCTGAACTGCTCCGCGCCCAGGTAAACGGCGTCCGCGCCCATGCGGACCGCCGGATATATGCTTTCCATCCCCCCGGCGGGGGCTAAAATTTCGATTGGCTGGCTCAAGCTACGCTACAACTCCTTTTTCGTAAACACACAAATCCTTTGTCCCGGCGGCTCTGGCGGAACAGCCGGAAAAGTCTGACCCGGCGGCCTTTTCCTGTAACGGCAAACCGGCGTTTTTCTATGGCGGCCGGGGACGCGCGGGAGTCCTCGCAGGCCGCCGGGAACAGCGGGAAATAAAGAAGCAGGAAATGATGAGACCTATGAGGTTTCATCATTTCCTGCTTTTTTCCTTTTATGCTTTTTCGAGGGAGTAACCGGCTCCGCGGATGGTGCGGATCTGTACCTGAGAATTGATTTCTTTTAATTTTTTTCTGAGGAAACTGATGTAGGTCCAGATCACATTGATATCCGCGTTGGAATCCATAACCCAGAAGGTCTCCATGAGATGCTCCGGAGAAAAGATTTTATTGGGATAGCGGAAAAATAATTCCATCAGCTGAAATTCCTTGTTGTTGAGGCGGATCTGGCTTTCGGAGGCAGAGAGCAGGTATTGTGAGCAGTCCAGAGTCGTGTTTTCGAGGGTCAGAAGTTCGGGAATGTAGGAGCTGCTCCGTCGCCCTAAGGCCCGGACACGAGCGAGAAATTCGCTGGGGGCAAAGCTTTTCGGGAGGCAGTCATCGGCACCGGTATTGAGGGCCTGGATCCGTTCTTCAATGGCGTCCGTGCTGCAAAGATAGAGAAGGGGAGTTGCTATGCGGTTTTGACGAAGTTCCGCCAGGGTGGACAGAGAATGTTTGTCCGGGACCGTGGAAGATACTCCAAAGATAATGAGATGAAAGGGAGAAGAAGGGCCATAGCAAAGGGCATCGCCGGGGACAGTGGCCACATCCACGGTGTAACGGTTCTTTTCCAGCAGATTCTTGAGTTTTCTGCCGATGGAGAAATCATTTTCAATCAGTAAAATTCGCATAACATCACTACTCCTGTGTTTTTTCTAACTATATTTTAAAGGGAAATTGTGTCTAAAAAGCGAAATAAAATGGATATTGGTCATTTTTCAAAAAGTCTTCACAATTTTTTTTAGCTGGATTTTGGGAAAAACCTATAGAATAGAAAGAAAAACTATGGAGAGGAGAAAGAAATGGAGCTGGATGGAAAGTACAGACATGAATTGAAATACAAGATCTATTTTTCAGAATATCTGGCGATTCGCCAGAGGCTGCGGTCGGTGATGCGTCCGGACCCTCATGCGGGAGCGGATGGGACTTATCAGATCCGTAGCATTTATTTTGATAACGTCTATGATAAAGCCCTTCGGGAGAAGGTTGACGGGATCCAGAAACGGGAGAAATTTCGTATTCGTTATTATAATGACCGGTTTTCTCTTATTACGCTGGAAAAGAAGATCAAGCACAACAGCCTCTGTATGAAGAAAGATGCGGAGATCACAGAGGCAGAGTGCCGGGCGCTTCTTTCCGGGGATACGGGCTGGATGCTGGGGCATTCGGAGGAGCTGGTACGGGAGCTTTACTGCAAAATGAAGAGTCAGCAGCTGCGGCCCAGGGTTCTGGTTTCCTATAAGAGAGAACCTTACGTCTATGCGGCCGGAAATGTGCGTGTGACTTTTGACTCCAATATCCGGACCACGTTGTTTCACCGGGATTTTCTGGAAAATCAGGTGCGGGATATTGAGACGGAGGAGGTGCCGGGAGATATGATTCTGGAAGTGAAATTCGATGAGTTTCTTCCGGAGATCATCGCCTGCCTTCTGCAGACAGAGGGAATCCGTCAGCAGGCTTTTTCCAAGTACGGAGCCTGTCGGAAATTCGGATGAGGATGCGCTGCAGGCGTGAGCGAGAGGTTTGGGGCAAAAAATATGCAGCGGTTTCTGAATAGTTGAGAAAATACATAGTAATCAGGAGGAATCAATCAATGAGCTTTCAAGATATTTTCAAATCCAGTTTTCTGGAGAATGTGACAGAATTTTCACTTCTGGACACCTGCATCGGGCTGGCAGTGGCCCTACTGGTGGGCCTTTTTATCTTTATGATCTATAAAAAGACGCTGACAGGAGTTCTTTACTCCGATGGCTTTGCGTTGACTCTCGTGGGCCTTTCGCTGGTGACGACGCTGGTGATTATGGCAGTAACGTCAAACGTGGTATTGTCCCTCGGTATGGTCGGCGCTCTTTCTATTGTCCGTTTCCGAACAGCGATCAAAGAGCCGGTGGAGATCGTCTTTCTTTTCTGGTCTCTGGCCGTAGGAATTGTCATCGGCGCAGGAATGATTCCGCTGGCGATCATCGGTTCCGCACTCATCGGTGTGATCCTGCTTCTTTTTGCCAACCGGAAAATCCGGAAACAGCCCTACATTCTGGTGATGAGTTGCAAGGATGAGGTGGCAGAGCAGAGAATTACGGAGATTCTTGCGAAGGCTGTGGAATATTACACCGTGAAATCCAAGACAGTCAATGCGGCAGGCATCGCATTTACGGCGGAACTTCGGACGAAGAATGCGGAGACAGCTTTTGTAAACCGGATTACGGAGCTTGAGGGCGTGGAAAATGCCACACTCGTAAGCTACAACGGAGAATATATGGGATGATGGAGGAAAGGGTATGATCACACACAGACATATGACGAAATGGATCGCACTGGTCATGGCTGTGGCTGTTTGTCTGTGTCTGGCGGCGGTGGCCTGCCCAGAACAGATAAAGGCCCTGGCCGGTGAGAGCAGTGTCTCCATGGAATATGAGACGGCGCTTTTTAACACGGATGAGGTCATGCAGGTAAATATTCTCATGGATTCGGACGACTGGGATGAGATGTTGGAAAACGCCATGGAGGAGGAATATTATTCCTGTAACGTGGAAGTCAACGGAAAGACTTTTTACAATGTAGGAATCCGGCCGAAAGGAAATACCAGCCTTTCTTCCATTGCCAACGATCCCACGACGGACCGCTACAGCTTCAAGTTGGAATTTGACCATTATGTGGAAGGTCAGACCTGCTATGGCCTCGATAAGCTGATTCTGAACAACAACTATGCGGATGCCACGAGCATGAAGGAAGCCCTGATCTACGATATGTTCCAGTATCTGGGGGCGGACGCTTCACTTTATAATTACGCGGGCGTTTCCGTCAACGGCGAGTACTGGGGCTGTTATCTGGCCCTGGAGGGCGTGGAGGACAGCTTCCTGCTTCGGAATTACGGAGCGGCAAAGGGAGAACTCTACAAGCCGGAAGGCATGGAGATGGGGAACGGAGGTGGCAGTCCTCAGTCCGGAAGCGGCGGTGCGGATCTGAACTATACAGACGATGAAGTGGACAGTTACGAGACGATCTGGGACGGTGAGATCACAGAGAGCGGAAAAAAGGACCACGAGAGGGTGGTGAAGGCCCTGAAAAATATTTCGGAGGGAACGGATCTGGAAGACTATATGGATATCGATAACCTTCTGAAATATATGGCAGTACATATTTTCTCCGTCAACGATGACAGCCTTTCCGGAAATATGGCGCACAATTATTATCTCTATGAGTCCGGCGGAAAGCTGAATCTGATCCCCTGGGATTACAATCTGGCTTTTGGCGGCATGGGAATGGGAAATGATGCTTCCTCTGTGATAAACAGTCCCATCGACAATGCTTTTTCAGGGACTACGTTCTTTGATACTCTGATGGAAAATGAGGAGTATCATGAGAAATATCTTTCCTGCCTTCAGCAACTGGTGGATGAGTATATCAATGGCGGTGGGTTTGAGACTTTTTATAACCGGACCAGAAGCCGGATCGACTCTCTCGTGGAGAGTGATTCGACAGCGTTCTATACCTATGAGGAGTATGAGGCAGCGGCTGAGATGCTCTGTACGGTGGTGAAGCTTCGCGGGGAATCCATTGAGGGTCAGCTGAATGGTATGATTCCCACTACGGAGGAGGAGCAGAGGAGTGCGACGACGCTCATTGATGCTTCTGACGTGGACTTAAGCGTTATGGGCACCATGAACAATGGAGGCGGCGCTCCGGGAGGCGATGACGCCAGAGAAGCTTTTGCGGGTACGGGAGACGGGGAAATGCCTGATAACATGCCGCAGGGAGGCCCGCCGGACAGGAAAAAGGGTGAGATGCCGGATATGGGCGAGGGCGGAGCACCGGGCAATATGGTGCAGATGCCTGGTGGTGGAACGCCGGGCAGTACGGACCAGAAGAGTGAAAGCAAATCAGAAGAAAATAAAGAGACGGAAAATGCAGAAGCTGCAGAAACGGAAGTAACTGAAGAAAACAATGTCAGTACGGAAACTGCGCTGATGCAGACGGTAGCGGGTACAGCGGAAAAAGACAGTGCAGATGTGAAAGAAGATACAAAAATGCAGGAAACGAAAGCAGGCACAACAACAGAGGAGACAGAAGCAGAGACAAAAGCTGTGGAGCATCAGATGATTCAAGAATCACTGCCGCAAACTGCTTCAGAGCAGACCTTAGAGCAGGATACTGTGCCGGAAAACACTTCGGACCAGACGGCGGATCAGGAAGTGGCAGGCAAGAAGATCACGACGCAGGAGTCTGAATCTGAGTCTACTTCCACTCAGACCACCTCTCAGGACAACGCCAACATGCCCGCTGCCCCGGGAAACTTTGATCAGAACGGGGGTGAGCTCATGGGCGGCAATGGTAACGGAAACGGGAATGACAATTTTGTTCCCGGCAACATGCCAGGCGGTATGGGGGAAGAGACCTCGACCGGCATTTCTGCGAATCTCATCTGGTTCGCGATTTCTCTGGGAGTCCTGGTTCTGGCTCTTCTGTTTGCAGGGCTTTTTAAAAGACGGCCCCGCAGACGGTAAACAAAAAACGCAGATTCTCGATAAAAAGAGAAGTCTGCGTTTTTAATTGCAATCTTATTTAGTCCGCATTTTCCGGACGTTCTGCGCGATGGCGATCACCATGAGAACGGCGGTGATGAACTCGGCCACCGGGAAGGCCAGCCAGACGCCGGTCATGCCAAAGAGGGCGGAGAGGAGCAGCGCACAGAGGCTGATGGCCACAAAACCACGGAGCACAGAGGTGATGAAGGCCCAGGCAGCACTTTCCGTGGCGCTTAAGAAACCAGTGCCGATGATGTTAAAGCCGGCGAAGAGAAAGCCGGTGAAATAGAGCTGGACGCCGAAGACCGCATAGGAAGCCATTTCTGCGTTGTTCTCGTTGTTGAAGACGGCGACAATTACATCCGGAATCAGGTTTGTGACAAGGATGATGAGGACAGCCGCGGCGATTCCGGTGATGATGGAAAGGCGGAGAATCTTCTGTACGGATTTGTCGTCATTTTTTCCATAATAATCACTGAGAAGGGGCTGGGACCCCTGGGAGATACCGTTGAAGACCGCTGTGGCCACCAGAGCCACGTTGGCGACGACGCCATAGGCAGCGATGCCGGTATTTCCGGTGAGCCCGAGAATCAGGAAATTGAAGACCATGGTGGTCACACCGGAGGAAATCTCACCCATAAAAGCCGCTACACCCAGCTGACAGGCCCGGCCGAGACGTCGAAGCGAAGGAAGCTGCAGACGGAAACGGATGGAGTTCTTTTTGGAAAAAAAATGGATACAGCAGATACCGATTCCCACGATGGGAGAGAAGGCAGTGGCCAAAGCCGCGCCGGGCATTCCCATTTTCAGTGGGAACATCAGAACATAGTCCATGACGATATTGAAGATACTGCTGGAAAAAGTGGCTGTCATGGCAAGGGACGGATTTCCGTCGTTCCGGACGAAGGCATTGCAGATGTAGTTCATCATGAAAAAGGGTCCGAAAAGCATAAAAATTCTTGTATACGGTATACCAATGGCCACAATGTCCTCCGTGCCTCCCAGAAGCCTTACGATGGGGCCCGGGAAAAAGAGGCCGGCGAGAGAAAAGATCAGGCCGAAGATCACGGCAAAAATGATGGCGTTGGAAAAATAGTAATCCGCTTCCTGATCTCCTCTGGCGCGATAAATTTTAAAACGGGTGGCGGAACCTACGCCGATCATCGATCCGATAGCGAAGATCAGGCTGTAGAGAGGCAGAATCAGGTTCAGGGCGGTGATACCGTCCGCACCCTGGGCCAGGGAGATGAAAAAAGTATCTGCCAGCACATAGGCAGATAATCCGAGCATTCCCAGGATATTCTGGGAGACATATCTGGCAAAAAGGCCCCCGGCAGAATCCTTTTTGGCCGATGCGGTTGAAGTCATAGATATTCTCCTTCTGATAAAAATACTGTAAAAAGCAGCACGCCCAGTGTATCATGAAGCAAATAGGATTGCAAGGCATAACAAAGAGAAACAGGCAGCCGCTTCCGGAAAAGAAAGCAGCTGCCTGCAAAAGGGGCTCGAATTACAGTTCCGCTTCAATCTCGCCGTCGGTGACGGTGAAGATGATCGGATCGGAGTAGACGGATTCATTTTTCAGGTCCACCATTTCGAAAAGCATGAGGAACTGGCCGTCGCCCATCTCGGTCTCCTCAAAGGTTGTATTTTCAGTGACGGTGAAGGTGTCGATTTCCACCGGGGTAAAATCGTCATCCCCGGAGATCGTGGAGGCGTAATGGATCGTGGTGAGTTCATCGCCGGGCTGAAGCTGAATCAGATTCCGGTCGGACATGCCGTTATCATCGATGCCTTTTCTGGCGCCGAGGATGGTAAATTCCTCCGCACTATAATCGTAAACGACCCGGAGATGGTAGTCCTCGCCGTTGAGCTTCACGGGAACGCTGTAGAGATTGTAATCGTCGCCCTCATAGACGATCTCCATGTAGCAGAGATTGCCGTCAATGGAGCCCCAGACGCCGCGGAAATTGTCAGTGAAGACGCCGTTTTCCCAGTCCATGTCAATATCGTTGTCACGGCCGAGATAGAGAAGAATATCGTCCTCCACATCCATGTAGGCCAGCTGGAAATAGACGCCCTTTAAGAGGTTGGCCGTGTCTGCATCCAGTTCCATGACTGCATAGCCCTCGTCATTTAAGGTGAGGTGATAATCGCCGGAGCCATCTTCGGCCAAGGAGGGGATTTCCGGGAGTTCCCCGTAGCCCATCTCGCTTACATAGGCGATGCCATCCTCATCGAGGCTGCCGCTGAGCTCGTAGCTGTAGAGATAGCGGAAAGCGTCGCTGGCGCCGACGGAAGCGTACTGAATGAAATCGTCGGTATTTCCACTGTAGGAATAGTAGCAGGAAAGGCCGGAGGATTTTTCCCGGTAAGGGCCATTGACCTTGTATACAACGCAGTCCTCCAGGGCGGAGAGCACGTCCGTGCCCGTATCGGTGAAAAGTGCGGCGCTGTTGTTTACCAGGTCGCCTAAGTCCACCATATTGGTGTAGCCCTGATCCTCCGTATTTCCGCCGTAATTTTCCGACTGGAGGGCGCTTCTGCCAAACTCGGAGAAAAAGATCGGATCGGCGCAGGCGTAGGAGAGGGCTTCCCTTCCGAGATTGTCGTAAGCCACCAGAAGGGGGCTGATCCGGGAAAGGTCGATGACCGAGAGCGTGATCTCATCGTCTGTTCCGTAGATCTCACAGCCCTCCTGGAAAGAATCGCAGATAGCGGTACCAAGTGTTGCACCGTCCATGGAAGGATCTTCGGCAAGAGCGCCCAGCCAGCCGGTATAGTACCAGCCGTTTCCAGGCTCGGTTTCTTCGCTGGCAACCATGTAGGAAGCCACGTCGGAGAGCATGGAGGCTGTGTCAACGGTGGCCATGAGGCAGGCGTCAAAGCCCACGAGGTCGAGGGGAGGATTTTCCTCTGAGAGCTCGTAGACGGAGGCAAAAGCGTTGTAGATCTCATCCAGGGTCAGAGAGTCGTAATCGTAGATCTCATCGAAGGAGACGCCGGAAGCGCTGCCGGAACCGTGATCCCAGAAGATCACAGCTGTGTGATCCGCGGGATAATTGGTGGAGCAGAAGTCAAGAAAATCGGCCAGGGTGGAAGCCTCCCCCATGCTGGCGGAAGGGACGGAATCCACAAAACTCAGCTCCTCGTCCTGGTAGACATAGCGCTCCAGGCAAGAGGGATCGACGGTTTCATTCTGCCATTCCGTGGCGCCACCGGTCTCAACGACAACGGTGACATTTTCCGGGAGAGAGACCTCCAACATCTCGGAGAGATCCTCTGTGGCACAGCCGTACTGGCTTTCCAGGTCGCTGCCGCAGAGATACCAGTAGACGGCCCAGGTTTCCTCCGTCTCATCATTGGCGGAGACGGGAAGAGAGCCCAGAAGGGAGAGGGCGGAGACGTAAATCAGAAATTTTTTCATAGGTACCTTCTTTCTGCCGAATGGGCTTTTTTTAATCATATCATCCTGATGGGGGAGAAGCAAGAAAGGAGGGACAAAAAGACGGTTTCCGGGCCGAGGAAAGGTCGGAGTGCCCGCTTGCAAATGAAAAAAAAACTGCTATACTGGTAAGTACAGACAAAGTCTGAACATATCAATGGAGGTAGAAAAATGGAGTACAGCAAATTTGAAAAACTGGGAATTTCTACGTCACTTTTAGGTTTTGGATGCATGCGTTTTCCACAGACGCCGGATGGAAAGATCGATGAGCCGGAAGCAGAGAAAATGCTGGATACAGCCATCAAGGCCGGCGTTACCTATATCGATACGGCTTATCCGTATCACAATGGAGACAGCGAGCCTTTTGTGGGTAAGGTACTGAAAAAATATGACCGGGATTCCTTCTATCTGGCCACAAAACTTCCGATCTGGAAGCTGGAGAAAAAAGAGGATGTAAAGAGAATTTTTGACGAGCAGCTGGAGCGCCTGGCTGTGGATCATGTGGATTTTTATCTTCTGCATGGCCTGGACAAAGAAGCCTGGGAAAAGGTAAAAGAGTTGGATGTGCTTCCTTTCGTGGAGTCCATGCGTGAGGCCGGAAAGATCCGTTATATCGGCTTTTCCTTCCACGATGATTATGAAGTCTTTGAGGAGATTCTGACAAGCCGTCCTTGGGATTTCTGCCAGATCCAGTACAACTACATAGACCGTGACATTCAGGCAGGCGATAAGGGCTATGCGCTGGCTGAGAAGCTGGGAGTTCCCCTGGTAATCATGGAGCCGGTCAAAGGCGGTTCTCTGGCCGCTCTTCCCGAGGAAGTAGAAGCTCCCTTCAAGGAGGCAAGACCGGAGGCCAGCACTTCTTCCTGGGCCTTTCGCTGGGTGGCATCCCATCCGGACGTCCATGTGGTATTAAGCGGTATGTCCACGATGGAGCAGGTGGAGGACAACCTGAAAACTTTCGGCAATTTTGAGCCTCTGACTGAGAAGGAAGAGAAAATTGTGGAGGGAGTTGCCGCTGCCATCAAGGCCAGAACGAAGAATGGCTGTACGGGATGCGCTTACTGTATGCCCTGCCCGCATGGCGTTAATATTCCGAAGAACTTCCGGATCTGGAACGACCTTGCCATGTACGGAAATGAGGAGATCACCAGACAGAATTATTTCAAGTATCTGCCGGAAGCAGAGCGGGCCGATAAGTGCAAAGCCTGTGGAAAATGCGAAAAAGTCTGTCCCCAGAGCCTGTCCATCCGTGAAAATCTGAAACAGGTGCAGAAAGAGATGGAAGCGCTGAAAAATAAATAAGCTTAAAATGTAAGGGCGGTTCATAGATACATGAGCCGCTTTTGTCAATTTGATGGAAAAATTAAAAAATACTGGACATCTTTCACAAATAGGCTATAATAAATGCAAAAAGTACCAGTCGAAAAAAGGCGAAAGAGGGTGTTTTGTATGAGAGAAATTTTTGATCTTTATTCATACCTGAAAATTTCCGGGGCCCAGGCAGCCGGAAGGCGTCTGAAGGCAAGGGAAGCCGGGATTCATGTTCCGGTATTTCTGCAGGCAGATATTTCGGTCCATTGCAATCTGTCCTGTCCAGGTTGTGAGAACGGCTATATTCATACGAAACATCAGGAAGAGCTCATGACGGTAAACGAGTGGGATGTTCTGTTCCGGGAGGCGGAAAAGCTGGGTATCCGCTTTTTCTTTCTCACCGGTGGAGAGCCGCTGATGGAGAGGGAGATCCTGGAGCGGGCGGCCCGGTATCAGAACAGCTGGTTTCTGGTTTTTACGAAGGGAACGCTTCTGAATGAAGAATATGATCAGTTTTTCAGCGATCACCGGAATCTGGTTCCCATGCTCTGTCTTGATGCCTGCTCGGATATCAACCTGGAGAAAATGGGAAAGAGTTCCTATCTTTATGAGAGCCTTATGTATTCCATGGATGCTCTGAGCCGTCGGGATATTGTATATGGAACCAGCGTTACCCTGACAGGAGAGAACAGAAACCGCGTTCTCACCAGAGGCTTCCTGGATGGACTGAACCGGAGAAAATGCAACGGCGTCCTCTATCTCGTCCGGGATGAGGCAGACGGCCACGGCGCGGGTCATGGCGTGGGAAATCCGGCCTGGGACGGAAGCCTTCGCCTGACGGAAGAGGAAAAAGAAGAGGTGAAGGAGAACTTAAAGGAGCTCTGGAAGGACTATCACGATATGGTATTGTATACACTATCCAGAAGCGGACATTTCTTGGGGCAGCCCTTTGAAAAGGCGGAGGTTTACCGGGTTTCCGCAGAAGGGAATGTATACAATTCTCCCGCAGGCCTGGAAAAACTGGGAAATCTCAGGGAAAAAGATCTCCGGAGCATTTTGCAGAGGTAGTAAGTTTACATTTTGATTACAAAATCTTGTATACTTTTGTGAGCCACAACAGCTATAATTCTATTAGGCTTTACGGCAGCAGTTCGCGTCAGAGCTGTTGCTTTTTCATGTAACAGGAAATTCTGCTGGATTACCGGTTACACAAATATATGAGGGGCAGGATAAAGAATGAAACAGTTGAAGGAATATCTGGAGAAATTGGAAAGCGCCGATATGACGGCGGCTTTTTGTATAGATGGAGAAGAAGAGGCGGAGGTCAGGGGGGTGACCTTTGATTCCAAGGAGGTGGTTTCCGGCGGGATCTTTGTATGCAAAGGGAAAAACTTCCGGGTGGAGTATTTAAAGGAGGCCCTGGAGCGGGGCTGTATCTGTTATGTGAGCGAGAAGCGGTACGAGCTTTCGGAAGAGACCGCCTGGATTCAGGTGAAAGATATCCGGAAGGCCATGCCGGTGCTGGCGGCCATTTTCTACCGGACGGAGCCGCTGCCGCTTCATCTCACCGGCGTCACGGGAACCAAGGGAAAGACGACCACTTCCTATTATATTAAGGCGATCCTGGATGTCTGGGAGAAGAAGCAGCAGGGGAAGGAGACAGGCCTCCTTTCCTCCGTGGATATCTACGACGGAAAAGAACTGGTACCGGCGAAGATGACTACGCCGGAGGCTATGGAAATCCACCGCCATATCCGGAACTGTGCGGACGAGAACATCCGTTATCTGACGATGGAGGTCTCCAGCCAGGCGCTGAAATATAAGAGAGTACGGGGGCTGAAATTTGATGTGGGGATCTTCCTCAACATCTCCGAGGATCACATCAGTCCCTGCGAGCATGAAAATTTCGAGGATTATTTTACCTCGAAGCTTTCTCTTTTCAAGCAGACGAAGGTGGCCTGCGTGAATCTGGACAGCGCAGAGAAAGAGAGAATCCTTTCTGCCTCTCAGATTGCGGAGAAGGTGCTGACCTTCGGAACCACGGGAGCGCCGGATATCTGGGGGCACGATATCGAGATGCACGGGGGAAGGATTTCCTTCTGGGTGCGCTGCGACCGGTTCCATGAGAAGTTCAATCTCCGGATGCACGGCCTTTTCAATGTGGAAAATGCGCTGGCTGCCATCACGGCGGCTTATGCCTACGGGGTGGATGTGGACTCCATGAAGGAGGCTCTGGCCAATGTGCAGGTGAAGGGACGGATGGAAGAGTTTGAGAGCCGCGACCGGAAACTGGTGGCCATCGTGGATTACGCTCACAACCGGCTGAGTTTCGAGAAGCTCTATGATTCTGTATATAAGGAATATCCGGGCTATGAGATCTACACGGTCTTCGGCTGTCCAGGAGACAAAGCATTGAACCGGCGGCGGGATCTGGGACTGATTTCCGGGCTTTTTTCCAACCGGGTTTATCTCACGACGGATGATCCGGGGACGGAATCTGTGACCAGGATTTCCGAGGAGACCGGTCATTATGTGGAGATGGTGGGCTGTCCCTGCGAGTGCATTGAGGACCGGGCGCTGGCGATTCACCGGGCAATTCAGGACGCGGGAGAGAAGACCGTCGTGCTGGTTCTGGGAAAAGGAAGCGAGGGGCGGCAGCGTTTCGGAAACCTCACTTACGACTGTCCCACGGATTCCGAGATGGTGCGAAAGAGCATGAATAATTACGACCGCCAGACCATACGGCGGAAAGTTTCACGGAGAACATAGAAATTATTTTTCCGGCTGCTGGAAGTAAAAAATCCGGCAGCCGGATTTTTGCTGCCATGCATATGAGAAAAAAGAAATGTTTGTCCGCGATAGAAAGACAAATATCTTCCTTGTGAAAAGACAGGGGTCATGATAAAATAAAACCTGCCGGAAGGTTCCGGTAATACGAAAAAAGAGAAAACGGAGATTTTATATGGAAAAGATTGTGCTTGCTTCTTCTTCTCCGAGAAGACGGGAGCTTATGGCCCGGGCTGGGTTTAGATTTGAAGTGATTGTAAGTGAAGCAGATGAAAACATCGAGGTGGAGGCCCCGGACCGAATGGTGGAGGAGCTCTCCAAAAGAAAAGCGGGAGCCGTGGCAGAACTGGTGAAAACGCAGGGCTTTGCCGAGGATTCCGTTCTGATCGTCGGGGCCGATACCATGGTGTCCATCGATGGAAAAAAGCTGGGAAAACCCGCCGGGGAAGCAGGTGCAGAAGCCATGCTGAAAGAGCTTTCCGGCAGAACCCATCAGGTGTATACCGGCGTGACCCTGATTCGCATCAAAAAGGAGAGCGGGCATTTTTACCAGGAGAGCAGGACGTTTTCCGAGGGGACGGACGTCTCCTTTTATCCGATGACGGAGCGGGAGATCTGTGACTACATCGCCACCGGGGAGCCCATGGATAAGGCAGGGGCTTACGGAATCCAGGGAAAAGCGGCGATTTTTGTCAAAGGAATCCGGGGGGACTACAACAATGTGGTGGGACTTCCCATCGCAAAGCTCTATCAGGAGCTGAAAAGCTGGAAAGAGAAAAAATAGAAAAGAGGGATATTTTGAAAAACAGAATTTTGGTCATAGAGGATGATACTGCCATTTCTGAGCTGATCTCCATGAATCTCACAGTGGCGGGGTACGATACGGAGGCGCTTTTTGACGGAAACGAGGTGGAAGAGCTCTTAAAAACGGACAGGAATTTCGATCTGGCCCTTCTGGACGTGATGCTTCCGGGAAAAGACGGCTTCGAACTCATGGACCTTATGAAGGAGGCGAAGATTCCGGTGATCTATCTCACGGCGAAAAACGACGTGGGCTCGAAGATCCGGGGACTTCGTTCCGGAGCGGAGGATTACATTGTCAAGCCTTTCGAAGTGCTGGAGCTTCTGGTCCGCGTCGAAAAAGTGCTGGAGCGGACCGGACGGCAGATCAGCCGGATCACTGTGGGCGATATCGAGATCAATTTAAATGAGCATCAGGTCACAAAAAACGGCCAGGAAGTCAGCTTAAAACCCCTGGAGTACGATCTTCTGGTGCTGCTGGCGAAGAATAAAAACATGGCTTTTACCCGGGAACAGCTCTTAAATCAGGTCTGGGGAAGCGATTATCTCGGGGAGACCAGGACCGTGGACGTCCACATCGGCCAGCTTCGGAAAAAACTGGAACTTTTTGATGTGATCAAGACGATTCCCAAGATCGGATACCGTCTGGAGGATTAAGGATGAAGTTATGGAAGAAAATTTCCCTTCTGACGGCAGTGGTGCTTTTCATTGCCATGGGGATTTTCGGAGGCGGCATGCTGTACGAGACCTGGAAGTACAACCTGAACCAGACCGTCAGCAGCTACCAGCAGCAGATGAAGGTCAATTCTTATGTCATCGCCCAGGAGATCAACAACAATCCGCTCTCCCGTTTCAGCGAGGTGACGAGGAAATCCTTTCTGAATTATACCGTGCAGAAATACGGCGGGACGGATTACATTCTGCTGAAAAACGGCCAGGAGGTCGTGAATCTCACGGGCTACACGCTGGTGAGTGGGGAGGATGCGCGGTTTAATGATCAGGATCCGGCCTATGTCCTGCAGAAAACGGACAACCGCCATCTTCTGGTCATGGGGCAGACGCTGAAGACGGAGAAAAAGGGAAATCTCAAATTTCAGCTCATTCTTGTGAAGGATATTTCCGGCATTTATGAGGAAATGACAAAGCAGATGTGGCTTTTCATCATGATCTATCTGGTGGTGATCTTTTTTGCTGTGGATATTGTATTCTGGCTCGTGCGGATGGTCTTAAAACCGCTGACGGAGCTTGAGAACACCGCGGGGGCCATCAGCCGGGGTGACTGGGAGCGGCGCTGTCGGGTTCGTCGAAATGACGAGATCGGCAAGGTGAGCGTGGCTTTCAACCGGATGGCGGACAAGATGGAGGAACAGATGGAGGAGCTGGAGACCGTTTCCGAGCGGCGGCGTCAGCTGCTGGGAAGTCTGACCCATGAGCTCAAGACGCCCATGACTTCGATTATCGGCTATTCCGACACGCTTCTCCATGTGAAAATTTCCGAAGAGCAGCAGAAAAAAGCCCTGGAGCACATCAATTCCGAATGCCGTCGTCTGGAGCGTCTTTCCGGAAAAATGATGACCCTCATCGGTCTTTATGACGAGGACCGGATTCACAAGGAACCTTACCCGGTGGACAGACTGGTCCGGGAGGTGGCCGATCTGGAGTGCTACCATATGCAGGACAGTCAGATGGAGCTTCTGGCTTTCTCCGAGAGCTGGGAGTGTGAGATGGATGTGGACCTGATGGAAAGCCTTCTGGTGAACCTTCTGGACAACGCCATCAAGGCCTCGAAGCCGGGCTCTGTCATTGAGCTTCACGGGGAAAAGGGCTGCATCTGGGTTCGGGATTTCGGAAAAGGAATTCCGAAGGAAGAGATACCGCGGATTACGGAGGCCTTTTATATGGTAGATAAATCCCGGAGCCGGAAGGCCGGAGGCATTGGCATGGGTCTGGCGCTCTGCCAGAAAATCGCCGAGATTCACAGGGCGAACCTTGTGATCGAGAGCGTTGTGGGTCAGGGAACGAAAATCAGCGTGGTATTTCAGGAGGAGACGGACGAATGAGAAAAGGGAGAATTTTGCTGACAGGTTTTCTTCTGGGGAGTCTTTTGCTGAATGGCTGCAGCCGGAATTCCAGCCTTCAGGTGGTGGTTCCGAAAAAAGAGCAGGAGAGTGTGCTTTTAAATCAGGGAGATGAGAGCAGCGTGCAGGAGCAGGTTCAGGCTCCCGTGCGTTACCTCTGCGATAAAGATTTCAGCAATTTCCGCCTGTTGGCCAACGCGCGGGTCATTGTGCCGGAGGTGGAAGGAATCCAGCTGAAAAAGATCAGAAGCCGGAATTTTTCCAGTGAGGAGATGGAACGCATGGAAAAAGCCCTCATGAAGGGCGGCGCTTTCTATGAGATCAGGCAGGGGGTCGACTATGATACGGAAATCAAAGAGACGGAGATCGAGGGGGAGTACGGTTATAATGCTTCCAGCCAGGCAAGTCTTCAGAAGAAGGAAGTCGGGTTTACCATGGGGACCGGCGAGGCGGCTGCGGAGGTTCAGGAGGTTCCTGTTGGTGAGAATGTGGAAACTTTTACAGAAGGGAGTACCTACGAGGAGCTCTATTCCGGCCAGACAGAGATGGTAAAACCCAAGCCTCCGGACAGCTACGCGGATGCCTGGAAGCTTCTCTGTGATTTCCTGGATGGAAAGAAAACCTTCTATTTTAATACGGAGGATGATTTTACTACACTGCAGGAGCTCTTGGGAGAGACGGCCGAGAAGGAAAGCGACTGGAGAGAGCAGCTTATGACCCAGAATCTCGTCATGCTCTGTGAGGAGCTTTCCTGGAGCACAGCGGATGGAACCAACTGGGAGAGAAAGGAGCTGAAAGACCTTGCAGGCAGAAGTGAATTTCTGGGGTTTGCCATGATGGATAACGGCTTTTTTTCCTGCACAATGCAGCACTATATGGATGAACTGAATCCGGTGCAGTTTACGATGTACCTCCCTTATGCGGATGTTTTTTCCAGTCAGGATGCGGAAAAGCTGAACGAAGCCCAGAATGGGGTAAACCGGATCCATGAGGAAAATCTGGCAGAGGTGGATCTCCAGAAGCAGGGAAGCGAGCTGATGAGAACGCTTGGACTGGAGGAGACAGAGCTCTGGGAGGTCAAAGACGGGATGCTTTTCTGGTGGAGCAAGCTGGATGCCATGGTTCAGCAGACGGATGAGGAGCCGGTGAGGCGCTTTTCCTATTGCAGAAGTGTGGATGGCGTGCCGGTGATCCGTACTTCCACAGCAACCTATTGTGACATTCAGGACGACGGTCTCATGAACTGGCCCCAGGAAGATATTAACGTGGTCTATGGAAAAAACGGCCTTGTCTCTTTCAACTGGATGGCGCCGGTTGAGATCGAGGACTGGCAGGATGATTATGCGTTCCTTCTGCCTTTTTCAGAAATTTCTCAGATTTTTGAGGAAATGCTGGAGGGTAGTCTGACGATAGATGCTGGAGTCCTTACGGGAGATCTGAATATATCTGAGGTGCGCCTGGGGTATGTGAGGGTCATCAGCAAGGATCTTCTGCAGGAAGACAGCAACGTTACCACAGAGAACGGAGTGGAGGTCTATACAGGCGTTCTGGTGCCTGCCTGGAGTTTTATCGGGACAGCCACGGGCTCTGTGGCGGAGGCCTATGGCGTGGAAGAAGGGACGAGAATCAGCTACATGACTATCAATGCCACTGATGGAAGTATCATCGGGAACTAAAGAAGGAGGAGCCTTTATGAAAAATGTTGTTCTCATCGGAATGCCGGGATCCGGCAAAAGTACCGTTGGCGTAGTCCTGGCGAAGGTGCTCGGCTACCGTTTTATCGATTCCGATCTGGTGATCCAGGAAGCGGAAGGAAAACTTTTACATGAGATTATCTCAGAAAGAGGAATCGAAGGCTTTCTGGAGGTAGAAAATAAGATCAACAGCGAACTGAATCCGGAGCGGAGCGTCATTGCCACAGGAGGCAGCGTCATCTATGGAAAAGAGGCCATGGAACATTTAAGTGAGATTGGTACCGTGGTCTATCTGAAGCTTCCCTATGACGTTCTGGTCCGTCGCCTGGGAAATTTAAAAGACAGGGGAGTGGTGTTGAAAGAAGGACAGACCTTAAAAGGGCTTTACGAAGAGCGTACCCCGCTTTATGAAAAATATGCACAGCTGACCGTGGATGAGGAAACTCTGGGCATCCGGGAGACGGTGGAGCTGGTGGCAGAGGCCCTGAAAAAGGAGTGAGCCGGATACTTATCAGATAGGTCGAAAAATAAACACGCAGGGAAATGTATCCATGGAATCACCTGATTATGTCCTGAATATTGGATAATATGCATAAAAATGGCTTAAAAATTTAAGAAAATATTATGATTTCAAGCTAAAATTACCGAAATCTTAATTTTTGTTTACAAACAGGGCGAAAAAGACTATAATAATCATTAGTTTCGATGCGTAAGCGAGGACAATGGTGCCACCGAAGATGAGAAGAGAAGCCCTGAACCTACGGGAGAGGTTTTCTTTGCATGCGGTGGCTTTTATCGGTAAAGGGCAGGATTGTGAAGCTGCCTGAGTCTGAATAAAAAAGAATATTTGAGGTGTCTTTATGGATCAATATATAATTAAAGGTGGAAATCCGTTAGTTGGCGAGGTAGAGATCGGCGGAGCGAAAAACGCGGCGCTCGGCATCCTGGCAGCAGCGATCATGACGGATGAGACCGTGGTGATCGATAACCTGCCTGATGTTCAGGATATCAATGTACTTCTGGAGGCCATTGCCGGAATCGGCGCGAAGGTGGACAGACTGGACCGTCATAAAGCTGCAATCAATGGATCTATGATCGGTGACTGCAGTGTCGATTATGAATATATCAAAAAGATCAGAGCGTCTTATTATCTTCTGGGAGCCCTGCTGGGTAAATATAAGAGAGCGGAAGTTCCCCTTCCCGGCGGCTGCAATATCGGAAGCCGTCCCATAGACCTTCATCTGAAGGGTTTTAAATCTCTGGGAGCAGAGGTGGAGATCTGTCATGGATCTATCATTGCCAAGGCAGAGCGTTTAAGAGGAAGTCATATTTTCCTGGATACCGTTTCTGTAGGTGCGACCATCAATATTATGATGGCAGCTTCCATGGCAGAGGGCTATACGATCATCGAGAACTCCGCCCGTGAGCCTCATGTTGTTGATGTGGCAAACTTCCTGAACAGCATGGGAGCCAACATCAAGGGTGCAGGAACCGATGTGATCCGTATCCGCGGAGTGGAGAAGCTTCATCGCACGGAGTACTCTATCATTCCGGACCAGATCGAGGCAGGAACCTTTATGTTTGCCGCAGCAGCCACCAAGGGCGATATCATGGTGAAAAACGTGATTCCGAAGCATCTGGAGGCTACCACAGCGAAACTTGAGGAGATCGGCTGCGAGGTGGAAGAGTTTGATGACGCGGTGCGTGTGGTCGCATCCAAGCGTCTCCGGAACACCCATGTAAAGACCCAGCCGTATCCGGGCTATCCGACGGACATGCAGCCCCAGATCGGTGTAACCCTGGCTCTGGCTTCGGGAACCAGCATTGTGACAGAGAGTATTTTTGAGAACCGTTTCAAATACATCGATGAGCTCACCCGCATGGGAGCCAATGTGAAGGTGGAAGGAAACAGTGCGATTATCACCGGCGTGGAAAAATTCACAGGAGCAAGAGTCAGCGCTCCGGATCTGAGAGCAGGAGCTGCTCTTGTGATCGCAGGACTGGCTGCGGAGGGTATTACCGTGGTCGATGATATCGTGTATATCCAGAGAGGATATGAGTGCTTCGAGGAGAAGCTGAGAAGCCTTGGAGCGGAGATTGAGAGAGTGTCTTCGGAGAAGGAGATACAGAAGTTTAAACTTAGAGTTGGATGATATGAAAAAAGAGAGCGGGAGGCTCTCTTTTTTTATATGGGGGCTTTTGAAAGCCACCAGGGAATAAGCAGGGGGAAAACCATCGGAGTCTTGCAGTCCTGGTTTTCCCCCTGCACCCCCT
>ERZ824488.2021-NODE-2021-length-19644-cov-4.213998_pt1 | contig 19644 bp, 13 predicted proteins | sample MGYA00519936_ERZ824488 | MGnify/ENA primary metagenome ERZ824488 (study PRJEB31778, sample SAMEA3449153) | human gut metagenome | biome: human gut; feature: human-associated habitat; material: faeces | place: United Kingdom | collected 2010/2012 ... | reverse complement strand
TTTATGTTTATTATTCCAAGTGACGTGATTGGGATTATTATTATATTGATATTGCTGTTGATAGGGTATAATCTTTTCTGCTGTAAGTATGTCGATATACTCATAATTATAATTTTCAGGTATATACTTTTTTAGCAAAGTAGAATTTATCATGACTATATCACTTTTGCTTAAAGGGTCTTTTAACAAATTACCACTATCTAAAAGAGCTCTACATTTTAATTCATCTCCTAAAAAACTTATTGTTATTTCTTTGGTGAATTCTTTAATATGATTAATAAAGATTATATCTGAATATATTTTTTTTAGTATTTGACAACTTATATATACAGAAATTATTAAAAACGAAATTTTTAAATGATTTATTCCTGTCATATAAATTACAAAATATGTGCTTCCACAAATAAAAAAGTTTACTAAAAAAAAAGCTGTAAGTATCCTTATAAATTCTTTTTTATCTTCATAAACGAAAGATATTGATCCTATAATTACAATAAAAATTACTTTAGAGGGCAATGTATATAATAATTTGAAACTTGGAAATAAATAAATTATAGAGTATACAGTTCCAACTACTGCGCCAATTATTTTCCTTTTATAAGAATTAGCATTTTTTACAAGTATAGAGGTACAACTTATAATAATATAATTTATTAATAAGTTTTCAATAACATAAATGTCTACATACATTAATTCCTCCCCCTTTTCATGCTTATATTATAAACTACTAAAAAAAAATAATATGTCACTTTTAACAGTCGAAAGAGAATTACTTTAATATAAAAAAACACAAAAAAAGGAAAAATTCTTCTTTTTCCTTTTTCAAATAATATTTTATATCTTTTTAATTAGTATAAAAAAATATATATTTTTCATAATTTGTTATAAATTAATAATATTATTTATACTTATTAATATGCTGTATTTATAAACAATATAACAAAAAAATAAGAAGCCATAGCTTCTTATTTATATTTAATATTAATTATTTTCTATTTCTTCTTAAGAAAACAGGAATTGGTGGTAAATCATCATCTATATCATGAATTGTTTTTTTAGGTTCCACCTTTTCTTGTATTTTTTCTTCTACTTTTTCTTCTTTAGCTATAGGAACTTCTTCTACTACTGGTTTCTTAGTAACTATTTCTGAAGGTCTATTTGTTCCTCTGTTTTTAAATGATTGTTCAAAACCTTGAGATGGATTACTTTCAAATCCCGTAGCTATTACAGTTATTGTAATATCTTCTCCTAAGTCTTCTCTTATAGATGTACCAAATATTATATTAGCTTCTGGGTCACATGATTCTGTAACTAAACTTGACGCAGCATTAGCCTCAAATAATGTTAAGTTTGGTCCTCCTGCAACATTAAGTAATACTCCTTTTGCTCCTCTTATAGATGTTTCAAGAAGAGGAGATTGTATTGCTTCTTTAGCAGCTTCTATAGCTCTATTTTCTCCGCTAGCAGTTCCTATTCCCATATGAGCTAGTCCTTTATCTTTCATTACAGAAGTAACATCGGCAAAGTCTAAGTTTATAAGACCTGGCATTTTTATTAAGTCAGATATTGATTGTATACCTTGTTTTAATACGTTATCTGCTATTGAGAATGCATCTACCATAGATGTATTTTTTTGAACTATTTGTAAAAGCCTATCATTAGGTATAGTTATTAATGTATCAACATTAGCTTTTAAGTCTTTTATACCTTCTTCAGCGTTTTTCATTCTTATTTTACCTTCGAATCCAAAAGGTTTAGTTACAACACCTACTGTTAGTATCCCCATCTCTTTTGCTAGTTTAGCAACTATTGGTGCAGCACCAGTTCCTGTTCCACCACCCATACCAGCAGTAACAAAAACCATATCTGCTCCGCGTAAAGCCTCTGCAACTTCTGTGCGACTTTCTTCAGCAGCCTGTGCTCCAATATCTGGATTTGCACCAGCTCCAAGTCCTCTCGTTAATTTTTCACCTATTTGAATTTTGGTTGATGCTTTTGATAATTGAAGTGCTTGTCTATCAGTGTTAACAGCGATAAATTCAACATTTTTTATTCCTGCTTCAATCATTCTATTAACAGCATTATTTCCAGCTCCTCCAACACCAATTACTTTGATAGTGGCTGTTCCATCCATCATATAGTTGTTATTGTTATCATCATTTTCCATTATCATAAGGTACTTCCTCCTTCAATAAAATATATATTATAAAAATTAAAAACAAATTAAATTATGAATAGAAAAAATCTCTAACTTTTTCTAAAACAGTTTTTAAAACAGATTTTTCAGATTTTGTATCAATAGTACTAGAAACTCTTTTCGCAAAAGCCCTAGAAGATACATATCTAACAAGAGCATAACTTGTCCTATAAATCGGTTTTATTGTAGAAATAAGTCTAGCAGTTGAAACCTTAACAGGAATATTCAAAATAATCTTTCCTGCCATATCAGATTTATTTATATTCGTAATTCCTTCTCCTGTCAAGATTACATTATTAATATTATTTTTTAATCCTTGCATTGTAATCTCTTTATTAACTAAAGAAAAAATTTCCTCAACTCTAGCCTCAATAATTTCAATCAATTCTGAACTCTTAATAGTTTTATTACGTGTATCTCCACCGTTATATGTATTTAAGATAATATTATTATCATTATCTATAAAAGATTTCAAAGCTAATCCATATTGACGTTTCAACTTATCAGCTTCTTCTTTTGAAATATTTAATACATACGCAATATCACTTGTAATATTGTCACCACCTAAAGGTAAAGTATCATTAAAAGCAAAAGTATTTCCTTTAAAGATTCCAATCTCTGTATTTCCAGCCCCAATATCAAGAATCATAACATTATCATTCAATTCATTACTATCTAAAACTAAATTTCTTTCAGCAAGAGTAATAGGAACAATTCCATCCAAATCAATTCCTGCTTTTTTGCAAATATTAGTTATTCTCTTTATATAATTTTTATCTGCCAAAATTAGTTGCGCCATTAAAGTAAAACTTGAACAATAACTACCAACTGGATCTTCAACACTTTTCCCATCTTCTAATATAAATTTATCTGGTACAATATCAATCAAAACTTCATTTTCAGGCATTTCAATTTCTCTTACTAAAGACATCGCTGATAATACATCTTTATGAGATATTCCATCAAGCTTATCTCTGATTTCTTTAACAACACTATTTTGAACAATTGTTGTATATTTACCTGGAATAGTAATATATGCTGAACTAATCTTAAAATTAGCCATTTCTTCAGCCTCTCTAATTGTTCTTGCAATAGCAATTGAAACAGCATCATCATCAATAATTTGCCCTTTAGCAATTCCATTACATCTACAACATGTATTGCAAATAATCTCTATTTGCTTGAAATTATTAACTTCTCCGACAACCGTACTAACTTTAGAAGTACCTATGTCAATACCTACAATTATATCTCCAATTGCCAAGATAATTCCTCCAATTTTTTCCGTTTCTCTAATATGTCTAAGGATATTACAAATTGCAAAAAAAGTCAATAGAAATCGTCACGTTTTTGTAACCCTTTTGTAATGCATTTGTAATAAAGTTTTGTAAATCGATTATTACTATATAACACTTTTTTGTAAAAATCAACAAAAAGCAACATAATTTTTCTAAAAAAACCCAGTTTATTTTGCATAATGTAGTAATGCAATTCTTTATGTAAAATTGCCCTAGCTTTTTCTTTTGTAAATATAATTTTTTATATTAAATATTTTCAAAATATTTTTTTAACACAATAACAATTTCATTAAAATTTTCAAGTTTATTAATTTCTTCCTTAACAAACTTTGCAGATTTCAATCCCTTTAAATACCAACCGATATGTTTACGCATTTCTCTAACAGCAGTATACTCACCCTTTTCCTCAATAAGCATATCATACTGCCACAAAATCGTCTTCAAAATCTCCGAATTAGAAGGAAAAACCACATCTTTTCCCATTAAATAAGAAGAAACCTCACTAAAAATCCATGGATTTCCCAAAGAAGCACGACCAATCATAATACCATCCACACCAGTCCTAGAAAAAAGTTTCTCCGCAGACCTACCATCAACAACATCCCCATTTCCAATAACAGGAATAGAAACATTCTCCTTAACCTCACGAATAATATCCCAATCAGCAACACCAGAATAAAACTGAGTCCTAGTCCTACCATGAACCGTAATAGCAGAAGCACCAGCCTCCTCAATACGTTTAGCAGCCTCAACAGCAACAATATGATCATCATCCCAGCCCTTACGAATCTTAACCGTAACAGGAACCTTAGCAACAGCAACAACACTTTTCACAATCTCAGAAACCAAATCCAAATCAAGTAAAAGCTTACTACCATCACCATTCTTAACAACCTTAGGAGCAGGACATCCCATATTAATATCAATAATATCAGTCCTATCATTCAAAAACTCAGCAGCACGAGCCATCACATCAGGCTCATTACCAAAAATTTGCATAGAAATAGGCCCTTTTTCGCCAGAAGTATTAAGCATAGAAACAGTCTTCTCATCACCATAAAAAATAGCCTTAGCACTCACCATTTCAGCCTCAACCAAACCAGCCCCACACTCCTTACAAATCCTCCTAAAAGGCAAATCAGTAACACCAGCCATAGGAGCCAGTAAAATATTATTATCCAATTCAACATTTCCAATCAACAACTTATGATAAAACATAAAAACCCCATTTCAAAACAAATTTAATTTTAACAATGACATTCTCAAACCCACACAGCTTGAAAAGATTGGCCTAGAACAAGGCAAATTTTTATTAAAAACACCGGAGTGTACATGTGTACATGAGGATTTTTTAATAAAAATTTAACACAGTTATCGGCCAATATCTTCAAGCTCCTACTCTATGAAAATAGCCCTTTGACGCCTAGCACTAACATTAACAACCAACCCCACACAAATAAAATTAGTAAGCAACGAACTACCGCCATAACTAACAAAAGGAAGAGGCACACCAGTAATAGGAAGAAGCCCCATAGTCATACCAATATTCTCAATCATATGAAAGCACAAAATACCAGCAATACCAATAGCAATATACGAACCAACATTATCCTTAGCAGTCTTAGCAATATAAATAATACGAGTAATCAAAACAACATACGTAATAATAACCGTAGTCGCCATAACAAACCCCATTTCCTCACCAATAGCAGAAAAAATGAAATCAGTGGTCTTAGGATGCAAATACCCAAGCTGAGTCTGATTACCCTGTAATAAACCCATACCCAAAATCTGTCCAGCCCCAATAGCCAACTTAGACTGAATAATATTATAACCAGCCCCCCTAGGGTCACTCTCAGGATGTAAATAAACATCAATTCTTTTCAAAGCATGTTCAGGCAAATTCATATAAATAACAGGAATTAATACAGCAACCAAAATAATAGCCGTAAAAATATATTTTTTATCAATTCCTGAAACAAATAAAATAAAAACAGTTGCAAAAATATAAGCAGTAGCAGTACCAAAATCAGGTTCAACAACAATCAACATAATAGGCAATCCTGCAATAGCCAATACTGCAAGCAACTTATGAAACTTATTTATTTCTTTTTTATTACGAGCCTGTAGCAAATTCAATGCATAAGCAATAAACAATATTGTAGCAATTTTCCCAAACTCAGAAGGTTGAAAAGAAAAACTCCCAATATTAAACCAACTACTAGCACCATTTATTTGTTCAGTAAACAATACCAGCACCAATAAAAATACACATGCACCATAAAAAACAGGAGCAATTCTCAAAATTTTGTCATAATCAATAGTAACAACCAGTATAAAAACTGGAATACTAACCAAGAGCCATTGCAACTGTTTTATAAATTCAGCATGTTCTGTATTCTGACTAGTAGAAAAGAGTGCCGTCATTCCAATCGCAATAAGAATTCCTATGCAAATAAGCACTCCCCAATCTAAATTTTTCAATAATTTCTTTCTCATTCAAAAAACCTCTTTGTCTGCATAATACACAGCACTATTCTAAATATTATTTTTCTTCTGTTTCATCTTCTTCTACTTCTATTTCATCTTCATCTAATTCAGGCATTTTCTCAATAACGTCAGTACTATCCTCTACTTCATCATCAATCTCTTTTTCCACACTCTCTGCTATTTCATTTTTCTTAGAAGATTTTCTTCTAGTTCTTTTTCTTGTTTTTTTAGACATTTTTTCATCATTAGATTCTTCTTTCTCGTCTTTTTCCTCTTCAGCCTTTTCCCTCATCTTTTCACCTTTAACATCATTTTTTATATTAACTATAGGAATATTAGCATATAAAGCAGGTGCACCATTAGTACCATCATCATTAGCCTGATTAGTTAATCTAACATCTATATCTTTTTCATCAACTTCTACATACTTTTTAATTACTTCAATAATTTCTTGTTTCATCAAATCCAAGAAATCAGCAGAAACATTCGCCCTATCCTGCATCAAGACCAAATGTAATCTTTCTTTAGCAGTATCCTTAGAAGTTTCATCTATATCACTATTATTTTTCATAAACTTTTTGAAAAAACTTGTTATTCCTTCAAACATTTTTTACCTCCAGTTATTCTTATTTTTTACTGAATACTCTTTTAATTTTAGAAAAGAAACCAACTTCTCTACCAGGTACAGTAATCTCAACATTCTCTCCTAAAATTCTTCTTGAAATTTCAATATATGCTTTTCCAGAAGGAGCTCTCTTGTTTGAAATAACAGGTTCACCCTTATTTGTTTGAGTTATAATAAATTCATCATCTGGAACAACACCAATTAAATCAATTGACAACAAATCAACAATATCATCAACATCCATCATTTCGCCTTTTCTAACCATATTAGGTCTTAATCTGTTAACAATCAATTCTGGATTTTTTATTTCAGAAGATTCAAGTAAACCAATAATCCTATCAGCATCTCTAATAGCAGATATTTCGGCAGTAGTAACAACAATAGCCCTATCAGCACCAACAATAGCGTTCTTAAATCCTTGTTCAATACCAGCTGGACAATCAATTAAAATATAATCAAATTCTCCCTTTAATTTAGAAACTAAATTTTTCATTTGTTCTTCATTAATAGCTGTTTTATCTCTAGTTTGAGCTGCTGGAAGTAAAAAAAGTTCTTTAAAACGTTTATCTTTAATTAAAGCTTGTCTTAATTTACATTTTTCTTCTATTACATCAACAATATCATATACAATTCTGTTCTCTAGCCCCATAACAACATCTAAGTTTCTCAAGCCTATATCTGTATCAATTAATGCTACCTTTTTCCCAGCCAATGCAAGAGCAGAACCTAAATTAGCTGTAGTTGTAGTTTTTCCTACTCCACCTTTTCCTGATGTTATGACTATAACTTCTCCCATAAAATCCTCCATTCTTTTTTATAATGCTATCTTTCTCTGAGTTGCATATATACGTAATTCTTTCTTTTATCGTATATATATTATATTTTTTTGCAAAAAAAGTCAATGAGTATTGTAATATTTTTGTAATATTTTCACTCAACTGCAAAATATAAACCAATCAGTCAAAATTTCAAATCCCATATAATAGTAAGATTTCATAAGAAACTTACAAATATTGATTGATAATTTCCTTCAAATTTTATATAATAACAAACATAAAAGGAGGAAATTATGCGAAGGAGAAAAAAATTAATAAAAAAACTACTTATAATAATTGCAATTATTTTAATCATTTTTTTAATCTACAAAATTTTAAAACCGCAAAAAAAGATCAATACAGCAAAATCCAACTCAACTAAGGGCAATGTAATAGAATTAACAACAGTAGATGAATCAAATGCAGAAATAACTCTTCCAGATGTAATACATGATGAAAATAATACAACAAATACAAAATACGAACCAGTAACAGAAACTACAGAAAAATACTTAGTATCAATTCTTTCTAATAATGAAGTTACAGTATTAATAGGAAACGATTCAGAAAAACTATTAAACTCATCATCACATGTAGAAATTGGAAAAGAATATAAAGTAAGTGGAATTACAGAAGAAATAAAATCAGTACATTATTTTAATGTAGAAAATTATGATTATCCAGTATTTTTACTATTAAGCAAAACAGGAAAACTATACTATGTTGATATTCAAAAAGCTTTCCAAACAGGAAGCTTTGACATAGCAGGAACAATAAAAAATATTCCAGAAGTTGACACAGTATATGAAACAACAGCAGACAAAAACGGAAAAAAATACAACACAGCAGTTATAACATGTAAAAATGGTGAAGGATACGAATTTGAATTAAACATGATAGGAAAATAAAAAAATTTATAAGGAGGTAAACAATGAATAACCTAATAGAAATAAGATGGCACGGCAGAGGCGGACAAGGAGCAAAAACAGCATCTCTATTACTTGCTGATGCAGCATTCAATACAGGAAAATACATACAAGGATTTCCAGAATACGGACCTGAAAGAATGGGAGCACCAATAACAGCCTACAACAGAATCAGCAATTCACCAATAACAATACACAGCAACATCTACGAACCAGACTACGTAGTAGTCGTTGATGACACACTATTAGAAACAGTTGATGTAACATCAGGATTAAAAGAAAACGGAGCCATAGTCATAAACACAATAAAAGACAACGACACACTAAAAAAAGCATTAAAAAATTACAAAGGCTCAATCTACAAAATTGATGCCAAAAAAATATCAATGGAAGCACTAGGAAGATACTTTCCAAACACACCAATGCTAGCAGCAATTGTAAAAGTAAGTCACGTAATGTCAGAAGAAGAATTTTTAGCAGACATGATAGGATCATTCAAACACAAATTTGCCAAAAAACCAGAAGTAATCGACGGAAACATGAAAGCACTTGAAATGGCACTACGCGAAATAGAAAAAGTACAATAATATAAAAACTAGGATTTAATTTTAAAACAAACATAACTAAGTTTGAAAAAATTGACTTAGAGCAAGGCAAAATTTATTTTTGAATACCAGAGCGTACATAAGTACAAAAATTTTCAAACAGTAATTATAAAAAAAATACATAATTTTGAAAAGAATTATTATATTACTAGGATTTAATTTTAAAACAAACATAGCTAGGTTTGAAAAGATTGACTTAGAGCAAGGCAAAATTTATTTTGAATACCGAAGCGTACATAGGTACGTGAGGATTTCAAAATAAATTTTAAGACAGCTATCAGCCAATATCTTCAAACCATAGATACGTGACCGCGTTTAAATAACATAATAACGACGTAAGATGATGATTATTTTCAAAATTAAAGGAGGTTGAAAGAATGAACAAAAAAACACCATATCAAAACCTAACAATCGGTGGCAACATCTACACAGCCGGCAATGCAAAAGAATTTAAAACCGGTGATTGGAGAAGTCAAAAGCCAATATGGATAGAAGAAAAATGCAAACAATGTGGACTATGCTTTCCAGTATGTCCAGATGATGCAATACCAGTAACAAAAGAACAAAAAAGAACAGACTTTAATTATGATGCATGCAAAGGATGCATGGTATGTTTAAAAGCATGCCCATTCAACGCAATAGAAAAGGAGGTTAAATAATGGGAATACGTGAAAGATTAAGTGGAAACGAAGCTGTAGCCACAGCAATGAAACAAATAAACCCTGATGTAGTAGCAGCCTTCCCTATCACACCATCAACAGAAATACCACAATACTTCTCAACATTTGTAAGCAACGGTCAAGTTGACACAAACTTTGTAGCAGTAGAAAGTGAACACAGTGCAATGAGTGCATGTATAGGATCAGAAGCAGCTGGAGCAAGAACAATGACAGCAACATCAGCAAATGGACTATCACTAATGTGGGAAATGGTATATATCGCATCAAGCCTACGTTTACCAATAGTAATGTCACTTGTAAACAGAGCAGTATCAGGGCCATTAAACATACACAACGACCATTCAGATGCAATGGGAGTTAGAGATAGCGGATGGATTCAACTATTTTCAGAAAATAACCAAGAAGCATATGACAACACAATAATGGCAAACAGAATAGCAGAACACAAAGACGTTCTACTTCCTCTAATGGTATGCCAAGATGGTTTCATAACATCACATTCTATTGAAAATATAGAATTAATTGAAGATGACAAAGTAAAAAATTTCGTAGGTCAATATAAACCAGAACATTATTTATTAGATGATAAAAATCCAATGGCAATCGGACCATTAGACTTACAAGCATACCTATTTGAACACAAGGCACAACAAGCAATTGCAATGAAAAACGCAAAAAAAGTAATATTAGAAGTTGCAGAAGAATTTGAAAAAATGACAGGAAGAAAATATGGACTATTTGAAGAATACAAATTAGAAGATGCTGACTACGCAATCGTATGTATGAACTCAACAGCAGGAACAGTAAAAGCAACAATAGATGAATTAAGAAATCAAGGAATCAAAGCAGGACTACTTAAAGTCAGAGTATTCCGTCCATTCCCTGGAGAAGAAATTGCAAAAGCACTATCTAAAGTAAAATCAGTAGCAATTCTTGATAAAGCAGACTCACTAAACGGTCAAGGAGGAGCACTTTATGAAGACGTTGTATCTGGAATGTATAACGAAAAACTATCTATACCAGCAGTAAATTACATTTATGGAATTGGTGGTAGAGATACAACAGTAAAAGAAATAAAATCAGTATTTGAAGATCTAAGCAAACTAGAAAACAAAGTAGAAAATCCATATAGATATTTAGGTTTAAGGGGGGATAAATAATGGCATACAATTTAAAAGAAATAATGGCAACAAAACCTTCTAGACTAACATCAGGACACAGGATGTGCGCAGGTTGTGGAGCACCTGGTGTAGCAAGAATGGTATTAAGAGCATTAAAACCAGAAGATCATGCAGTAATCGCAAATGCAACAGGATGTATGGAAGTATCTACTTTCATCTACCCATATACAGCATGGACAGATTCATTTATACACACAGCATTTGAATGTGCAGGAGCAACTATCTCAGGAGTCGAAGCAGCATACCAATCAATGAAAAAACAAGGGAAACTACCAAAAGAAAAAGACACAAAATTCATCGCATTCGGTGGAGACGGTGGAACATACGATATTGGTCTACAAAGTTTATCAGGAGCAATGGAAAGAGGACACGACATGGTATATGTATGTTACGACAACGGAGCATATATGAATACAGGAATACAACGTTCATCAGCAACACCAAAATTTGCAGACACAACAACATCACCGGCTGGGAAAGTAATTCCAGGAAAAATGCAAAATAGAAAAGATTTAACAAAAATAATGGTTGGTCATCACCTTCCTTATGTTGCACAAACATTAGCAATGACAAACTTCAAAGACTTATATGAAAAATCAGAAAAAGCAATATATACAGAAGGTCCAACATTTTTAAATGTCATGGCACCATGTCCACGTGGTTGGGGCTATAACACAGAAGATTTAATGCAAATCAACAAATTAGCAGCAGACACATGCTACTGGCCATTATATGAAGTAGTAAATGGAAAATATCATATCACATACAAACCTGCTAAAAAATTACCAATTGAAGAATTCTTAAGACCACAAAAAAGATTTAAACACATGTTTAAACCAGGTAACGAATGGATGATTCAAGAATTTCAAGCAGAAGTAGACAGACGTTGGCAAGAACTACTTGACCTAGAAGAAATGACAAACAAAGAACAAAATTAATAACAAAATCATATAAAAATAACAATGCATAAAATTTGCTATGCATTGTTACTTTTATATTATAGAAAGTAACTAAAATATTTTTATAAAAAATGAGGTAGAAAAATTTTTAAATCCTTCTACCTCATTTTTTTTCATATTAGCTATAATTAATAACTTATTTCTTTACAACATATTTATATATCAAATAGAAACCTGTTCCTAAAATAGCCATTATCGTTGTAATCAAAGCAATATACATTGGTACAGAACCAGTACTAATTGATAATACAACAATTGCTAAATCTTGATCATCTTCACCATCAACATTATTATTAGGAATAGAATCAATATCAGGAACTCTATAATCATTATAATCCTTGCTAATTTCAGCCACATTTACTTTTTGACCTAAATTCTTTTCAGAATTTTTCCATCTAAGTACTATTGGAACAATAGCACTTTCACCAGGTTTTAATAAAGTACCCTTCAAATAATCTGTTGTAACAATACCAGCTTGATCAACCTTCCAATTATATTGAGTGTTATCCTCAGCAAAGAATTCCAAACCATCAGGTATTCTATCCTTTATCTCTTTTGCATATCCTTCAATCTCACCTTCATTAGTAATCTTAATTGAATACACATATTTAACAGTAGTTTTGCTTAATTTTTTCTTATTCAATTCAACCTTTACAACAGGTTCTGGATTTTCAGTACCATCATATTTTGTCTCAGTCTCCTTAGTAACACCATCTTCTGTAACTTGGACTTTACTTACATATTTCAATAAAGATAAATCAAAATATTTTAGAACAATATATTCTTTATCAATATCATCATCGCCCTCTTTACCATCACCTGGTATAGAATCAATATCAGTAACCTCATTTCCATCAGAATCAGCATCTTTTGAAATCTCAGCAGTATTAATTATAACCTTACTTCCAGCAGTAACACTATCCTGAGTAACTTCAAAAGCAACCTTAACATCTATATAATCAGGTCCAGACTTCATAGTAGATTTATCATAAGCCAAAATAATATTAGAATTTGATTTATAATAAGGATATTTTTCTTTACTATAATCATCAGGCTTTCCAGTTATTTCTTTTCCATTATCTTTTGAACCATATTCTGTTTTAATCTTAACAGCATTTTTAACATCATTTGTCTCATTACCATCTTTATCAATCATTACCCAACCATACTCTTTATTAGTATCATTATCAGGTAAGAAAGTTATTCCCTCTGGTAAATCATCAGTAATCTCCTCTGCATAACCATCAATTGTTCCCTCATTATAAACTCTAATTGTATAAGTTACAATATTTCCTTTTACAACAATTTTAGGTTCTTTTGTATGATTATATTCTGCAGTAGTATTTTTTCCATCATCCAATGGAGTAGTATTAACTTGAGGAATTCTATCTTTTACTTCATTACTGTCAATCTGAGTAATAAATTTACGTAAAGCTAAATCGAATTTCTGAGGAATAATTACATCAAAATCCTCATCATCCTCTTTTTCATCTTTATTATCAGGAGTTGAATCATTATCATCTCCGTCATCTTCTGTAATTTCAGCAAGATTCTTAATAGTTTTTGCTTCATCTGTAGTTACCTTAAATTCAATCTTTAATTCAACATAGCTAATACCCATATCAATACCAATTCCAGTATTTTCATCAAAACTTGGAGTATCGCCTTTTTTGCTTGCATCAAATGCAGGTAAAACAGTCTTTGCAAAATATGATGAAGCTAAACCATCACTCTTTTGCCAACCAGCAGTAGTTTCATTTTTCTTTTGAGTCCAACCATATTTTTTATTAATAGCACTATTTGCTAAAAATTCTAAACCAGTTGGTGTAGTATCAAAAATTTCTCCAACTACAGCATCTGTAGCACCTTCATTATAAACTCTAATTGTATATGTTACATAATCGCCCTTGCTTACTTTAACAGGATTTGTTGCCTTATCAGTTCCAAAAGAATAAGTTGCATCTAATTTTTCTTTTGAATCTTGTCTTTTCTCAAGAGCATCAACACTAGTAACTTTCAACTCTCTCTTTTGCTCACCATAAATATCTTTTTTATTATTAGAAGCATCACTTAAACCAGAAACATATTTCTTTAAAGCCAAATCATAAGCAGTTTCTTTTACAACTAATTTTTCATAATCCTCATCATCTTGATGATTATTCTCATCAAAATTTGTTAAATCATTATTAGAATCTGAATCAATATCAGGAGTAACAGTTTCCTGTTTCTCATTCTTATACTCAGTTATTGCAGCAATGTTTCTTAAAGACTGATCAGCCTTAGCCTCATCCAAAACTATACAAGCAACTTGAACAGAATGAATATCTAAAGTTTTAGTAGTTGCATCAAAAGCCTTCAATTTATTTTCATCACCAGTTGCCAATTTATCAGTAGTAATAGCAACTTTACCTTTTATAATATTAACATTTTTTACATCATCTTGTGACTTAACAATTGAACTACTCTTAAAATCAGCCAAAGAAATATTATCTAACCCATTTGTTATTGAACTCAACTTAGCAGTAGTGAAACCACCATTTGCAGGCAACTTCCAATATTTATTTATGTCACAGCCTTCAATAAAACCTAAACCTTCTGGAATATAATCTGTAATCTGGCTTGCATATCCATCTTGAGTTCCTTCATTAAATACTCTTATTGTATATACCACAACATCTCCAACCTTCACAGAAACAGGAGTTTTTATATCAGAGAAATTTGATGTTGTTGTTTTATCATCATTATCAGTCAAAGGAGAAGTATCAGGTTGTTTAGCTCTATTCTTTGCCTCTCCATTTACAGTCTCAATTGATTTTCTCAAAGCTAAATCTATTTTCTCTTCATCAGGAACAATTATTTTTTCAAAATCATCATCATCCTCTTGTCCCTTATAATAATAATCATTTTTAGTCAAATCAGAATCATTGTTTTTTCCATTATATTTTTGCCATTCATCTTCAGTAGTTGGTAACTTAACATTAGCAGGTACTGAATCAATATCATTTGATAAAGGATTATCATCAGTATCAGTCATTTCAGTTATTTCAGCAATATTAGTAACAACTTTACCTTTAGCTTTCTCAGTAACCTCAAATTCAATATGAATAGTACCAGATTTTTGTCCTTTAGCTAACTCATACAAATATCCATTAGCTTTTTTATATGAAATAGTATTATTAGCCTGTGTACATTCCTTGTTAACTGCACCAGCATAGGCCAACTCATTAGCAGTTCCATCAACAAAACTTAAACCTGAAGGAGGAATATAATCAGTCACCTGTTTTATTCTAACAGTGTCCTCACCTTCATTATAAAGTCTCAATCCATATACAACTCTATCCCCTACTTGAACTTCAATTGGATTTTTAGGATGATAATAATATTGTTGATTAACCGGATTATTATCAGTTGGTGTATGAACAACTGGTACTCTATTATTTTTATTTCCATCATACACAATAGTCCATTGACCAGATGCATTTTTTCTATAAACCATTGCAATATATTTTCTTAAAGCTACATCATAATTTTTTGTAACATGAGTATCAAAAGTATATGACGCATTTACATTTTCACCAGGAGTTTCTGTTCTATCAACAGATAATAATGGTTGCATATTTTCTCCTGTTGCAGTCCAAACAGTACCCTTAGTATCAGAATTAATATTAGATGTTGTTAATTTAATATCAATTGTTCTAATCTGAGTGTTTAAAGGAAGTGCAAAATAAAACTCTTTTCCTTCAAGACTTGCTTTAGTTGGAGATAACAAAGTTCCCTTTGAATCATTAGTTGTAGTCAATAAATATCCTGTTGTTCCCATATCTGTTGTTACTTCTTTTCCATCTTTATCTTTAAAAGTAAAACCAACTGCATAATCTTTAGTGGATTTTCCACTCTCTGAAGCCTCAATCTTAAAAGGTCCTATATATAATTTATTTCCGTCAACCTCATAAGTTTTTGAAGTTGGAGTAGTAATTTTAGGATTAACACCAGTATCAGAAGATGAAGGAATAATATTTTCCGTGCCATTAAAATGATTTATATAATACTTAACCATTTCTTTAATATATATTCCCTTTTTGCCTTCATATCCCCATCTGTCATTACCTTCCAACGCATCCCATGCATTATCTTCCCCTGTAGAATTTCCAAAATATACAGCATTTTTTACAATCTCAGCAGAATCAGAATTTTCTACTTTAGAATAATTTGTAGCCTGCCATACAGCACATTGATAAGCAAAAACTAAATCATCCTCAGTTAAATAATTCTTAATCTGCTCAAGAGTTACAGGATTCTCAGTTGAAGCAGTAGACTTTATCAAACTATCATAAATCTTACTTAATTTGATCTCCTTAAGATTTTTTGAATCCTCAGGAAGAACTGCATTATTCATTACCCATAAAACTTGTTTAGCTCTATCTGCATCAATATTAGCATAAGATTGTTTTAAAGTATCAGCAGTAGCCTCTCCAAGGCTTTTAAAATTACCAGTATTCACTTCCCCAGTATCATTTTTTTCCTGTGGAAACTTACCATCTTTGTTCAAACAAATAACCGTAGTTTCATAATCTTTATTACCAGCATATACTCTATAAAAGTTTCTAGTATCAACCCTATAGGCGAAACTAACATTTTTATTATCATCTGCCAGTAATTTACTCTCATGCAGTAATTCAATTCCAAAAGTCTGTTCAGTATCTTTAGCAGTCTCAGTAATCTTAGCCAAGACCTCTGAAGATATTGGCAGTATCAATGCAATAATGCATATTACCGCAATCATCTTTTTTAAATTTTGAACTTTCATAATCTCTCTCCTATCACTTTTAGGCAAAATACCCCTAATTATTCTATAATACAATTTTATTTTATCTTTTCTATATTTTTTGTCAATCCAAGTTTTTGTAATTTAAAAGCAGAAGTCAGTAATACCAGTGCTTTCAGCTAATATTACATTTATATTATATTTTTATTAATTTTTATTGTCATATTAATCATTTCCTAGCATAATTTATTCTATACAAACAAAAATCATTTGCAGTATCTCCACATCATTGTTCATACGCAAAATTCGCAAAACAAATTTCTGTATATTATTATATTATAGGAGTTAAAAATGAAATCAATAAAAACCTTTACTATAATTCTTATATTTTTTATATGCTTCTCAACAACATCCTTTGCAGACGACTTTATTGAAGAAACAGATGACACGGCAATCACAAATACAAATCAGACATAAATTTTGAAATATATTCAAGAAGAGCAATTATATATGAAAGAAATTCAAAAACAATTTTATATGAAAAAAATATATATGAACAATGTGCAATGGCATCAACAACAAAAATCATGACATGTATTCTAATACTAGAAAATTGCAACCTAAACGACACAGTAACTATATCTAGCCACTCTGCAACAACAGGAGGTTCACGTCTAGGACTTTCTACAAATGACCTCATAACAGTAAACGATTTACTATACGGACTAATGTTATGCTCCGGAAATGACACCGCAGTAGCACTAGCAGAGCACTGTTCAGGTTCAGTAGAAAATTTCGCCAATCTTATGAACGAAAAAGCAAAATCACTATCACTAGAATCAACACACTTTGTAACACCACACGGCCTAGACAATCCAGAACACTACACAACAGTATATGACTTCGCGCGATTAAGCGATTACGCATTAAACAATCCACAATTTCTCCAAATAGTTGGTACTAAATATCATACAGTTACAATAAATTCAACACCAAAAAACATACATAACACAAACGAATTATTAGGAACAATGCCATCAGTGTATGGAATAAAAACAGGATTCACCAGCCAAGCAGGCAGATGCCTTATAACATCAGCCAAAGAAAACAACCTAGACATTATCGTAATAGTTCTAGGAGCAGACACAAAAAAAATAAGAACAACAGACTCAATCAAATTAATCAACTATGCCTTTACTAATTATGAAGCCATAAACTTAGCTGAATTAATAAATTCCAAATACGATGAATATCAAAAATGTATTTTACCATTTCTACAAATTGATAAAATATCAACACAAATCACCACAAAATTAGACAATAACTTTCCAACATACTATCCAATAAAAAAAGGACAAAAAGATTCAATTTCAACAACAATATCAGAAAAACAACTAACCGCACCAATCTATGAAAACCAAGAAATAGCAACAATAGATTTTTATATAGAAAATAATAAAATTTTTAGTACTAATATTTATTCAACAGCATATATTAATAAAAAACAACCAATTGAATACTTCTACTTCTTCATAAAAAATTACAAAGCTTTTTATAAAGCATAAGGAAAAAAAAGAACACCATAACACTTGACAACATTCAATTTTTTTGCTATTATAGTTATGCTTTGTTTTGCGGGAATAGCTCAGTTGATAGAGCGTCGCGTTGCCAACGCGAAGGTCGCGGGTTTGAGCCCCGTTTCCCGCTCCATTTATTTATATGGCGATATAGCCAAGTGGTAAGGCACGAGTCTGCAAAACTCTGATCCCCGGTTCGAATCCGGGTGTCGCCTCCAAAAAAGAAAAGAGATAAAACATTGATTCATCAAAGTTTTATCTCTTTTCACATTTACACTCTTTATCAATATGTCATAGGGATGTTTTTTTACACAAACAACATCAAATTTCATAGATGAGCACTGTGTGCTCCATAAAAATAATACCAAAAATAAACTAATTAATTTCATTACATTATATCATACAAACTTTTTAAGCCGTTTTTTATTTGACAAAAACAGAAAATCTGTGTATAATAAAAGCAGAAAATGAGCGCCACAAAAGTGGTTGCCTAGTAAAAGATATAAACCATTCACTCGGTCAAAAGCAGAATGGTTTATTTTTTATTGCCTATGTCGTAAAATGCAAATGATGATTAACAAGGCAATATTTATGATAGTCATACCTACTAATCCAAAGAAAAGTATGTATGTAATACTTAATAATGCTGATTCTACCATATTAACCACCCCCATATATCAATCTCACAACCAGAAGTCGTGGAAGTAGTATGTAAACATCAAAGAGTCAAAGGTGGCAACGCACTCCGCTTATTCTCATTTTCTATGTTTTATACTATATAATAATTTTTAATAAAAAACAAGCGAACATTATGTGAATTTTGTTAAATTTTACAAAAATTTGAAATAAAAACCTTTTTGTAGTATAATTAACATAATACCTATTTGGTAATGTCTTTTATATGATTTTGCCCAAGCACTTAGCTTGATTGTAACATAACGTGTTATAGTTCAAGCTACGCGCTGAAGTAGCTTAATTATATATGAACTTCCTCTTCTGGATTTTCCACCTTATGTACAATAAATAGAGACTAATTAAAAAGGAGGAAAATTTTATGAACAAAATGGTAGCTTTCCCACGGTGGAAGTGGAGGTTGTTAAGACTAGCTAGGAGATTTAGTAATCTCCTAGTATTTATGTATAGGCAAGTTCTACAAACTTCCTATACATAAATACTAGGACCTGAAATTTGCGAAGTAAATTTCATATAAAAAACTTCTAACTCAATTTATATAATAATATTAATAATATTTAGCTTTTCCATTGTTGCGTATCACGTAACAATTTCTTTTTTTCTTTGATTTTTCCTTAACCCTCTTTATTTTCATCACTAACTACATTAAATTTTAATCAATTTTTCTATTTTGTTGCATACTCTGCAACTTTTGTTACGCCATATGCAAAATATCCTATTTTGACTTGATTATGTAAAGCTGTTATACTTCTTATACAATTTATGGAAAGGATAAGTATTATGGATAGTAAATATGATACTTATACTAAAGATAATGTAACAGTTTCATATTT